>Ga0265314_10000205_pt1 | contig 87156 bp, 81 predicted proteins | sample 4126metaG_FD_203106 | JGI IMG/M metagenome (GOLD analysis project Ga0265314, IMG submission 203106) | Rhizosphere microbial communities from Carex aquatilis grown in University of Washington, Seatle, WA, United States - 4-1-26 metaG | ecosystem: Host-associated > Plants > Roots > Rhizosphere >...
ATCGGCATGCGAAGCTCCATAAAAACACAGCGCCACAAGGGAACGCCAAGCAATTTAAGAACGCGTAGCAGCCTAGCTTCAGCTCGAAGGCATTTCCAGACCTTCCCTTTCGAGCGCGGCAGGTACCACCTTTATAGGATTGGCAATTCCGTGCAGCATTCGCCAGCGGTGCGAGAACCTATTATAAGAATCGTGGTATGGCTTCAGATGCGCAGGCGCCCAGCCCCGGCACGAGCACCAACCTTCCTCGAGAAGGCGCCGCCGCTCCACGCCCGGTCAGCGACAATTTTATCGCCGATGAAATCTGCATCCGCGCGATCCTGGCCGGCGAGCGCGAACGTTTCGCCGAACTGATCGAGCGCTACCAGGGCGCGGTCTTCAACGTGGCGCTGTCCTATTCAAAGGACGCGCACCACGCCGAAGATCTGGCGCAGGAGATCTTCGTCAACGCCTTCACCAATCTGGCGCAGTTGCGCGAACCACGCGCGTTTTTGCCGTGGTTGTTGCAGATCGCACGCAACCGCGCGGCGCGGCAGCGCTCCAAGGAACAGGCGCGGCCCGAAAAGCCGCTCCTGCCGGAAGTCGACCCCGCGGCGCCGCTGCCCGACATGGACGCCCAACGCGCCGCCGGCGTGCTGGAACTGGTCGAAGAGCTGGGCGAGCCCTACCGCGGGACGCTTCTGATGAAGTACCACGCGGGCTTGAGCTGCAAGGAAATCGCCAAGCGCGAAGGGGTGCCCGTGGGCACGATCACCAGCCGTCTGACCCGCGCGCTGGCTTTTTTGAGGACCGCACTCGGCACGGAGTCTAATAGAGGAGCGAAGGCCACCGGAGCGGCGGAAACCGAGGAAGAATAATGGAATTTTGTGCAGCAAAATCCGTCATGTAGGCTCTTAAGAAACGTGGACAGGATAAGGACTTATGAAGGAACAAGAACTTAATCTTTCGCCCGATCAGGCCCGCCTGGCCGAACTGCACTTACGTGCAGCCTTGGCCCAAGATGGTGAAGCGGACCTGGCCCTGAGCGATGCCGAAAAGCAGGCCCTCACCAAGGCCAGCCCTGCGGACCAGAAGTTCCTTAATGGTCTCGGTTCGGCACATCGCGTCCTCGGCGCGGCGACGTCCACGTTCTCCCCCGAAGCGACCTTTGCCTCCAAAGTCATGCAAAAGCTGCCGTCCAAGCCCATCCCCGCGCCCACGTTTGCCACGGTCCAGCCCGCGGCCTGGCGCTGGCGTGCCGGACTGGCCGCTGCGGCGCTGCTCGCGCTGGTGGCGGGCATCGGCTTCTGGAAGTGGAATCTGCGCACGCCGGACCCGGTGCCGCCCGACGCTCCCATTGCTTCAACACCCGATGCTCCGCCCGTCAGCCTGGCCAAAGGCACTCTGCTCAACGAGAAAGGCGAAGCCGTCACCGCGCTTGAAGCAGGCAAGAGCTACAAGACAGGCAGCGAAGATGTGATCCTGCGCACGGCGCAGAATTCCATGGTGCGCATCGCGCCGCAGACGGCCTTTGAAGTCCGCGCGGCGGAGACGCCGGGCGCCGGCAGCAGTCTGGCCCTCAGCCAGGGCGCGCTGTGCGCGCAGGGCACCGACGGCCCCGTGCATGTCGTCTGTCCGGAATTCAACGCCGATGTCGATGGCGTCTCGGTCGTGCTGCGCAATTTCTCCATCGATGGCGGCGACGAAGGCATCGTGCTGGTCTTCAAAGGCACCGCGCGCGTCAAGAGCACGCCCGACGCCGAGCCGGTCGAGTTGAGCGAAGGCCAGGTCTACATCGCGGGCCTCGACCAGATGCCGCAGCAGGTCAACACGTTCCTGGCCAGTGTTCCGGCCGAAGACGAAAAGATTCGCCACGAACATCCGGAAGACTGGGTGCGCAAGCGCCGCATGTACGCCGAACGCGTTGCGGGGTATAAGGAAGACCTGAAGCACTTGGACCAGGAAATCGACAAGACCGACGATGTCCACGTGCGGGCCGAGCACATGAAGCGCCGCGCGCATGTCCAACGCCTGCTGCGCCAGCACGAACAGGTCCTGAACGGGTTGCCCGAAGACGGTGATCCGGCGGTGCGCTCCAAGCGTCTGCATCGCTCGGTGGATTCGATCCAGAAGGGCCAGCAGTGGTTCCGCGATCCCACGAAATGGATGTAAAAGCCAAAGCCCGGAGGAATGACATGCGTATGTTTTGTGTAGCCGCTTTGTTGGGTCTGCTCTCGTTCGGCCTGGGTTCGGTGCGCGCGGATGAAGTGCCTGCGCCGCCGCCAGCCCCGCCCGTGGCGGAGCCGCCGCCCGCGCCTCCAGGGCCGCAGGGCAAGGAAAATCCCCCGGCTGCCGATCAGCCCAAAGGGGCCCGCCCGCAAGGTGGCGGCGGCCGTCAGCGCCCGCCGCAGGGTCCGCAAGGCCAGGGCGGCGGTGGTCCCGCCGGTCAGTTCCAACGCGGCGGCTTCCAGTTCGGCCAGATGAACGGCGAAATCGAACGCATGCTGGCCAACCAGTTGGGCCTCGACCTGCCCGCATCGCTCGACCAGTTGCCCTATGGAGAGGACAAGCGCTTCGTGTTGCGCGTGCCGGTCGGCGGCGTCGACAACTTCAATCCGATCCGCGACGGCTGGAAGGTCGAAGACATCTTCCCGTCCACCGACGAACAGTCCAAGGCGCTCGAAATTCTGCGCGTCGAATACAAGAAGGAACTCGAAGGCCTGCAGAAGCAGCTTGAAGAAGCCAACAAGAAGGCCGCCGCCTCGGTCCTCGAACTGCGCAAGAAGTACGAAGTCAAAGCCAACGACGTCCTGACCGGCACGGCCAAGGACGAGAAGCAGAAGCTCGACACGATCGCCGGCGATTACGCCAAGAAGCGCGGCGAAGCCTCCAAAGCCATCGCGCCGCAACTGGAAGACCTGCGCAAGGAATCCAAGGCGCTGCAGGAAAACGGCCGCATGGCCGACATGGGCGAACTCTGGACCAAGTTCGGCGAACTGGCCCGCCCGTTGGCCGCCGACACCAAAAAGAGCACGCAGGAAGCCGAAGAAGCGATGAAGGCCGCGGTCACCGGCGATGCCAAGACCAAGCTGGAAGACCTGATCAAGAAGAACGAGCAGTTGATGCCCAACCAGGGCGGACGCGGCCGTGGCGGCCAGCAGCGCGGACAAGGCGGCCAGGGCAATCCGGATGCCCCGCCCGCGCCTCCGCCAGCCGAAAACTTCTAAACACCATGCCTATCGAACAAAAAAAGCCCGGCGCAAGCCGGGCTTTTTTTATTTCCACACAGCGCCATGATTACTTCTTCGTGCGAATTTCGCTTTGCCAGCGGGAGATCCACTCTTCGCCGTGCGCGTCGAGTTCCGCCCAGTCCACCGCGAGCGGTTGCAGCGCGGCGAGGTCCTCGCGCATGCCGGCGGGCAGTTCGGCAGGCTCAATATCCGGGCGCGCGGGGATGCGGTCGAACTTCTCCGCCTGCCACAACAGTTCGTCGCGCGAAGTCACGAAGTCGTAGAACAGCTTCGCGCCCTCGGCATTCGGGCCGTCTTTCACCAGCGCGATCGGCTCGTACAGCACCGGCGTGTCCTTGGGCAGGACGTAGTCGAAAGGCAGATGGTTGTGGTTTTTCTGAAGCTGCGCGTCGGCATAGTTCCAGGGCGTAATGGCCAGCGGGCCGTCGGCGGCGAGCAGCTCGTTGAGCACTTGCGATGTCGCGGCGTAGGCGCCGGTGTTCTCATCGAGCTTCTTTAAAAACGCGAAGCCGTCTTCCACGTTGCCCGTGCGTTTCCCTTCGCGCCAGATCATCGAGCCAAAGATCGTGCGCATCGTTGCGCTGCCGCGCACGTCCCGGATCACCACGCGCCCCTTCCACTTCGGGTCGAGCAGGCCTTCCCAGGCCGTGGGAACCTCTTCGCGAGAGAGCTTCTTCGAGTTGTACATGAGCACTTCGGGCGTGCGCCAAGTGGCATGCCACATCCCGCCGGCGCTCTTGGCGTCGGCGGGCAGTTTAGCGCTCCACTCGGGGGCATAAGGCGCGAGCAGGCCTTCGGCTTCGGCCTTGCGGAAATCGCCGGGCATGCCGCCCCACCAAACGTCGGCTCCCGGCCGGGTTTTCTCCGCGCGCACCTTGTCGAGAATCGTGGCGCCCGCGAGGTCGATGAATTGAACCGTCCAGCCGGGATTCTTGGCTTCGAAGCGCGCCTTGATCTCCGCTTCGATCTCCGTGCCGTGCGGCGAATACACGACCACGGTTTTGGTTGCTTTCCCGCCGCCGCAGCGCGCCAGACTTAGAGCGGCACTCGCGGCACAGGCGAGAATAAACAGCGCGCGCAGCAGCTTCACTTCTGCGGCGCTTCCTTTGGCGCGTCCGTCTTGGCCGGCTCGGACACCTTGGGCGTCGCTTCCACGGGCTTCGGCGCTTCCTTCTTGGGCTCATCCTTATTCGGGGCCGCTTCGGCCTTCTTCTCCACAGGCACCGCGACCATGGGCACAGGCATGGCGCGTGGCGCACGCACCATCGCCGAACGTTCAAAGGCGAAGAGCGAGAACATGCCCACGGGCAGGCTCAGCGTAACCGGGATGCCGCCGGTGCCATGAATGCGCACCGCGCCCGGCGTGCCGGAGAACGCCGTGATCGTGCCCGGCAGGTCCTTGAGCAGCGCGCTCGCGTGCTGCAGCGAGAGCTTTTCCTTCACTTCCGCCGGCGCATGGTCGAGCAACATCGGCAGCGTCGAATCCGCGACCCACTTCAGGCCTTCGGGCGAGTTGATGTACACGATTCCGCCGCGTTCTTCCGCGGGAATCAATTCGACCAGATGCTTGTAGTCGGCGTTCGCGTCGAGCCTGCCGCCCGGCGTCGCCGCGCGGTCGATGGTCTTCTGCAGCGCCTTCTCGCTGGAGCCCAGGTACAGTTTTTCGCCATCCGCGCACCAACTCCATTCGTACACGCCCGGATGCTTGCCCTCCTTGAGCGTGTAGATCGTCTTGCCTTTGTATTCGCTCTTGCCCAGGCGTTCCGGCGTCTTGATGACCTTGGTCAGCGTCTCGGAAAGGACCGCCGCTTCCTTCGCGTCGAAGGCACCGCAGATGTCCGGCAGCGCATCCGGCTCGCCGCCGTCCGCACGCGAAATCCAGAAGGCCGCTTCGCCCTGGAGCCGCGCGGCCACCGCATCGGCGACGACAAAGCCCAACTGCTTCTCCATGGCCTTGATCGCGCCGCCTTCTTCTTCCCCACCGCGGTTGCCCATTTCGGCATCAAGATATTCGGCGATCGCCGGCCAAAGCGTCTTGCCGTCGAGCGAGAACGAAATAAAGGCGATCGCGCCCGCGGGCGCCAACGACGCGAATTTCTGCGTCGACTTGGGGAACGCGAGCACCTTGAGCAGGCCCTTGGGTTCGCCTTCCAGCACCGCGCGTTCGTCGAACAGGCCGTCCTTCACATCCAGCGCGACCGCCGCGAGCTTCCACTTCGGCCAGCCAAGCGCTTCGAATAACTTCATCTCGCGCGGGCTGGGCTGATCGTTGGCCAGGTCTTCGAGCAGGCGCTGAAAGCTGAAGAACAGCGTGAAGTGCGCATTCGTGCCGTTGGTCTTGGCCAGGCCGTCCTTATAGAGCGCATCGTTGGCCAGCGCGCCTTTGCCGTCGGCCAACACCTGGTCCACCAGCGAGCGAAACTCTTCCCCGCCGCTCGAGCGCACCAGCGTGCGTCCAAAGCGACCCAAGCTGTCGTGGCTCCACTGCTCGTTGCTCGCCATGAATTCCGCGCCGCGGTAGCGCTCTTTCTGCGGATTGTTGCGCACGGGCCAGAGGTCGGTGAATGCATCGAAATCCTTGGCCGGATCGCCGTTCAGGCCCAGCGCCAGGCCGATCACCGGCTGGCTGCGGCGTTCCCCGCCGAGCGGCTTGGCCGCGCCAAAGGCCGCCGGGCCGCCGAAATGGTCCAGCCAGCCCACGATCAACTCGCTGACCTTGTCCGGCATGCGCGTCTCGTGCTGGAAGACATCGCCCAACGTATTGCGGAAGGGCGCGAATTCCGGATTGTCGTACAGCTTGCCGAGCGCCGTCTCCTTGCGGATCTTGGCCACCGCATCTTTAAGATTCGGGGTCTTGATCAGGAAGAACGCGTTGTCCGGGAAGAGCAGCGCCTGATCCTTAAGGTCGCCGCGCACCGTCCAGCCCAGCTCATCGACGATCTTCTGCCCGCGCGCCTTGGTCTCCGCGTCGGCGTTGTCGAGCGCCTTCTTCAGCGGCTCCAGCGCCTTGGCGCCGGCGGTCAGGAGCTTCGCCTGCGCGTTTTCGCGCTTCTGGAAGTCGTCGTCCGAAAGCTCCTTGATCCATTGCTGGACCTGGGCGTCCGTAACTTCCTCGGCGCGCGGCGCTCCCATAAACAGAAGCAGCGCGAAACAGGCGTAAAGCAGGCGTCGCATGGCATTCCCTTTCTTGTTGGTTCCCGAAAAAGTTAGCGGATTACTCGCCCGGTGCCCAGCGGTATTCCAGGCCTGGCAGCAGTTCCTTGCGCAGGTCCCCGGCGTTCAATTGCAGGCCCAGGTTGAGGTTTACACTCGCGCCCATGAGCGCTTCGAAAATGCCAAAGTTCCGCACATACCGCACCACCGTGGCCTGGTTGAGGCCCGTCAGGCGGCGCGCTTCGGCGAAAGCGTCCGAAAGATAACCCGTCTTGTCCGCCAGGCCGTTTTTCACGGCTTCGGCGCCGGAGAAAATCCGGCCGTCGGCGAGCTTCTTAATGTAGTCCGTCGCGCCGCTCACATCCGCCGGGATCTTCCCCTTGCCTTTGCGGCCCTGCACCACGATCCCGACGAAGCGCTCGTACATCTCATTCACCAGATCCTGCAGAATTTTGCGCTCTTCGGCGGTCAGCGGACGGGACATCGACATGATGTCCTTGTGGTCGCCGCTCTGCACCGTATCCAGCTTGATGCCGAGCTTCTTTTCGAGCAGCTCGCTGGCGTTCATCAGGTGCATGATCACGCCGATCGAACCCGTGATCGTGGTGGGCGAAGCAATGATCGTGTCGGCCGGCGCGCTGATGTAGTAGCCGCCGCTGGCGCAGACATCGCTCATGTGCACCACAATCTTTTTGCCCGACTTCTGCGCTTCGAGAATCTCCTGGTACAGCACGTCGCTGGCCGTCACGCCGCCGCCGGGCGAATCGATCTCCAGCACGATCGCTTTGACGTGGTGATCGGCCACCGCGCGCCGCAACTGTTCGGTCACCTTCGCAATCATGCTGTTTGCGCCGCCCACGGCTTCCGGCTGGCCGCCGATCACGCCAGTCACCGGAATCAGCGCGATCTGGTCCTGGCCCTGGCCTTCGACATACTGCGTCTTCAGCTCGCTCTTCTCCGTCATCTCGCTCAGGCCAGACTTCACCGCGCTGCCCAGCCACAGCGAGCCCACGATGAACACCAGCAGCATGCCCAGAAAAATCATCCAGCAGCCGCTCAAGCGCGCCTTGCGCACCGGCGGCGGAGTCTGCCCCGGCTGCAACCGCGGCTGCTGCGGAATTGGCGGGGGCGGCGGCGGGACCTGGGGCGTCACAGCTTGTGGATCGGACATGCGGAGACTTCCTTTTTGCGGGCCGGCTGGCGTTTCCAGACTTCAATACGCTTCGAAGCGAATTCCTTTCAAGACCGCGGACCTTCAGCCCCCTGGCCAAAGGTCCGCGCCTGAACGTGGTCTTCCTTTAATTAACTAGCTGGGCAGCAGATCCTTGATCGCGTCGCGCTCGCCGATCAGTTCATCGGTCGTGGTCTTGATGCGCGCCTTGGCCTGTTCGTCGAGCGGCAGGCCTTCGACGACCTTGCAGGTCTGGCCGTCGGTGCGCACCGGATAGCCGAACTGAATGCCCTTGGGGATGCCGTACTCGCCGTTGGACGGAATCGCCAGGCTGACCCAGTCGTTGGGCTTCGTCGCGGTGCGGATCGAAACCACGCTGTCGATGATCGCGTTGGCCGCGCTCGCCGCGCTGGACGCGCCGCGCGCTTCAATCACCTTCGCGCCGCGGTTCTGCACCGTCGTCACGAAATCCGTGCGCAGCCAGTTGTGGTCGGTGATCACTTCCGGCGCGGGCTTGCCGCCGATCTTCGCGTTGAACGCGTCCGGGTACTGCGTATTCGAATGGTTCCCCCAGATCGCAAGGTTGCTCACCGCGCTCACCGGCTGGCCGGATTTGATCGCAAGCTGGCTCTTGGCGCGGTTCTCGTCCAGGCGCGTCATGGCGAAGAAGCGTTCCGCCGGGACGCCCTTCGCGTTGCTGCGCGCGATCAGGCAGTTCGTATTGCACGGATTGCCGACGACCAGCACGCGCACGTCCTTGGCCGCGCCCGCCGCGATGGCTTCGCCCTGCGGCTTGAAGATCTTGGCGTTGGCCACGATCAGGTCCTTGCGCTCCTGGCCCTGCTTGCGCGGCATCCCGCCGACGAGCAAGCCCCACGAGCAGCTTTCAAAAGCCTTCTTCACGTCGGTCGTCGCGACCACGCTGTGCAGGAGCGGAAACGCGCCGTCGACCAGTTCCATGATCGTGCCTTCGAGCGCCTTCATCGCAGGCTCGATTTCGAGGAGGCGCAGCACAACAGGGGTGTCCGGGCCGAGCAACTGTCCGGAAGCGATGCGGAAAATCAGTTGGTAGCCAATCTGTCCGCCGGCGCCGGTAACGGTGACATGTACGGGTGAAGGCATGGTGCGAAACGCTCCTTTGGCGTAGCCAAAATTGATTAAGTACGAAGGGTTAACCTACGGGTTGCAACGCGGCTGCCAAGACAAGATTTTCGAGTGCCCAAGGAGCCCTAACTCAACCCCCGGATCTTCCTTAATTTGTCGCGGCGCTCGCGCTCCTGGTCTTCCAAACTCGGCGGGAATTCCTTGCCCGTGCGCAGGTCCATCACCACCCCCAGCGCGTGCAGATCGGTGAGACACGAATCCAGCGTCAGCATGCGCCCGTCGGCAAAGCCCAGCGCGCCTTCGCGCGCGCCGACCATGCCCGGCCGCACGACGCACGCCTGCGTCACCGCCGCGACGGGGAACGTCTCCGTCTTCGTCCCGTGCCGCAGCGTGAAGACGCCGTCCTTCAGGCGCAGCGAAAACCCCGCCGCGCGCAGGTACTGCTGGCCCTGTTTCAAAACCAGCAGCCCGAAAAACGCCACCATCCCGCAGCCGATCCCGATGTACGCGCTGGTCGCGCCGCGCCACGGCGCTTCGCCGCTCGCACCGCGGTAAATCCCGTAGCCCACCGTGCCCAGTCCGATGATCACGACCAGGAGCGGCACCGCAAAGAGCGTGCGGCGCACGGTCAGCTCCAAAGGCTGGTGCTGCATGACCAGTTCGTCGCGCTTCTCGATCCACGGGACGAAATGCATGCCCGTCTCCATCTCGAAGGCTTCCGTGGCCATGCGTTCGCAGCACGCCGCGCAATACTGCGCGCCGTCGGGCAGGCGCACCGGTTTTTCGGCGCTCAAGCTGCGCGCACAGCGGGCGCAAGCCGGGCCGTCGGCGGGCGGGTTGGGCGGAACGTTCGCGGGATCGGACATCAGCAGAAGTACCAGGCCGCGCCGGCAAGGGCCGCGGTCGATGCGGCGAGCGCCGCGAGCATCAGCATGCAGCCGCCGCCCTGCGCTTTCGCGCGCTTGCGGTGCCGCGGCGGGCGCACCGAAGATTCCACTTTCTGCATCGCCAGGCTGGGCGGCTGGCCCGAAAGAATGCGCACGATCTCGGCGGCCACCGTCTGACAGCCGTCATAACGGTCGTCGGGGCGCTTGGCCATCATCTTGGTAATCAGCATCACCGTGTGGTCGGAAAGTTCCGCGACCAAATCCTGCGGATTCTCCAGGTCCTCGGTCTGATGCTTCATCATGATGTCGGCGTTGTTCTTGCCTTCGAACGGCACGCGCCCCGAAACCAGGTGGTAGAGCGTCGCGCCGAGCGAATACACGTCGGTGCGCTGGTCGACGTCGCGTTCGCCGCGCGCCTGCTCCGGCGAAATATAGTGCGGCGTGCCCAGCGCCATGCCCGTCACCGTCAGGCGCTGGTCGTCTTCCACCGACTTGGCCAGCCCCAGGTCGGCGATCTTCACCGAGCCGTCCTTGCCGAGCAGAATGTTGTCGGGCTTCACGTCGCGGTGAATGATCCCCAGCCCATGCGCATGCGCGAGGCCCAGCGCCGTTTCCTTGATCACGTTCAGCGCTTCGAATTCGGGCAGCCGGCCCAGGCGCCGCAGGCGCATCTTGAGATTCTCGCCGTCGACAAATTCCATGGCCAGGTACGGCGAGCCATTGTGCTCGCCCGAGCCATACGCCGCGACGATATTGGGATGGTTCATCGCGCCGGCGCTGCGCGCTTCGCGGCGGAAGCGTTCGACGAAGCTGCTTTGGAGCGCGACCTTGGGGTGCAGCACCTTCAGCGCAATGGGGCGGTTCGATAGGCTGTCCCAGGCCTGGTAGACCGTGCCCATGCCGCCTTCGCCCAGCTTCGACTGCAAGATGTAATGGTCGATCTTGCGCCCGTCCTGGATCGCGACGACGACGCCCGTCGCGCGGCGCCGGCGCTGCTGGTCCAGCAGCACCTTCTGCACGCTGCGCAGGTCCATCCAATGTTTGTTGACGAGGATTTCGCCGATGAGCTTCTGCTGCCCCTGCGCGCGCAGTTCGGCTTGCGCGGCCAGGCCCGCGTCGAGGTGCTCGCGTTTAAGCAAGCCCAGCGCAACCGCCAGTTCGCCAAAGCGCACATCGGGCGGCAACTGCGGTTGTGGGGCGGGCGGTTGGGGCGCGCTCATGCGGGTCCAGCTCGGGGTTCGGAAATAGCCACAGGCGTTTTCGTTCATCCGCGCATAAGAATCAATGCGTAAAAGAGCGCTCCGGCGAGCCCGCGCCCGTCCGGCCCAGCCCGAGGTGACCTACATCAACCTAGAGGTCTCTTGCGATGACCGTTCGTAACCACTTGCTAAGCCCGTTCTGACGACTCCCAAACGGGACGAGCGAAGGTCCAAATTTTAAATAATAATATACCTACACCCTTGACGAGTCGGCCTATTTTGTGGTATAGTTTAAATGGAGAAGTTTTGAGGTGGCTTGCATGAAGGCCGGTCGGATGGTGCCCGGTAGTTCATGTGGTCAAACGACCAGTTGAGGGAAGAACGATTGCAGCACCGGAACTTATGCACACATGTGCAACTTTTATCAGGGCCTATGAAAGCATCGCCCGCGACTCACCGCAAAATCGAAGTTACGCACCACGAGCACAAAATTTACAAATTGCGTCATAGGGGGATTGACCTGAAAATCAGGTCAATCTGCGGTACGCTCAAAAACAGGAGGACCCTTCAGGCGCTGCGCCCCATCCAATAGGTACTTCACTGTACCACCCACTCAGCGTCTCAAGCACCCGGCCATGCCCGCGCCCCTGCTTCCGTTCCCATCCGAGCCACTTGCACCGCTCACGCCGCGCAGTCCCATGCTGCTCGCCATTCACATCACACCCAAAGCGGGCCAGCCGATGACCACACTAGCCGAAGTCGAAGCCGTCGTCGGGCGCGGCTTGGCTGGCGATCGGTATTACGAAAAAGCCGGCGCGTTCTCGAAGAATCCGGGCACGGGCCGCGAAGTCACCTTGATCGAAGCTGAAGCGCTCGCCAGCCTGAAGGCCGAATACGGCATCGACCTCGCCGCGAACCTAACGCGCCGCAACCTGCTCACGCAGGGCGTGCCGCTGAACCATCTGGTTGGGCGAGAATTCCGGATCGGCTACGTGGTTTTGCGCGGCATGCGCCTCTGCGAACCCTGCCGCCGCGTGGAGAGCTTATCGGGCACCGCCTGTCGCAAGGGTTTGGTGCATCGCGGCGGCTTGCGCGCGGACCTGGTGCAAGGCGGCATCCTCCGCGTCGGAGCGAAGATCGAATGGTGACGCCGCGCCCTACTCCCCCGCCCCGCCCGGCTCGAGGCCCAGTTCTTTGATCTTTTCCCAGAGGCGCTTGCGCGAAATGCCCAGCAATTCCGCCGCTTTGCTCTTGTTGTTCTGCGTGACCAATAGCACCGCGCGAATGTGCGCGCGCTCAGTGTCTTCGACCACGTCGCGCAAGGGCCGCGGCGTGCCCGTGATCGGCGCCGCAGGCGCGCTGGAGGCCGTCGCGTTCGCTCCCGCCGGCAACGCGGTCCCCGGCGTGGGCTGCGCGTTCGCGCCGCCTTCGCCGCGCGCGAGGGTCGTGCTCGCCGAGACATGTGCGCCGACCGCCGCAATCGAACCCGTCATCGCGGACGGCGCCTCCAGCAGGTGTTTGCGCTCGAGCTTCGAAGCCGTCCCGGCCAGCGCAATCGCGCGCATGACCGCGTTCTCCAGCTCGCGGATGTTGCCCGGCCAGCCATATCCGCACATCGCCGAAAGCGTCGCGTCGTCCACTTCCAGTTTGCGCCCGTTGCCGTGCACCTTGCAGAAGTGTTCGACCAGCACAGGGATGTCTTCGATGCGTTCGCGCAGGGGCGGCAGGCGCAGATCGACCACGCGCATGCGGAAGAACAGGTCGTCGCGGAACTTGCCCTGCCGCACGAGCTGCGAGAGGTCCACCTTGGTCGCCACGATTACGCGCACGTCGATCTTGACCGACTTCTCGCCGCCCAGCCGCTCGAACTCGCGCTCCTGCAGCACGCGCAGCAGCTTGACCTGCGTGGTCAGGCTCAAATCGTCGATATCGTCGAGGAAGATCGAGCCGCCGTGCGCCTGCTCGAAGCGCCCCGACTTGCGCTCGACCGCGCCGGTGAACGCGCCCTTCTCGTGGCCGAAAAGCTCGCCTTCGAGCAGCGTCTCGGGCAGCGCCGCGCACGAAAGTTTGATCAGCGGTTTTTCCGCGCGCGGCGAACAGCGGTGCAGCGCCTGCGCGACGAGTTCCTTGCCCGTGCCCGACTCGCCGGTGATCAGCACGGTCGCGTCGCTGGGGCCCACGGTCTCGATCAGGCGGAAGAGTTCCTGCACGCGCGGCGACTTGCCGATCATGCGGTCAAGCTGCCAGCGCCCGGTCATTTCGCGCTTGAGCTGCGCGACTTCGGCCTTCAGGCGCGCGAGTTCCTCGATTTTGCCCAGCCGCGCGAGGACTTCTTCATTCAGGAAAGGTTTAACCAGATAATCCGCGCCCAGCTTGGTCGCCTGAATCGCGGTCTCGATGCTCTGATGCGCGGTAATGACCAAAAGCGCCGCGTCGGGGTTCTTCTCGCGGGCCAGAGGCAGCAGCGTCAGCCCCGAACCGTCCGGCAACTGGAGGTCCGTGATCACGCAATCGACGCTTTGGGCGGCCAGCGCCGCGCGCGCCTTGGCGGTGTTCTCGCACAGCGTGACCGTGTAGCCCGCGTCGGTCAGCGCGTGGCCGAGCGGAATCCGGATCGTGGGCTCGTCGTCCACCAGCAAGACCCGCATGCGGCGCTCCCCTGTGTGCTCAACTTAATCTACGCCTGAAAAGGAGCGCTCGCCAGAACGGATATGCTTTTGGAGAAATTTAGAATAGTTATAGAATCCGAGCGTCCAAATACGGCTTGCGGTTCGGGAGACTTCGGCGCCTATTGGGGTGCCTTGTCCTCTTTTAAATGCATGCAGTGGAGATCCAAGATGCGCGTGTCTTGCCTGAAAGTGTGTCTGCTGGTCCTGCTGGCCGGAGGGTTCGCTTCCGCTCAAGCCGTGGAAAAGCCCGCCGCCGGCGAAGAACGCCTGGACCAGAACGCCGCGCAGGACGTGCTCAAGAAGCTCAAGGAAACCTTCGCCGCGCAAGGCAGCCTGCGCGCGCACATCCTGACCGAAACCTTTTCCGACCTGACCAACAAGACCACCAAGAAGGAAGGCGACCTGCTGATCCAGCGCCCGGACAAGATGCTGCAGTTGTACACCAAACCCGCGGCGAGCCTGCAAATGCTCGACGGCGCGCAGGCCATGCGCCAGGAAGCCGGCGAGAAGTCGCTGCTGGTCGGGGACTTCACCAAAGCGCCCAAGAAGCTCTCCCAGGTGCACGCGATGGTCACCGGCGACCTCACGACCCTGACCGAACTCTTCGAGATCAGCGTCTTCCGCGCCGCGGCCGCCGAAGGCAAGCCCGCGCAGTACCGCATCGTGCTGAACCTCCTGCCCAAGAAGAAGCTCGAGTTCACGCGCATTCAGATCCGCGTGGCCGACGGCGAGGCCTGCTTCCAGGAAGTCGTGCGCGAAACCGCCGACGGCAACACGGTCACCGACAAGTTCAGCGCGGTGCAAGTCGGGGAGATCCCCGCCAAGGAATTCAGCGCGCCCATCGAAGGCAAGGAAAAGGACGTGAAGGAAATCAGCGACGAGGCCCCGAAGTGAGCGACGCGCCTTCCGCACCCGCGCCCGGCCTGCCGACGCCCCCGCAGGTGTTGCCGCACCGCTATCCGTTCCTGTTCGTGGACCGCATCCTGGCGCTTGAGCCCGGCGTGCGCGGCGTGGGCCTGAAAAACGTCTCGGCCAACGAACATTTCTTCAACGGACACTTTGAAGGCCGCCCGGTTTTCCCGGGCGTGCTGACGATCGAAGCGCTGGCGCAGTTCGCGGGCGTGGTGCTGCGCGGCCAGGCGGCGCAGGGCGACGCGCGGATCTCGTACCTCGCCTGCGTCGATGAACTGCGCTTCCGCCGCCCGATTTACCCCGGCGACCAGTTGGTCTTGCACGCGGAACTCGAGCGCGCGCACGGCAAGCTGCACCGGTTCAAAGTGCGTGCGGAAGCCGGCGGCGAAGTCTGCGCCGAGGGCCTGCTCAGCCTCGCGCTGGAAGCATAAGCATGGAAATCACGCAGGCCCAGAGTCTGGATTCGAAGGTCCATTACCACCGCGAGGAGTCCTATGACCCCTGGCGGCTGGTCAAGCTGGGCCTGGCGATTCTGGTCAGCGTGGCGTCCGTCAGCACGGTGGTCTACTACCTGCTCGGCCAGTATTACGACCGGCACTGGTCGGTCATGGACTGCCTGTTCATGACGGTGATCACGCTTTCGACGATCGGGTACGGCGACTGGCTGAACATCAAAGACCTGTACCTGGTCGAAATTTTCACCATGATCCTGGGCCTTGCCGGCATCGGCGTGCCCGCGTTCATTATCTCGACGATGACCGGGATTATCGTAGAAGGCGTGGTCGGCAACACGATGCGGAGGCGCAAGATGGATCAGGAAATCGCGCGGATTCACGGACACGTGCTGATCTGCGGGGCGGGCTCGGTCGGCGAACATTGCATTGCCGAACTGATGACGCTTAAAAAGCCGTTCGTGGTCATCGACCGCGACGAAGAGCGCCTCAAGACGCTCTGCCGAGTGCTGGGCCATTTTCCCTACATCGTGGGCAACGCCGACCGCGACGAAATCCTCGCCGCCGCGGGCATCGAACGCGCCTTCGGCCTGATGGCCTGCCTGACCGAAGACAAGGACAACCTGTTCGTCACGCTGACCGCGCGCGTACTCAACCCGAAGGTGCGCATCGTCAGCAAGGGCATCGAAGACCACGTGCGCAGGAAGATGCTGACCGCCGGCGCCAACGGGGTCGTCAGCCCAACCGCCATCGGCGGCCTGCGCATGGTCAGCGAGATGGTGCGGCCCGTGACCGTGGGCTTCCTCGATTCCATGATCCGCGAACGCACCAACACGCGCTTCGCTGAACTGACCGTCGAACCCAAGAGCCCACTCAAAGGGCGCACGCTTTTGGATTCCAAATTGCGCGAGCACGCCGACGTGCTGATCGTCGGAGCGAAGCCCGCGGGCGCGGAAAATTACCTCTACAACCCGACCGCGTCCTTCGTGCTTGAGCCCGGTTGCGTGGTCGTGTTGCTGGCGAGCCTCGAGGAAGTCGAGAAGCTCAAGCCGCTCTTCCTCGGAGCGTGACGCCATGACCCGCGCGGAAACTTTGAAGTACGCGCAGGACTGGATCGCGAACTGGAATCGCCGCGACCTGGAAGCCGTGCTGGCGCACTTCGCCGACGACGTGCGCTTCCACAGCCCCAAGGCCGAGATGCTCGCGGGCAAGGCCGAAGTCGTGGGCAAGCCCGCGCTGCGCGCGTACTGGACCCAGGCGCTTGCAAAGCTGCCTTCGCTGCACTTCACGTTCGAGCACCTGGCCTGGGACGATGCCGCGCGCGAGCTGGCACTGTATTACATCGCCGATGTCGAAGGCCTGAAAGTGCGCGCGTGCGAAGTCGCGCGCTTCGACGCGCAGGGCCGCGTGGTCTACGGCGCCGCGTATTACGGCGGGCAGGTGTAAGCGCCGCATTTACGCGGGTGCGAAATTGCGCTAGGATGCGTGGGCTTCACAACATGCGCCGCACCAGCGCCGGGAGTTAGATGGACAGCCGCGGCAGTTCCACTTCATCCGCAATCGCGTCTCCGGCGCTGGACCCTCCCAAACTCTTTGCCCTCGACCGCAGCGGCCTGATTCATCTCAGCATCGTCTGGGTTGTCTGGGGCAGCACCTATCTGGCGATCCGCATGGCGGTGCGGGAAGGCACCGGCTTTCCGCCGTTCACGATGGCCTGCATGCGCGTGTTTCTGGGCAGCGCGCTGCTCTTCGGCTGGGCGCGCTTCCGCGGCCTGCGACTGCGCGCGACGCGCGGCGAACTACTCACGCTCGCGCTGACCGGCTGCTTTCTGTGGCTCGGCGGCAACGGCCTGCTCACCTTCGCCGAACGGCGCGTGCATTCGGGCTACGCGGCGCTGGTGGTCGCGACGGCGCCGGTCTGGGCCGCGCTGATCGAAGGCCTCCTCGACCGGCGGCGCCCCACGCTCCTCTTCATGGGCTCGCTGGGCTTGAGCATCGCCGGCATCGCGTTGCTGAGTTCGCCGGGCTCGAACGAAGCACCGCTCGACGGGGTCACGATTGCGGCGCTTCTGCTCGCGCCGCTTAGTTGGGCGGGAGGCACGGTGCTGATGCGGCGCCAGCCGATCAAACTCGATCCGCTCGCGGGCGCGGCCTACCAGCATGCATTCGCGGCCATCGGCTTCGCGTCAATGGCCCTCGCTTGCGGCGAACGCATCGAACACCCCGAGCCGCAGGCGTGGCTGGCGTGGGGGTACCTCGCGCTGATCGGCGCGTTCGCGTTTACGTCCTACGTGCAGGCGGTGAAGCGCCTGCCCGTCGGCATCGTGATGACCTACGCGTATGTGAATCCCGTGATCGCGGTCGCGCTGGGCTGGGCGCTGCTCAACGAAGAAGTGACGAAGGTAACGTTCGCCGGCGCGGCACTCGTACTGGCCGGCGTCGCGGGCATCTTCCACGAAAAAGCCCGCGCGGCATCCACACAGAAATAGCGCGTTACTCGCCGGAGAGTTTCTTGCGCAGCCAGGCGCGCGGCAGCACCGCGACGATACGCAGGCGCTCCACGTAGGCCGAGTCGCCCACGCCGCGAATCGAGAACGCGCCGTTCTCCAGCCCGTGCGGCAGCAGCAGCGGCTTGGTCGAGCCCGAATTGGTCGTGACCACGATGGCGTAGTCGCCCGCCGACGCGCTGGCTTCCAGCTTCAGCGCCTCGGAGCCGTTGGGCTTGGTGCGCGCGGAGACTTTTTCGGAGCGCGCGTGGTCCTTGTCGCGCACCGTCAGTTGCGCGACGCGGTCCAGGTCCACATTCACGCGGCCCGCAGCGCTTTCGAACAGGGTCAGCGCAAGGCCCGCTTCCTTCGGCGTCTCGGGGGCCAGATCCAATTCGAGCGTCATGGGCGGGTCGAGCGGCGCGGTGAAGAGCGCGCGCGAATCCGCCGGGAAGAGCAGCGCGCCCGACGTCTGCTTCATGGGTCCGCGCTTGCCGGACTCCACCGTCCAGTCGCTGGGATGTTCCGGCGCCGGCGTCAGGTTCAGCTCGACCAGCAGCCCCGCCGCGCGGCGTTCCTTGATTTTTACGGGGAACGTAAAGAAGGCCTTCACTTCGGTCTCGGTCAGCAGGTCGGCGCGCCAGCCCGGCACGGTCGCATCGGCGGCGTCGCTGGTCGGTGCGAGCTTGGAGTCCTCGTAGAATACGGCGGCCTGGCCTGCGCTGACTTCCTGGTTGCCCTTGCCGCGCCCGAAGGCCGCCTGCACGCCGCCCTTCGACACGTAGACCGTACACTGCGCGCCATTGCCGCCGCGGCCCGAATTCAGATACACGCGCGCGCCGGGACGGACCCGCACTTCGACCGCGGCGGCCACCACGGTCCAGCCGTGCACGCTCGGGCCTTCGGGCAATTCCACGCCGGCTTCGCCCGCGTCGAGGCGCAGGATCCAGTCCTTGCCTTCGGATTCCGGACGCTGGAATTTCAGATCGGCGTCGGGCCCCGCGAAGACCGCGCCGCCGCCGCCGAGGTCAAAGCGCGCGCGCCCATCGGCGCCCGTGCTGTAGGCATCGCCCGTCAGGACCGTCTTGCCCTGCTGCGCCGGCGACCAGGGTTCGCCCGCGCGCTGGTAGAACTGGGAGACCTTGCCCATGCACAGCGCCAAGGTCGCAACCTGCACCGGCTCGCGCGAAGTGCCGCCCATCGGGTACAGCAGAATCGCCGCGACGATCGCCAGGCCCGCGACAATCAGCGCGATCACGGTGAACATGCCGCCGCGCTTCTGCATGCGCTGGCTGGTGGCCGGCGGGCGGGCCTGGCTCAGGCGCGCCGCGCGGCGCATCTCGGCCCGCGCGCGCTTGTCCGGCGGCAGCAGGCGGATGATCTTTTCGGACTCTTCCCGGCCCAGGTCCTTGACCTGGTTGCGCCATTCTTCGGAACCCGCGACGACGTTCATGGCCGGCACGGCTTCCAGCGCGCGGCCCGTGCCCTTCAATTCTTTGTAGATCGACATGCACTCGGGGCAGAGGCTCAAGTGCTCCTGCACGAGCACCGCCTCGCTTTCGGGCAGCTCGTCGAGCAGGAAGTCGCTCAGTTTTTCACGGCACTCGTTGCAGTTCATGCTTCCCTCTAGAGCCTTCCGGCGGCCGGCATCCTTCGGCGCGCCTTACAAGTAGTCCTTGATCTCGCGACGCAACCGGTCCAGCGCCCCGTGAATGCGGCTGCGTACCGTGCCCACCGGCACGCCTACGATTTCGGCGATTTCCTTGTACTTCAGATTCTGAAAGCGGTTCAGGATCAGGATTTCGCGTTCGAGTTCGGGCAGGTCCGAGAGCGCGCCCTCGAGCTTCTTGACCATCTCGTCGCCCACGATCTCGTCGAGCGGACCGCGCCCCGCGCTCTTCAGGCGATCGCCCAGATTCCCGCCCTCGCCACCCGAATGCCCCGAGCGGTCCAGGTTCTCTTCAATCGAAACGGTGGGATGGCGCGAGCGCCAGCGCAGCTCGTTTTTGCAAAGGTTGCGCACGATCGTGTAAAACCACGTCGGGAAGCTGCGCGGATACTGATAGCTCTTCGCTTCCTTGAAGATGCGCAGGAACGCTTCCTGGCCCAGCGCTTCGGTGCGGCTGCGGTCGCCGATCATGCGGTTGATGAACGAGAGCGCCGGACCTTCGTAGCGCTTGAAGAGCTCCTCGAAAGCCAGCTCGTCGCCGTCCTGGCACAAACGCATCAGCTCTTCGTCGGGCATCTTCGAGACGTCGATTTCGTCGGCGGTCGGCAGTTCGACGGACGAACTCGCGGGGCTGGGCGGCGCCGAGGCCGCGGGGGCCTCCAGCGGCTCAGGCACGGCGTACAGTTCGGTGGACGAATCCACCCGGTCACGCAGCGCGTCGGGGACAGACTGGATCTCGCTGTCAGAACCCGTGTTCGGACGCGCCGCGCCGGGGAACGGCAGGCCATGCGCCGGTACCACCTGCGGATTGCGCGCGGGCGGAGACGGCGGAACGCCGTTGGAAGCGTCCCCCGGCTTGGCCGGGTCAGGTCCGGACTTCGGTTCCACGCGGCGCGAAAATCCCTCTAGGCAAACATGGCAGATCAATGAAAAGTGTGAATGGGCCGTATGATCGGGCTTGGAAGTCCTTCCGTCAAGCGAGCCGAGCCTGTCTCACATAAAAGGAAGGGCGCGCGGGCGGCGTGTGGTATCCTGAAGGTGCCTTACCTGAGGTCCTCGCCATGGCCACATCCAGAACTCGCGTGCATCTGATCACGCTCTTGATCCTGCTGCTGCCCGCCGCGAGCTTCATCTACATCAATACACTCCAGCGGCCCAATCTCCAAGGCGCCGCGGGCGACCAAGGTCCCTTGTACCGGGGCCTCCCGCTGCGCTGGGAAGTCACGCGCACCGTGTTCATCTTCGCGCGCGGCGACGACCCCGCCGCCGAAGCCGAAGACTACATGTCGCGGGCCCGCGAACTCTACCCGCAAGGCCAGGTGGTCGTATTGAAGGACGGCTACGTGTTCTACGATCCCTCCTGGACCACGGTGGACCGCTGGGCCATCGCCAAGAATGCCGGCATCGGCCTGGCCGGGCTATTGGTGCTGGGCTTCCTGATCGAAAGCCTGTTCTTCCGGCGCCGCGTTTCTGCATCGCACGAATAGCGGAGCGGGATAACGTGAGGCGGCGCGGGACAAAATCCCGCGCGAGGAAGCGCATTTAATGCCCGAGACGCCCGGATATTTTCGCGCTGCCGACGGCACGCCGCTCTACGGGGTGTACCACGAGCCCGAACGCGCGGCGCGGCTGGCGGTCGTGATCGCGCCGGCGCTCTTCGAAGAACGCAAGAGCGCCTACGCGGTCCTGGCGCAACTCGCGCGCGAACTCGTTCAGCATGGCCATCCGGTTTTTCGGTTCGATTACCGCGGCAGCGGCGAATCCGGTGGCGCGTCCGCGCAACGGCGCTGGAGCGACCTGGCCGGCGACCTCGCCGCGGCGCAAGCCGCGCTGCTCAAGCTTTCTGGCCAGGAACGCGCCGCATGCGTGGGCCTGCGCCTGGGCGCGACGCTGGCGCTGCAGTCGGCGGCGGAACTCAAATCCCGCGCGGTCGTGGCGCTGGCGCCGGTCGCGCAGGGCGCGGCGCAGGCGCGGCTCTGGCGCATGCGTTCGAAGATTCGTTCGGAACTCACCGCGGGCGAAGGCCCCGCGCAGGACGCGCCCGCGCCGTCCGAAAAAGGCGTCGTGGATTTGGATGGCTTCGCGGTCGGCGCGGCATTTTTGGAAGACATCGCCGCGCGCGATCTGCTCAAGCAGCCCGGCGCACTCGACCTGCCCACCCTCTTGGTGCAGATCTCGCACCGTACCGACGCGAGCCCCGAAAGCGAGAAGCTGCAAGTGTCCCTCGGCCCGCGCTGCGCGCTGGCCTGCTTCCGGCTCGAACCGTTTTGGGATCGCGTGGATGAAGTCGACCCCGCCGAAGTTATTCGCAAGGTCGTGACGTTTTTGGGCGAACTGAGCAGCGGCACGACGAAGCATTAGCTTCAACGGAGACGTCTCGAGTGATTGGTAATTTTGAAGAACATCTTTCTGATTTAAAAAGCTCGGACGATGAGTCGCGTGTCGAAGCAGCGTGGGCCCTTTCGCAGTTGGAAAAAATCCCAGAAGATTCGGTCCCACTGTTATTGCCGTTTCTAGATGATCCCAATGAAAGCGTAAGAATGTATATTCTTGATGTGCTTGCGAAAACAAAGGGTTCTGCAGAAGTCCTACGAGCCGTAGAAAAACTTAGACAGGATAAATGTCCAGGCATCCGGGAAACCGCGGAAATAGCAATTTGGAGCTTCGAGCACCCGGGCAAATTACACCCGATATTTGTTAGAAGAAAACTTCAACTCATAGGCTGTTTTTTAGTTGTTGTACTTGCGATTGTCGCGGTCGTTTTAGTTGCATTTGTTAGTCAAAGAACTCCATAAGGGCTCAATCCAAGATGTGAATCGCGGGGTAAGGATTGTCGAAAGGCCTAAGGCGTACGCGCTTTGACGGTCTTCCCGGCGCCGCCCTCCCGACAGGGCAGGCGGGACAGCGGCGCCAGGATTCCCGGTACGGCAACTACTTGGACTTTTCAGTCTTGGTCGCACCACAGCCGTCAGGACCATTGCAACCATTGTCGCTCTTGGCTGCGGACTTGTCTGCCGACTTGGATGGATCCGCGGCCGGGGACTTGGTGGTCGTCGGCGGGGGTGTCGAACCGCTCGGCGTGGACTTCTTGTCGCCGCCGCTGCCGCAGCCGACGACCGCGCCGAGAACCAGACCGCTGACCGCCAGACCCAACAGCGCCTTAGATTTCTTCGTGCCCTTCTGCATGACCCCTCTCCTTGCGATTTTTGACCCGGAGCAAAGGCCTCCACCGGAATGGGGGGCCGGTCCTGGTCGAGATAGCTTGCGTTCCGAGTGCCTTATGTGTCCGCGCTTCTACTTTATTTCTGAATTAGTCAATCAGAATCCGTCCGGCTTACCAAAGGTTAATGCGCGCCCTCACCTTTTCGCACCGGTCCACGCAACCATTTTCTCATAAAGGAGTTCCTGGGCGCGCCCCGCGGTCTGGCTGGCCTGGTGCGCACTTTTGTTTGCGCGTAGTTGCGGCCCCAAACATAGCGGCGCGTGCGCTTCGGATTTCATCACGCCCAATTCGCACAGCGCCTGCAACGCCGCGCCGCGCGCGGAGGCCTCTGACACGTGCAGCGGGAAGAGCGGCCGGCCCAGCGCGTTGACCAGCATGCGCCGCCAGCCGGCTGAAGCCAGCAGCGCCCCACCGCTAGCCACAAACGCCGCACGCGCGGGCAGGAGCGGCTCCAGGCGCGCCGCAATCGCTGCCAGGCGCAAGCACACGGCCTCAAGTCCTGTCGCGTAGAGTTCTTCCGGGCGCTGCGAAAAGTTCAAACCGCTCAGCACGCCCCGCGCACTCGAGACCCAGCCCGGCGCGCGCTCCCCATTAAAGAACGGAAGCATCGCCAGCCCGCCAGAACCCGGCACGCGGCGCAGGAGGTACGCTTCCAGTTGCGCTTCGCTAGGCAACTTGAGTGTCGCGCGCAGCCATTCGGCGACGTTGCCGCCTTCATTGAGCGCGCCGCCGACCAATTCGCGCGTCTCGTCGATGCGATAGCACCACAGGCCGCGCGGTACGCGCTTCACCGGCGCGGGCACGACCACGCGCACCGCGCCAGTCGTCCCGATGGTCACCGCCACGCGCGCCGCGTCGGTGCAGCCGCTGCCCAGATTCGCGGCCGCGCCATCTGCCAAGACCGGCAGCCAGGGAATTTCCCGCAGCGCCGACCAGCGCTGGGCGTAGCGCCCGGTCAATCCACGCAGCACGGGCAGGCGTCCCTGCGCATCGCGCCAAGCCAGCGGCGAAAATTGCTCCGCGCGCAAACCGAGTTGCTTGAGCAACGCCGCGTCCCACATATCCGCGCGCCGGTTCAGCAAGCCCGTCCACGACGCGACGCTGGGGCTCGCCCATGTCCGCGCGAACAGCCGCCGCTGAAAATATTCGCCCGCCGAAACCCACGTCCGCGCGGCCTTAAACCATGCCGCGCGACGCTTGCGCACCCAGTTCAACTGGGCGGGCAAATAGGACGTGTGAAATGGGCAACCCGTGCGCTGCCAGATCTCGCGTTCGTCGAAGCGCGCGCGCAGGGCTTGGACTTCCGCGCCCGCGCGCGTGTCGGCGTAGGTCAGCACCGGCGTGCAGACGCGTCCATTGACGTCCAACCCCAGAATGTTGCCGACAAAGCTGCACGCCACGACCGCACGTACGTCATGCCGCCGCGCGCCCAGCTTCGCGAGCGCCGCGTCGATGCACGCTTCCAGCTTCGCGCAAAGAGCTTCGGCATCTGCTTCCGCGGCGCCTTCGGCATCGAACCGAAAGCCGTTGGGCCGGCGCGCCAGCGCGCCTTCGACGAAACGCCCCCGGGCATCGAAGACCAGCGCGCGCAACGAAGACGTGCCGAAATCGAGCGCGAGCACCAGCGGCGCATGGGCCTGTCGCAATGGAATTGTGGCGTTGGAGCGCGCGGACACTGCGAACTACTTTGACTCGGGCGGCGCGGTCGGCGTGGGCACAGGCAGCCGGCCCCCCAGCGTGGTCTTGTTCAGATCGGGAACCGTTTTGCGCCAGGCTTCGATCGCCGTAACGATCTCGCGCAGCGGCGGATGGTCGCCCGAATGCTGGTTTGCGTAATGGAAAATCGCCATGCCGTCGGGCGGCACAACCACCAGCGCCCCGCCCTGCTGCAACACGTCGCCCTGTACGCTTGCGGGCAGGTAGCCCTTGACCAATGCGCGCAAGCCCGCCAGAAAAACCTTCGGTCCGAACGTGGACCACGCGCTGCGCTTGAAACCCGCGGCTTCGTACGATTCCCGTGTCTGGTCCACAAACACCGGCAGGTCGTGCGCGTAGCGTTCCTGAAACGCCTTGGCCTGGTTGGGCGAGCCGTTCCCGATGATGATGATTTCCGTATCGAGGCGCTTGAACTCGTTGATGAATTCGCGCAGCTTGGCCACGCCTTCCTTGCAGAACGGGCAGCCGAAATGCCGCACGAAATAAAGCAGCGCCGGGCGCGTGCTCCACTTGGCACTCAGGCGCTGCTGCGCCACGTGAATATCGAATACGATGGTTTCGGAGACGCGTTTTACGTTCGGGGTGATCAGCGCCATCGCGGGCTCTCCTGAACGCTGGTATATAGCTGAGAGAGGTAGGCGCGCTACCGATTTATTCCCACACCACGCGCAAAAGATGAACGCGCGTTCAGGCGCATTGGAAAATTCCCCGCCAACGTGGAAGATGGCCGTGACGCACCAACCATCGGAGAGGCCCCATGCCCGCTTCCAGCCCGCCGCGCCGCATCTCGCTGCACGATCTTTGGAAAATGAAGGAACGCGGCGAAAAAATCGCCATGGTCACGAGCTACGATTACACGTCGGCGAAGATTCTGGATGAAGTCGGTACGCCCATGCTGCTGGTCGGCGACTCGCTCGGCATGGTTGTCCTCGGGCACGAATCGACGCTCGGCGTGACGCTCGACAACATGATCCACCATTGCCGCGCGGTCTCGCGCGCCGCCAAACGCGCGCTGATCGTAATCGACCTGCCTTTTGCCACGTACTCGGCGTCCGATCTGCCGACCAGCTTGCGCACCGCCGGCCGCGCCATCGCCGAAGGCGGCGCGCAGGCGGTGAAGGTCGAAGGCGGCCGCCGCATGGCGCCGGTCGTGGGCGCCCTGGTTGCCAGCGGCATCCCCGTGATGGGCCACATCGGCCTGACACCGCAGTCGATTCACCTGATCGGGGGCTATCGCGTGCAGGGGCGCAGCAAGGAAGCCGCCGAGCGACTGATTCTGGCAGCGCAGGCGCTCGAAAAAGCCGGCGCGTTCGCGATCGTGCTCGAACTGGTGCCCGCGGAACTCGCCGAAAAAATTTCCAAGATGCTCTCGATTCCGACTATCGGCATCGGCGCGGGTCCGAATTGCGACGGCCAAGTGCAGGTCTTCCACGACATCATGGGGCTGTACGAAGAATTCCTGCCCAAGCACGCCAAGCGCTACGCGAATCTGGCCGGCGGGATCAAGGATGCCGCGAAGAATTACATCGAAGACGTGAAGGCTGGCCGCTTCCCCGGCCCCGAACACACATTTTCTGGCGAGCCCAACGCCACCAAGCCCTAGCGACAGGCTTTTTGCCGGCAATAGAAAACGGCGCGAGAGTCTCCCTCGCGCGCCGTTTTCTTTTTTGGAATGTTAGAACTATTTCCAGACGCCGTTCTGCGCGAGTTCTTCGCGGATCAGGCGCAACTGGTACCAGTAGCGGCCGATCTCCGTGCGGTTGTGCTCCAGGATCGCTCCGCGCAGGCGGTGCGCGTTGAGTTCCAACAGCTCCAGGTTGTTGTGGAAGGCCTGGCCCAAGTGCCGCAGGCGGTCTTCGTGAATACCCTTCAGCCGCTCAGACGAATCCGCCAGCGCCGTGGCCACCTTCAGGCAGGTGTCGTAATCGTGGCGCGTGAACTCATCGACTTCGAAGACCTTGAAGCCTTCGCCATAGGCGGTTTCGAACTCCACAATCTTGTCATGAAAGAGCTCGCCCGACTTCCGGTGCAGGCTTTCGGGATTTTGCGGAGCGACTTGCGGCGCGATGGGCTTGCCGTCCTCATGTTTTTTGGTTCCCTGCGTATCTTCCGCAAAACACGGTGTAGCCATAATGCAGACCGCAATAATCAGGCTGTAGATTGCGTGCATGTTTTCTCTCCCCAAAGATACGACGCCAGACACGCGGCACAATGCCGCATGCCCAAGTGCAAGCCTCTTGTAAAAAACTCTATGAAAAGCGAATGGGCAAATCGTAATGCCCTGTTCGCGCCAGCAAGCACTAAAAAGGAAGGAATGCTATTTAATTCAAGCGACGCACATTGCGCATGACCAGCTTTTAGCGCTGAACCCGCGCTCCAGCGCCTTTCACCAGCGCCTCGACTTCCTTTAGTGTGGCCATCGTCGTGTCGCCCGGCGTGGTCATCGCCAGCGCGCCGTGCGCCGCCGCGTACTCGACGGCCTGTTGCGGGCCCAGGTCCGCGAGGAACCCGTAGGCCAGCCCAGACGCAAAGGAATCCCCGCCGCCCACGCGGTCGAAGATCTCCAGATTCTGACGCTTCGACGCTTCGTAGAACTTTCCGTCGGCGTAGAGCACCGCGCCCCAGTCGTTGACCGTGGCCGACTTCACGCCGCGCAGCGTCGTCGCGACGGCTTTGAAGTTCGGGTACTCCTTGGCCACATCCTTGATCATGGATTTGAAGTTCGCCGGATCGAGGTCCGTGAGGTTGTGGTCGACGCCCTTGACCTCAAACCCCAGCGCCGCGGTGAAGTCCTCTTCGTTGCCAATCATCACGTCGACCAGCTTGGCCACGCGGCGGTTTACTTCCATCGCACGCTTGGTGCCGCCGAAGGACTTCCACAGGCTCGGCCGGAAATTCAGGTCGTAGCTGACGATGGTCCCGTTTTCCTTCGCGCACTCGAAGGCTTCGAGCGCCACATCGGGCGTCTTCTCGCCCAGCGCGCAGAAGATCCCGCCGCAGTGGAACCAGCGCACGCCTTCTTCCTTGAAGAGTTTCTTCCAGTTGATCTCGCCCGGCTTGAGCTGGCTGACCGCTGTGTGCCCGCGGTCCGAGCAGCCCACCGCGCCGCGCACGCCAAAACCGCGCTCGGTAAAGTTGAGTCCGTTGCGCGCTTCGCGGCCAATGCCGTCAAAGTTGGCCCACTTAACATGGCTCATGTCGACGCCACCGGTCAGCATCAAATCTTCGAGCAGACGTCCAACCGGGTTGTCGACGATCGCGGTAACGTGCGTCGTGCGCAGGCCAAAGCAGCGCCGCAAGCCACGGATCACGTTGTATTCGCCCCCGCCTTCCCAAGCCTGAAAGTTCCGCGTGGTGTGAATGCGCCCCTCGGCGGGGTCGAGGCGGATCATGACTTCGCCCAGGCTGGCGCCATCCCAGCGGCATTTTTCGCGCGGCTTAAGCTTCAGGGAACTCATGGGAATCCTTTCGCAGCAAAGCAGTTAACGGGATGAGCGTGGACCGAGCGCAGAATATGCGCGTTTTCGGCGGCAGCGTAAAGCGGAATTTATGAAAGGTCCGCGCCCCTTTCCTTATATACTCGCCCGGGGGAGGGCTTCGTCGGCCTCGCCCTATAAGGAGGACCTGCAATGGAACCTGTCCAAAAGGACCGCTTCTGGCCAATCTGGATTGCCATGACGGTCGGCGTCTGGGGCATCACCGCCGGCGCGCTATTTCTGTTGGTCGATAACCAGTCCGAAAAATTCTGGCTCACGCTCGGCACGCTGCTCTTCGCCGAAGGTCTGGGCATGATCTTCGGGCTGGGGCGCTTGTGGCGCCACGATCCGGCGACCACGGATTCCGAAGCTGCCGGCGGCAACAGCTTCACGTCCATCGTTTATGCGCTGGGCGTGTTTGGGCTCGCGCTCGTGGCCTTGACGGCAATTTCGTTCAGATGGCTCGCCGCGCTGCACCTGATCTGGTTCACGATTGTGGTGCTGGGCTTCGGGCTCTTCTCGCTGGCCGGGCAGTTCCTCGCCGCCCGCAACCGCGCGCAGTCCCAGACGCCCGGACCGAAGTCCGTGTAATAATCTTGCCGCCTCAAGCGGCGCGCGGGGTGGTTCGGTGACACGCCCCGCGCCAAAGCTTCCTCAAATAAAGCGGGTCTGGTTCTTCCAGACCCGTGTTTGTTTGTTCGCAAAGCCGCGCTAAACTTAGGCGGCTTGGTGCAACTAATTTAAGGAAAGGCTGGCCATGCGCGAAATCGATGTTTCCGTGATCAAGAATCACATCAAACAGATGGCGATGGAAGCCTCCTGGAAGCTGGGCGAGCCCGAGAAGGCCGCGATCCGCAAGCTGGCCAAGGAAGAAGAGAGCCCCATCGGACGGCAGGTCCTCGAGACCCTCGTCGAGAACTACGAACTCGCCGAAAAAGAGCAGCGCCCCTTGTGCCAGGACACCGGCCTCGCGATCGTGTTCCTCGAGATCGGCCAGGACGTCCACTTTACGGGCGGCTTCATCGAAGACGCAGTGAACCAGGGCATTCGCGAAGCGTACAAGGAAGGCCTGTTGCGGTACTCAGTGCTCGACGATCCGCTGCTGCGCAAAAACACCAACGACAACACGCCTGCGATTCTCCACACCGAGATCGTGCCCGGCGAACACGTGAAAATCATTTTCGACGCGAAGGGCGGCGGCTGCGAAAATTGCTCGCAGTTCAAGATGCTCAAGCCCGCCGAAGGCCGCGAAGGCGTCCTAAAATTTGTCGCGCAGGCAGTGACCGAAGGCTCCGGCAATCCCTGCCCGCCAGTGATCGTCGGCGTGGGCCTGGGCGGCAGCTTTGAACGCGCCTGCTACCTCGCCAAGAAGGCGCTGATGCGCCCGCTTGGCACCGAGAACCCGAAGCCGCATCTCGCTCAGCTTGAAAAAGAGCTGCTCGACGCGGTCAACCGCACTGGCGTCGGCCCGATGGGACTGGGCGGGATCAAGACCGCGATGGCCGTGCATGTGGAGTCGTATGCCTGCCACATCACCAGCCTGCCGGTCGCGGTGAACCTGGATTGCCACAGCCATCGCCACCGCGAGATCGAAATTTAAACGCGGAAATCTGAAAGCGTTATGTGCCGTTGCTGAAGTAAACTGAAAAGCGCCCGTTATGCGCTTGTCCCCTTAGGCGGCCCGTCGATGACCAGAAATGAATTGCTGCTCATCATCATCCTGATGATCGGGGGCAGTTTTCTTGTCGTCACCCTGGCCAATTGGTTTACCGGCAAAGTCACGGCCGGGCTCGACCGCGACACCAGCGACCGAATTTACGCTCGCATCTACGCCTCCGATTGGATTCTGCGCTGCATCGACGGCTTGGGCATTTTGTTGATTATCTGCGGCATGCTGAAAGTTCTGGGCTTCCTGAAAATTCAGTTGCCGGGCGGCTTGCTTGGCTTCCATTTGATTGCCATAGGCATTTCCGTGATGTCTCTGGAATTGGGCCTTTCGCAAATCTTGCGTTACCGCGCCTTCGCCTCGGAAGAAGCCACGCGACCCGTGCGCAAAAAATTGCTCACGGCGGCGCTGGTTGTGTTGCTGGTGGAATTGTGCTTCGCCGGCGCGGTCTGCGCCTTCGTCTTCAAAAACGCCGTGGGATCGTCGAGCCATTCCACCACGTCGCCTGATAGCCAAGATTCCACTCCTGACGACGAAAGTGGCTCGCCACCCGGCACGTCGAAAGGCCCGTCGATCGACCACGCCTGGATTTCCGCGCAAGACGCCGCCAAGCAGTTGGGCAAGGATCCGGAGTACCTAGACCTGCTCGTACGCACGGGCGAAATCGATGCGAAATTCGCGCGTAAAAACGGTGAAAATATTTTCTACCGCAAGCAGGACATCGATAGCCTGCTGCGCCAAGGCGATTTGCGCACGAAGGAAGACTTGGAAGAGGTGCTCGAAAACAATGTGCGCAACGAGATCGCCGATCTGCTCGCCGCAAACAAGAATGAAGAAGCCCTCAAGTGCGTCCGCGAAATGACTGGCTGGAGTCTCGACCGCGCCCAGAAATTCATCGAAGTCACGCCGAAAAAGTAACCCGTCCACCCCGCATAAAGGTCCGCAACGTACATGCCCACACTGCCCAAACTTGCCTGCATGGAATTGATCTTTGGCGACGTCGCCGGCGATAAGTTCGAGCCGTTCCTCGCCGCCGCCCACGCCGCCGGCTACGCCGGCGTCGCGCTGCGCGAACAATACCTCGCGCCGTGGTACGAACAGCCCGATGTCTTTCGCGCGCTGCTAAAAGAGCATGCGCTCGAACTCGCCGGCGCCTATCAGCTTCTCACCTACGATTACGTGGGTCTGGAGAAAACCTGCGCGTTCGTCGCCGCGCAAGGCTGCCGCGACCTAATTTTCTACGGCGGCCGAGCGATCAACGACGCCGACCGCACGCATTTCTTCCGCGCCATCGAACACCTCGGCGGCATCGCCGCGCGGCACGACCTGCGCGCGTCGTATCACCACCACACGCATAATTTCGTCGAGACGCTCACCGAAACCGAACGCATGCTCGCCGAGACCGACCCCAAGCGCGTGCATCTGTTCGTCGATTGCGGACATTGCACCAAGGACTTCGTCGAGTTACCCCGCGCCGAGCGCGCACCGAAGTTCCTTGAGAAGAATTGGGCCCGCGTGAGCTATATCGAATTCAAGGACTGGTCCGCCGAAACGGACCTCGCCACCGTCGTGGGTGAAGGCGAAGCCGGCTGGCCCGCGATATTTAAAATAATTTCAGAGCGCAAATACACGGGCTGGGTCACGGTCGAACAGAACGCACCTTCGAAGGGGCGCACCGCCGCGCAGTGCGCCCGCGCGAGCTACGAATTCATCACCAGGAATTGGCCGAAATAGCCTCTACGCCTTGCCCAGGAGCTTGAGGGTCTCGGGTCCCAGCGTGGACTTCTGCTTCGCGATCAGTTCGCGGATGCCCTTCGTCGCGAGTTCCAGCAGGCTGTCGAGCTGCGCGCGGTCGAACGGCCCGTGCTCCGCGGTGCCCTGAATCTCGACAAACTTCCCTTCCTCGGTCATAGCAACGTTAATGTCGACTTCCGCGTCCACGTCCTCTTTGTAGCACAGGTCCAGCGTAGGCACGCCATCCACGATCCCCGCCGAAACCGCCGCGACAAAGCCGCCGAAAGGCGAGACCGTCAGCTTGCCCGAAGCCATCAGCTTCCCGACGGCCAGACCCACCGCGACCATCGCGCCGGTGATCGAGGCCGTGCGCGTTCCGCCGTCGGCCTGCAGCACATCGCAGTCCACGAGCAGCGTGCGCTCACCCAGCTTATTCAGATCCACCGTCGGCCGCAGCGCGCGCCCGATCAGGCGCTGAATCTCGACCGTGCGCCCATCCAGCTTGTCGCGGTCACGCCGCTTGCGCGTGTGCGTCGAGCGCGGAAGCATGTTGTACTCCGCGGTCAGCCAACCCTTCCCTTTTCCGACGAGGAACGGCGGCACCGCTTCGTCGATCGAAACCGTGCAGATCACCTTCGTGTTGCCGCAGCTCACCAGCGCGGAACCTTCCGCGTACGGCATGTAGCCGGGCTCGATGGTCACGGTTCGGAGTTGGTCGGGCTTTTTCGCGGCCATGGGACTCACTTTCAAAAAGGGGGGTAAGCGTGCGTGTGCGAAAAATTTTCTTACGTGATCGAACTCGCAGGCGGCTCGGGTCCATCTTCCACCCGAACCTTGCCGGTAATGTCTTCGATGATCTCCGACAGGCTGCGTCCGGTGCGGTCCTGCTCGGCGCTGCTGGTCATTTCGCGGCGCCGCAACACTTCCGTCAGCGCTTCGACGACCTGCGGATCGAACTGTTCTCCGGCCAACTTGCGCAATTCCGTCAGCGCTTCCAGCGGCGGGCGCGCGCCGCTGTACGCGCGCGCGCTGGTCATCGAATCGTACGCTTCGCACGCGTGAATGATGCGCGCGCCCAGCGGAATCTCTTCGCCCGAGAGCCCGTCCGGATAGCCCGTGCCGTTGTAGTGTTCATGGTGGTGGCGGATGTAGCTCAGCGCACCCTGGAGCTGTTCAATCGGTTCGAGAATCGTCGCCGCAAGCACCGGGTGGCGCTGCACCATCTGGCGCTCGCTCTCGTCGAGTGGGCCGGGCTTTTTCAGGATCGCTTCTTTGATGCCCATTTTGCCCAGATCGTGCAGGATCCCGCCGACGCCAATGCGCTTCACTTCGTCATCCTGAAAACCCATCTCGCGCGCGGCTTCGCTGGCCAGCGTCGAGACGTTTTCCGAATGCGAGCGCGTGTACGGATCCTTCGCTTCGATCACCTTGGCCATGACCGCGAGCACGTTGAGGAACAGCGTTTCGTTGCGCGCCGTCGAGCGATGCAGTTCGCGATGCAGGAAGCGCTTGATCAGCAGTTTCTCGGCTTTGAGCAGTAGCAGGCCGGGATGCACCGGGCGAACGATATAATCTTCCGCGCCGCGCCCGACCGCTTCGGTCGCCAGCGGGCGCTCGGCTTCCCACGCCAGTAACAGCACCGCCACATCGAAGACACTGCGAATCTCTTCGAAGGCTTCGGTGCCCGGCCGGTCGGGGAGGTTGAGGCCCAGGCACACTAGGTCGATCGGTTCGCGTTGCGCCAGCGCCGCGCTGAGTTGGCGCAGCGCATCGTCGCCGGAGAGCGCTTCGCGAACCCGGTTGAAGCCTTCGAATCTGAATTTTTCACAAATTAAAAGTCGGTGGGCGTCATCGGCTTCGACGACCAGCACGCGCATCGTACGGATGGCCTTTTGCGCCTGCAGCATCTTTCCGCCCGAGTGCCTGTCGCCTCGCCGCGACGATTGCGCCGCATGTGCGAAGCCGGATGTGGGGATGGCACTTCCCGCAAGCGATTACTGTATGCGTGAGCCCCTGCCCGCGCAAGGACTAGGCCTTGTCCAGCCTATGACAGCAGCCGCGACAGCAGCGCGCGCTGGACGTGCAGCCGGTTTTCAGCCTGGTCGTAGACCACCGAATTCGGCCCGTCGATGGCCGCTTCGGAAACTTCCTCACCGCGATGCGCCGGCAGGCAGTGCATCACCAGCGCCTTGGGCGCCTTGGCCAGAATGCCTTCGTTAAGCTGGTAGGGGCGGAAGATGCGGCGGCGCTCCTCCTGCTCCGATTCCTGGCCCATGCTCGTCCACACGTCGGTGTAGAGGACATCGGCGCCTTCCGCGGCCTTCAGTGGGTCCGTCGTCTGCTCCACCGTCGCTCCGGGCCCCAGCGACTTCACGAATGTTTCGCTGAGTCCGTATTTTTCCGGCGAAGCCACCGCGATCACCGCGCCCGACTTTGCCGCGCCCTGCGCCAGCGAGCGACAGACATTGTTGGCGTCGCCAAAGTACGCAATCTTGATTCCACACAGCCGGCCCAGCTTTTCGCGGATCGTCATCAGATCGCCCAGCGCCTGGCACGGATGCTGTTCGTCGGACAAGCCGTTGATCACGGGCTTGGTCGAATGCCGCGCCATTTCCAGGATCGTTTCGTGTTTGCGGGTGCGCAGCACGATCGCATCGAGGTAGCGCGCGCTGACCTTGGCCAGGTCGCGGATCGGCTCGCGCGCGCCGAGCACGCCGGCTTCCGGCCCGATGTACACGCACTGCCCGCCGAGCTGATAGACCGCGACTTCAAAACCCAGCCGCGTGCGCAGCGACGGGTGCTCGAAGAACATTCCCACGACCTTCCCGTTCAGCGCGCGGTCGTAGCGGTACGTGCCGGGGTCGGCCTTCTGCGTCATGGCCAGCTCAAGCAGATCCGTGAGCTCCTCGAGCGCGAAGGCGTCCAAGTTAATGAAATCGCGATACTTCCGTGGCATATCCTGCTCCTGACTGGCGGCCCGTTGCCGCTTGAAGACTCCGCTTACAGCGCGCCCAGCACCTTATCCAAAATCTTGAGGCCTTCATCGACCTGGGCCGCCTTGATGATCAGCGGCGGCAGGAAGCGCAGCACGGTGTCGTGCGTGCAGTTGATCAACAGGCCTTCTGCGCGGCAGCGTTCGACCGCGGGCTTGCCCGGCATGGTTAGATCAAGCGCCGCCATCAGCCCAACCTGGCGCACTTCCCGGATTTTCTTCGGATAGCGATCCTGTAAATCGCGCAGGCCGGCACCAAGCTGCTCGGCTACGTGCTTCACGTGCCCCAGCAATCGATCCTGTTCAATCGTATCGAAGACGGCCAACGCCGCCGCACACGCCAGCGGATTGCCGCCGTAGGTCGTGCCGTGCGTGCCCGGCACCATTGCCGCCGCGACGGAAGCCTTCGCGACCATCGCCGCGATGGGAAAGCCGCCGCCCAGCGCTTTCGCGGTCCAGAGCACATCCGGCTCCGGAGCGCCCAGCGTCTGGTAAGCAAACCAATTGCCCGTGCGGCCCAGGCCTGCCTGCACTTCGTCATATAGAAGGAGCGCGCCCTTGGCGTCGCAAAGTTGGCGCGCGGCCTGCAAAAATTCGCGCGTGCACGGACAGATTCCGCCTTCGCCCTGAATCGGCTCGGCCATGAATGCCACCGTTTCGGCGTCGAAGGCCTTCTCCAGCGCCGCGATATCGTTGATCGGCACGTAACTGAAGCCCGGCAGGAGCGGCTCGCAGCCTTTTTGCAGGGCGGTCTGGCCCGTCGCGCTCAGCGCCCCGTAGGTGCGTCCATGGAACCCGTTTTCGAGCGCGATGATCTTCCATTTACCACCGTGGCTCTTGCCCCAAAGGCGTGCAACCTTGATCGCGGCTTCGGTCGCTTCCGTGCCCGAGTTGCAGAAGAACGCGCGCGCGTCGCCCAAGCCCGACTTCTCGACCAGGCGCTTGGCCAGCTTGCCCTGCAGCTCCCAGTGATAATTGTTGTGAATGTGAATTAACTGCCCGGCCTGTTCACGCAGCGCCGCGACCACGCGCGGCGCGCAATGCCCCAGCGCCCCGACGCCGATGCCCGGAATGAAATCCAGGTAACGCTTGCCTTCGGCGTCCCAAAGGTACACGCCTTCGCCGCGCACGATATTCAGCGGCGCGCGGCCATAGTTGCCAAACACGTACTTACCGTACAGGTCCAGGGTCTCCGGCGAGGTCAAACTCATGAGAGGCTCCTGTTATTTTCCACCGGCGTTCAAATTGCGATCCATCATGCGCGCGACTTCGCGTGCATTCTCGTCTGTTTGCGCATTCAGCCCCGCAATCACGCGCGCCTGCTCATCCCGTGTCCGGTTCTGACTCAGCTTCCACTTACCTTCCAGCTTGGTGATCGGAATCTTGAAGCCCACGATTGCCTTCAGCAGTCCAGCCTCGTACTCGGGTGACAGATCCATCTTCCATGGCTTCTCGAAGCCGGCTTCATAAGTCTCGACCATTTTGCCGAGCAGTACGCGCAATTCTTCTTCGCTTAGTTCCCGGGGCGTACCGTATGCATGCACTGCGGCATAATTCCACGTCGGCACCGCGTTCTTAACTTCGTACCAAGTGGGCGAAATATACGCGTGCGGTCCCGAGAAGACGCACAGCGCCTCCTGGTTCAGCATCTTCGCATGCGGGTTCACACGGGCCACATGCGCATACAGGGTCCCGTTTTCGCCTTCGCCTTCTTCGAGCATGACTGGCAGGTGCGTGGCGACGGTCTCACCGCGAGCATGCGCAATCAGCACGGCAAAACTATTGCGCCGCATGAATTCGAACAAGGTGGGGCGCCGCGTTTCCAGGTTGGATGTGGGGATATACATGGCGCGCCTTACCGGTGGATTTCCGTACCGATGCCTTCGGGGGTGAAGAGTTCCAAAAGCAGCGTGTGCGGATCCATGCCCGAAATAATGTGCGTCTTGTGCACGCCGCCTTCGAGCGCTTTGACGCACGCTTCAACTTTGGGAATCATTCCGCCCACCACGACCTTCTCTTCCGACAGCTTCTGCGCCTCGGCGATGCTCGCGCTTGAAATCAGCGTCTCCGGCTTGTCCTTGTCGCGCATGATCCCGGGGACATTCGAGAGGAACACCAGCTTCTCGGCCTTCAGTTCTGTCGCGATGCGCCAAGCCACCGAATCCGCGTTGATGTTGTAAAGCTGGCCGTCCGCTCCGCGCGCAATCGGCGCGACCACCGGAATGATCCCACCCGAGGCCATGCGCTGCGCCAGTTCGCCGTCCACGTGTTCGATTTCGCCGACGAAGCCCAGGTCCAGGCCATCGACGAGCGTTTTCTTCGCGCGCAAAAAACGCGATCCGCGCCCGTTCAGCGGTACGCCTTTCCCGCCGGCCTGCTCGATCAGGTTGACCACGTTCGCGCTGATCTCGTCGATCAGAACCTTGTGCGCGATCTCCATCACGCTCGCGTCGGTCACGCGGCGTCCGTTGACGAACTGCGCTTTCAGGCCCAGGCGTTCCATCTCCGCGGTGATGCGTGGCCCGCCACCGTGCACCAGAATCGGCCAGACGCCGACCTGCTCGAGGTACACGACGTCCGTGACCACGGAAGGCAGGATCTCCGGGTCCGTCATCGTGCTGCCGCCGATCTTGATTACGACGATCTTGCGGTCGAACTGCTTGAGGTAGGGCAGCGCTTCGATGAAGACTTTGGCTTTGCTCAGCGCCTTGACCATTTCAATTCTCCAAAGCAGGCGAAAACATTCGCCCGCGTCAGGTCGTGTAGTCCGCGTTGATCTTCACGTAGCCGTAGGTCAGGTCGCAGGAATAGAAGCGTGCGCGCCCCTTGCCTGAGCCCGCCAGAAAGACAATATTCACTTCGCGCGCGGAGAGCGCCTGCGAGACCTGCTTCGCGTCGAATGGCAGCGGCTGGCCCTCGCGAAACAGTTCGATCCCGCAAACCGTCAGGCTTGCTTCTTCGGGGTCGAAGTCCACGCCCGAGCGCCCCGCGGCGGCGACGATGCGCCCCCAGTTGGGGTCCTTGCCGAAAATCGCGGTCTTGACCAGCATCGATTCGCAGATCGCGCGCGCAATCTGGCGCGCTTCGCCATCGTTGCGCGTCCCGCCGACATACAGCGTGATCGTGTGTTCGGCGCCTTCACCGTCCGCCGCGAGTTGCTTGGCCAGCGAATCGCAGACCGCGTACAGCGCCGCTTGGAAGGCTTCGAACTCCGCCCCCTTCGCGCTCTTGATCGGCGGGTTGCCCGCTTTGCCCGAAGCCAGCGCAAGCACCGTATCGTTGGTCGAAGTGTCGCCGTCGACGGTCACGCAGTTGAAGGTCTCGTCAGCGACTTTGGACAACGCCGCCTGCAGCGCCGCCGGAGAAATCTCCGCATCCGTCGCGACAAAGCCCAGCGTCGTGGCCATGCGCGGCGCGATCATCCCCGAGCCCTTACACGCGCCCGCGACGTGGATCGTTTTGCCACCAATTTCAACCATCGCGGCCGCGGTCTTCGGCACCAGGTCCGTGGTCATGATCGCGGCGGCAAAATCGCCCGCGTTGGATGACTGCTTGACCTGCTGCGCGAGCTGCGGAATTCCCGCGCGCACCTTTTCCATCGCCATCGAACGCCCGATCACACCGGTCGAGCAGACCAGCACGAGTTCCGCGCCCTTCGCACCCAAGCCTTTCGCGGTCAGCGCGCTCATTTCCTGGGCGTCTTTCATGCCCTGATCGCCGGTGCAGGCGTTGGCGTTGCCCGCATTCACGATCACCGCGCGCGCGCGGCCCTTGGACTTCAAGAGCGCCGCCTTCGTCACATGCACGGGCGCCGCGCAGACTTTGTTGGTCGTGAAGACCCCCGCCGCCGCCGCGAGCGAGTCACAGGCCAGCACCGCGAGGTCATGCTTCTCGGGGTTCTTCTTCAGGCCGCAGTGCCGCGACGCCGTGCGAAAGCCCGGGACTTCATGCAGCAGTCCGTTCTTCCAGGCTTGTACTTTCGGCGCGTGCGCCAGCGTTTTTTTCGCCGCCATGTGCCTTGACGCTCCTCGAATCGGTTCCTGACGATCCCTTTACGAAGTCCCTGGAAACTACTCGGCCCCTCGCTCGCATCCTTGCGAGGAGGGGCCGATATATCGTGTCCCTATCCGTCGCTGGATTAGCGCTTCGAGAACTGGAAGCGGCGCCTCGCGCCCGCCTGGCCGTACTTCTTGCGTTCGACCATGCGTGGATCGCGCGTCAGGTACCCGTCGTCGCGGAGCTGCTTTTCCAAGTTGCGGTCATAGATCAACAGCGCGCGGGCGATGCCCATGCGGATCGCTTCGGCCTGACCGGTCGTCCCGCCGCCCTTGACGCGCGCGAAGACATCGAACGCCGTCGCGAGCTTCACGAAGCGCAACGGGCTCGAAACCGCCGAGCGGTCCTGTTCGCGCTGGAAGAACGCTTCGATCTTCTTGTCGTTGACGTTGTACTGGCCCGTGCCCGGCCGCAGGCGCACCCGCGCCGTGGACGTCTTGCGGCGGCCCGTGCCCCAGAAGTACCCGCCCGTTCGATCTTCCGAATCCGCCATGTCCATCTCCCGCCTTTATTCTCGTGGTCCCGCGCGCCCCCCGGCGCACGGAAAAAGTTCGTCAAGCGCGCTAGCTCAGCGGCGCCCAGTTTTCCGGCTTCTGTGCCTTATGCGGATGATCCGTGCCCTTGTACACCTTGAGCTTCGTGATTAGACGCTTGGCCAAAAGGTTCTTCGGCAGCATGCGGCGCACCGCATTGCGGATTACTTCCCGCGAATCCTTGTCAATCTGTTCGTCGAACGTGCGCCGGCGCAAGCCGCCCAGGTAACCGGACCAGCGCCGGTATTCCTTCTGCTCGGCCTTCTTGCCGGTGACCGCCACCTTGTCCGCATTGATCACGACGACAAAGTCGCCCGTGTCCAGGTGCGGCGTGTAGGTCGGCTTGTCTTTACCCATCAGGCGCACCGCGATCGGCACCGCCAGCCGGCCCAGCGTCTGCTTGCTGGCGTCGACCAGGTACCACTTGCGCTTGATCTCGTCGACTTGAGCGACGTAGGTCTTGTAGGGCTTGGATTTGCGTACGACAGGCATGACCGGTCTTCCCCCACTGCGCTTGCACGGCAAGCTTGTCATTCGCGGACGCCCGCAACTCCGGGCCAGACCCCGCTTTAAAAAAACAGAAAAAAGAAGGGCCGACCGGTTTGCCGGGCGACCGAGGGGGTAAGCTAACGAACCTGACTGCGCTGTCAAGCATCTTCGCATAATCTGCCGCTCAAGGCTGCGCTTTTACCACCAATCCCGATTCCATGTCCCGGCTTTCTGCTTGGAGTGCACATGTTCATGAGTAGGCTTTACCCGCTCTTTGGGTCTGGCGCCGGTGTTGGGAGACCGACCATGCTTCGCTTCCTTTATATGGCTTGCGCGCTCGCCTTGAGCACGCCTGCTTTCGCCGCCGACAACCCGGCCCAAGTCGCGCCGCCCACTACGCCGGCCAAGCCCGCCCCCAAACCGCAGCCGGCCTTCGAGAAGGGCAAACCCTTCGCCCTCTTCCCCGCCGACCGCTCCAGTGAAGTCACCGACTACGTCAGCCCCCTCGCCGAAAACAAAGACCAGAAATCCGGGATCAAAGAAGCCAAGTATCCCGGCTGGACCTGGGGCTGCGGCAAACAGGAAGACATGACCGGCTTCTCCGTGCAAAAGGGCGAGCTTGAAATCAAAACCATGGGTGCGTTCTCGCTGGACGGCTTCCCGAGCACGCAGTTCGACCTGAGCTTCGAACTCCAGATCGGGGCGGGGTCGCTGTTGGCGGTGCAGGCCGGTTCGGGACGCGAAGGCATCAACCTCGTCGCCATCGATGCCAGCGGCGTCGCGCCTGGCACGTGGGACCAGACCAAGCAGCAAGGCGGCCTGAACGTCGATGCGAAAAAGGGCAAGCCCCACAACGTCAAGCCCGGCGGCTGGATGACCGTGCGCATCCTGCTGGTCAATGGGAACCTCGAAGTCTTCTGCAATAACAAGTCGGTCTGGAAGGGCGCGCCGCTGATCCAGGTTCAGAATGGACAGTTCGGCTTTCTGTGCCTGGGCGAAAACAACAACCAGAAGCCCACCTGGACCATCAAAAACGTCGTTATCACCACCCCGCCGTAAAGCAGGGCACACCAAACTCAACCGCTCCGTTACTCGGCGCCGCCGTTGCATTCATATTCCTCAAACAGTTTGTTGATCTTGGCCAAGCCCGCGGCGCGTTCCGCTTCGGGCAGCAAACTCGCCCGCAGGCCGTTCTCCGCCAGCGTGCGCAATTCGGGCAGCGTGCAGCCCATCTTGTCTGCCGCGTTGATGAATTCGTCCGTGAGTGTCGCTTCGAAAAAGAGCGGATCGTCTGAATTCACCGTCACCTTGCATCTCGCCGCAAGCAACCCTCGCAGAGGGTGCGCGTCGTAATTCGGTACTATCTTTAAGCGCACGTTGCTCGACGGCGCGACGTGAAACCAGACCCCGCGCGCGGCCAGTTCTTTCGTCAGCACGGGATCGCGAATTGCATGGATCCCATGCGACAAATGCTCCGCGCCCAACTGCGCGAGCCGCTCGCGCACGATTTCCGGGCCGCCTAGCTCGCCCGCATGCACGCGCAGGCGCAGGCCAAGCTTTTTCGCGTCGGCGTACAGCGCCACGTACTCCGGCGCGAGCGCGATGCGGTCGTCACCCATCAGGTCGATCCCCGCGACCAAGCCTCCCGCGCGCGGGCCCGCAAGTTCGATGCACTCCCGCGCCATCGCCACGATCTCGCCCGTGTGCATGTGCGCGTTCAGTCCCACGATCAGCTTCGTGCGAATGCCGTACTGTTTCTCCGCGCGTTCAATCCCGCGGCGCATCGCGTCCAGCACCGCGCACACGCTTAAGCCCTGGACCGTATGGAAATTTAGCCCCGTAATCGGCTCGGCGTAGACCACGTTTTGCTTTGCGAGGTCTTCGAGCATCTCGAAGGTGTGTCGCTCGACGCGCTCCGCGGTCCCCGTTGCGCCGATCAGGTGGCTGCGAAAATACTTCGCGAAGTCCATGAAGGTTTCGAAGACCTGCCCGGCCCACGGCGGCGTAACGGGAAAGCGCGCGCCGTCGGGATGCAATTCGCGCACGCTGGACCAGCGCAGCGCGCCTTCCAGATGAATGTGCAGTTCCGCCTTCGGGATGCGGCGCAGCAGTTCGGCTAGCTTCGGAGGATACATGTGCGCCAGTATAGCGCGCCTCTTTCCGAATTTTGTCTAGGAATTTCCGTGCACGCGCCGTCTCGTGGGGGTTACTTTGAGGACCACAATGCGCCTGCACGGTCTCTTCCTTTATATGGCCCTCGCCTGCGGGGAGCTTTCCGCGCAAGACGCGGCCCCTATGCCCCCGGCTGCGCCAAAAGAAATTCCGCTCCCAAAAGGCACCGTCGCGCTGCCGCTCAAGCTTTTCGCCAACCGGCTCTTCGTGAAAGTAAAAGTCGGCGACGCCGAATACGACGGACTGATCGACACCGGCTCTGAATGCACGCTGCTCAACCGTGCCAAAGTCAACGTGAAGGAAGCGCACATGGTCGGCAGCGACCAGTTGGAAGGCGCGTTTGTCGGCGGCATGCGCCCCGATATCGCGCAGATGCCCAATCTCGCGCTGGGTGAATTTGTCGTCGCCAACGCGCGCGTCGGGATCGTCAACCAGCCCAAGGAAGAACAGCCGCTCGGGCGCATCGAAGTGCTGCTGGGCATGGACATTCTCGGCAAACGCCGCATCACGCTCGACTTCATCAACGACCGGCTCCTGATCTGGCCCGATGGCGCACCGCTGCCCAAGCCGGCGGAAGGCCAGGAGCGCATCACCTTTTCCGCGCAACGCGCCGGCTCCGACGCCGGCATCCGCCCGCGCGTGCAGGTGCGCTTCGGCGGCAAGATCAGCCAGCTCATGCTCATCGACACCGGCGCCGACGACCTGATCGTCTCGGCGCTGCGCAAGCCCGATGAACTCGGCGCCAAGCTGGAAGCACAGGTCCTTGCCGACGTCAACGTGAACGATGGGCAGACGCGCCAGCTCGAGATGCATCAGGCCAGCTTCGAGTCCGTTGAAATCGGTGCGCTCAAGCTGAGCAACGTGACGGGGCGCTTCGTCGACGGCAGCGCCATCGTCAATCCGGTGGCGAAGGAGACACTCAACGCGGCCTACAATCTCATCGGCACGCAATTTTTGCGCACGCAATGCAAGCAGATCACCTTCGACCTCGCCAACCGCAACATCTACTTCGACCGCGCGAAGAAGTAGCGCGCCCGTTGACACACACGCGCCGCGACTATGATTCGAGAAACTATGGAGCGCGCGCCATGGGAAATTTCTACACAAACGTTACGATCAAAGGCCCCTCTGCGGCCCAGGTCATGCAGGTAGTAAAGGGCCTACCCTGCGGCACGGTGTATGTTCTAGATCTCCCCGGCTGTGTCGTGATTGCCGAGCAAGGACACGGCGAGGAATTCCTGGAGCAGCTTACCGCGAAGTTGGATTGCTCCGCGCTCGGGCTCGGCAACGCGGACGATAGCACGCTTTTTTATGATGCTTTCCACGCCGGAAATCTGGTCGATAAATACTGTTCGACTCCCGAGCTGCTCGAGGAATATGAAATCAGCCGGAATGGCAACGCGCAAGCGCTGTGCGCTGCCTTTGGCGTGTCTGAGGCCAGCGCGCGGGTGGACGAGATTTTACATCGCCAGAAGTACACCTTCGAATTCGAACGCCACTTTGAGCTCGTCAAAGCCCTGGGCATGCCGGCGGCGGCGCTCACCACCCATTTCGATGACCTGCACGGCGTTCCTCCGGATGATTGGCCCGAGGAAGCAACTCTGCGCAATTGCAAGCGGATCGAAGGCAAACCGGTTTTTTAGTCCCTTCGACCGCGCGAAGAAGTAGCGTTCCCAATAATTCCACACAATCCATTGAATGAATTTCGCAGGGCGGCGTCACGTCGCTTGGCGCCAAAGGTTCCAAATTGTCATCCAACAAGGCGCCGAGGTACTCGTTGCACAGGTACGGGGGAGTCTGCCAGCCGGCAAGCCCGCCCGCGAAGTCAACTTAAGTGATGTGTGCACGTTGTTTACATCAGGAAAGGGCAATTTTATGCTTAGTTCATCTAATATCCCACATTGGCTGGTCGCCGCCTGCGCGGCGCTCTTCCTTTATATGTCTCCAGCGCGCGCCGAGGGTGACGCCAACTCCGGCAACGGCGATAACCGCGATGATACCCACAGCGGCAAGGTCGACCGCACGCGCGGTGGAAACTCTGGCCAGGGCGACGATCTGCACAAGCCCGATTCGCCCGGCAAGAGCAAGGAACACAAAAAGAAGCAAAAGGATAAGGACAGCGATGCCGACGGCGATAAGGACAAGGGTAACGGCGGCGAAAAGCACGCCAAAAAGGGCAAAGGCGACGACGACGGCGACGAAACGGGCGAAGACACCGATAACGACGGCGACGGCAAAAGCGCCAAGCAGCACGGCAACAATGGTGTTGGCAATGGCGTTGACCCGGCTCCGCCCGGCAACCCGCCTGAAAACGACGGCGAAGGCACCGGCCCGGGGAATCCCGGCCGCAAGGGCGGCGACGGTGGCAACGGTGGGGGTAATGGCGGCGGCCACGGGCATGGGAAAGGCAAGTAAGCCGTTCTGCTTCGCCGTATAAATTTCGTAAACCAACGCGCCGGCTAGCTCCGCGTCGCTGCGCTTCTAAATGGACCGACAAGCCCGAACTGCGGCTAGGCCGTCACCGGGATCGTGAAGAAGAAGTTCGCGCCTTTTCCCGGCTCCGATTCGCCCCAGATGCGCCCGCCGTGGCGCTCCACGATTTTCTTCGCGATCGCCAGCCCAATTCCGCTACCCGGGTGCTTATCGTCATTGTGCAGGCGATTAAACATGCGGAAGAGGTGGCTCGAAAATTGTGGATCGAAGCCCTCCCCGTTGTCGCACACCGCCACGACCCATTCCTTGCCCATCGGCCGCGCTTCCACCGTGATTTTCGGCGGCTCGTCGCCTTTGAATTTGATCGCGTTGGCGATCAGGTTCTGCAAAAGCTGCGTCAACTGAGCGCGATTGCCTTTCACTTTCGGCAGGGCTTCGGGCACCACAATCTCCGCTTTGCTCTCGTCGATCGCGGTCTTCAGGCTTCCGCGCACATCGGCCATTACCTCCGCCAGTTCGACATCCTGCTTGGAATCCTCCATACGCCCGGCGCGCGCGTAGGCCAGCAGGTCGTCGATCAGCTTGTACATGCGCGTCGCGCCGTCCGACGCATAGTGGATGTACTTGTCCGCCTGCGCGTCGAGCTTGCCTTTGTAGCGTTTCTCCAAAAGCTGCACGTAGCTGATGACCATCCGCAGCGGCTCGCGCAAATCGTGCGACGCCACATATGCGAACTGCTCTAGGTCCGCGTTCGAGCGTGCCAGATCCGCGGCGCGCTCGGCCAGCACGGCCTCCGAACGCTTCTGCTCGTCCATTACCTTCCGCAGGCGGTCGTTTGCCAGGGCCAGCTCGTAGGTCTGCCTCTCAAGTTCCGTCGTACGCGCGCGCACCTTTTCTTCCAGCGTGGCGTTCAGCGCCTGGAGTTCCTTCTGCACACGGTTGCGCTCGGCAATTTCTGCCTCCAATTCCTTCGGGCTGCGCATCGCCAGAAGTTTCGGCGCCATCGGAATCAGCGCGATCACCGTCGCCACCGAGACCAACGCCGTCAGAATCTTGATCAGCGCGTCCAGCCGGTACATCGGCGCCGAAAACATCAGCATCCCGACCAGGTGCGTCGTGCCGCAGGAAAGAATGAACGCACCGAACAACCAGAACAGGTAGGAGAAAGGAATATCGCGGCGCTTGCGCACGAAATAAATCAGCACCACCGGGATCGCCAGATAGGACAGCCAGATCAGGCAATCCGAAACAATATGCGCCCAGACCAGCCCGGAACTCCACCCGCTGCCACACGTGTTGCGCGGGTTAAAGTCGGAACTGTCGAAGAGCCGTTGGAAGAAATCCATGAAGCCTCCTAACTTTCCGCAAAGCGCACAGATGCCGCACGGCGAGGCACAATCTATCCACGCGCATAAATCCTATCGCGCGCGAAATAAGTTAAGCACACCCACAAGCCGCGCGCGAACTTCGTCGCAGCTATCCATTAAATTTAGCACACTTTGCCCACGTGGGAGGGGCTTCTTCACTAACCTCGCATTGTTGCGCATGCGCATCCAGAGCACGACCGTCGACAGCCGTCCGATTTTCATACGCTTTTTCACCGGCGCCTGACCTGCCGCCTGTCTGCTTTTTCATTTATCGGTAAGCCTGCCTTCGTTTCCGATCAGATTCAGGCCAAGCAAGGTTGTCAGTGGAGCCCAATTAGCGGGTACTCTGAATGGAACTTATCCCCAGGAGTGCGCGCGATGCTTCAGCCTTCCTTCTTATTGCGATTATGTCTGGTGCTGCTGCTGGGCAGCGCGGGCTCGCTTTGGGCCGGTCAGGTATCGCCGGGCACGGCGGATACCTTGTCGCCCGCGGTCACCGCTCCGCGCATTACCACTGACCGCTGGCCGAACAATTATGACGCCGAAAGCTGGGCGCAAAGCGTCTGGAAGCTTGAGAAGGCGCAGAGCGATGAAGAGAAAGCGATCGCGGTCTACAAATGGGTGCGCATGCAACTCCATTGGGGCGACCAGTGCTACGATGGCACGCGCGGCGCGCAGATGGTCGAATGCGACGCGATCAAGAAGATCAATTTCTTTCAGTACGGCTTCTGCGTCGATCATGGCGTAACTACCGCGGCGCTGGCGCACGCGGGCGGGATGAAGGCGCTCGAGGCGCACTTGCCCGGGCACACCGAACTTGAAGTCGCGTACAAAGACAAGGATGGCGTCGAGCGCGCGCACCGCTTCGATCCATTCTGGGGCATCGTGGTGTACGACAAGACCGGCACGCACATCGCCACGTGGGAAGAAATGAAATCCGATGCGTCGGTCGCGGCAAAGCCCGCCAAGACGCTGGAGCCATGGGGCGACAAGACAAGCGACCGCGAACGCTTTGTGGTGATGGGCGCGACCAAGCCCGACACGCGTGTGCGGCCCAGCGTGTATTCGATGGACAAGTCGCTCGTACCCGGCGAACGCTACGTGCTGGGCTGGGACGCGCTGCCGAATGTGAAGTTCATCAACAACCACCCGGACCCACATTACAAGGACAACCAGGACTGCTGGGGCTTCATCCGCTTCATTTACGCCGGCGGCAAGCCGGAGAACCTGAAGTATGGCCACGAACTGCTGCGGCCCTATCTGACGGTGGAAGGCGACAAACTGATGGTCAAGCCGGTGCACGGACGTCTGGATTTAACGCCGGTTTTGGCGAAGAATTTCGCCGATAGCTGCGCCGCGCCGGCACAAAATATTGCGGCGGGCTCCGGCGCCGAGCCAAAACTTCATCCTGAAAAGGTCGGTGCGCCCGCGACCTTGGTTTACGCGCTGCGCACACCCTTCCCGATCGCGGATTCGGCATTTAAGGCCACTTTTCGCATCGCAAAAGGCGACTCGGCGAAAGTTTCGATCGCCTATGCCGACTGGAAGGAAGTCGGCTACACAATTGCGCAAAGCGCGCCGGCCACGCCGAAGTGGAAGCAGGTCTGGGAAGCGAAGGGTGAAGGCGCGCAGACCATGGATCTGAAAGAAGCGGACCTCGCGCTGCGCGGAGAATATATCGTGCTGGTGAAGATCGAACTACAAGCCGCTGGCGATGCCAAGAAGACGGGGCTCGATGCGCTCGTACTATCGGCCGGCTTGCAAATGAACCCAATGGCGCTGCCGCGGCTGATGCCGGGTAAGAACGCGATCACGCTCACAGGCGGCGCGATCAAGCCGGGATACCAGTTGCAGGCGAGCTACGCGTGGGACGACACAAAGGGCAAAGGCCATACGGACGTGAAGCGTACGGATAAATTCCCCTTCACCTATGAGATCCTTGCCGCCGGCGAGAAGGCCGATGACGTGCGCACGAACTCGGTCACGCTGGAAGCGGTCTCGAAGGAAGCCCTGCAGACCACGCAGCGGTAGCGCATTAAAGGCGGCCGCAGGAAGCTGGAAAAAGGTTCAAAACAATTCGAGCGCCTGCTACGCTTCCTCCAACCAGTTTGGAGAGCGAAATGCATATGCGCCTCTGCATACCCCTACTGATTCTGGACGCGCTGGCCGGTTCGCTGGGTGCGGCCGAACCCAACAAAGTCCCCGACGAGAAAGCCGTGCGCGCGCAGATTGATGAGCGCCTGCAGGCGTACGTACGCTCGGGCATGCCCGCCACGATCGGCGTGCTCCACGAAGTGGCGGGCCTCTCGATTTCATTCGGCGCACCAGTCTACAATACGGGCGACCATACGGCCTGCTTCAAGTTTTACGAGAAGTCGATGCAGGACCTGGTCGCGGCGTTCAGCGCGGAAGGCAAGGCCAACGCGTCGGCAGCAAAGCTGGTGCACGAACTCGATGGCGCCCTGAAGCGGGCGCAGACGCTGGAAACGGTGGACGATAAAGCCTGGGCGCTGCGCTTTGGCTGGGACCTGGTCGCGCTGGGTTATGAAGCGTCGTTGCGGCACAGCGTCGGGCTGGTGGACCTGGCTTCGCGCAATTTTTACATGGGGCGCTACGTGGAAGCGGAGATCGCGGCGCGCGCGGCGCTGGAGGATTACAAGGAATTGCTGGGCTCAAAGCCTGAGACGGTGCCGGAGCGCGTGGGCTTTGCCAACTTCGTGCTCGCCAACACGCTGGTCGTGCAGGGCAAATATAAGGAAGCGGCCGGCGCGCTCGAAGCCGGCTGCGATGCAGTCCCAGACTGGCCCACGCTGCCGATCAACCAGCCCGATTTCTTTAAAGAGCCCAGCGACCATGAAACCTACGTGAAGCGCATTCAGGAAGCGGTGCAGACAGAACCCAAGGAGGCGCGGCTGCATTTTCTGCTGGGCCACGAACTGTTCTTTTCGGGACATAAGGAGCTGGGCCAGGCCGAATTCCTGAAAGCTCTTGAGCTTCAGCCGGTCTACCCGGCAGCGAAACTGTTCCGCGGCATGGCGGCGGATTCGCCAAAACAGAAACTGATCGCGGCCAGCATTGTCGACCTGGGCTCGGAGGACTTCGAGAAGCGCCAGGAAGCGACGGACAAGCTGAAGGGCTACGGCAAGTGGGCGGTCATGGCTTTGAAGGAAAGTGCAAGCAACGCGAAGGACGTCGAGGTCCGCGCACGGGTGCTGGCGCTGTTGAAGGAAATCCTGAAGGGCGAACAGGAGGACGAATAGCTTAATTGGATTGCATGGCCGGAGAATATATCGCCGCTACGTTTCAGAATTTTGCGGCCAATCAGTTTTCGATCAGCGATTGGCTCCATTTTCAGGAAAGAAAGGTGTAGGCAGGATCGGATCCACAAGGAGCACGCCGATGCGATTTCCGGAACTGGTTCTGCTGGCGGGCCTGAGCATGAGCGTCTCTTACGCGGAAGAATCGGTACGCTTCGCCAAATATGAAGGCCACAAGGAAATGGCGTACGCCTTCGATGTGCTCGCGCCTTGGGCGAACGGCGGCAAGCTTACGATAAATTTCCCGGAACATTTACAGTTCAAGACCACCGGAAAGGTCGCCATCCTGGCGGAATACGAGAAAAATGTGAAGGGCTGGCAGATCGCAGCGGACGGGTTGAGCGCGGTCCTGGAGGAAGCAAGCCAATTCCAACCGGGCGTGAAGGTAAAGGCCACGGCCAAAGTAGTGCAGGGTACGCGTGTGGAATTTACGCTCGTCGTCACGAACGAGAGCAAGTCCACCTTTCCCGACCTGGTGCCCCTGCTCTGCCATCATTACGGGCAACTGGCCGGCTTTCCCAAAGGAGTCCCCGATAGTTTCAAGCACACCTACGCGATGCAGGGCGGCAAACTTACCGCCCTCGCCGATATGCCCTTCGAGAAGGCTGACGCGGAAGTGCGCGGCGCCTACATCGCGGGATGCTCCCAGCGCCCGCAAAACGTGAAGGACTTCCCCGCGCGTTTTGGCGGATTTATCGAGAAGGACCTCGACGCTGCGCTGGTGGCCCTTACCGCGCTCGACGGCAAACACAAAGTCCTGCTCACCTGGACCCCTGGAATGTCCCTGCTTTCCAACGCGTCCATTCCATGCCTGCACGCGGACCCGTTTTTGGGCACGCTTGAACCCGGGAAAACGGTGGAAGCAAAAGGCGTGCTAGTTTTCACCGACGCAGCACTCGAAGAAGCAGTCGCGGCGTTGCAAAAAGAAGGCGCGGGCGCACCGCCGAAGAAGCCCGAAGCCCCCGCGAAATAAGTAGCTGGGAATTTTGCGCGCGTTTACTCGAGTGAAACGGAAAGCCGCTAGCTCTTGCACTTCCCGCAGGATTCGCGCAGCACCAGTTCCACCGGCACCACATGGCGCTGGGGTTCGCGCGCGGCCCCATTCTGAAGTTCGAGCAGGCGCTTGGCGGCCCAGCGGCCCATCTCGCCCGAATCGAAGCGCACCGTGGAAATGCTCGGACGGAAGACGTCGGAGCCCGCAGTGTCGCCAAAGCCGATAAAGCTGATGTCCTGCGGCACTTTCAGGCCCGCTTCGACCAGGCGGCGCGTCATGCGGATGGAGATGTCGTCGCCAGCGGTAAAGAACGCGGTCGGGCGCTTGTCCGCGGGCAGCGCGAGGCACTTGCGCACGATCTCTTCCGCGCCGTCGGAGGAGCGTCCGGCCAGCGGGTAGAATAGGCTCTCGGTATCCTTCACGCCGGCGGCATGCAGGGCTTCCTGCCATCCGCGGCGGCGCTCCTGCCAGGCCGGGTCGACGTCCTTCTTTTGCGGCGGGGGCGGCTCGCCCACGTGGGCGATGCGTCGATGCCCCAGAGATAGCAGGTGCTCGGTGGCTTTGCGTCCGCCGCCGTAGTTGTCCAGAACGGTGTGGTCGAATTTCGCCTTCTTGGGCTCGTAGTCCACCACGACCACGGGCGTGGGCGCGGTGGTGAGGATCTGCTCGATGTATTCTTCGTTGAAGACTTCCAGCAGCACGAGGCCATCGAAGCGTTCGAAGTTCAGGGTGTCCAGCGGCGGTCCAGGCATGCCTGAAGTGCGGGAGTGATGTCCGATCAGGGTAATGTCGTATTCGCTGGTCTCGCGCAGCGCCGCCAGGATGCGCCCGTAAAACGCATCGGCTTCGAGGCCCTTGGCTTCGCTGGAGTAGAGCACGCCGAAACAATTCTTGCGCGCGCGCGTGTTGGGATCGACGACGAACGTTCCACGGCCCTGCACGCGATGCAACAGGCCTTCGCGCACCAGCGCCGCGAGTGCCTTGTTCACGGTGAAGCGGTGCACGCCGAGCTTCTGGGCGATCTGGGTTTCGGCTTCGAGCTTGTCGCCGGGCTTAAGCTGCCCGCCGGAGATCATGTCGCGGATCATCCGCTCGATCTGCTCGTACTTGGTAACGCCCTTGATTGGCCCGTCGCTCAAAGCGAATCTCCAATGCTCCCAGGGACGTTATATGTACACCTTATAGACGCCCGACAACCCATGAATAATGGAATGTCAGTCGTTTATTGCACATTCGGCGTTGCCTCAATTCTAGCAAGCCCTTATCTATTTGCGCATGCCAGTTTCAGAAAATCCCGTTCCCCAACCCGCGCCACAGACAGGGGTAAGGGTGGAATGCGTGCCGTCCGCGGCGGGGCTGCCCCACGCCCTTGCACAGGTGCAGCTTAGCGACCTAATCGTGCTGGCCTGCGGTTTTGTCATGATGGTCTATGGGCTGGGCAATTACGGACTCTTCGAGCCACATGAAGGCCACTTCGCCGGGATCGGCCGTGAGATGCTCCTGTCCGGCGACTGGGTCGTGCCGCACCTGAATGGCAGCCCGTACCTGAACAAGCCGCCGCTGATGTATTGGTCCACCGGGGTCAGCCAGTGGATTTTCGGAATGAACGAGTTCGCGGCGCGCTTTCCCGCCGCGCTGTATGCGTGGCTGGCGGTGGTGGTGGCGTGGGCTTGGGCGCGGGAACTCTGGGGCGCCGTCGCGGGGCGCGTGGCCGCGGCGATGCTGGCGAGTTCGGTGGGCTGGTTCATGTTCAGCCACCAGGTCATGATCGACGCGCTGCTCTCGACCCTGCTCTTTGCGGCGCTGTATTATTTCTGGCGCGCGCTGCGCAAGCCTGAATCGAAGTGGCGCTGGGCGGTCTTCTACATCACCGTTGCGCTGGCCCTGCTTGCGAAAGGCCCCATCGGCGCGGCCTTCCCGGCGGCGATCGCGCTTCTCTTCATCTGGCGGCGCAAACGCTGGGTGCTCCTCAAGCAGGCGGGCTTGTGGTGGGGCGTTCCTTTAATGCTCATCCCGGTGGCGGTGTGGGCGCTGGTGGTTGAACACCAATGCCGGGGATTCCTCTATCACATCATTGTCAACGAGCACATCCTGCGCATCGCCGACAAGCGCGAGCCGCCCGACTACCACGTCTCGCAGTGCGGCGTTCTGGGGTATCTGCTGATTACGATCATCTGGTGCGCGCCGTGGAGCGCGCTGCTGCCGCAGACCGTGCGCTTTGCCTGGCTCAATGGGCATGGCCCCGCGGCAGACGAAACCGACCAGGGGCGCCGCGATGCGATTCTGTTGATGGCCTTGGGCGCGGCGCTGCCCGTGCTGATCTTCCTGCCGATTCCTTCGCGGCTGATCTACTACTCGCTGCCGACGATCGCGCCGCTGAGCATTCTGGCCGCGGGCTGGTGGTGTTCGGAAGACCGGCGCCGCTGGAGCGCCGCGGCGTGGGTTTTCTTCCTGGTCGTTGGCGCGGCGATCTTCAGCGCGGGCTGGTGGGTGCCGGGCGTGATCGCCGAACTGCCCGACATCAAGGCCGCGCCGAAGCTGCTCGCGATCATCCCCTCAATGGCCTGGCTTTTGGGCGCGGCGTTCCTGGCCTGCGGACTTTTGCGCGCACTGAAGTTCCGGCAGGCCGCGGTGCTCGCGTTCTTCTTCGTGGTCGCGTTCGCAGCCGTGCGATCGATTGAAGGCTTCGTGGCCTACCAGGACGTGCGCTCGTCGCGCAATATGGTCCGCGAACTCGATCCGCAACTGGGCTCCGATTGCCTCTGGGTTATGGAAGGTTCGTTCGAGCTGGGCGCGTCGGCGGGGACCGCGTATTACCTTTCGCCCGATGCGCAGGGCCAAACGCGCTTCGTGAAAGTGATGACCGACGACGACCACCGCCCGCAGCCGACCTTCGGCGAAGCTCCGCGCGATTATGGCCTGACGCACCCCGAATTGCAGAAGCTCTGGGACGGTCCCGAACCCGTGGTTTTCGTCACAGATCTGATGCGGCGCGAGTTCGAGTCGAAAGACGAGCGCATTCTGTTGCCGAACAACGCGGGTGAACCGCTCGCGCAGATGTGGGGCTTCAGGCGCGTGTATGCGAATGCCGCCGCGCGCACGCGGCTTAAGTTGCCGTAAACTTTTTATGCGGCGGGCGCGGCAGGCACAGCCTTCGGTTTGCGCCACGTGCCGACGATCGTCAAAAGCGCAATCGCGCCGAATGCCACGCCCATCAAAATGCCGCCCAAAATCACCAGCCAGGCCCACGGCGCCCCCTGGCCTTTGACCATCCACCAGCCGCTGATGTCGAGCAGAATCGACGCGAACCCGGCAAAGATCAGCCAGCCCCGCAGCCATGCCGGCCACGCGGTGAACGCAAAAAACGCGCTCAGGCCGAGAAACATCAGGCCCATGCCGAGCAAATGTACGTGCGTCAGCATCAGCAACTGGCCTTCGCCGAGGCCCGTATCCTGCTTGGTGAATTTGGAAATCCCCGCGAACGTCTCGAGCGGCGCGTCGGCCTTGGCTTCGGTGCCGCGCGCATCCACTGCGTGGCATTCAAAGCAGCCGTGTGAATTGAGAATCGCGCCGATCTCGATGTGCTTCTTGGTCGCGGTGTCCCAGTATTCGGCCTCCGGCGCGCCGCGGTCGTTCCAGGCCACAACTTTGTCCAGGTCGGCCTGTTCCGATGCCGTCAGCTTCGCCTGACCCTTGGGCTGCTCGTCAGGATTCTCAGTGAAATACTTCTTCATCGGGCCGAGGACCATCTTTCGGAAGCGCGTCTGTTCGCGGTCACCATAAAAGTGCTTCACGATCTCGGGCGTGCCGGGGACCAGCGATTCCTTTCCGGAACTCTGCGAGAAGGTGTAGTGCAAAAGCGCATGCGCGGCGAAAAACCCGCAGCTCAGGACCACAATAAAGGAAGTGGCAAGGAGCTTCTTGGGCCAGTCGAGTTCATGAATCAGCATGCCGGGCGCCTATCGTGGGTTGCCATACAGTTTCCGGGCCGGCGTCTACATCACGGGAAACAACTGCTCCATCTGCTGCGCGACTTCCTGCCAGAGCTTCACGTCGAGCGCGCCGAGGTTTTCCTTCAACTGCTCGACGCTGGTCGCGCCCAGGATCACGCTCGAAACGCCGGGCTGGTTGAGCAGCCAGGCCAGCGCAAGCTTGGAGCGCGTGGTGCCCAGGCTGTCGGCGATGCCTTTAAGGAAGCGCACGCGGCTGAGATGTTCTTCACGCAGCCACGAATCGCGCAGCCAGGCCATGCGCGCGAAGCGCGAATTTTCCGGCACGCCCGCGTCGTATTTCCCGGTAAGCAGCCCCGATGCCAGCGGGCTCCACGTCACCAGGCCCAAACCGTTGGCCCGCACCGCCGGGACGACATCCGTCTCGACCTTTTTGCGTGCAAGCAGGCTGTATTGCGGCTGCTCGACCTGCGGGCGGTAACAGTTGCGGCGGTCGGCGATCGAGCACGCATTCTGAATCTGCGCGCCGGTCCACTCGCTGGTGCCCCAGTAGAGCACCTTGCCCGCGCGCACCAGATCGTCCATCGCGCGCACGGTTTCTTCGAGCGGCGTGGCTTCGTCGTAGCGATGGCAGAAATACAGGTCGAGGTACTCCGTGCCCATGTTGGACAGGCTCTTGTCGATGGACTCCATGATGTGCTTGCGCGAGAGCCCGCGGTCATTGACGTCGTCGCTCATCGGCCAGAAGACCTTCGACGAAAGCACGAGGTTCTGGCGCTTGAAGTCCTTAAGCGCGGCGCCCATCGACTTCTCGGTCTCGCCGCGGTTGTAGATGTCGGCACTGTCGAAGAAATTCACGCCGGCTTCATGTGCGGCCTTGATCACCGCGTTGACGGTGCCTTGGTCGGTGACGCTGTCGCCGTAGGTCGTCCAGCCGCCGAGCGCGAACGCGCTGACTTTAAGACCGCAGGCGCCAAGGTTGCGGTAAGGCATCGCGGTGGGCATGCGCGAATCTCCGGTTCAAAATGTGGCCGGTTACGGTAATCCATTTCGGGACCCGTGCAAATTACCTATAAGAGGAGCGTTCCATGGCCGCGCGCAAAAAGAAGCCCGCCAAAGGCAGCGTTGGACTCGCGGCGCCCGAGGTGGGCGCCGAAAAAGCGCCCGCAAACATCGAAGCGCTGGCCGCGCAAGTCGGCGGCGACGGCGGAATTGTGCTCACCATGTATCGCGATCCGTTCGCGGGGCAGTGGGTGCTCTTCTGCGCGCTGCCCCTCGAGAAAGTCGAGCCCACCCCGTATCAGCGCGAACTCTCCGACACCCACGCCAAGCGCCTGGCCGGCGTGATTCCCAAAGTCGGCCGCTTCCTCGATCCCGTCATCGCGACGCGCCACGAGAAAGGCTACTGGACGCCCAACGGCATGCACCGGCTTGAAGCGCTGAAGATGCTCGGCGCGCGTTCAATCACCGCACTTTTGCTTCCGGAGCCCGAGATTGCCTACCGCATCCTCGCTCTGAACACCGAGAAGGCGCACAACCTGAAGGACAAGTCGCTTGAAGTGATCCGCATGGCGCAGGGCCTGGCCGCGGATTCCGATCTGGCCAAAAAGCCGATCTCGACATGGGCCTTCGAATTCGAAGAGCCTGCGTACCTGGCGATCGGCTCATGCTATCTCAAGAACAAGCGCTTCTCGGGCAGCGCGTATCTGCCGGTAGTCAAGCGCTGCGTGGAATTCAACGAGACGCCACTCAAGAAGGTGCTCGAACAGAGCGCGGATCAGGCGGCCGATCTTTTGAAGCTCGACGAAGCGGTCAACGAAACCGTGGCCCGGTTGAAGGCCGCGGGATTGCAGACGCCGTACCTCAAGCCGTTCGTCGTCGCGCGCATCAACCCGCTGCGCTGGATCAAGGCGCCTAAGCCGGGCCAGAAGGCCCCGCGCGCGGACTTCTATGAGACCATGAAGAAGATGCTCGACGGAGCCAAGAAACTCGACGCAAGCAAGATCAAGCCGTCGGACCTGGCGGCGTCGGCGGGCGGTGGCGGCAGCGCAGAAGATTAAGCGCGGCGCCTGACGTACAATTCAATCTAAATAATTTTGCGCAAAATATGGCGCGTCAGCTTGCTATTCGCCTCGAAAAAATAGTAAAGTGATGCCGAATTGGATGGAATTAGGAGCTACGGCCTATGGAACGCACCCGCTTCGTCTATTGCTGAGCAACGCTCGCCATTTCCCCAACTCAATTCAGCTAACTGCCAAGCCGAGTGCATTTGTGCTCTGGAAGGCGCTAGCGCATTTCCCAAAGGAATGCCATGTACATCGCACAGGTTTCGATATCTCTGCCGAAGGGCAAGAACCGGGCGGAAGCACTGGAGCAGGCGGAGCATTTGATTAATTGTTGGGTTCAGAACGGCCAAGTTTTGGAGTGTGACTATTATCAAATAAAGCGAGACTTTGGAGTGGAAGTAATCGCACCCGTACCGGAAAGGACAGCTTTGCAGCGTCCCAACTGGAATAAGAGCGCTCAGGCCCAACTGGAGAAATTGGAGAAATTCGGACCCGTCCAAATCAAAATGAGGATTTTAGGTCGTGATCCCGATTTGAGAGTGACCTGCAAGCATCGCTCGCCGAATTCATACATCCTGTTCACCACGTTTGCGCATTACGACTCATCGCTTTGCTGTGGCGATTGCTTTCTACCTGTTCCACTTTATCGAATCCGAAAGCTCGAAAATGATGCTATCACCGGTGTGTTGCATTGGGGTAACCAGTACCGCGCTTGCGACACGCTTCAGATTCAATGCGGCTGGGGAGAACGATTCGGGTTGATGCAGATGGACAGTTTAAATAGCGGTCTGAACAAGGAAGGCTTGGATGTATGCAAAGAGCTTAAGCAAGTCACAAGAAAGCCTGTGTATTATTTTTTGCATCGATACGTCAAACATCCGAACCGAAAACGCGAGGCGGAACGCCTGTGCCCAGGCTGCGACGGAAAATGGCGACTCAATAAGGCTTGGCACGGACGCTTCAATTTTCGCTGCGACAAGTGCGAACTGATCTCAATCCAGCCCGATTGGTAAGCCCTCAAAGACTCTGAAACAAAGAAAGGTTTAGGAAATGTCCGAATCTGAAATATTGCCTGAGTCCGACCTGGAGCGCCTGATCGTTGCGCATCCGGAGTGGCTCGAAGGCGTCGATCAAGGCGATCCGCGCCCGGGGCACCCCGAAGGCAAGGCGCTCTATCACGTGCACGAGGTCCTCGCGAACATCGAGAAGTACTATCGCGAGAGCCCGCTGCGCCCGCAATTGCGTGTGATCGCGCTGCTGCACGATACCTTCAAGCACCGCGTCGACCGCAAGAAGTCGCTGAGCGGCGAGAACCACCACGCGATGCTCGCCCGGCGCTTCGCCGAGAGGCTATCCGTGCGCGACGCCGCGGTGCTCGACCTGCTCGAGCATCACGACGAAGCCTGGAACTGCTGGCAAAAGGGCAACCGCGATGGGAAATGGGAGAAAGGGTTGACGCGCTTGCAAGCGCTGATCGCGCGGCTCGGGCCAAACCTGCCTCTATATGTAGCCTTTTACCGCTGCGACAATGAGACCGGCGATAAAACCCAGGACTGCTACGCGTGGTTCTTAAAACAATTGCCGCCGGATTTGCCGCGGTAGGTTGGCTGAAAGCTTTATCGATTCGCGCGTAAGATAGGCTCAAATCTTGAACCTCGGCAAACCGCGGCACTTTGCCTGCGCTTTGCCAAAGGCGCTTATCCAAACATATAGGCATTGGCAAAACGCTGGGTACGCTTGAAAATAGCCTCGTTTGCCAGGAGTGCCGCGTGAAGCGCATCTCGAACCGTCTGATCCTCGTCAGCCTGAGCGCGTGCCTGTGGGCCTGCGCCGCCAGCGCCACCGATGCCCCCGCAACGGGGCCAGTGCCCGCGCCGACTACTTCTGTTACGCCACCGAGCGTGGCGCCCATGCTGCCCGTAGCTACGCCTGCGCCAGGCAATTCGAACTTGTCCAAAATCAAACTGCCGCCCAACCCCAGGATCATGGTCGTGCCGATCAACGACCGCGAATCGACCAAGGCCGGCTACATCGATTCGTGGCAAGCCGCGTGGGTTAAGCGGCGCCTCGACGAAGCCAAGCGCGAAAAGTACGACCTGGTGATTCTCGAGATCAACACCTTCGGCGGCGAAGTCCAGGCTTGCATGGATATCGAACAGGCCATCGCAAGCTGCGGGATTCCCGTAATCGGCTACGTGAAAGAGAAGGCGATCTCCGGCGGCTCGCTGCTCGCGGTGGGCTGCCGCGCGGTCGTCATGGAACCCGCCACGGAAATCGGCGACGCGCTGCCGATCTCCTCCAAAGGCGATCTGAACCACGATTCGCGCCTGAAAGCGCAGGACATGCTGCAGAAGTGGATGCGCGCGCGCTGCGAAGCCAACGGGCTGCCCGCGCCGCTGGCCGAAGGCATGGTTAACAGCGACATTGAAGTCTACGAAACCGACAACGCGCAGGCGCGCTTCATCATCAGCACCGCGCTCGACGACTGGAAGCTGCATCCGGGGGCGCGCGGGCCCGCGCCCACAATTCTGAAGACCTGGAAGGTCAAAGACAGCGTGCTGAGCCTCACCGCCAGCGAAGCCTACGCGACGGGCTTTTCCGCGGCCACGGTCGGGAGCATCGACGCGCTCATCGCGCTCCTGGGCGTCAAGCCCACGGTCATCAACGTGGCCAGCGTGACCGGCGCCGAAACGGCCTCACGTTTTCTGTCCAACATTTACATCAGCATCGCACTGGTCCTGATCGGGCTGGTCGCGCTGGTCTGGGAATTAAAGAGCCCGGGCCACGGCGTGGGCTACGGCATCTTCGCGTTCTGCCTGGGCCTGTTTTTCTGGCAGGCGCTGGCGGCCGACCGCGCGGGGCTGGCCGAACTGATCATGTTCGGTCTCGGCGCGTTGCTGCTGGGGCTGGAACTATTCGTGATCACGGGCTTTGGGTTTGCCGGCGTGGCGGGTATCGTCCTGCTGCTGGGGTCGATCGGCCTCTCGTTCCTGCCCGAGGGCACCTTCCCCGCGATCTTCAAAGGCACGGAAAATCCCTTCAAGGAAGCGCAGATCAATTCCGCGCTGAACTGGATGGCGCTGACGCTGCTCGCGGCAATTGGGATCGTGGGTTCGTCGCTGGTGCTGGGCGTGCGCTTTCCGGGAATGAGCCGGATGACATTGCGCAGCTCGGTGCAGCCGGTCTTTACCGGGACAAGCTCCATTGCGGCGCCCACGCCGGCGCCGCTTCCGCCACCAGAAGGTGCGGCCAAGCCCGGCGGATTGCCGCTCCATCTATTGGGCAAAATCGGCGCCGCCGAGACCACGCTGCGGCCCGCGGGCAAAGTGCGCCTGGACGGCCAGACCTTCGACGCCATGACCGAAGGCGGCATGCTCGATGCGGGCACACCGGTCAAGGTGCTTGAAGTCCGCGCGACCGGCCTGCTGGTCCGTTCCACCAACCCGTAGCGCCCCGCTTGCGCGCGGTGTGCGCGGGGGTATGGTGCGCGCCGCCCCAATCAATTTCCGCGGGTGGAGGTTCGAGGCCGAATGGATCCGCTGTACCTGGCCATAGCCCTGACCGTACTGATGGTCTGCGCCACGGTCGTCGAGATGCTCACGCCGTCGATGGGCATTTTCACGGTGGTGGCGATCGGGCTGATCGTCGGAGCGGCTTACAAGGCCTTCGAACACTCCTCCGACGCCGGCATGGTGGTGCTCGCGGTGAATCTGGCGCTCTTTCCGCTCACGATTCTGCTGGTGATGCGGCTCTACAAACGCAGCCCCATGGCGCTCGACAACGAAATCAGAGCCGGCGTGCCGGTGGACAACGATCCGGTGGCGGCTTCACCGCTCTCCGAATACGTGGGCAAAGAAGGCAAGGCCCTGACGATGCTGCGGCCTTCGGGCTCGGTGCAGATCGGCGAAGCGCGCCTGGACGTGGTTACGCAGGGAAAATTCGTCGAAGCCGGCGCCAAAGTGCGCGTCCTGAAAGTCCAGAACGACGTGCTGGTCGTGGAGCCACTTTAGTTTGCAAAGCGCGTTCCTTTTCTATTTCGGTTTGTGTCGTGGCGGGTAAGTTGTCGGGCTGTTCTTTGAAACTGTTTCAAAACCTGGCCGGAGCCGCGTTGGCAGCCCGGCGAGATTTTGAAACAGTTTCTTAACCGAGATCGCAACCGTGTCCCGCGTCAGCCTTCGCAGCACCTTCGAAACTGCCGTCAAGATCTTCCGCCTGGAGTCTTGGCTGCGCCTGCTCTTCCTCTGCGTGCTCGTGGGCATCGCGGCGGGCCTGGTCGGCGTGGCCTTCACCGTGGGCCTGCGCTTCGCCAACGAAGAACTGCTCAACGGCGTGCTCTTCGAAATCAAGCCCGGCGGCGTGCTCAACCTGGTCCTGCTGCTGGCGATCCCCGCGACGGGACTTTTTCTCGCCGGCCTGATCGCGCATAAATGGGCGCCGGAAGTCCGCGGCGGCGGCGTCGACCCGGTGATCAAGGCCTTTCACCGCGAGCAAGGCCTGATCCGGCCGCGCGTCCCGTGGTTCAAAGCGATCTGTTCGATTCTCACGCTCGGCTCCGGCGGCAGCGCGGGAAAAGAAGGCCCGACCGTGCACATCGGCGCGGGCATCGGCTCGTATTTGGGCCAGCGTTTGGGCTTGTCGGTGCGCGACCGGCGCATCCTGATGTTATCAGGCTGCGCCGCGGGCCTGGGCGCGGTGCTCCAGACGCCGCTGGGCGGCGCGCTCTTCGCTGCCGAAATGCTGTACCGCGAGCCCGACTTCGAACACGATGCCGTGATCCCCGGCATTATTTCTTCGGTCACGGCGTACTCAATATTTTCCGCAATCCTCGGGCACCAACCGCTCTTTGGCGTGGGCACGTTGACGCTGCCCACGGGCCAGGGCGCCGCAGGAGACTATCCGCCGAATTTCCCCAGCTTCTACGGCTCGCACCTGGGCGAACTCTTTCACTATGCGCTGCTCTCGATTCTGCTGGCCATCGTCGCGTTCTTCTTCGTCAAAGCGCTGCGCTTCATGCGCAAAGTGGTCCGGCGCTCGAAGATTTCCGTGCTCGTGTGGCCGCTGCTGGCAGGGCTGGGGCTCGGGCTGATGGCCGCGGTGCTGATGACCGTCGAATCGATGACCCCAAAGCACATTTTGGGCGAAGGCCACGAGATCGCGCACAAAGTCCTGGGTTCGGCGATTACGTTCGACTTCGACGACTTCACGATCAAAGCGCTGGTGCTGATGCTGGTCTGCAAAATTCTGGCCACGTGCCTGACGATCGGTTCGGGCGCCTCGGGCGGCGTGCTCTTCCCCACCCTGTTCATCGGCGCGATGACCGGCGCGTTGTACGGGAAACTCTGGCAGGGCCACGATTGGATGCCCAACTGGCTGGTGCCCACGCCCGAAGCGCGCGCGGGGCTGATCTTTGTCGGCATGGCCGGTCTTTTCACCGGCTGCACCAAAACGCCGATCGCGAGCCTGGTGATGATCTCGGAAATGACCGGCTCCTACGGCCTCGTCGTGCCCTTGATGCTCGTCTGCGCCTCGACGTACCTCCTGACGGCCTCGTTCACGATGGACGAAGACCAGGTGCGCGGCATGGCCGATTCGCCCGCGCACCGCGGCGACTTCCTGGTCAACGTGCTTGAAGAAATCTCCGTACGCGCCGCGGTCTCGACCCACGCCCCGCCCGAACTGATCCATGCGGACATGCCCTTTCCGCAGGTGCTCGAGAAAATTAAAAATTCCAAGGCCACCACTTACCCCATCGTCGACGAGAACGACTACCTGCTGGGCATTTTTTCGCTCTCGGACATCCGCCAGATCATGAACGACCGCGCGGTCGGCAACCTCGTCGTCGCCGGCGACCTGGGCACGCCCAATGTGCCGACCGTCACGCTCGACACGCCGCTCAGCGAAGCGCTGACGCTCTTCACGCAATTGGAAATCGACGAACTCCCGGTGGTCGAAGTCGCCAACAGCTCCTCGCGCGGCGGCATCACCGTGAGCACGCGCATCAAGCGCCCGCGCGGCCCGGTGGGCTCGCGCAAGGTGGTCGGGATGCTCTCGCGCCACGATATGATCGCCGCGTACCGCAAACGCCTGAACGAAATCGAGACGCTGGAAGCGCAGGAAAGCCATGGCAGCCAGGTGTTCTCCGACGTGAAGGAAAGCGAATCGGCCCTGGCCGATGCCGCGCTGGCCGACGAAGGCGAGACCGAAGCCGAAGAACAGAAGCGCGTGCGCCGCGAACCGGTGCGGGACGCCGGCAACATCACCGACGACCTGCTCAAGGACCCGCTCGACCAGTCCGCGCCGCCGGAGTCTCCAGATAAAAAGTAGTACATGTATGGTGCGCGGCCTTCTTCCTTGACCGTTGCGGCGCGCGCGGTAGGTCTCGAGCCCAAAAGCATTCGTCTTGCCAGTCCGATGCATTGACAAGTCTCAGCGGAGGCCGACATGTCGACCGAGATCCTGTGCCTGGGCAACGTGGTGGTCGATGCCGTGGGTGTGCATGTCGACGATTGGCCCAAGGAAGGCAGCCTGCTGCTGTTCGACCGGGTCGAACTGCATATCGGTGGTTGCGCGGCCAACACCGCGCTGGGCCTGGCCAAGATGGGCTTGCGCGCGGGGCTCGCCGCGAAGATCGGCAACGATGGCTTGGGCGAATTCGTGCGCTCGGTGATGAAGTCCCACGGCGTCGCCACGCAGCAGCTCGTGGTCTCGAAGGACAAGCGCGACTCGACGTCCTACTCGTTCATTATGGTCCCGAAGAGCGGCGACCGGCGCATTTACCACACGCTCGGCGCGAATGGGACTTACGGCCCGGCGGACTTGGCGCCGAATGCATTCAAGGGCGTGAAGTGGCTGGCCGTGCAGGGGCTTTCGCTTTTGCCCAAACTCACCGGCGCGGATCTGGCCCAGGTGCTGAAAGCCGCGCGCAAAGCCGGCGCGAAGACCGCGGGCGACACCGCTTTGAACAACCGCCTCGCCGATTGGGGCCCGCTCTTCAAAGGCTGCTACGAACACTTCGACGTCTTCTTTCCGAGCGAAGAGGAAGCGCATCGCATCGCGGGCAATCGCCCGGCCAAGGACATCTGCAAGTATTTCCGCGACCAGGGCGTGCGCATCGCGGGCGTGAAGCTCGGTTCAAAAGGCTGCGCGCTCATGACCGACGACGGGTACGAAGAAATTCCCATCTACAAAGTGAAGGCCATCGACACGCTTGGCGCGGGCGACAGCTTTATGGCCGGCTTGCTGGCGGGCTTGCTGCTGGGGAAAAATTCGTTCGAAGCCGCGCGTTTGGGCAACGCCACCGCCGCGCACTGCGTTCAGGCCGTCGGCGCGACGACGGGCATCCCAAAACTGTCCAAGATCCTGGCGCTCGCGAAAAAGCGCGCGTAATTATTTCTGTTCTTTGGCGCGCTGAGCGGCTTCGAGTTCCTCCATCGCTTTGTAGAGGTCATCATCGCCATCCATTTCCTCGGCGCCCGCCGCCTGCGCTCTCGATGCGTTATTGCCGCCTTGACCTTCCGGTCCCTTTTCAAGTTTACCGGCTCCGCCATCCTTCGGTTCCGGCGGCGTCACCTTGAAGCGCACCTTGTTACTGCTGACGGTGAATTCATTTTGCTCGTCTTCGTCCGGCTGATTGAATGCGCTTTCCTTGCGGATTTTAAGTATCACTTCGATTTCATATTCGCCGGGCGCGTATTGAACCTGGGAAATAATTTGAGGATCGGATTCTTCCAAGCCATATTTACGCAGAACGCGATCGCTTTCCCTAAGCCGCAGCGCAACCGGGAAAACCTTACGGTCTTGAAGCTTAATTTGGCCCAAGTCGAGTATTTCCATGCGTAAGGTTTTTTCAGTCAAATGGCGTGGCTTCGCCGCCGCGCCTTCCGCCAAATCCGTGACCTTGATTTCAAGAATGGCCGGCGCCGAAAACAGGCCCCATTCGCTCCTGCCGTGCGGCGTTGGGGGCCGCGGCGCATCGCACCAAAGCATCACGGTTTTCAGCTCGTGAACCAGCCGCTCCGAGGCCAAATTGCGCAGCTCAAGTTTGAATTTGGCCAGCGCGTCTTCCTGGCCCACGAAGGTTTTAGCCGACGGCGTCAGGGCCAGTTGAATGCCCTGCACTGCTTCGCCTTCGCGCAATTGATAACGATATACATTCAGCACTTTTCTCAACCGGTCGCGGATTTCCGCGGAATCCGTTTTTTGTAAGGTCTGCTCGACCGCCTGCTTATAGTTCAATCCCATCTCGCCAAGTTCGACCGTCGCCGCTTCGCGCGCCTCGAATTCGTCGGCTTCCAACCGTTGCAAAAGCGCGGCAAACTTGGCGGCATCGAACCGCGGCAAGTCGGAGCGCGTGTCCTCTTCTTGCGCGCGCAATCCGCACGCGAAGAGCGGCAATAATATGGTCAGCCAAAGCGACAGCTTCATGCGCGCATCCTCATCCGTCGTTCCCATTCATTACTCTGCGGCGCGGCTGGGGACGTCAGGCGCCTTCATTACCCGTTCAAGGTTCCCTGCTCCGTCATTCCTGCGGCTCCGGCTGCGTGATCTTGATGCGCACCTTATTGCTTAAAACGCGTATCGTCTTTTGGGCCACTTCGGGCTGATTGGGCGTTTCATCGTGCAGCGATACAAGCAGCGAGACTTCGACTTCGTATTCGCCCGGCTCATAAAAATTTTCGGAGGTACTTTCTCCGATTTTTTCATGACTATGCCCCGAATACCCCCAGTCGCCACCGCCTTCGCGCAAACGCAGATTCAACGTCAGCGCTTTTTTTTCACCACGGGCAAGCAAGCCGAATGCGCTGGTTTCGATACGATCCGCCTCCCGGAGCTCCTCAATAATTTTCTCATCGAGATGTCTCTTGGAAACCCTGATTTGCAGCGTCGCGTGCGTGGCCATGTCCGCCATGCGCTTTTGCGTTTTGACGCGGCCCGAATGGTCCTCCCATTCGATTCGCGTGGAGAGCGCCTGCGCCAGCACGTCGGAATCCAGATTGCGCAACTCCAATTTCAGCTTGGCCACCGCGCCGGTTCGGCCTTCAAACGCTTCGGCGCTGGGAATTAACGCCAATTGAATGCCTGCCACCGGCTCGCCTTCGCAAGCCATGTAGCGATAGGCCGCCAACACGCACTTTAGTCGCGCGCGCACTTCCGACGAATTTGCCTGCGCCAAAGCCTGCGCGACCGTGCTCTTGTAACCCGAGCCCAAGTCGACCAGCGCCTTCGAAGCCGCTTCGCGCGTCTCGAAATCGTCGTCATCAATCTGATTGAGGAGCTCGGCAAACCTTTGCGCATCGATGGCCGGCGCAGGGACCGCGGCTTGCCCACTTTGTACGCGCTGACTTTGCGGGCCGCGTTGCGAGCCACTTTGTTCGGTGGCTTGCGGGCCCTCTTCACCGCGCAGGACGAGGCAAGGCAGCAGCGCAATCAACATCAGGCGGGTTTTCATGGGCGTTTCATCCACCGGGTACAACGGTATGACCGCCCAACGTCCCGCTGGTCGATATTTTGTTTAAATTTTCGAGGATAAATCCGGATTACTCGCGCAATTCCTGAATTCCTCGCACATCCTGTTGCGCTTCCCCACCCGGCGCGGTGACCGTAATGCGCACCTTGTTGCTGTGAACTTGAATATAAGGCGTCTTCGAATTGACCTTCACATCGCTTTTGGGGTCTTGGCCTATTGTCAGCGTCACTTCAACTTCGTATTCACCTGGGCCGTACTGATCCATGGAAGTCAAGGTAACCGGGCCGGAATCATCCGTCTTCTCCATGCGGTCCAGCATTTTCTCCAGGTCGCTGGACTCCTTTAACTGCAGCGCCAGGTTGAACGGCCTTTTCTCGGTACGCGGGAGCTCCCCAATTTTTAGGACGTCTTGCAGTTTTTCCATAATGGTGCGCTGCAGCATGTCTTCCTCACCAATCCGAAACACTCGAATTTCCAGCTTCGCCTGGGCATCCGCTACTTTCTCCTGGGCGCGCTTGAGCGCTTGCAGGCCCTGTCCTCTCTGCGGACTGGGCTCATCGGGCCACTCGACGCTCGCGCCCAATTCCGACGCCAGCAATTCCGACGAAAGGTTGCGCAATTCGAGCCTTAAGTTCGCCACTTCGCCCGTGCGGCCCTCGAACGATTTAGCCCGCGGAATCAGCGCCAATTGGATTCCCTGAACCGGCTCGCCTTCGTAAAGCATGTACCGATATTCGTTCAGGATTTCCTTAAGCCGCGTGCGCACTTCCAGCGATTTTGTTTGCGTGAGGGCTTTCTGAACGGCGATTTGTTGCTTTGGCCCCAGTTCCAGCAGCGCCCGCATGGCGGTTTCGCGTTCATCGAACGCATCGTCATCCAGTTTTTCAATCAGCGCCGCGAACTTTTCCGGCTCGATTTTACCGCCAGAATTCGAACCTAATTCGCGTTCTTCTGCCCGGAGCAGGGCCACCGAAAAGGTCAGGATCGCAAAGAGAACCAGATCATGGCGCATGGGCATTCCTTCCAACAGGACCGCCATAAAGAGGCCCCAGGGCGGAGTGCATTACAGAGGTTGGCCGGATTTTTTACCGAGAGTGGCGCAAAACAACGCGAGCCTGCGCTTTTTGGCGCAGGCCCGCAGGCTTGACGTGGCGCTGGTTAAACGCTACCCGCGCTTCTGTGCATCGCTTTGCTTCTGTTTAAAAGAGATCCAGCGGCCGCTCTTGGTTGCGGTCCAGATATCGTCCTTGTCGCGCGGCGCGCCGGGAGAACCCTGCGGCTTGGACCCTTCGGAGCGTTCGCGCGGCACCCCCGAGCCTTCGACGCGCGTCCCTTCGGCCGGCGTGAGCGTCACTGGCATGCGCTGCGCCTCCGAATTGGACTGCTCGAAACCCATGGGCCCAAAGAGCGGCGAGGGCCGGTCGATCAGCGTAGTCACGCGTTCGGGGTCGCTGGACGGCGTGCGGGCGGGGCTGATTGGCGCGGGCTTGTCGGCACGGAGCGCTTCCTGTCTTTCGCGCCAGCGCGCGATGGCCTGCGCGGTGCGCCCGCTGAAATGGAACTTCCCGTACTGCTCCATGAACAAGTCGAAGTACTTACCTTCGCGCAGCAGCAGTTCCTCGTGCGTGCCCATCTCGACGATCTTGCCTTCATCGAGCACAACGATTTTGTCCGCGCCGATGACGGTCGAGAGCCGGTGCGCGATCACGAACGTGGTGCGCCCGCGCATCAACTGTTCGAGTGCGCGCTGGATCTGCGCTTCGGCCTTGCTGTCGAGCGCACTGGTGGCTTCGTCGAGGATCAGGATGCGCGGATCGGCGAGGATCGCGCGCGCGATCGAGAGGCGCTGCTTCTGGCCGCCCGAAAGTTTTACGCCGCGTTCGCCACAGAGCGTGTCCAGGCCCTTGTCCTGCTTCTCGATGAATTCCCACGCGCCGGCCATTTCGGCCGCGCGCACGATCTCGGCTTCGGTCGCGCTGGGCCGCGAGTAAGCGATGTTTTCGCGGATCGTGCCCTTAAATAGGAAGTTGTCCTGCAGCACGATGGCCAGGTTGCGGCGGTACGCGGCCACGCGGTAGTCGCGGACGTCCACGCCGTCGACCAGCAGGCGGCCCGAATCCACATCGTAGAAGCGCGCCAGCAGGTTGATCAGCGTGGTCTTGCCCGAACCCGACGGCCCGACCAGCGCGATGCACTGGCCCGGCTCGACGGTGAAGTCCACCTGGTCCAGGGTGTACGCGCGCTTGGGCTTCGCGTCTTCGTCTTCCGCATTCTTGTCTTCGGACTTCTTCTTTGTCGGCTTTTCCTTGTAATTGAAGCTGACGCCTTCGAAGCGCACCGCGCCCTTGAGCACATGCGGCTCGCGCGCGTCAGGCTTGTCGGCGATTTCCGGCGGATGGCTCATGATTTCGGCGATGCGTTCGATCGAGGCCATCGCCGCCTGCACGGTGTCGGTGACGTTGATCAATTCGGCGATGGGGCCGTGCAGCAGGCCCAGCAAGCCGTAGAACGCAACCAGTTCGCCCGAGGTGAGCGCGCCGCTCATCACGCGCGTGCCGCCGTACCAGATCAGCCCGACGAGGCCCAGCCACGCCGAGATTTCCCAGATGATCGCCAGATTGTGGTGCGTCTCGCGGACCAGCAGGCTCTTGCGCAGGACCTGGTGCACGCGCGTAAGGAAGCCGCGGTCTTCGCGTCTTTCGGTGCCGTAGGTCTTGACGACGCGGGCGCCGGAGAAGGTTTCGCTGGCCTTGGCCCAGAGCCGCGAATGGTCTTCGCTCAATTCCTTGTGCGCGGGGCGCAGGCGTTTGATGTGGTGCGCGAAGCCCCACATGAACAGCGGCATGGTGAAGGTGCTGACCAGCGCCAGGCGCCAGTCGATCCACAACAGCGTGCCTGCGACGAAGACCAGGCGCAGCAGGTTCGAAGCCGTCCCGATGAAGCCGCCGAAGAGCAGGTTACGCAGCGCTTCCGTGTCGCTCATGATGCGCGAGACGATGCGCCCAATCTGGTAATTTTCGAGGAAGCGCAGGGACATGCCCTGCAAGTGCGCGTGCATGCGGCCGCGCACGTCTTTGACGATCAGCCAACCCAGCGTCGCCTGTAATTGGCGCTCCATATATAGATAGAATGCGCGCAGCAGCACGAAGACCACCAGCCCGATGGCCACCGCGTTGAGCAGCGCCGCGTCCATGCGCGGCAGGACTTTGTCGAGCACCGTGCCGATCACCACCGGCATGACCACGGTCATGGCCTGGTTGATCAGCGTGCACGCCAGCAACAGGTAAACGAGGCGGCGGTGCGGGCGGACGAAGTTCCAGAAAACCTTGAGCGTGCGCCCGGTAACCGGCGCGGTGCGCGCGTCTTCCTCTTCTTCCTTCTCCTTTTCCGCTTCGCCGTTGGCGTAGCGGAAGAGGTACTTCCATTTGCGGCGCTCGCGGAGGTCCGCGGGCTTTTCGAGGCTCTTCTCTGGGGCGCTGGCGGGCTGACTACTCATAAAATTACAGTTGCTCCGGGGCCAAAGGCGTCACGTCACGATGGAGATCAGGAATCAGGTGGCCGATGAGGCCTCCTGCGACTCGTCCGGGCGGTCACGCTGCACGAATTCGCCGGACTCGAAGACGGGGATGTGCTTGAGAATTTCAGGGCCCAAGGCCGGGCGCATTTCGGGGTACGGCGCTTCCGAAACTTCCGACGCGTCGCCTTCGGCCATTTCGACCAGCGACGCGATCGGGTCCAGGCGCGCGGTGACTTCCGGTTCGAGCGCGCGCAAGGGCTCCGGTTTGGCCAGCCCTGTCGCCGGACTGGCGACGCCTTCGACGAAGATCGCGAGGACCTGCTCGGCCAGTTGCTCGCTCGTGCGCGAGGCCCCGAAGACATGCAGCACGCCGCGGATCGAGAACATCAGCATGACCGCGGCGAGCGCGGGCTCGACGTCCGAACGCACGGAGCCTTCGGCGATGCCCTGCGCGAGCAGGCGCGCCATGTGTTCGCGCACTTCGACGCGCTTCTGTTCGAGGTCCTTGCGCTCGCGGCAGCAGCGGAAGACGCGGTCGTGGTGCAGAATCTCGAGCAACGGTTCGTTGCGGCGGAAATACTCCAGCGTGATCGCAACCGCGCGGCGCAGGCGCTGAATCGCGGGCTGCGAGCCTTCGCCGGTTTCGGTGGACTGCGTGATCACTTCGCTGGCGCGGTTGACCGCGAGGTGGATCAGCTCGAGGAACAGTTCTTCCTTGGTCTGAAAGTAGCGGTACAGCGTGCCCTTGCCTACGCCGGCTTCTTCGGCGATGTGGTCCATCAGGACCTGGTGATAGTCGCGCGTGGTGAAGAGGCGCACGGCAGCTTCCATGATCTTGAGGCGCTTTTCGGGTGAAGGCTTGCGGCCGCAGCGGCGCGGACCTTCAGCCGGCAGGCCGGCGGCAGGGGTCGTACGCTGTAACCGCGACGCTTTCGAGTCGGACGACATGGGTACCCTCAAAACTGACTGGTCAGTTCCATTTAGCCTTTTTTATCGTCCAAGGTCAAGGCTGACTTTACCCTAACTTGGGCCGAACTTCACAACCGTTTAAGGACGTTGGAGTTCCAATAATGGAACTTTCTCGAATTCTTCAACCCACATGTGCACCTTGATTAAACCAGCGTAACGGAAGAAACTGCCGAGAGTTAGATCGAGAAAATATTTAAGAGTTCTTTCGCCTTTGGCGTCTCTTAGTTACAGCCGATCTTATCGTTAGCGCTCTAACTTCCGTTGCAAGAAATGTTGCCAATGGGACTTGGAGCGCATACCATAAAGGTAACTATGGCTTTTGTTGCGAAGCAATCTTTGCAGGCCGGCCGCAAGCTCCCCTGGATTGGAGCGCTTGCGTTGGTTTTTGTTTCGGGCTGCGCCATCGATCAAGGCTGGAAGATTCCCGACCCCACGCCCGTCACGTACACCCGCGAAGAACTCGTTCACGTCGTCGAAGCCCTGGATGACCGCCGCAACGCCATCAATACCGTCGTCGCCGCGAACCTGAAGGTCACGCTGTGGGACAGCGTGAAGAAGAAGGACTTCGGGCTGACCGGGCATTACCTCGGCGACAAAGACGGCTCGATGCGCCTGAAGCTGATCGCGGGCGAAGCCACCACGATCATGGACATGGCCATTGACGGCGACACGGTCGAAGTCTGGCTGCCGCGCACCGATAAATTCTACCGCGGCAAGCGCGCCGACATTTCCAACGCCGACGGCGGCGAACTGGCGCTCCTCGCGAACATCGGCAACGCCCACGACCTGTTCTTCCCGCGCGCCTGGACCGAATACGCCTCTGAACGCCGTCTCAAGTTTGCGCAGGGCAAGGAAGTCGTCAGCGTGCTGGAACGCTCCGACGACTACAAATGCGTGCGCCGCGTCGGGATCAACCGCGAACAGCCCGTTGCCGACTGGGTTGAAGTCTTCGATCGCCGCGGACATCCCCTGGGCACGGTGAGCTACGACGACTATCGCTTCCCCGACCAGGGCGGCCTCGCCGGCACCACCGACAAGGACGCGCCACCGCGCCTGCCCCACCCCGGCCGCATTGCCCTCAAGACCGCCGACGGCAGCAAAGCCCTGACGATGGAATTGACCGAAGGCCTGGAACTCAACGGCGCCATCGACCGCGGCAAGTTCAAGCTCTACGACTGCGTGGTGAAGCAGAAGACCTTTAACAGCGGCAGCGAGACCGAAGTAGAAGTCAAGATTCACGACCTCAAAGAGCTCTGCAAAGCCACGAAGCACGAGAAGGGCGAAAGCCTGCTCTCGCCCGCGGACAACTCGACCAGCGCTTCGCCCGACACCAGCACCAAGCCCCACTAAATCATCCAAGCCACCCGCCCTCTAATTCTTGCGCCTAATTCTCAAATATATTGCACACACGAGTGCGGGAACGCATGCGCTTGGTGCGCATAGACCGCCATGCCATACGCCGCCGATATTTACTTCGCTTCGACCAGAGGAATTCTTCCTGAGCCCCTTTCCCACTGGGGTAAGAATGTGCAAAAGCCGGGTAAGCGCGTCTAAAGACGCATGCCTGTGCGCGGCGTATTTTGAACACGTCAACCTTGGGAGCTCACTCATGGAACTGGCGCTCGAACCCAGCCGCATCACCGCAGGCACCCAACTCGAACCGGCGCACCAGGCCCGCGTGCTCGAAGAATTCTATCGTGAAGGCTACGCCATCCTGCCCGGCGTGCTCAAGCGCGAAGAAGTCGCGCAGCTCCGCCACCTCGCGGACCAGTTCATCGACCACAAGGAGACCGCGCCCAAAGGCTACGCCGCACCGGTCTACAACGCGATGGTGCTGCGCTGCACGCAGAACCTGCACCGCGCCTTCTGCGACATGCTCACGCGCGAACCGTTCTTAAGCCTGGCCGAAGCGGTCCTTGGACCCAACGCGGGCTTCTGCGGGCAGAACGTGATCCGCTCGGACAAAGACACGGGCATTTCGGCGTGGCACGTGGATGACATTCTCGAATTTCCGCTGCCGCCGGAAATCCCCCGGCACGACGCGCGCATCCGCATGCCGGTCTTCTGGTTCAGCTTCCAGATCGCGCTCTCGGACATTACTTCGCCGGAGAACGGGCCCACGGAAGTCGTCGCCGGCAGCCATTACTCGGGGCGCAACGTGAGCAAGGACAGCGCGGGCGAATTTGAAGGCCGCGGGCCCACGCCGATCCTGTGCAAAGCCGGCGACGTGTACCTGTTCAATCACCAGTTGTGGCACCGCGGCTCGATCAACCGCTCGTCCGAGCGCCGCTACCTGATGCAGAACCAGTACTGCCGCCAGTGGGGCATACACCGTTTCTCGGCCGCAGACGCGGTCTGCAAAATCGACGGCGGCGACCTTGCGGGCGCCTCGCCGCGCCTGCTCAAACTGCTGCGCCGGGATGAACTCCTGCCAAAAGCGTAGCGCTGTCGCATCCACACGCCGTCGCGTGGTGTCTCGGGTTGCAAATTTTCGTATCCGGTGACGCCAGAACTACGCCTTCGGGTGCGCCTTCGAATAAATCTCTTTCAGGCGCGTGGGCGTGAGGTGCGTGTAGATCTGCGTCGTGGCGAGGCTCGCGTGGCCGAGCAACTCTTGCACGGAACGCAGGTCCGCGCCGCGGTCCAGCAGATGCGTCGCATAACTGTGGCGCAGCGTATGCGGCGTCGCGCCTTTGGGCAGTCCGGCCCGCGCGAGGCGCTTGTCGAGCAAGCGGCGCACGCTGCGCACATCCAGGCGCGTCCCAAAGCGATTCACGATCAGCGCCGCGCCGCCCGCCGAGGAGCCCGCGGGCACGTTCGCGCGGCCTGCGGCCGCTTCGCCGCGCCGCAACAGCCAGCCCGCCAGCGCGCGCTGCGCGCAGCCGCCGATCGGCAGCAGGCGTTCCTTGCGCCCTTTGCCGCGCACGCGCAACAGGCCGCGCTCGAGGTCCAGGTCTTCCAGATTGATCCCTGAAAGTTCCGAGACGCGCAAGCCCGCGCCGTAGAGCAGTTCCAAAATGGCCAGGTCGCGCGCGTCGGCCCACGCAGGGCCCTGCACCGCATTCAGGAGCGTCTTCATCTCATTTTCGTTGAGGCACTTGGGCAGCGGGCGGCCCAGCTTGGGGCCATGCACGCCGTCGAGCGGCGAGGCCTGGACCATCCCGCGCCGCAATAAAAATTTGTACAGGCTGCGCAACGCCGAAAGCCGCCGCGCGAGCGAACGCTTGCCCAAGCCCAGCGTGCCTTGCTCGGCGAGAAAACCACGCACCGCGAGGCGGTCGATCTGCTCCGGGAAGCGCTCGAGCTGGCCGTGCGTCTCGAGGTACGCCAGCAGCGCGCTCAAGTCTTCGGCATAGGCCTTAATGGTGAGCGGCGAGTAATTGCGCTCGTCGCGCAGGTGCGCGTAGAACTGCTCAACCAGCGCTTCGGCTTTTTCGAGCGCGGGAGAGGCGGCTTGAGTGACCATCCTGTTTGTATCGGCTATTTCGCTGGCGCGGTTGAGCGCTCCCCGCCCTTCTGGTAACCTGCGCGGTACGCAAATAAGGAGCAGGCCGTGATCCTGGTCATCGATAACTACGACTCGTTTACCTACAACCTGGTCCAGACGCTGGGCAGCCTGGGCGCGGACCTAAAAGTCGTGCGCAACGACAAGCTGACGCTCGAAGAAATCGAGCAGATGCGCCCGGACAAGATCCTGATCTCCCCCGGCCCGTGCACGCCAAAAGAAGCGGGCGTCTCGGTCCCCACGATCCGTAAATTCGCGGGCAAGATTCCGATTTTGGGCGTGTGCCTCGGCCACCAGTCGATCGGGGAAGCCTTCGGCGCGACGGTCGCGCGCGCGCCCCGGCTGATGCACGGGAAGACTTCGCGCATCGTCCACGACGGCAAGGGCGTCTACGCGGGCCTGAGCAATCCGTTCGAAGCCACGCGCTATCACTCGCTGATCGTAAAAGAAGAGACGCTGCCCGCATTTCTCATTCCCACTTCGCATTCGGAAGATCAGCACGAACTGATGGGCCTGCGCCACGTCGAATGGCCGCTCGAAGGCGTGCAGTTCCACCCGGAAAGTTTTTTGACCGGCGAAGGCGTGAAGCTGCTCAAGAATTTTCTCGAAGGTTCGTTCTTCACCGTGCGCCAGGGCGTCGCGTAAACCGCACCGATGCCGAAGCCCAAGCTCCTCCTCTCCTGGTCTTCAGGCAAGGACTGCGCCTGGACCCTGCATCTGCTGCGCCAGCAGAACGAGTACGAAATCGCGGGCCTGCTCACGACCTATAGCGAAGCCGACGCGTGCGTGGCGATGCATCGCGTGCGCCCGGAACTCGTCGCCTTGCAAGCCGCCGCCGCGCACTTGCCGCTCACGCGCGTCGGGATTCCCTGGCCCTGCTCCAACGCGGAATACGAAAAACGCATGCGCGAACTCTGCGCCAAAGTCAAAGCGCAGGGTGTGACGCACATCGCCTTCGGCGACCTGTTCCTGGAAGAGATCCGCGAATACCGCATCAAGAAGCTCGCCGGCACGGGGCTTACACCGGTCTTTCCGGTGTGGGGCGGCGCGCAGGACACGCCGGCGCTGGCGCGCGAAATGATCGGCGCAGGCCTGCGCGCGACGCTTGCGGTGATCGATCTCAAGAAATTAACGCCGCGCTTCGCGGGCACGGAATTCAACGCCGACTTGTTCGGCGAGCTGCCCGCGGGCGTCGATCCATGCGGCGAAAACGGCGAATTCCACACCTTCTGCCATACCGGTCCGATGTTCGAAAAGCCCATTCGCATCGAATGCGGCGAAGCCACTGAACGCGACGGTTTCCTCTATACGGATTTGCGCCCGCTGGCGTAGCCAAGCCTTGAAAATGCACAAAGTGCGCCTTGCGCTGGCTCCAGCGCGAGCTACCTTGATTGGGCTCGCGTGGCTCCATGTTTTGCTCCTGGGAGAGGGAGAGTTCGCCGCCGATGTCCGCGCCGCAATCTCTACTGCTTGGGGATTTTGAACTCAACGCCAAGCTCGGCGAGGGCGGGATGGGCGCGGTGTATCTTGCGCGCCAGATTTCGCTTGGCCGGCAGGTCGCGATCAAGATCCTACCCCCCAAACTCGCCCAAAACGCAGAGCTGCTGGAACGCTTCAAGCGCGAAGCCCGCGCCACTGCGAAGCTCAACCATCCCAACATCATCGCCGGCATCGACGTCGGCGAAGCCAACGGCTACCACTACTTCGCCATGGAGTACGTGGAAGGCGAGACGCTGAAATCGTACCTCGAACGCGAAGGCACGTTGAAGGAAGGCCAAGCCTGCCGCGTGGGCGCGGCGATCGCTTCGGCATTGGCGCATGCGCACGCCGCCGGGATCGTGCACCGCGACGTGAAGCCCGAGAACATCCTACTCGCGCGCGACGGCACCCCCAAGCTCGCCGACCTGGGCCTGGCCACGATCACTTCGGCCAAGGACGCGTCGCTGACGCAGTCGGGCACGACCGTGGGCACGCCGTATTACATCGCTCCCGAACAGGCCCGCGCGGAAAAAGACATCGATGGCCGCGCCGACGCGTACTCGCTGGGCTGCACGCTCTACCATGCCACCACCGGACGCCCGCCCTTCGACGCCGCGAGCCCCGCGCTGGTCATGGTCAAGCACTTGCAGGAAAAGATGCCGCATCCGCAGAGCATCAACCCGGAATTGAGCGACGATTTCTGCCGCGTGCTCGGGCGCCTCGTCGCACGCAACCGCGAAGACCGCTATGCGGAAATGGAAAACGTCCACAACGACCTGCAGGCCCTCTTCGAAGGCCGCGAGCCCGAAGTCCCCGCGCTGAACGTGATGAAGTCGAATTTCACCAACTCTCCAAAGACCGTGCTGCGCACGTCTTCGCACCGCAACATGCGCGCCGCCGAACGCGACGAGACCCCCAAGGACCGCGTGGCAGGTTCCACGACACGCGCGCGCAAGGTCGGCGGGCTACCGCCGATCATGTGGGTCTACATTGGCGGCGGTGCGGGCGCGGCCCTGCTGCTGCTGGGCCTGCTGCTGGGCCGCGGCGATAAGACCGAGCCCACCCCGCAAAGTTCCAATCCCCCCGCCCCGCCGCCCGCGCTGCCGTCTGCGCCGCCGGGGGCCATCCCCGCCGCGCCACCCCCGCCGAGCGCCGCCCCAACGACCAGCCCGTCTTCCGGCGCGAGCGGAGGGCCTTCCGACGACGATTTCACCCGCTCCATCGCCAAGCTGCCGCCCGATCAGCAGGTCAAGAAGGTCATCGATAAGCTCAAGGAGCTGAATCCCGGCTACAACGGCGAAATGAACTATCCGCCCATCATCGAAGGCGGCGAAGTCACCGAACTGAGCTTCGAGAGCGAACGCCTGCGGAATGTCACCCCGGTGCGCGCATTGACGGGCCTGCGCCGGCTGATCTTCTCCGCGGAAAACCGCGCCAGCCCGCTGATCGACGTCGCGCCGCTGCGCAGCCTTGCCAAACTCGAACATTTCAGCCTGGATTGCGGCCCACTGCGCGACTTGGGCCAGTTGCGCGGGCTGGCCTTTGGGTCCCTGACGGTCGACAACAACCGCGAGCTGTACGACATCTCGGGACTGAAGGACTGGAACGTAAAAAACTTCCAGTGCTCCTGGACCAAGGTCGCGGATCTTTCGCCGCTGCGCACGCAGAAAGACCTGCAGCGCCTGCGCATCGACGGCTGCCCGGTCACCGATTTAAGCCCACTCGAAGACCTCAACAGCCTGCATCACCTGATGATGGTCACCATCCAAACGGACGACCTCTGGGTCCTGCGCAAGCTGCCCGCACTGGAAAGCCTGCGCCTGACCTTCAATCGCGAACGCGACGCGGGGCTGCTGCATTCGCGCGCCTGCACGCTGACCAAGATCAACGACAAGCCCGCGGATGAATTCTGGGCGGAACAGGGCTACCAGTTGCTCTTCGGCAAGACCCTGGGTCCGCTCTTCAAGCAGTGCGGCGGGTCATTCACGGTCGACACCAACCGCCAGCAGGCCGTGGGCAAAGGCGATGGCACCAGCAATGCCTACCTGGGCGCCGACATGAACATTCCGGCGGAATTCGAGGAATTGGTCCTGATCGAAGGCGATTCGCGCTACCACTTCGGCTACGACGCCGGCGATTCGTCCACGATTTTCACCCACCGCGAAGCCGAAGGCGACTTGAGCCTCGATTGCTACCGCGGCGGCGATACGCCCGCCGAACTGGGCCAGAGCAAAAGCAAAATCGGCAAAGGCCAGCACGCCTACCGCATCGTGCGGCTTTCCAACACCACACTGTTGGAAGTGGACGGCGTCCTGCGCGTCGTCACGCCTTCACCCAGCAGCAGCAACGGCCGCGAACTCAACTTTTTCGCGGGCACGCCCGGCCCGGTGACGTTCAAGCACCCCCTGCTGCGCGACTTGGCCGGCCAGCCCACGCCTTGGATGGGGCTTTTCAACGGCCTCGATACCACCGGCTGGCGCACCGACACCCCCGATAGCTGGAGCGTGCAGCACGGCTGGATCATGAGCCAGCCCACGGACAAGAATATTTTTCTATCCATGGACCGCGTGTCCGGCGATTTCGAATGGACCTTCAAAGCCTCGACCAAGGGCATCATGAAGGCAGGCTGGACGCCGGATTCCCCGGGCACCTCGAATTTCCTGATCGTGGAAGCCGGCAAAGCGCGGATCAGCGAATATACCGTCGATAAAAAGGGCAATACGCTGGTGGAAGGCTCACTGCAGACCGGCGGCGAAACCCACATCTACCGCATCGTGGTCCAGGGCACGCGCATCGAAGCCTTCGTCGACGGGCACTCGATCGTGTCCACCAATGCCGGCGGCACCACGAAAGCCAAACGCACCCTGATCCTGCACTCGCAGCAGGTGCCGATCTCGTATGCCGATATCTGGTTAAAGGATTTAAGCCCGCGCAAGAAGTAGGCCCGGCGCTCTTACGCCGTGCCCGTGCGCGCCTGCGTACCGCTCTGCCAATCGACCTTCGGCGCGTCGCCCCACATCGTTTCGAGCGAATAATACTCGCGCAGCGGCGGCGAGAAAACGTGCACCACCACCGAACCGTAGTCGATCAGGTGCCACTGGCTGTCGTTGGAGCCTTCGCGGCCCAGCTTCATGATCCCCAGCTCCTTCAGGCCCAGTTCGATGGAATTGACCACCGCCTTGGCCTGGAGCTTGGATTGCGCTGTGACGATGACGAAGTAGTCGGTCACGTCGGAGTTGCCGCGCAAATCGTAAACCACGATCTCGCGGCCCTTCTTGTCGTCGGCCGCGCGCGCCGCATAGATTGCCAATTCTTTGTCGGTCATTGCCCTGCGTTTCTCAATTGCCCAGCGGTCCTGAAATTCAGCCGCGCAGGGGTTGTATCCGCCCGGGGAAAGCGGTTCAAGCAGTCGAATCGAAAATGCGTCCAAAAACAACGCGGCCGGGCGGTAAAGCCCGGCCACAGTGCGGCCCCAGCCAGCTTGGGCAGGCGGGGTCTTTACTCAAAAATCGTGTTATACGGCGACGAAAATTTCTTCGAACTTCACGCCCAGCCCGCCGCTCTTGGACTCAAAGCGCACCGGGCGCGCTTCGATGCCGATGCCTTCGTAGTCGCCGCCGCGCATCACCAGCTCCAGCTTGAAGCCGCCGGACGGGTAGCAGGCCTTGCTCAGGCTGACGTTGGTCAGCAGCGCGCCGGAGGGCGAAATGTTCTTCACCATCGCGGTGCCGGCGTCGAACAGCGTGCCGTCTTCCAATCTGATCTTGATCGCCGCGGGGATCTCGCAGCCGGTGCGGCGCGTCTCGCGATAGTGCGCGCGCAGGTGGTCGAAGAATTCCGCCGAACGCACCGCCGCCTGGAACACCGTCAGCGCGGGCATCTCGGGAATCTGACGCGCACCCAGGGCGCCATCGACGGGCAGCGCGGCTGCGGGCGCCGGTTCGCTCAAGTTCTGTTCGATCGCCAGAGAAGTGACCATGGGGGGTCTCCTTAGTGTGTGCGCGCCGGACGTGCCACGCCGCAATGTGCTTGGAGAAGGTATCGGTGCTTTCCGAAGCCACTTTCAGTCATAAATTCAGGGCCTCAAAATAATTCTTAACTACTTAATAACAAATGAGTTAAATTAACTTTCGGGGCGCTATCCAAGGCCTAACCTCATCTCCTCTTGGCAAGCCTGCCGGATCGGCTAAGAGCAATAGCGCTACTGCTTCCTTTTATGGGCTCTTTTCCGGACCTTCAGAGCCCCGTTTTTTGCGCACCTGCGAGGGACCGTGTATGGCCCACGCCCAAGCCTTCAAACTGGCCTTGCTGCAATTCGCCATCGGCCTCGATCCCGCCGAGAACTTACGCAAGGCCCAGGCCAGCGCCGAAGCCGCGATTAAATCCGGTGCGCAAGTGCTTTGCCTCCCGGAACTCTTTCGCACTCCGTACTTTTGCCAGCGCGAAGACGCCCCGCTCTTCGACCTGGCCGAAACCATCCCCGGCCCAACCACCGAAGCGTTCAGCGAAATCTGCAGGCAGCACAACGTCGCGGCCATCGTCCCGGTCTTCGAACGCCGCGCGCCGGGGCTGTACCACAACAGCGCCGCGGTCATCGACGCCGGCGGCGCGCTGCTCGGCGTGTACCGCAAGATGCACATCCCCGACGACCCGGGCTATTATGAGAAATACTATTTCACGCCCGGCGACCTGGGCTTCCGCGTCTTCGAAACGCGCTTCGGCAAAGTCGGCGTGCTGATCTGCTGGGACCAGTGGTTTCCGGAAGCCGCGCGCCTGGCCGCGCTGCAGGGCGCCACGGTGCTCTGCTATCCGACCGCAATCGGTTGGAATCCCAAGGACCGCCGCAGCATGGCCGCGCTGGAACAACTCGACGCCTGGCGCACGATCCAGCGCGCGCACGCCATCGCCAACGGCGTCTACGTCGCCGCGGTCAACCGCTTCGGGCTTGAAAGCCCGCTCGCCGGGGGCCTCGCGCGGCTGCACCAGTTGGGTACGCCCGCACCGGCCCAGCCCGCCAACCCGGAAGAAGGCCTCTTGTTCTGGGGGTCCTCGTTCATCGCCGATCCCTTCGGCGCGATCCTCGAGGAAGGCCCCGACGATGCGCCGGTCAATCTGCTTGCGGTGATCGACCCGCGGCGCATGGAAGAAGTCCGGCGCAACTGGCCTTTTCTGCGCGACCGGCGCATCGACGCATACGCCGGCCTGAACGAACGCTACCGGGATTGAACATGCCCCGCACCAATGGCACCTCGCACCCGCCCGCGCGCCTGGGCTACCGCATGCCGGCCGAATGGGAGCCCCACGCCGCGACGTGGATCGCGTGGCCGCACAACCAGCGCGACTGGCCGGGGAAATTCGCCGCGATCCCCTGGGCCTTCGCCGAAATCGTGCGCAAGCTCACGCTGGGCGAACGCGTCCGCATCCTTGTGCATTCGGCGGCGCATGAAGCGCGCGCGGACGAAATGCTCTCGCGCGTCGGCGTCGACCGCGCGCAGGTCGAATTCTTCCGTTTCGCCACCGACCGCGCCTGGACGCGCGATTTCGGGCCGCTGTTTGTCGTGAGGCGCGGCGGCGCAAAGCCCGCGCGCGGCCGCGGCCATTCGCGCGCCATCGCGGGCTTCCGCTTCAACGCCTGGGCGCGCTACTCGAACTGGGAACGCGACGCGCGCATCCCCGCGCGCGCGGCCAAGGCCCTGCGCGTGCCGTTCTACCCCGCGCGCATCGACGGCCAGGACGTGGTCCTCGAAGGCGGCGCCATCGACGTCAACGGGCGCGGCTCGATTCTGGTGACCGAAGAATGCCTGCTCTCAAAGAGTGTGCAGGCGCGCAACCCCGGCCTGGGCCGCGCCGAACTCGAACGCGTCTTCGCCGAAAACCTGGGCGTGACCAACGTGCTCTGGCTGGGCAAAGGCCTGGCCGGCGACGACACCCACGGTCACATCGACGACCTGGCACGCTTCGTCGATCCGCGCACCATCGTGATCTGCCAGGAAAAGAACCGCCGCGATGTGAATTTCCGCGCGCTCAAAGAAAACCGCGAACGCCTGCGCTCCATGCGCCTCGAAGACGGTTCGCGCCCGCAGGTCGTGGAACTCCCGCTGCCCGCGCCGGTCGTCTTCCACGGACAGCGCCTGCCCGCCAGCTACGCCAATTTCTACATCTCCAACGCCTGCGTGCTCGTCCCGACCTTCAACGATCCCAACGACCGCATCGCGCTGGGCACGCTGTCCGAACTCTTCCCCAAGCGCACCGTCGTGGGGATTCACGCCGTCGATCTGGTTTGGGGCTACGGCACGATCCACTGCCTGACACAGCAGGAGCCGCGCGCATGAGCGCCAACCGCATCATCTATATCGACATCGATTCCCTGCGCCCCGACCACCTGGGCTGCTACGGCTACCATCGCCCCACCTCGCCGAACATTGATGCCCTCGCGCACGCCGGCATGCGTCTGACGAATTTTTACGCCAGCGACACGCCCTGCCTGCCTTCGCGCACCGCGTTTTTCGGCGGGCGCTTCGGCATGCAAAGCGGTGTGGTCAACCATGGCGGCACGACCGCCGATCTGCGCGTGCAGGGCAAGACGCGCAATTTCCGCAGCGTGGCCGCCGAAAGCTCGCTCGCCGAAACGCTGCGCAACGCGGGCTGGTACACGGCCTCGATCTCGCCCTTTCCGCACCGCCACACCGCCTACCAGATCTGGTACGGATTCCACGAAACCTACGACACCGGCCGCAACGGGCACGAAAAGGCCCACGAGATTTACCCGTCCGTCGAACGCTGGCTGACGCAGAACAAATCCCGTGAGAAGTGGTTCCTGCATGTGAATTTCTGGGATCCGCACACGCCCTATGACGTGCCCAAAGAATTCGGCGAACCCTTTAAGGACCACCCGGCGCCGGCGTGGCTCACGCAGGCCGTCATCGACCGCCACCGCGCCAGCTACGGCCAGCACGACGCGCACTTTCCGCACGGCCGGCTCGACGGAAGCTTTCCCTGGCCGCGCGGCGTCGCGACGATCAAAACGCCGCAGGATTGGAAAGCCTGGATCGACGGCTACGACGCGGGCGTGCGCTATGCCGATCTGTACGTCGGCAAGATCATCGAACTTTTGAAAGCGCAGGGCCTTTACGACCAGACCGCGTTCGTCATCTCCGCCGACCACGGTGAAAATCAGGGCGAACTGGAAGTCTACGGCGACCACCAGACCGCCGATGAAATCACCAACAAAGTCCCGCTGGTCATGCGCTGGCCCGGCGTGACCGACGCGCACGCGGGAAAAACACTCTCGGGCCTGCGCTACAACTTCGACCTCGGCGCGACGTTCTTTGAACTCTGCGGCGGCAAACAGCCCGCGACATGGGCCGGCGAAAGCTTCGCCGCGGCTCTGCAAAGCGGCAGCGACGACGGCCGCCCGTACCTGATCCTGAGCCAAGGCGCGTGGAGCTGCCAGCGCAGCGTGCGCTTCGGCGAACACCTGCTCATCCGCACTTACCACACCGGCCACAAAAATTTCCCGCGCCTGATGCTCTTCAACCTCAAGCACGATCCGCACGAACAGCACAACCTCGTCGAATTGCACCCGGAACTCGTCCGGCAGGGCCTCGAAATCCTCGACAAGTGGATCGGCGAGCAGCTCGCGCAGTCCGGCCACGCCGACCCGCTGTTCGAAACGATTTCCGAAGGCGGACCGCTGCACGCGCAGGAGTCCTACGACGCGCTCCTGGCGGCGCTGCGCAAAACCGGCCGCGCCCCGCACGCCGAATGGCTCGAAAAACACGGCGGCGCCCCACGGTAATTTGCTCGCACGCCTGGATATCGCCGGATCCACCTGCCGGCTGAACCAGTAATGCAGCCGTTGCCGTTCGCCACTGTCGGGCGTCTTATGCTCGCGCCACCGTTCGCTGGAACGCTTCGGCACATTCTTCGATTTCCGCTATACTGCGGCGCACGCGAATTGACTTTTGCGCGCGGGGATTCGCACCATGCCGTTTGCCGATGAAGGCCGCGATTTCGACGGGTCCGTGCTGCTGACGCAGTGCTTGCAGCGCGATTTCCTCGACCCGCAGCCGCCCAGCCCCAACCGCCTGCACGTCGGCGCGCGCATGGTTCAGCGCGTGCGCGGCGACGGCAAATCCCCCGACCGCCTGGCGAATTTCATCCGCGCGGTCTACACCGCGCCGGGCTGCGACAATGCCACGGTGCTCAACGTCCGCGACTGGCACGACCAGAGCGACCCAGGCCAGGCCGAAGAACTCAAATTCTTCGGCGCGCATGGCCTCGCCGACACGCCCGGCGCTGAATTCATCGATCCGCTCGGCGAATATGCGTTCACCGGCGACGTGCGCCCGATCGACAGCATCCACCTGAACGATTTTGTCGAAACCAACCTCGCGCGCGTGCTCGAAGAACTCACCGGCGGGCATTACGACCGCTGGCGCTTCGGCGTGATCGGCGCGCACACCTCGATCAAGGTGGAACTCGTCGCGATCCTGCTGCGCACGCAACTGCGCGTGCCCGTGGGGCAGGTCGCGGTCTGCGGCAATCTGTGCGCGGACCAGTTTCTCGACCGGCACAACGCGGCGCTCGACAAACTGGGCACTGTGTACGGCGTGAAGATTTTCAACACGGGCGACTTGAACGTGTGCGATCGCGAAATCGCCGCGTTTGGACGCTGGCTTGGGCTGAAAGCCTAGCGCATGCCGCGCGACCTGACGCCCTGGCGCGGCAAGCGCGACACGTCGGTCCCGCCGAAAAAGCCGGATGTCGACGCCGCACCCGCGCCCCAGGATGCTACGCTACCGGAACCCGCTCAGCCTGCGCCCGCCCCTGCGGAAAACGCGCCCGCGCTCACCGACGTCGGCCCCAAGCGCAAGCATTCGGGCCTGACCGAAACCATCGCCGTCAGCGGCGCGCGTACCAAAGTCACGCCGCCCTGGGCCGACCTGCTCAAGCCGCCCACAACACCGCCGGCTTCAAAAGAAGCGCTGCTCAACGATCCGCTGCCCGCAGAGCTGCCCTTCGAAAACCTGCTCAAGGACAAACTGCTTTTGGCCGCGCCGCGCTTAGGCATACCCGGCCGCGCCTGCCCGGCGCTGGGCGGGATCGTGCTGGTCAAGAAGATCGGGCAAGGCGGCATGGGCGCGGTGTACCTGGGCTTCCATCCGCGCCTGCAGACTCAAGTCGCTATAAAGGTACTACCTTTTCTGATCGCCGAACGCCGCCCCGAAATGATCGCGCGTTTTGAACGCGAAGCGCGCCTCGCCGCGCTGGTCCGCTCGCCGCACCTCGTCCAGGTTATGGACCTGAACCAGGAAGAAGGCCTGCACTACCTGGTCATGGAATTCGTCGCGGGCTGCTCCGCGGAGAACTACCTTGATCTGGTCCGCGAAAATGGCGCCAAGGGCCTGGCCGAAAAAGACACGCTGCGCATCGCGATTGCCGCGACCAAAGGCCTCGCCGCTGCGCATGCCGCCGGCATCGTGCACCGCGACGTGAAGCCGCCGAACATTCTTTTGCCGCAGGAAGCGGGCGTGACGCCGCGCTTTGACGAAGCGAAACTGGCCGATCTGGGGCTCGCGCGCGGCGCGCCGTCGGGCGCCGCCGAAGCGGGCACGCCGAAGTTGACCAACAGCATCGACACGATGGGCACGCCGGGCCTGATGGCGCCGGAGCAGGCCTTCGACATTAAAAAAGCGGGCCCGGCCGCGGACGTCTTCTCGATGGCCGCGACGCTCTACATGCTGCTGACCGGCTGGGCGCCCTTCACCGGCGAAACGAATCTGCAGATCCTTACCGCCACGGCGCAAAAGCCGCACATCCCGATCCGCGACCAGCGTGCGGACCTCAAACCCGGCACGGTCGAAGTGATCGAGCGCGGGTTGCAAAAGGAGCCGTCCGCGCGCTATCCCGACGGCGCCGCGCTGCTCGAAGCGTTGCAGAAGTTGGGGTGAAAAAGGCTCCGCGCTCCAATCGCCAGCTCTAATAAATGTCTCACAATTAATAAGCCGATCCGCACCCTCCGCTGGACCCGCACCGCGCTTGCGCTAAAAGAAAGGCATTGGGTTCCTTTGGGAGAGTATGCATGCGGATCGCAGTCACCGGCGCGGCGGGATTCATTGGATCGCACCTCGTCGACCGCCTGCTTAAAGACGGCAACACCGTCATCGGCCTGGACAGTCTCGTCACCGGCAGCATGGAAAACCTCGAGCACCTCAAAAGCAATCCGAACTTCACCTACCAGCAGTGCGACGTAACGAAGTACATCGGCATCGAAGGCCCCTTGCAGCGCGTGTACCACCTGGCTTCGCCGGCCAGCCCCAAGGACTTCCCGCGCATGCCCGTGCACATCTGCAAGGTCGGCGCGCTGGGCACGCTCAACGCGCTGGGCCTGTGCAATGCCAAGGGCGCGCGCCTGCTGCTCGCTTCGACCAGCGAAGTCTACGGCGACCCCGAACAGCACCCGCAGGCAGAGAGCTACTACGGCCATGTCAATTCGATCGGGCCGCGCTCGATGTACGACGAGGCCAAGCGCTTCGCCGAGGCGCTGACCATGGCCTACCACAACCAGAACGGCCTCGACACGCGCATCATCCGCATCTTCAACACGTACGGCCCGCGCATGCGCCTCAACGACGGCCGCGTGCTGCCTAACTTTGTCTGCGCCGCGTTCCGCAACGAGCCGCTGGTGCTGAACGGGGACGGCTCGCAGACCCGCAGCTTCTGCTACGTCGATGACCTCGTTGAAGGCATGACGCGCCTGATGGAATCGAAGGTCACCGAGCCCGTCAACGTGGGCAATCCGGAAGAGATCACCATCGGCGACCTGGCCCGCGAAATCGTCGCGCTGACCGGTTCGAAGTCGGTGCTCGCCACGACCGCGATGCCCAAGGACGATCCCGTGCGGCGGCGCCCTGACATCACGCGCGCCAAAAACGTGCTGGGCTGGGAGCCGCGCATTCACCGCCGCGAAGGCCTGCAACTGACCATCGCCGATTTCCGCCGCCGCTTCGACGCTTCCCGCTAGAGGAAGCTTGCTCTGGCGCCGCAACCCGCGCACGGGGTAAGATGCGGGCGGACGCGCGGGGCTCCCATGGACGTTCGCCACGAATTCGAGCCTGAACCGCAGGACTGCCACATGCTGCCGGGGCGCGAAGCGCGCATCCGCTCGCTTTTGGTCGGCGCGCTTGCTCCCGACGAATACGAAAAGCTGATGAACCAGGGCTACCGCAAATTCGGCGTGGTCCTCTTCCGTCCTGAATGCGGCGCGTGCCAGGAATGCCGCCCGATCCGCGTCGACGCCGAAAAGTTTGCGCCCAGCCGCAGCCAGCGCCGCGCGTGGCGCGACAACGCGGACCTTGAAGTGCGCTTCGCCGAACCGCGCGCAGACCTCGAACGCCTCGGCTTGTACCACCGCTACCACGACTGGCAGGGCCGCCGCAAAGGCTGGCCCGTCAACCCGCTAGAGACCAAGGAATACGAATTGCAATTCGTACTGAACCCGCTGCCGAGCATCGAGGTCTCCGTGTGGGACAGGGACAAGCTGGTGGGCATCGCGCTGACCGACGTGACGCCGAATGTGGTTTCCGGAGTGTACCACTTTTACGATCCGGAATATTCCGACCGCGGGCTGGGCACGTTTCTGGTGCTGTATGTGGTCGAGCTGGCCAGGCGCCTGCAAAAGAAGTGGGCCTACTTTGGGTTCTACGTCGCGGGCTGCGCGGACATGGCCTACAAGGCGAAGTTCCGGCCCTGCGAAGTGCTCAGCGTGGCCGGCGAGTGGCAGAACTTCGACGCTTAGCTTTGCTTCCGCAGGTGTTCGACTTTTTCCCGCAGCTCCGTCCACTCCATGCCCGTCGTTAGTCCGTGGCGCTGAAAGTAGGTCGCGTCCGCTTCGGCGGCGTGTTGCGTGCCCCACGGCGGCACGGCCAGTCCGACCTGCGCCTGGAGCAGCGCCACCTGGAGAATGCGGAAATTTCCGTCGAGAAACGCGATCGAAATGTCGAACGGCACGCCCTGCATGTGAAAACAGGACCAGCGCCAGCCCACGCCGGGAAAAAAGAACACGTCGTCGGGCTCGAGCTTGTCCAGGCCGATCACGCCTTGGGCCTGCTGGTCGGTCGTGCGGAGCAGATGCAGCTTCATCGGGGGCCTCTTGACTGCGCGCCGCTGCGCCCGAAAATCGGCGCGAGCCGCGCGGAAAATACCGGAGCCGCAAGCATACCTCATGGACGAACCCAACGACGAAGCCGAATACCCGTCCGGCCCCTGGCGCGGCTACTACAATTACGAAGCCAACGGCGTGCGGCACCGCCAGGAATTGACGCTCAACTTCAAAAGCGGCAACGTAAGCGGCGACGGCCTCGACGGCGTCGGCCCGTTCTGGATTCGCGGGCGCTACGACCGCGAACGCCGCGAAGTCTGGTGGACCAAGTCGTACGTGGCCGCGCACACGGTCCATTACCGCGGCTTCCGCGAGAAGCAGGGCATCTGGGGCACGTGGGAGATTTCGGCCTTCGCGCGCGGCGGCTTTCTGATCTGGCCCGTGGGCCAGGGCGGCGGGATCGAAGAGACTCTCGACGCGTCGGTGCCCGTAGAGCCGGAGCTGGTCGTGGTCGGCAAGCCCGCCCCAGACGCGACGTAGCGTTCCAAAGACCGCTGCGTCCTTTTGCCGTGGGCCATTCGGCAAGTCGGCAGCTTGCTCCGCGTAGTTCGCATGCCACTGGGGGCTTGGTCCCCCCAGTGCCATCGTCACCTCCATGTCGTGGACACGTTTTGGCTTCGCGCCTATCTTCGGATCGGTTGGACGGGTGGGCACGCGGCGGCGGCGAGCGCGTAGGCTTCTTCCGCGCGTTCCTTTTGCCGCGCGTTGAGGCGCTTCTGACGTTCGCGGAACTTTTCCTGTCGCGAGAGTTTTTTCAGTTTGCGGCGCTCGCGTTCGGAGCATGCGGACGCTGTTTCTGGGTTGCGCTCGCGTTCGGCTTGTCCGGACGATGCGTCCGGATCGCGTGCAAGTTGTGGCTTCTGGTTCGTTTCGCTGCGCTCAACGAACCCGGGCCTCGCTGCGCTCCGGCCCGGGCCGCCCACGCTTTCGGAGTCCGCTGT
>Ga0265314_10000206_pt1 | contig 87046 bp, 74 predicted proteins | sample 4126metaG_FD_203106 | JGI IMG/M metagenome (GOLD analysis project Ga0265314, IMG submission 203106) | Rhizosphere microbial communities from Carex aquatilis grown in University of Washington, Seatle, WA, United States - 4-1-26 metaG | ecosystem: Host-associated > Plants > Roots > Rhizosphere >...
GCGCGCTCTGTTGGGTTTCATTGTTACTCTTGGGTTTAGAAGATGCTCTCTTGGGTTGTCATTGCGGTGTCATAATGACGACAACTGCGTCCGAAATGGAAGCTTTTATCCTTACAAAGTCGAACTATATCGTTGCCTAGAATGGCGCGAATATCGTTGAGATTGCCTTCTTCGTGAGCCACTGAAATCAGCATCCAGTCGCGGTATCCGGCGGGGATTGCGGTTACGAACATGTGAGAATTCTTCTGATCGGCAGTCTTTGCCCGGACGGCGCCTGTAATTGTGCCGGCCACGTTGTCCATGGCCTGGGGACTAGTATTCTGCCCGTACGATTGTTGGCTGTCGATTAGGATCGAGGTAATCAGGGCCGAAGCAATGGGGAGCGTCAGAAGGCAGGTTCTCATATTGTCGGATATGCGTTTAGCTTTAGGGAGCAGGCGCGCGAGCATGCCCCGCGTTGGGTGGCTTACGCCGCGTTTACTTCGAGATCGAAGTTGCTGCGGGCGGCTTTGGATTATCGGCACGTTTGAGGTGATGGTTAGGCGGTCGAGCCAATCAGAAATCTGCGTCCAGCACGATGCGGTAACGCGCCTTCCCGGATTCGAGTCGAGCAAAAGCCTCGTTGATATTGCTCATCGGAAAGTGTTCCGTTTGTGGGGCGACATCATGCCGCGCAGCAAAGTCCAGCATCGTCCCGATCGCCACCGGGGAGCCAGTCGGCGAACCTGAGAGGCTGCGCTGCCCCATGATCAGCGAGAACGCCGCGACCGGGATCGGTTCCAGGACGGCGCCGACGACGTGGAGACGGCCACGCGGCGCGAGGGCGCCGATCATAGCGTCCCAATCCAGCGGCACGTTCACAGTGCTGATTAGGAGGTCGAAACTGCCGGCGAGTTTTTTGATCGCAGCCGAGTCTTTGCTTGAGACGACATGGTTCGCCCCGAAACCCTTCGCTTCGTCGAACTTACCCTCGCTCGATGTGAAGGCGGTCACGTCGCAACCGTACGCCGAGGCGAACTTCACAGCCATGTGCCCCAGGCCACCAATCCCGATGATGCCGACCCGGTCGGTCGGCTTGGCATACATGGCCAGGGGCGCGAAGACAGTGATGCCGCCGCACAAAAGCGGACCGGCTTCGCTGAGGTTCAGCTTTTCTGGCAGCGGGATAGCCCACGCCCAGTGCGAGCGCACGTGGGATGCGAACCCGCCGCGATGACCGACGATAGTCGCTTGCACCTCCGGACAAAGGTGATGGCTTCCTGACATGCATTGGTGACAGTGCATGCAACTGCCCGAGTTCCATCCCACGCCGACGCGCTGTCCGACCTTGAGTCCCTTGGCGTTCGCTCCGACGGCCGTGATCTGGCCGATGACTTCGTGGCCCAGAATCGCAGGGTACCGGGAGATTCCCCATTCGTTGTTCAATACCGACAAATCAGAGTGACACAGGCCGCAGTGTTCGACAGCCACTTCGACATCCTCGGGCCCGAGCGGGCCGGGATCAACGGCTTCGAGCGCCAACGGTTGTTTCGGTCCTTTCGCAACCCATGCTTTGAGATTCCTTGCGGCCACCGGCTTAACGCTTGGGCGGGATTGGGGAACCGGAGTGGAGGCTTCCTCCTTCTGCTCAAGTCTGGTGCCTGGCTCGGTTCGATGTTGGGCCAAAGTAACATTCATTGGTGGATCTCCTGTTCTTGGTGGCTCGTGTGCCATGTCGTTTTCATAAACTTCTCGGTCTTACCGCTCGCCTGCGCGGCAGATCGAGCGCGTGTTTCCGCTGGCTCATTGTAATGCAGGCACCGTGCCAACGGCCTCATAGGGCAATCACACTTGATGAACAGGACTCCTCGTCAATGCTTTAGAGCCACAAACCTCATAAAAACATCTCCACGATTCGTAGCGGCAACCGATCGGAACGTGTCGTCCGGCGGACACGCAGTAGCCAGGACGGCACGGCCGCCGTACAATATCTAAGGATGGGCGTGGAGTGTGAGGATTCCACGGCTCGCCCTTTGGGGCGTGAAGAGCATTTGCCGAACCGGCCGGAACTGAAGAAAGTCAAAACTCTTTTAGCCCTTTGAGCATTGAACGTCGCCTTGTATTTATGGAATGGTAGGGCGCGTCTGCCAGGGCCACATTCCAGCGATCAGCACCTGATGAGTATCAATGACTTGTGGCGAAGATGTTCCCGTTTGATTTGCAAAATCATGTCGGGAATAGTTTCCCAGCTATAATGAAGGATCCCCTAGATCGCGACGTTGCGGTCTTTACCGGTGCGCTCCAATTGCCCGCCTGGGAACGCGCGGCATATTTGGATCGGGCCTGCGGAAACGACGGTGAACTGCGCCGAAACGTGGAGGCACTGCTCAAAGCTCACACTCAGATCGGGGATTTTCTAGAGCATTCGCCTCAGGGGGTCAGTCTGCCGGCCGAACCTGGGGCTCCGGCCGGGGAGAAGCCTGGCGATTGCATTGGCCGCTTCAAATTACTGCAGCAAATCGGCGAAGGTGGTTGTGGCATTGTATTTATGGCCGAACAGCAGGAGCCTGTTCGCCGGCGAGTTGCCCTCAAGATCATCAAACCGGGCATGGATACCAAAAGTGTCGTTGCCCGATTTGAGGCTGAACGACAGGCCCTGGCTTTGATGGACCATCCCAACATCGCCAAGATCTTCGATGCCGGGGCGACCGCATCCGGACGGCCGTATTTCGTCATGGAACTAGTTCGCGGAGTGAAGATCACCGAATACTGCGATCGACATTCCCTGACGACTGAGGAGCGGTTGAGACTGTTTGTCCAAGTATGCAAGGCGGTTCAACACGCGCATCAGAAAGGAGTGATACATCGGGACATTAAACCTTCCAACATACTCGTGACCACAACGATGGAAGGGACCCCGCTGCCGGTGGTGATCGACTTTGGAATTGCCAAGGCCACGACGAACCAGCGATTGACGGACAAGACGCTTTTCACCGCGTTCGAAATGCTCATTGGCACGCCTGCTTACATGAGCCCTGAACAGGCGGAACTCACCAGTGTGGACGTGGACACGCGCACCGATATCTACAGTCTGGGTGTATTGCTTTACGAATTGCTGACCGGGTCGACACCTTTCGACACGGGAGCTCTATTGAAGGCCGGGCTGGACGAAATACGCCGGATAATTCGGGAACAAGAACCCGCCCGTCCATCGACCCGATTAAGCAAGATGACCGGGGCGGATTTGACGGCCATAGCCCAACATCGCAAATCCGAGCCCCCGACACTGATCCACGTGGTTCGTGGGGACCTGGACTGGATAGCAATGAAGGCTCTGGAGAAGGATCGCGCGCGCCGCTACGAAACGGCGAACGGTATCGCCCTGGACATTCAGCGTTATTTGGCCAACGAGCCGATTTCGGCAAGGCCTCCCAGCAAGCTCTACAAGCTGCAAAAGACGATTTTGCGCAACAAGCTTTTATTTACTGGCATTGGTGCAGCTGCGCTCCTTCTGTTCTTGAGCTTGATCATCGTTTCGGCGGCCCTCTCCAGGGAGCGGCAATCATCGGCCACGAGCCAACAAGTCACCAAGTTCCTCAAGGACATGCTGAATGGTATCGGTCCTTCCGTTGCTCGCGGCCGGGATACCGCGTTGGTGCGGGATATTCTGGATCAAACGGCTGAACGCATCGGCGAGGAAATGACCAATCAGCCGGCGGTCGAGGCCGATTTGGACAGCCTTGTCGGCAAGCTCTATGACCAAATCGGCAATCATAGTCGGGCTGAAGACCTGGAGCGTAGAGCGCTGGCGATCCGCAGGAAGCAGTTCAAACCTGGAAGTCGGGAGGTGGCCGCATCACTTACGGATTTAGGCCGGCAACTTATGGCCGAGCACAAGATCGCTGAGGCGGAAGCAGTGGACAATGAAGCGCTCGCCATTCGGCGGCGGTTGTTTGGCAACGAGAATGCGGACACAGCCACTTCGCTCAATGATCTGGCTGGGGTGTATCGGGACGAGCGAAAGCTGACGGAGGCCGAGGCGATGGCTCGGGAAGCGATGGCGGTCCGGCGAAGACTGTTCGGGAGCGAACACTTGGATGTCGCCGACTCGCTTCGTAATCTATGTCTGATTTTGGGCTACCAACGCAAGTGGGAGGAAGCCGAATCGCTGGCGCGGGAAGTCCTGGCGATGCGTCGCAAGCTGCTCGGCCCGGAGAATCCATCGGTGGCGTGGGCTCTCGACGATGTGGCCTGGGCGGCAAACGCCAGGGGCGAGTATCCTGAGGCAGAAGCGTTGGAAGCGCAGGCACTTGCGATCCGGCAAAAGCTTCTGACAGATGAGCACCCAGATACGGCGAAGACCCTAAATGCCCTCGGCAAGGTCATGGCCAATCGAGGCGAGTTGCCCGAGGCCCACGCGGTGTTGCGGGGTGTCCTTTCGATTCAACGCAAGCTTCTGGGCGAGGACGATCCTTCTACTCTTGATACGTTCACCAGTCTGGGTGGAGTGCTGGTCTCCGAAGGCAAATGGTCGGAAGCGGAGTTCGTGTGGCGCGAAGCATCCGCTCTGTGGCGCAAGCGGGTGGGTAATAAAAACCCGGAAACGCTTTATTCCTTGCGCGGCCTGGGTTTGGCGCTCGAAGGCGAAAACAAATGGTCGGATGCTGAAGCGGTGTGGCGCGAATCACTGGACGGATGGCGTAAACAGGAGGGCACCGAGGGACAGCAATCGATGTATACGCTGCGGAAGCTGGGCCTGGCTCTCGAGGCTGTAGGCAATTGGCCGGAAGCAGAAACCGTGCATCGCGAAGCGTTGACAGTGTCGCGCAAACAAGCGGGAAATGAGGGGTCGGAGGCGCTGGTGGATTTGGAGCGTGTGGTTCGCGTCCTCATAGCAGAAAAGAAGTTTGGCGAAGCAGAACGACTTCTTGGTGAAGCGCTAACCCCGGAGTTTGTCAGGCGGCCGTCGAGCGTGAATCTCGTGGTGCAAAGGGTTGATCTCCTGGGCCGTCAAGGACGATGGCAGGAGGCCGTAGCCGATGCTGCCCGTGCCGTGGATCTTCAGCCAACGGATCATTATCGCTATCACACATTAATCGGGCTCCTGGCCATAACCCACAATCGTCCAGCCTATGAACAGCTCTGCAAGAGCCTTCTCACAAAGTTCGCCAATCCAACCAATCCATACATAGCTGAACGGGTAGCGCAGGATTGTCTTCTGCTGCCGCATTCCGGGGAGGACTTGGAATTCCTGGACAAACAGGCCGACCAGGCCATCGCGCTCGGAAGCGGCGCAAGTGACCTGCCTTATTTCCAGGCCTGCAAGGCGATGTCGAACTATCGCTTGGGGCGTTTTCCCGTGGCTATCGATTGGGGCGAGAGGGCAGTAAAAGGCTTGAAGGCCGAGGCACAAGCCAAGGCCTATGCTGTTTTGGCAATGGCGCATTGGCAACTCGGGCAAAAGGACGAGGCTCGGGCCATGCTCGCAAAGGGGGACGCGTTGACGCCAGGCATCGCGCCCGGGCCTCGGCCCGTGGATTTAGGCGACTCATGGGTCGCCTGGCTTTTCGGGCGGATCTCACTGGACGAAGCTGCCGTTCTCATCGAGCCGAGCTCAACGACCGATCGAAGCTCCAGCGCACCGTAGCGTAGGAGGCAAGAAATGGATCATCAGAAAAGCAAGACTCACATTCTTGCACATCACTAAAGCAATCGTCCGCACCGGAAAGACCATCGTTATGCGAAGACTAGGTTTTCTTTTCTCACTTGCCGCTGGAACTGCGATCAACTTCAACGCTGCCGAACCCAAAACGGTTTCGCCTGCCCACGAATCTATTGAGTGGTGCGATATCTGGGTTTCACATGCCAATGAAACCAATCTTCCTCGCGTCCTTCTCATCGGTGATTCCATTGTCCGTGATTATTATCCCGAGGTGGACAAGCGTCTCACCGGGAAAGCATTTGTTGCGCGGCTCTCCACGTCTCGCTTCGTGGCTGACCCGGTGCTGATGAAGGAAGTTGAATTGGTTCTGGATGCTACAAAGTTCGACATCGTCCATTTCAACAATGGCATGCACGGCTGGCAGCACAGTGAGGTGGAGTATCGAAAGGCGTTGCCCGCACTCATCAAAACCATTCGCGCTCACGCGCCGAAGGCAAAGTTGATCTGGGCAGCGACAACTCCACTACGCGATGCCAAAGGCGTCTCCTATGATACGAAAGCAGAATACTCTGACGAGCGCATCGCTGTCCGCAATGCGATCGCGTCGGAAATCGTCACCGCTCAGAACATTCCGGTCGACGATCTTAATGCCGCTATGCGCGGCCATCCGGAATTCCACAGCGACAACGTTCACTTTAATAGCCAAGGAGTGCAGATTCAAGCCGCCCGGGTTTGCGCCGAGATCGAGAAGTTGCTGCCACACTGATTCAACAAGAATCATCCCCACGGGGCTTGCAGGCGAGTGGACTCCGCCGGTCTGGACGTTCGCGCGTTCCCCAAGTTGGGCCCGCCGCCACAAAAAAGTAACAAAGTCTCGCAACTCCGCAGAATAAACTGCTCACTTGATTAAAGCTCCCTCACCCTCGAGGGTTTGTTACTTGTTGTCCTCATCCTGGTGCGGTGGCAGCCTATGATGCACCTCGAACCAAATCAGAAACCGGCACACGGGTGCCGCCGCCTATGTGAACGAGTGATGATGAAGATGTCAAAAACGTTGATCATCGTGAAGCGTTAGTGGTACCTTTTCTCCGGCGCGACCTTCACATGCAAACATGAGTGAGGCCACACTATTATTAACCGCGGTCGAGCAAGGTGATCCCAGAGCTGCCGAAAGGCTTCTCGAGCTTCTCTACGAGGAGTTGCGCCGGCTCGCGGCGAGCAAGATGGCCCGGGAGACGCCAGGCCAGACACTCCAACCCACCGCGTTGGTGCATGAGGCCTGGTTGCGATTGGTGGGCGCTCAAAACCCTCGATTTGAAAATCGCGCCCACTTCTTCTCTGCCGCCGCTGAGGCGATGCGCCGCATTCTGATCGACCGGGCGCGCCAGAAACTCAGAATTCGTCACGGCGGAAGCTTAGAGCGCGTTGACTTGGATGGACAGGATTTGGCTGCGCCCGCTGAGGACGAGCAATTAGTGGCCATTCACGAGGCGCTCGACAATCTCGCCAAGTGCCATCCTGTGCAGGCTGAGGTTGTCAAACTGCGCTACTTCGTTGGAATGACGAATGAGGAAACGGCCGAAATCCTGGGTGTCTCTGTTGCCACGGTGAAGAACTACTGGACATTTGCCCGCACGTGGATTTTCAAAGAAATCAACCATTCCTAGGCGTTCTGGCGATGGCTCGCGAATGAGATCGTCGCTCCTACGCCACCATGCAGTCTGACATACCTTTGTCACATTCGCCGGGTTGAGCGGCGCGATTGCGAACCGATTTCGGCCTGGCTTTAGGGGTTGACCAAGGCTGTTGCTTTACGGTGTCTGCCGATCGAAAACCTTCGCCAACCGTTAGCCATTTCACGCCATAATCTCGCTTTCTTGAGTGGCGGGCAATGAGCTGCCAGATGACTGATATGATTACCACCATCGACGAATTCACCCAGCCTCCGCGCGCGCAAGCAGATTGGAGGCGACAAGATTCAACGTTCTCCGAGGATTACGGCATCGAAAGTGCCGCGGAGGTTCCTTATGGTGTCGAAAAGGAGTCTTCCGAGTGCAGCTTTGAGGGCATCATCGGGCGGAGCGCCCCGATAAACGGATTATGCGAACACATCAGAGTCGTCGCGCCAACAGATTCCACCGTGCTGATTCTCGGGGAAACCGGCACCGGGAAAGAACTTATTGCGCGAGCGATTCATAATCTTAGCGCGAGGCGTGACCGTCCGTTTATCAAGGTAAACTGTGCCGCGATTCCGGCCGGATTGATCGAAAGCGAGCTGTTCGGTCACGAGCGGGGCGCATTCACCGGGGCGGTCAGTCGACGGATCGGACGGTTCGAAATGGCCAACGGCGGTACGCTGTTTCTCGACGAAATCGGAGACATCCCCCTGGAACTGCAGCCGAAGCTCTTACGCGTGCTCCAGGAGCAGGAATTTGAGCGCGTTGGCAGCACTCAAACCACCCGGGTGAACGTGCGAATCGTGGCGGCGACGAGCCGCGAACTGCCGCGGATGGTGGCTGGCAGGGAGTTCCGGCCCGACCTCTATTATCGTCTCAGTGTCTTCCCGCTGCGTGTGCCCCCGCTGCGGGAACGGGCGGATGATATCCCTCGGTTGGTTCGCCATTTCGTGAGCCATTACTCGAGGAGGGTGGGCAAACAAGTTACGGAGGTCCCGGACGAAGCGATGGGGATACTCCAGAGCTACCATTGGCCTGGAAATGTTCGTGAATTGCAGAATGTCGTCGAGCGAGCGGTAATTCTCTCGCCGGGCAGGGTTCTGAGGTCATCGCTGGATGAACTGCAACAATCGTCCCAGACGACGGAGGCGGTTGGCTTGGAGGCTAGCGATGATCCGACCACTCTCGAAGAGGTGCAACGTGAGCACATCATTCGGGCTCTTGCGGCAACGAATTGGGTTATCGGGGGCCCAAAGGGCGCCGGAGCCAGACTCGGCCTGGCTCGCACCACGTTAATCGCCAAGATGCACAAGCTTGGCATCACCCGCGCCCAGGCGTGAGGCAAATTCTCCTCGGGGAAATAGGATGGGGTGACTGACGGGATTTGAACCCGCGACAGCCAGATCCACAATCTGGGGCTCTAACCAGGCTGAGCTACAGCCACCATCCAGGTCTGAAGCTAGTTTTCAGCCCACTCAGCGTCAAGCTTTCTGCTTGCGGTTCGTCAAGGGCTAGGGCTTGGATACGAATGGCATGCTTTGGCTGGGTGCAATCCTCTACAACCGTGATGAACGCCGTCTGCGGGCGCTGTGGCGGCTCCTAATCCAGGAGATCGGCAGCCTCCTCTTGATTATTGGTGGTGCGGTCGTGTGCACCATCGTCATCGGGAATCCAGGTTGGAGCCAGACCTGCGGCTACATTCTCGGCGCCCTTATCAGCCTTGGCACGATTGTGCTGGCAGGCCGATTCCTGGACCGCAGGCCGCTTTCCCATTTCGGGTTTATCGGAGCGCCCCATTGGTGGACCGATCTGGCATTTGGCTTGGCCCTGGGAGCCGTCCTGATTTCGGCGATCTTCCTGACGGAATGGCTCGCGGGATGGTTGACGATCGATCGGTTCGGATGGGCCTCCGCGCAGCGATGGTTCAAGGGAGATTGTGTCCGTGAGATCGTGCTTTGCATTGCGGTCGCCTGGTGGGAGGAGCCCACATGCCGGGGGTATCAACTGCGAAATCTTGCCGAGGGCCTGAACTTCCCGCGCTGGGGAGCTCGTCCGGCGCTGGTTCTGGCCTGGCTAGGCTCCGCGGTGGTTTTCGGCATCGCCCATATCCACAACCCGAGCGCCAGCGCCTACACCACTTCCAGCATTGTGGCGGCGGGGCTTTTGCTGGGCTTGCCGCGGATCCTGACCGGTTCCTTGGCCATCCCGATCGGGATCCACGTCACCTGGAACTTTTTCCAAGGTGCGGTTTGCGGCTTTAGCGTCAGCGGCAGCTATTTGGGGGATCCCCTCATCCAGATCACCCAGACCGGTCCGAGTCTGTGGACGGGAGGCGCGTGGGGCCCTGAAGCGGGCCTGCTGGGAATCGGCGCTCAGCTCGTTGGAGGGCTTTTGATATTGGGCTGGATTCGTTGGACGCGCGGGGATCTGGTCGTGGACCTAGCCCTCACGGAGGGCCCTCCCCGGCCCACTCCAGGTCCGCCTGTCCTCAGTGAGATGACTCCGACGCCGATGACTGCGCCTATTCCAGAGAAACTCCAGAGTAGCGATTCAACATGAGCCTGAGGCCGTGACCGAAAACAAAGGCGCAGTCTGCTTGACGCGGGTCAAGCCGCGAGCCGGCTTTCCAGGCATAAATGATCCAAAGACAAAATGCGCTCGATTCGACACTTCGTTTTCCGACGCTGAAGGAATCCAATACACTATGAATTCGCCTGAGAAACCAACCACCAGTCGCCGACAGTTCTTGCGGCGGTCCGCAACCGGGGCGGCTCTGCTCTGCCTTCCATCCCTGGCTCCGCACGGCATGCTCCGCGCCGCCGACGGAATCGCCAGCAACGATCGGCTCCGCATCGGCTTCATTGGCATGGGCGGGCGGGCTCGGTGGATCCTGACGAAAGAGGCCCTGCCAGGGACCGATTTGGTTGCCGTGTCCGATTGTTTCCTGCCTCGGTTGGACGAAGCTGCGAAAGTGGCTAAGGGGAGCGAGCGGTGGAAGCGTTACCAGCATTACCAGGAGATGCTCGAGAAGGAGAAGCTGGACGCGGTGTTCGTCGAGACCACCACACATGCGCGGGTGCTGGCGTGCATCCACGCTTTGCAGGCGGGGTGCCATGTTTATGCGGAGAAGCCGCAGAGCTTGACCATCGCCGAGGGACGAACGCTAGTGAAAGCGGTGAAAAAGTACAACCGAGTACTTCAAACCGGCTCGCAACAAAGGTCCATGCCCATCAACCGGTTCGCCAGCAAACTGGTTCGCGACGGTGCTATCGGCAAGATCCATACGGTGATCACTCATAATTTTCTCCCGGGCAGGGCGTGGAGAGGCAAACCCGAGGAACCGATTCCGGCAGGGCTCGATTGGGACGCGTGGTGCAACCAAACCGAGCTTCGTCCCTATCACAGCGAGCTCCAGTTTGCCTGGGGTGAGATTACGGACTACGATGGCGGCGGGCAAATGTGGGGCGTGACCGGTTGGGGCACTCACAGCTTGGATCAAGTCCAGTGCGCCTTGGGGACCGATGACACCGGCCCGGTGGAGATTTCGCCGCAGGAGCAAGGGCCAGCGTGCAAGCTGACCCTGCGTTACGCCAATGGGACGTTGCTCAAACTCGAGGGAGCCAAACGTGGCATGGAAGACCTGGGCGCCATCTTCCTGGGCGAGAAAGGTAAGATCGAGATTCTACGCGGGAGTTTCACATCCGAACCCAAGGAACTCCATCAGGGCGCCCCGTCGGACACTCCGCAAGGGGACATGGAATCCGTGCCCCACTTCGAGAATTTCTTCAGTTGCATTCGCTCTGGAAAGAAACCCAACGCCGACGTCGAGACAGGGCATCGCGCCACGACGCTCTGCCATTTGGTCAACATCTGCCGCATCGTGCAACGTAAACTACAGTGGGACCCGAAACGGGAGCTTTTCGTCGGGGACGAGGAGGCCAACAAACTCCTCTCGAGGCCACGCCGCAAGGGGTACGAGTTACCGAAGCTGGCCTGATCCGGGGCCGACCTATCGCAGACGACTCATCGTCGAAGCTCTTCGCCGGTTAGGGCGGGGGATTGGCGGTGGTTCGAACGTTAGAGGCAGCCTAAAGACGGGACCACCCAACTAGGGTGTTGCTGGACGGGCTTTACCTCCGAGCCACCATGCGGCTGTTGGCTATTGCGGCGAAGCGTTCGGCATTCTTCCGCGTTCCAGAGCTCACTCGGCTATATTGGTAGTGCATGGAGCGGAACTTCGATGGGGCGGCCCAGAGCAGGAATAGTTCCTGATTTGTTGGGTTGCGGCGAGTGGCCCTGCGGAAGCCCTGCTCTTGCTCCTGGCAAATGCGGGCAGCCACGCCGCGCGCCACGGCTGCATTGGTGTAGTCTCGGCTTGAGGTGTAATGCGCCCAAACTTTGGGAGGGATTTGGAATCGGCTGAGCTCGCCCCCCTTGCCACGGGCGCGGTCGTTGTTGTGACTCTCGAATTCGGAGAGGGCATTGAGTTGGGATATGGTGGCGGCTCGAGCTTTGGCGAACACACAGGCCAAAGACGCGACCATGATCAAGAGGAGGATCCTGGAGTGGGGCAGGCGACTGACCATCATAGTTCGGATGCGTTTGTGTTTAAGTGATTCGGCGGCAACGCCGAAAGATTAGCAATAGATCCAAGGCAATGCAAGCTTCGCGTTTTTCTTATGATGTCTCGGTGCCCCCTCCTGTTTCAAAGGGGCGAATTAGAACCGGCTCTCCCTTCACTCTCAGCGACGGAATCTCATGGGTTCCAATTCAAGGCTTCATGGCGCCCAATACGCACGCTTTGGGCGATGGCCTGGGTCACATAGCTTTTGGCCTGGAAAACCGCTTCAACCATCGTTTCTCCGCGCGCCAAGAAAGCGACGATGGCTGCGGCGTAGGTGCAACCCGTGCCGTGCGTTCTGACGGCTCGAACCCGCGGGGCAGAGAAGAGCCATTCGTGCTCCCCGTCGAAGAGAATATCGATAGCCTGACCGGTCCCCTGCAAATGGCCGCCTTTAACCAACACCGCACAACCGTGCTGGGTATGGAGGGCGCGTGCGGCTTCGCGAAGGTCCTCGGGACCGGTGATGGAACAGCCGAGGAGTTTCTCCGCTTCCGGGATGTTCGGGGTCACCAACGAAGCCAGTGGCAGAAGATCGTCGCGAAGGAGACGGAAGGCGGGCGCCCGCAGGAGTCGAGCGCCGCTGGTGGCAATGGCGACCGGGTCGACCACCAAGGGAATGCCACGGTACTCCCGGAACCAGTCGATCACGGCCTGCACAACCCCGGACTCATAAAGCATGCCCGTCTTCGCCGCACGCGGAGGGATTTCGGAAAAGACCGCCTCGAGCTGTGATCGGACGCATTCGGGTGAACTAGCGGCCACTGACAGGACGGTCCGAGGATTCTGGGCGGTTAGGCAGGTAACCACACTAGTTCCATGAACGCCCAGGGCGGCGAACGTTTTCAGGTCCGCTTGGAGGCCGGCGCCACCACCGCTATCGGAGCCGGCGATGGCAAGCGCAATCTGCCGTCTCGTTCGCCGACCCGGCGGCCGGCTCAGAGTTCCTTGATTTGGGGCCACAATGGCTGAAGGTCACGATCCTCGAGGGCCATCCGTTTGATCTCGGCGCGGTCCTTCAGTTTCATTGCCTTGCGCAGCCAGCGCTGGGCTCCGACCGGGTCACCTAGTTGGCACGCGTAGCAAGCCAGATTGTACGGGATGGTCGAGACGCGCGGAAACCGGCTCACCAGGGGTAGGAGGTTTTCCAGGGCCTCCCGCGTCCGGTGCATTTCGTGGAGGGCGAAGGATTGGCCTATCCAGCCTATTGGCTGATCAGGGACGATGCGGATGAGCAGCCGGGCCACATGAAGGGCATCAGCCCATCGATGCTGCTCGATGTGGATGCGCCAGAGGATTTCCAGGACAGCGGGGTGACTTTGAAGTTTTGGGGAGATTCTCCAGAGTTCAGCTGCCGCTTCCTGCGGGTTGCCGAGGTCGAGCCAGCCCGATGCGGCGTCGAGGTAATGGCTATCTGGGGGTTCTATCGCGAGCATATCCGCGCGATTCGGCGCTGCCTCTCGCAGCAGTCGCAGACTATCAAAACGAATCGTTGGGTCATCGAGCCTAGGGCTTTTTTGTCGAGCCCGTGGGGAGAACCATGCCACAATGGAGCCGGTCAGTGCAACTGCATGGATCTTGTGCGCGCGCGTTTGTTTCATTCCGTGGATAGCCAACCCTCGGCTGGTCGGCGGGGCTTGAGGCGATGGCTGGGGACTTTCTGCCTCCTTGTCGTCTCCTGCAGCATGGCTGGCGCAAAGGAGGTGTCGCCGCCCCCATCGAGCCTGTCGGAATTGCGCCAGCGCCTGACCAGCTTGGTGGGTGAGGTCCGGTTTGGGAGAGCGCTTTGGGGGATGGAAATCGTGTCCCTGGACACCGGACGAGTGCTGTTCGCACACAACCCGGACAAACTCATGGAACCGGCATCGTGCGCGAAGTTGTTCACCGCGGCCTTGGCGTTGGACCGGCTGGGAGCGGACTTTCGAATCGTGACCTCGCTCTACTCGCGAACCCCGGTAAGCCGAAATGGGACGGTGGAAGGGGACCTGATCCTTTACGGGCGTGGCGATCCGACTTTCGCGGCGAAGTTCCATGACGGGGATTTGGACTTGGCGTTGGCCCCTTTGGTGCAAATGCTGACCTCGGCGGGCGTGAAGCGGGTACAGGGCGACTTGGTGGCGGATCAGAGTTTCTTCCATGCCGGTCCATACGGTGCGGGCTGGGAATGGGATGACCTGCCGTATCCCTACGCCTCGGAAGTGTCGGCGCTCTCGGTGAATGACAATGCGTTTGATTATCTGGTGAAACCGGGTTCCCAGCCGGGTGAACCAGCGTTGATCATCACACGGCCAAGCTTAGTCCATTTGACGGTCTATAATCGCGTGACAACCGGCACACGCGCGGCGCGGCGCGAGATTGATGTCTACCGACCCTGGAACAGTGGGCTCATGTTGGTGAGCGGCCAGTTGCCGCTTGGAGATGCCGGCTATAACGACTCGATGGCGGTCCCGGAGCCGGCCTTGTGGTTCGGCCAGTTGCTGCGCGATCAAATCCGGCGTCGGGGTATTAAGTTCAACGGAGCAGTCCGCGCGATGGACTGGCGCCAGCGTGAATCGGTGCCCCTCACCCCGGCTTCGCTGAGAGAAGCGGGCTCGGTTGAATCCCCACCGCTGCGGGAGATCCTGGCGCGCACGTTGAAGCCATCACAAAACCTCTATGCGCAGTTGCTCTTGCTGCAAGTTGGCGTGACCGAGGCCTCCGGCTCGACGAATTCGCCCCCGCCGGGCTCGATGAGAACTCCGCGCCCGCCGGTTGCAGCGGTGGCAGGGACACCCCAGATCAGCGATGAGCGGGCCGGGCTGAGAGCCTTGGATGCGTTCCTGGTCCGCGCCGGGATTGGCGCCGGCCAAGTGCTGCTCCAGGAAGGCTCTGGCCTGTCGCGCCAGGACGTGGTGACCCCGGATGCCATGGTCAAATTGCTTCGTTTCATGAGCCAGCATGCCCACGCGGCTGCTTTTCGTGATGCGTTGCCGATCGCGGGCGTTGACGGGACTCTCAAGGCCCGCATGCGGGGCACCGCCGCTGCGGGAAATGTCCGGGCGAAGACGGGCAGCCTGACCTATGTGAGCACGCTGGCCGGTTACGTGGCGAGTGCGGCAGGGGAACGGATCGCCTTCGCCCTCCTGCTCAACAACTATCAAAACCCGGACCCTGCGGCTTCGTCACGAGCGGATCTGGACAAGATCGCGGTGTGGTTGGCTGAATTGCCTTGGACCAGCGCTTCGCAAGGCGACTGACCGGCACGCGCAAGCGTGGGCGGTCGGGTTTGCATGCGTGGCCAAGAACGGGTAAAAGTGAACAGAATCCTCGGCAATAGTTGCACAAGTGCAGGCGTGCTTCGGCTTTGCGCGCGAAGCAAGCGGTCGAGGATTCAGGGCTATCAGGAATATGCGAATGAAATGGTTCGTACTTTGGGCGGCGTTGACAACTGCCGGGGCTGCGGCGGAGACCAACCAGCATTGGTCGGTCCTCCAGCGTCTGGAGCGCGAGCATCTGGCGGCGGTTCATGCCGACCGCCTACGCATCGCGGGGACGCGCCAGGAAATCAGCAACCAAGGTGTGTATCAGGACTTTCGTGGCGTGGTTCATGTGCATGCGGAGGACGCGGAGCACACCAAGGGCACTCGCAAAGAGCTTTTGGCTGGCGCTCTCAAGGCTGGCGTTCAGGTCGTGCTCATGACCGAGCACCGCGGGCCCAAAGAGGATGCTTGGCGAGGGATGCACGAGGGGGTGCTCTTCATCGCCGGTTCGGAAGTTGGGGACGGCTCTTTGCGATTTCCGGACTACGGCCCTGATGGCAAGCCCCTGCCCGAGGGCGGGCTGAGGTTTCTTTCGCACGTCGAGGAACGTTATGATGCACCGATGGACGGATTTGTGGGCATGGAGATCGCCAATCGCCACACGGACGCGATCCTGGATAAAGGGCAGTACCTCTATTTGATGGCGGCGGCGAACGATCCCGAGCGCTGGCGCCGCGTCACCACCGATTTTAAAGATTTTCCCGACGAAATGTTCGCCGCAGGTGTGGACTATCGCACAGGTATTCTCGAGAAATGGGATCGGGAAACCAAACACGCTCCTTGCACTGGCGTGGGCGCCAACGACGCGCATCAGAACCAGATCTTTCAGGGCGTCACGTTTGATCCTTACGAGGTGAGCCTCCGCAACTTGTGCACTCATATCCTGGTGCGCGAGTTGAGCGAGCCTGAGATCCGACAGGCGCTCAAAGAAGGCCACGCCTATGTCTCCTATGATTGGCTCTGCGATCCCACCGGGTTCGCCTTCGGTGCCGTGAACAATCTGGGTGTTTTTCCCATGGGTGATCCGGCCGCATTTTTGGGCACGACGAGGGTGATGGGGATCACGCCGGCACCCGCCAAGCTCAAACTGTTCCACGAAGGGACGGTGGTGCAGGAAACAACCGGGACGAATCTGACCTTTGAGGCACGCGAATCGGGAGCCTATCGCCTGGAGGCGTGGCTCACTGTGGATGGGGAGGATCGGCCGTGGATCTTCTCAAACCCGGTATTTTTGAAAACCCCGACCGCCGGGGAAATGCAGATTCCGTCGATGGCGATCTCGGACTCGGTAGAGGCCCATCGCAATCTGACCTATGTTGAGGGTGAGGCTGACTCTGCCGAGAAGCACAAGCTGGACATCTACTCTCCCAAAGATCCCCAAAAAGCCGCGCCGGTGTTGTTCTTTGTCCACGGCGGTGCCTGGCGCTTTGGAGACCGCACTCAATACCCGCCCCTAGGCAACCGCTACGCCAAAGAGGGGCTGGTGACGGTGATCCCAAGTTACCGGCTGGCTCCGAAATACCCTTTCCCGGCCCAAATTGAAGATGTGGTGTCGGCGTTTGCTTGGACTGTAAAACACGTCGCCGAATACGGGGGCGATTCTAACCAGATCTTCGTGGCAGGGCACTCCGCTGGGGGCCATTTGGTGGCACTGCTGGCACTTGACCAGGATCGGTTGCAGAGGGCCCAGATTCCGCCACAAGCTATTCGCGGTGTCTTGGCCTGGAGTGGTGTCTATGATCTAGCTTCGGGTGATGGCGTGCAGAGCGTCTTTGGCACCGATGTCGAGGCTCGGCGCCAGGCATCGCCCGTTTATCATATCCGTTCGGGCGCGCCTCCGTTCCTGATCACGTACTGCCAGTGGGACTATTTCACACTGCCGGCGCAGGCGCGTGAACTCGACGCGGCGTTGATAAAAGCGGCCGTTCCCGCGAGCCTTCTTTTTGTGCCACGAGAGAGCCATATCAGTGAGATGCTCAGCGTGACCAAGGACAAAGATCTCACAGTTCTCTCCGCCCTCGACTTTGTGAAGAACCACCTGAGGAACTGACATAAGGAGTCCAGAGAACAGGGCCGCTGGAATTGCCGCTTCTCACGGACAGGGCTGTCCGCGGCCCTGTCCGGGTACAAATCCCCCCCGAGTTTGTAACTGAATTGTCGGGGGATGTGGTGTTAATTAAGGGGCAACAGAATGACCAAATGAAAGGCCAACTATGCTCGGAATCCTGGGATTCTTATTCATGCTGCCGATAGCACTTTTCGGATTCTTGGCCACGATCTTTTGGGTGTGGATGCTGATCGATTGCGCTCTCCACGAGAGCAACGACGGGAATGAGAAGCTGATCTGGGTCCTGATCATTCTCTTCACTCATTTCATCGGTGCTCTGATTTATTTCCTGGTGCGTAGGATCAACCGGCGAACGTCCTATTAGGAAGGGCGGCGGTCAAAACACGGGGCAGGACGGACCCGTTGCCTTTGCGGGTTTTCGGTACAAATGACGGTTGCTGGTCGGGCCTGGGGCTGGTGGTCGAGAGCGGGTAAGTGGCTTGTTTTTGTGCTTGCTGGCAATCGATTTCGGGGCGTTAATGATAGGCACAGCTACTAACAGGATCGTTATGGATAAAATGATCTACCTCATTTGCCTGGGAACGGGGCTAGTTTTCACCTTGTTGAGCGCTTTCATGGGGCACTTCTTTGGCGGTGGTCACGGGCACGTGGACGGCAGTGGCGGGCACGCCGAGGCTGGAGCCGACTCCAGCGACATGCCGGGCGTGTCCGCAATGAGCCCGACCATCTTAGCCTCCTTCGTCACGGCCTTTGGTGGATTGGGTGTGATTTTTTCCCAAGTCCCGAGCCTGCGAACCCCCTGGATCAGCGCGCCCTTGGCCCTGGTAGGCGGAGCCGCTATCGCGTCAGGCGTCCTCTTCACCCTTCGACAGTTGTTTATGCACACTCAGAGTTCGAGTGAGTCCCAGGTGGGGGCGCTCAAGGGGACTGAGGCGACCGTCATTTCGCCCCTCCCCGCGCAAGGCGTCGGGGAGATCGCCTACGTGCAGGGGGGCACTCGCTACACCGCTCCAGCCCGTGAAGAGGCCGGCCGGCCAGTGGCCGTTGGAGCGTCGGTGAGAATCACGCGCGTAGTTGGATCACAGTTTTACGTCGAAGCTCAATAGGCCGAACCCTTAACTCAAGTTACCCGCTATGAATCTGTTACCGATGCTCGCTCAAACCGTTGAATTCAACAAGGTGCTGGTGGTGCTGGCAGTGATCATCATCCCCTTGGTGGTCATCATCGGCATGGTAGTAGTGCTGAGCCGGTACACCAAGGTGGGCCCCAACGAAGTGCTGATCGTGGCCGGTCGGCGGCACCGGTATCTGGATCCGGACGGCACGACCCGCGTGCGAGGCTTCCGGATCGTCAAAGGTGGCGGCACCTTCGTGTACCCGGTTGTGGAGAAGGTCGATATCCTGTCGCTCGAGTTGGTCACTATCGACGTGCAGACGCCGGAAGTTTACACGAGCAAAGGTGTTCCGGTGCGGGTGGATGGGGTGGCTCAGATCAAGGTGAAAGGCGATGATATCTCGATTGCCACGGCAGCGGAGCAGTTCCTGGGCAAGAGCACCGAGGAGATACGGAGTATCGCCACCCAAACCCTTGAAGGACATCTGCGAGCCATTTTGGGCACCATGACGGTGGAGGATATTTACCAAAACCGGGATGCCTTTGCCTCGAAGGTGCAAGAAGTTGCCGCCGGTGACATGGCCAACATGGGGCTGGGGATTGTGAGCTTCACCATCCGAGACATCCGCGACGGACAAGGTTACCTGGAGGCCTTAGGCAAACCGCGGATTGCCCAAGTCAAGCGCGACGCGCAAATCGCCCAAGCAGAGGCGGATCGGGACGCCATGATTAAGTCGGCCCAGGCTCAGCAGGCCGGCCAAGAGGCGAAATATGCGGCGGATGCCAAGATCGCCGAGGCGCAACGCGATTACCAAATGAACGTTGCCCAGTTCCAGGCCTCGGTGAACCAGCGCAAAGCTGAGGCGGACCTGGCCTACGACCTGCAAAAGTTCAAGACCGGCCAATTGGTTAAGGCTGAGGAAGTCCAGGTCAACATCGTTGAGAAACAGAAACAGATCGAGTTGCAGCAGCAGGAAATCCTGCGCAAACAGCGCGAACTGGAAGCTAACGTTCAGAAGCCCGCCGACGCGGAACGCTACAAGGTCGAAACCCTGGCCAATGCCCGCAAGTTCCAACTCGAAGCCGAAGCGGCGGGCGGCGCCGCGGCGACCAAGGCCACTGGCTTCGCCAATGCGGATGTGGCCAAGGCCACCGGCTTGGCAGAAGCCGAAGCGAACAAAGCGCGCGGTTTGGCGGAAGCAGCGATCATCGAGGCGCAGGGCAAAGCCACGGCCGAAGCCATGCGGATGAAGGCGGATTCGTTCAAGCAGTACAACGAAGCGGCCGTCATCGAAATGATCGTACGAGTGCTGCCCGAGGTCGCGGGCAAGATTAGCGAACCGCTTTCCAAGACCGAGAAGATGGTGATCATCAACTCCGGGTCCGGCCCTGGGGGCGGGGCCAGCAAACTCACCGGAGACGTGACCCAGATCATCAGCCAATTGCCGCCGGTGATCGAGAGTCTGACGGGGATTAAATTTGAAAAACTGCTCCAGCAGGTTCCAGCGCTGAAAAAGGCGATGGAACGCGACGAGCCTAAGGCCTAAGTGGCCACCCTGTTATGAGATTGTTTGAAGCGGTTATTGAGGCCAACCACCGCGCAGCCGACGGCGACCATAGCGCTGGTTTGCATCCATCGCAGTTTGCCGACTCCTTGCCCGTGGTGGCCCTGACTTGCATCGATCCTCGGCTCAATCCGCTCCTGCCCAACGCGCTCGGCCTGCGGGACGAGGACTTCATCTGGCTGCGCAACGCAGGCAACATCATTACCGGGCCGACGAGCAGCACGATGCGGTCGCTGGCGTTGGCCTGCGCTGTGAAAGGTGGCCACGAGATCGCCATCTTGGGTCACACGGACTGCCGTGTAGGGCAGACGGGCTCGAGCAAACTCATGGAGGCATTCCTGGCCCAAGGCGTGGAGCGGGCCCGGTTGCCGGACAACCTTCCCGAGTTTTTCGGCATGTTCGCCAGCGAACGTGCCAATGTCATCAAGGCCGTGGACATTGCCCGATCCAGCCCATTAATCGGACCAAAAGTGCCCATCCACGGTTTGGTGCTCGACCTGCAGACCGGAAGGGTGGAGTGGGTGGTAAACGGCTACGACACAGCGAGCGGGTTGGCCCCAACAATCAGGACGGCCCTGGAACGCGGCAGTCTTCCTGAATTGATGTCGCAGCTGCCGCAATTCGCCCTGGGCGAGATGAAATTCCCGGAGGGGAAGATCGGCGAGACGGCCTTGAGCGTGGGGCAGTGGCTGGCCGACCATGCCCAACCAAGCCATCCTTCCACGGCCTCGAGTTCGGAGTCACGGCAAGCAGCCCACGAGGCGTCGGCCGAATCGCCCGAGACACCTGAGGAACCAGCACAGCCCTTCCATTTGGAGGGAAACTTCCCCCGGCCGGCGATGCGTGTTCCCAGGCCGCCTCCTATCCCGCCTAGCATGGCCAAGCGTGGACGAAAGTGAATCGAGCAGGCCTCGAACGGTGGGTTGGACCGAAATTCCGCTCGCCCCACGACTGACCGGCGGATACTAATCGCCGCATGCTGAAAGTTCTCATGCGGCTTCTTGCCGTAGCTTGGGTGGGGATTCCCTTTGCCGCGATCGGAGCCGATGGGCCGGGTGGTGGAATGCACTCCGCAAGTTGGGACTCTTTTGTTCAGAAATACCTGACTGAATATTTTCAGGGCCATCCCGATCTTGGTGTCAATGCCGGCCGGCACGAGTTTGACGGGCGATTACCAGACTGGAGCCCCGATGGGCTCAAAAAGGTGGCCGAACAATTGCACCGTGCTCGGGAACAGGCCCTGAAGTTCGACGCGGCGAGTTTGGACACCCGCCAACAGCTGGAAAGGGATTACCTCGTGGCCCGGGTTGATGGTGAGCTTTTTTGGCGGGAAGCTGCCCAATGGCCGTTCAAGAATCCTCAATTCTACGCGGATATTAGCCAGGGGTTAGATCCGAGCGCGTACCTTACCCGCCCCTATGCGCCATTGGAGAAGCGAATGAAGGCCTATATTGCCTACGCGGCTGCAGTGCCGCGCGGGGTCGAGCAAGTAAAGGCCAACCTGCGAACACCGATGCCTAAGAGCTACGTGAAGCTCGGGCGCGACACTTTCGGGGGATTGGCGAGCTATTTGGAGAAAGACGTGCCCCCGATCTTCGCGCCCGTCAAAGCGAAAGGACTGCAGGCTGATTTCGCGGCGGCCAATACCTCAGCGGCCAAGGCCTTCAAGGACCTCGACGCGTGGTTTGCCGCCCAAGAGGCTGGTGCGAATGATGCCTTCGCGCTTGGACCGGAACTCTTCAGCCAAATGATCCGAGCCACCGAAATGGTGGATATTCCGCTCGACCAGCTGCGCGCGATCGCGAAGCAGGATTTGGACCGAAATCTGGCGGCATTACGCGAGGCCTCTGCGGCTTACGCGCCGGGCAAAACCGTTACCGAGGCATTGGAGAAGATGAGTCATCACAAACCCTCGGGCGGGCCCATCCCGGGCGCCCGCGCGCAGTTGGCTGGCTTGAAACAGTTCATTCTCGAGAAAGGGTTGCTCACCATTCCCAGCCCGCAGGAGGCCGAGGTTCACGAAGCTCCGCCGTATCAGCGCTGGAACTTCGCTTACATCGATATTCCGGGACCCTACGACAAGGGGTTGCCGTCAGTTTATTACATCGCACCGCCCGACCCGGCATGGAGCGCGGCAGAACAGGAAGCCTATCTGCCGGCCGCGTCGGATCTGTTGTTTACCTCAGTGCATGAGGTTTGGCCCGGGCATTTTCTCCAATTCCTGCATTCCAATCGATCGCGTTCGAAGTTCGGACAGGTGTTTGTGGGCTATGCGTTTTCTGAGGGCTGGGCGCACTACGCGGAAGAAATGATGTGGGAGGCTGGGCTCGGCAACCAGGATCCGGAAACGCAGATCGGCCAGCTCCTCAACGCCCTGTTGCGAAATGTGCGCTTTCTCTCGGCCATCGGGCTTCACGCCGGCGGCATGACGGTGGCTGACTCGGAAAAGATGTTCCGCGAACAGGGTTTCCAGGACGCGGGAAATGCCCGCCAGCAAGCCGCCCGCGGGACTTTCGATCCTGCCTATTTGAATTACACTATGGGCAAGTTGATGATTCGCAAACTGCGCTACGACTGGACCCGCAGTCGTGGCGGTCGAGCTGCATGGAAGGCTTTTCACGACGAGTTTCTGTCATATGGGGGTCCACCGATCCCGCTGGTCCGCAAAGCCATGCTCGGCTCCGAAGGCTCGCTGTTCTGAGGCCGTCCAGGAATTAGCGTAGTCGATGATCCTATCCCTAAGCGCGCTGATCCTCTTGGGCGCCGCTGCCGCGGTGGCGCCGAGCGGTTCGACTGTGCCACCGGAATTCCTGGGCGCTCCTCTCCCGCAAGGCTTCCTAAGTACTCGTGGCAGTCAGATCGTTGGCGCGGATGGCATACCTGTCCGTATCGCCAGCGTTGGGGTGACCGGCATGAACGTGGTCGGCGGCCGCCTGCAATTAGAGGGGCCGTTCAAAGGCATCGACGGTCACGTTGCGGCCATGCGCACCTTCGGATTCAACTGCGTGCGCGTGGACTGGATCGATAAGACACTCGACGATCCGGGCGCAATGGCGCAACTGGACGCATTCGTTACCGCCTGCAAGACAGTCGGATTGAAGGTGATCTTCGACAACCACAATAACGAGGCTACTCCTGCTGACTGGGAGAACGCCGCTCAGCAGAAGAATGGGCTGTGGTTTGACGCTGGCCCGGGAACCGACGGGACGGATGGGGCCGGCAACAAAGGCACGGTCACGGCGGCAAAGTTCAAGGAGAACTGGGTGACATTCGCTCGGCACTGGGCGGGCAATTCGACGGTGATCGGCTTCGATCTCCGCAACGAGCCGTGCGCCCATACTGCGACCCCGGCGCTCTGGGGAGGCAATGGACCGACTGATATCCATGCCATGTACGAGTCTGTCGGCGACGCGATCCTGCGGGTGAATCCCGAAGCGCTGATCATTTGCGAGGCGGTCATTAACTACAAGATCGGGGCCTACGAGGGGGACCTCTCCGTTGTCCGCAGCCTTCCGATCGTGCTCAGCAACCCCGCAAAACTGGTTTACTCGGTTCATGAGTATCCGAAGGAGATCGGGGGTTATCGTGGGCCAGAATCGGGCCCGGGTTACATCGAGCGGATGAGCAAGATGTGGGGCTGGCTTATCAGCGAGAGTGTGGCACCGGTCTGGATTGGCGAGATGGGCGCATCGATGACCTCGGCCGCCAGCAAAGGCTGGGGACAGACCCTGCTCGACTACCTGAACGGAAAGGCCGCCGGTGGACCGAACTTCTCGGGTAACCAACAGGCGATCGGCGGTGACTGGTGGGCTTGGGGTTGCCTGACCGGCCAAAACCCGAACGGTTGCGTTGGAGAGGACGGCAGGGTGCGCCCTGAACAAGCTCCCTTCATCAACCAGATGCTGTTCCGTCCCGCTCTCCGGCCCCAGCCATGAATCTATCGCTTTCGGCACCTTCGTTTGGACTCAGGTTAGGCTTGCTGGACCCGCGCTTTGCCGTACCTTTGGGCCATGTTCAAACCGGCGGATCTCTTTGACCTGGGCCAGACCGAACACGCTGCCCTTTTCGAGAATTGCGAGTTTGCGTGGGACGCGCTCAAGCGGCTGAAGGAATACCTCACCGCGACTTTGCGACCAGGCCTGCACAATCGATGCGTAGGGGTGGCGTTCATCGGCGAGCGAGTTTCGATCGGAGCCGGCACCGTGGTCGAGGACGGTGCCATGATTAAAGGGCCGGCAATCATCGGCGCAAACTGCCAGATCCGGCACAATGCCTACATCCGCGAGAACGTGATCGTGGGCGACGATTGCGTGGTGGGGAACGCTTGCGAGCTCAAGAACACCGTTCTGTTCAATCGCTGCCAGGTGCCGCACTTCAACTACGTCGGTGATTCAGTGTTCGGATTCCGGGTGCATCTCGGGGCGGGCGTAAAAGTCTCGAACGTCAAACTGGTCGCCGGAAATGTGGAGGTGGTTTTCGAAGGCGTCACTCACCAAACAGGCTTGCGCAAGTTCGGCGCGCTCATTGGGGACGGGTCCGAAGTCGGCTGCAACGCGGTTCTGAACCCGGGCACGGTGATCGGGCGCAAGTCGGCGATCTATCCCAACGTCAACTGGCGGGGAGTTTTGCCCGGCGGGCGGGTGGTTAAGAACCGGGCCAAGTTCGAGATTGTTCCGCGCCGCGAGCCGGCGCCCTGACGCGACGTGATTAGCACGCTGGAAAACTCGGCCGACGACGGCGTGGCCTTCGTCGAGCAGGTGAGTCAATTCTTTTCCCGCAGCGGAGTCTTGGCGCGATCCAAGTGTTTCGAGTATCGCCCGCAGCAGCAACAGATGGCCGTGGCAGTAGCGCGCGCACTCGCTTACGGAGAGCACTTGGTAGTGGAGGCGGGGACCGGCGTGGGCAAAAGCCTGGCCTATTTGGTCCCTTCGATCCTCTTTGCGGTGGCGCGGAAGAAGAAGGCGGTCATCTCCACCCAGACCATCAATTTGCAGGAGCAGCTTACCGAGAAGGACCTGCCCATGCTTTCGAAGGTCTTGCCCGTGAGCTTCAGCTTCACGATGCTGAAGGGCCGGCAAAATTACCTCTGCACGCGGCGGCTCCATAAGGCCATGCAACAGGCCAAAGGCCTTTTCACTTCCCCGGAAGAAGAGGAGCTCAAGCGCATCTATGAGTGGTCCAAAACCACCGAGGACGGAAGCCTGTCGGATTTTGAGCACGAGCCCGATCCCAAGGTGTGGGCGCAGGTCTGTTCCGAGCGTGGGCTGTGCTCGCCTAAGTCCTGTGGCCACAGCTCGGACTTTGCGAAAACCCAGGGAGGGCCCTGTTTCTTTCAGCGCGTGCGCAGCCGGATACTGTCCTCAGACGTGCTGGTGCTGAACCACACTCTGTTTTTCCTGCATTTAGGCGCGGTGGAGGAAGAGGGGGGAGAGGGTCTCCTATTTAAGAACGATTTCGCCGTCCTCGATGAAGCCCACACGGTGGAGCACGTTGCTTCGCGCCACATCGGGCTGAGCGTCTCCAGCGGCCAGGTGCGCTTCGCCCTCCAGCGGCTCTGGAATCCGCGCACCGAAAAGGGCCTTTTGGCGCTGCTGCGCCAGGGAAAGAAGGTCGAGTTGGTGGCGGACGTGTATAAGCAGAGCGAGCACTTTTTCGGGTTGGTGGAGGACGCCTGCGAGGGGTTGCAGCGCCAAAGCGCGGGCAAAGGCCAGCCAGACCCCGGCGAAAAGCAGGGCGGCCGCGAACGGCGCAACTGGACCGAGATGCGGGTGCGGCGGCCTGATCTGGTGCCGGACAATCTCACTCTACCGCTGCAGCGAGTGATTGAGTCTGTGGGCGACATGGTGGAGTTGGCCGAGGACCGCGACACCGCCAGCGAACTCCAGGAGTGCAACCGGCGTCTGGTAGAACTGCGAAAAGCGGTGGCTGTTTTCCTGGGCCAGGGCGCTGAAGACCACGTTTATTGGGTCGAACGAAGCGGACGCACCCAGCGGAATCTCTCCCTCAACGCCGCCCCGGTGGACGTGGCTGATTTTCTCCGTCGCCGGCTCTACGGAAGCAATACCTCGGTCGTTATGACCAGCGCGACCATGGGGATGGATGTCCGGCATCTCGGCACGCCGACTCATTTTGAGGCCGGCAAGAAAGACGGCCTGAACTATTTCGCCAGCCGAGTGGGAGCGGAGAGCGCAACCCTGCTTCAGGTGGGTTCACCCTTTAATTACGAGAAGCAGATGCAGGTGTTTGTCGCGGGCAAAATGCCGGACCCGCGCGATCCTAGCTACCGAACCGCGCTCATCAAATGGATCGAGCACTTCGTGAAACAGACCCACGGCAAGGCGTTTGTCCTGTTCACCAACTCCCGCTTGTTGCAGGAAGTGGCGCAGGAAATGGCCCCATTTTTTGACAAGCTCAAGATCGCGTGCTTTGTCCAGGGGACAGGCATGCCTCGCTCGGTGATGCTGGAGAATTTTAAGCAAGACGTGGATTCGGTGCTTTTTGGCACCGACAGCTTCTGGCAGGGGGTGGACGTGCCCGGAGAGGCCCTCTCCAACGTCATCATCACCCGGCTCCCGTTTGCCGTTCCCGATCACCCGCTGATCGAGGCCCGCCTCGAGCGCATCGAAGCCAGCGGCGGCAATGCTTTCACCGAATATTCCTTGCCCGAGGCGATTCTGAAGTTTCGACAGGGCGTCGGGCGCTTGATCCGCACGCACACAGATTCCGGCATCGTGGCGATACTGGACAACCGCGTGCTGACCAAGCGCTACGGCAAAGCCTTCCTGGATGCGGTGCCCAAGTGCCCGGTTGAGGTGGTTTGAGAGCAAAGGGGTTGTGGTCTCGTCTCCACCACCAACCATCTGGTTGGATTCAGCCCAACGATTCACAACGGCTCCGGCTATGTGGTTCTGGTTGACGGCAGCGTCCAATTCCTGAAGGTCGCGTCGCTTCGAGGTCAATCGGATAGAGCATTCACTAATCGAATCGCGTTGCCATAGCTTCGTTTGAATCGGGGTACCTCCTGCGCGTTCGGCTGGAAGCAGGCGCGCACCCGCTTCGAATCGGGGCCTGTAGACGAGTCGGCACCTGATGGTCCGTCAGGGCGCGGCTGGCAGTGCGCAGAGGCGCGCTTGCCGATTCCTCGGTTGCAGGCCGCGAGCTGCGCCTGGGGCATTGCTCACGGCCGCGCTCCCCGACGGCGCTACGGTTTGCCTCGCTCCACCGCCTGGGTCGAGCTCCCGGGATTGATTGGGCGGTTGGTCGGAGTGGACGACTGATCGAACATCAGCTCTGGCTTAGGCCGGTCCTTCGCGGCCGTCACGTAATGGACCATGAAGGCCAACCAGCTAAGAGCCAGGACCACGATGGCCACCAGGAATAGCCTCGGAATCAAGGGCCGCGGCCCGTCTTTACGCTCACCACTCATCGGCTCAAGCTCATGCGGGCTCGGTTTCCGATTTCTTCCTCTTTCGCCATTCCTTGCGAGGCGGCTCAGGCAACCCTTGCACGCGGTAGGAAGTCCGGAAATGCATTTTGGCGATCTTGGGAAGCTCCGCCGCGCCGTGCTTGGCCAGAAACTCCTTCGCGGCGGCTTCGACCGCAGGGGATGCGCCTTTGGGCAGCGGAACCCCGTACTTTTCTCCCAGCCGGCCCAGGCGGGTGACGAACTCATCGCGGGCCAGGATCGAGGCGGCGGCCACAGCTTGATCAGCCTCGGCCTTGTGCCGTTGCACCAACTCGATATCGCGACCCAGGCTCATGATCACCGAGGCCACGGTTGCCTTGTCCGAAGCGAATTGATCGCTGATCGCTCGAACCGGCGGCGGGTCCATTCGGTGGCGCTGCAACATGAGGTTCTCGATGACTCGCGCGTGCCCCCATGCGAGCACTTTGTTTACACTGCGCATGACACGAAAGAGCCGATTGTAGGCTTCGTTCCCGATCGGCACCACGGTATTAATGCAGCCGGGCGTCTGGCGAATCAGCTTGGCCAACTCGCCGATCTTGCGGTCACCGGAGATGAGTTTCGAGTCCCGGATGCCAGCGTCCTTCCATGCCGCGAGGACCTTTTCGTTTACATAGACCCCGGCGATGCAGAGCGGTCCAAAAAAATCGCCTTTGCCGCTCTCATCCACCCCGAAGCGTGGCAGGTTCAATTCCGGATCCAGCACCGCCTCATAACCCAGGCGCGCCTCTTTGAGGATGATCGGCTCGAGGACAAACTCGACAAACTCCTGGGTCCCCTTGCCTTGAACTACCAGCTTATGGCTCTGGTAGAACACGATGTTGGTTTTATCTTTGGCTGCGGCGAATTCGGCGTAGGGCACTTCGCTAAACAGGTAACCGTGGCTGCGCAGCCAAATCGCGAGCTCCTTGCCTTGGGCGGAGGTGAGCACGCGGGTATAGTTAGTCAACGGCGCAGACATTAACCGCACGCTAGGCGGTTCCCGTGAGCATGTCGAGCCAGCAGCCCCAACTTGACAGGCTGCCGTGGTTTGAGGAGGGTGCGTGAACGACTAACAACATGTATGCGCTACGCTTCTAATTGGCTCCTCATTTCATGCTCCGTCGCCTGGGCGGCCTCGGCCGCGGATTGGCCTTGCTGGCGCGGCCCGGACGGCTTGGGGGTCAGCCGCGAGAACCGTCATCTCCCCGTCAAGTGGTCGAAGGACTCGGGCGTTGCCTGGAAAGTTGATGTCGCCAGCCGGGGCGCCTCCTCACCTGTGGTCGTGGGTGACCGGGTCTACGTGACGACCCAGACCACCGACAGCGCGCTGCACGTGCTGGCGATCGATCGCGCCAACGGGGAGTTGATTTGGGACAAGGAGATCGGTCGAGGCAAACTGCATGCCAATAACCTGCATAACATGGCCACGCCCACGCCGGTCTCCGACGGGGAACGGATCTGGGCCCTGTTCGGAACCGGAGACTTGGCATGCCTCGACCGCGCCGGGAAAGTGGTTTGGCAACGGAACCTGGCGAACGACTATGGCGAGTACAAGATCATGCACGGCATGGGGACTTCGCCGATGCTCCTGGATAACAAACTCTACATCGCCTGCATGCATCAAGGTCCCTCCTATTTGCTGGCCCTCGACGCGAAGACCGGTCGGGAGGTCTGGAAGAAAGAACGCAACCTCCCGCCTAAAGACGAGTCGCACGACTCCTATTCTAGCCCCATCTTCCTGAGGAGTGGCGACCGGACGCAGATTATTCTGGAAGGAGCGGAGGCGATCACTGGCTACGACGCGGCCAGCGGCGACCAAATGTGGATCTCCGGGGGCTTGAGGGTGCCCAATCCATACGGGCGAACCATTGCCGGTCCGACCGCCGGCGAGGGCATCGTGGTGGCGGTGGCGTCTGGGTTTCAGAATCAAGGCTATCTGGTGGCCTTGAAGGCTGAGGGCAGAGGGGAGATCGCGCCCGAGCAAAGACTCTGGACCCAGAACAAATACTCACCTGATTGTCCAACACCGGTGATCTTCGACGGGAAGTTGTTCGCCATCCGCGATGACGGTTTAGCCTCCTGTTTGGACCTAAAAACCGGCCAACCGCATTGGCAAAAGCGGCTCTTCTCCTCCAACGTGAAAGTCTCCCCGGTGGTTGGAGACGGCAAAGTGTATTTCATGAACAACCAAGGCAGTTGCACTGTGGTCGCGGCGAGTCCCAACTTCGAACTGCTGGCCACCAATGACCTGGGTGAGGAAACCCTGGCGACGCCCGCCATCAGCGATGGCCGGTTATTCGTGCGCACCGACGAGCATGTTTATTGTATCGCGAATTGACGCTCAAGAGTGTCAGAAGCTCAGCGTTACTTCGCCTCGCAGAAATGTCATCGAATCGTGGTTCGCGTAGTAGTCCCCGGGAAAGACGAACTCGCTCCAAAGATGCGCGCGCAGGTGGCGTGAGAATTGGTATTTTAGGATGGCCTGGATATAATGCCCACGGAATATACCGTCCTGGCTGAAAAGCCCCAGGCTGCTGGCCCGAGTGGGGGTCTCTTGGTCAGCCAGCAGTACGAAGTAGTTCGCGGAGAAATCCAGCCGCTTCGCCGGTGTGAAACTCCATCCCGGTCCGAGCCGATGGAGATTGTCGGTCTGGCCAACACGGGCTTCGACCACATAGCTGTAGATGTTGTAGAGCTCGCTCCAGCGCGGCCATCGGCCCCATAACACGTCAAACATTTCGTCCGTCTTGGTCTTGGGATCGTCACCCGAGAGGTACTCGTAGCAGAGATGCACCTGGTCATTCAGCCGGTCTTTGCTCAAGTAGCTGAGCTTGGCGTTGACACCGAACGCGTCGATTTGCCGAAAGTCCGTCGAAACAACCGGGAATTGCACATTCAAATCTTGTTTGTCTCCGCGTTGGTAAGCTCCCTCGGCAGAATACTTCCAATGTTCGCCCAGCAACCCGGACAGGCGTCCCCCCAGCGTGTAGATGTTTCCATTGTCACCAAGGTTTCCTGGTTTCCCGTTGAGCCGGGTGTCGTGTTTGTAGATAAAGTATCCGTCGAGGTTCGCCGAACGAACCGATTTGTTGGCGATATTCAGCACCGCGCCCTTCTCATTTTGCTCCATGAAATAACGGTCCTGGCTGTTGATGGTAGGCAGCCAGGTGTCGTCTTTGGCGTAGTGCACAATTCCGATTGCGTCGATTGTGGTATGTTGTTCGGGAAGCTGGTAAGTCAGGCGGGCGGAGTCGATAAAAACCGACCAGGAGCCGTCGTTCGGCGTGCCTTCAAGGAGGAGCCATCCGTCACCCAGGACCAAGTCTTGTCGGCCAATGCTCAGGGAAGCGGGCATTCCAAATAGGTTCGAGGCTTGGACATTGAGAGCCTCGAACACCCCGTAGGTCATGTCCGTGCCTGAGCGACCTTTGAACGGAGTATACGAAGCAGGCCTGAACCACACCCGCGGCTCGGAAGTCAAACGAACGTTCAGGTTTAGGTTCGTGAGCGGTGTCACTGCTGACCAAAGACGGGCGCGGATCCGGAAATAGTCCTGTTCATGCAGTGGCACCCCGCCCCTAAGAGTTTGGGCGTCGTTGAAATACTCGTTGCGGATCCGCAAATCCGCCCCCCAGGTCAGCCATGGGACCGGCTGCTTGGCGTCATCGATGCAGCGCTCGATCGGGCCTGGCATGGGCCCACCACCGACACTAGAAACGGCCGGTGCGGCTGAGTTGGATTGAGCGAGGCTGCAGAGCGGAAGCAACAAGGCAGCCAGGAAAGAACAACGGACAGAGGTCTTCATGAGTTGAGGATTGGAACTCCTCTGAATTTGCGATTAGCCGGGTCGCGAGGACGATGGGCAACATGCCGGCGAGCATCTTCGCAACTGGAGGCGTGTTCGTAAAGGTAAAATAAATACTTCTTGTCCCATTCAGTTGCGCATGGTTAAATTCTAATTGTGATCGAATCCTCGTGAGCACGACGAATCGACAGCTTTTGAGTGGCAACCAAGCCATCGCGCTGGCATCCCGCCACGCCGGTGTGGCACTGGGAACCGGCTATCCGGGCACGCCATCCACCGAGATTCTCGAACATTTCGCCCTGGTCGGAGGCAAAGCCCAGTGGGCTCCCAATGAAAAAGTGGCGATGGAAGTGGCTATCGGAGCTGCCTACGCCGGCGCCCGTGCGCTGGTGACGATGAAACACGTGGGATTGAACGTGGCGGCGGACCCGTTCTTCAGCGCGGCTTATACCGGGGTCATGGGTGGGTTAGTCGTGGTCTCGGCTGACGATCCAGGAATGGCTTCCAGCCAAAACGAGCAGGACAACCGGCGCTATGCCGTGGCCGCTGGCGTACCGATGCTCGAGCCCGCCGACTCCCAGGAGGCTTACGATTTTACCCTGGCAGCGATCGAGATCTCCGAGCGTTGGAGAGTCCCGGTCCTCCTTCGAGTCACCACCCGGATTTGCCACACACGTGCTCTGGTCTCTCCGCGTCTGGATCTGCCACCGCCCCCCGCGCCGCATTTTGTGCGCGATCTGCGCGGCAGGAATCTGATCCCTTCCAATGCCCGGCCTGCTCACCCGCGCCTGCGGGGCAAGTTGGCCGAGATGGAAGCCTGGAACGAGTCGTGTGCCCTCAACCAGGTTATCCCCGGGGACCGGGAACTCGGGATCGTCACCTCAGGGGTATGCGCGATGCATGCGCGAGAGGCTGCGCCCCAAGCACGCTTGCTCAAGCTGGGCTTCACTCACCCTCTGCCGATGGCGCGGATACAGGAATTCGTGCGGAGCGTCTGCCGTTGCGTGGTGATCGAGGAAAACGACCCTTACTTGGCTGACGCGCTACGTGCCCGCGGGATGGTGGTCGAATCGAGCCCAAAGCAGTTTCGTTTTGGCGAACTGAACGTGGACCGGGTCCGAAGGATCCTGGCCAGAGACGATTCACCCGAACCGGCTCGGGCGGCGGGCAAGCCCCCGGAACTCTGCGAAGGCTGCTCTCACCGCGTCGTTTTCCAGGCTCTCCGCGATCTGGACTGCATCGTCGCCGGCGACATTGGCTGTTACGCGCTCGGGGTTTTGCCTCCTTTTTCGGCCATGGATTGCTGCGTCTGCATGGGCTCCAGTATCGGCATCGGATTGGGATTGCGGCACACTCTTCCGGAAGGAGAGGCCAAGCGCGTCGTCAGCGTCATCGGCGATAGCACCTTCGTCCATAGCGGCATGACCGGCTTGGCCGAAATGATCTATAATCCCCCCTCCACTGGGCACGTCGTGATCATCCTGGATAACAGCACCACGGCGATGACCGGGCACCAAGAGCATCCGGGGACCGGTCGCAACCTCATGCACCAGCCCACTGGCAAAGTGGTTTACGAGGACCTCGCGCGGGCGATGGGCGTTCGGCAGGTGATCGTCGCTCCGCTGGGCAAGGATTCGCTGGAGTTCGAAGGACTGGTGCGGCGGAGCCTCGACAGCGGAGAGTTGGTGGTAATCGTTGCGCGGCGACCTTGCGTGCTCGTCGCAAAGCACATCCGGGCCTACGAGAAATGTCCGGTTGGCGCGGAGGTGACATGTCCACAGTAATCAATGTGTTGCTTGCCGGCTTGGGTGGACAAGGCGTGATCAAGGCCTCCGCTGTGTTGTCTGAGGCCGCATTCCGATGCGGGCTCGAGGTGAAACAAAGCGAGTTGCATGGGATGAGCCAGCGGGGTGGCTCGGTTCGTAGTGATGTCAGGTTTGGCCGGAAAGTGCTTAGCCCAATGGTGCCACCAGGGGAGGCCGATTTCCTGGTGGTTCTTGCGCCGGATCAAGTCGAAGTCAATCGCGCCGAACTCCGCGTAGGTGGCGTGCTGATCACCCCGGAGTGCGTCGACGCGAGCCAATTAGCCAACTCGAAGAGCCTCAATATGGCTTTATTGGGTGCGTTGAGCACTCATCTCGACATCCCCGCAGAGCGATGGGCAGAGGCGATGCGGTCCTGTTTTCCAGCAAAACTCTACGCATCAAACCAGCACGCTTTCGACCACGGTCGACAAGCTTCACTTCAGCCTAGCCCGCGGCCATGAGCAAATCTGCCCGACACACCGAAGCCTCCTTCCATCCGCTCAGCGCGCCCGATTTCCTGCCCTTGCCACAGCTCCGCACGCTGCAATTGCAGCGCTTGAAAGCGACCGTTCAACGGGCCTACGAGCGGGTCCCTTTATTTCGCAAGCGGATGGAAGAGCGGGACTTGAGTCCCCAGGATCTGCGTTCGCTCGAGGACGTGGTCAAGCTGCCTTTCACCCAAAAAACCGACCTCCGGGACACTTATCCATTTGGGCTCTTTGCCAGCCCGATGAAGGAGGTTGTGCGGCTCCACGCCTCGACCGGCACGACGGGCAAGCCCATCGTCGTAGCCTATACGCAGGAGGACATCGGTGTCTGGACCAATGTCATGCTCCGCAGTTTCGCCGCCTGCGGCCTGCACGCTGGGGACATCATCCAAAACGCCTACGGCTATGGTTTGTTTACCGGAGGACTGGGAGCGCATTACGGCGCGGAGGCTCTGGGCGCAACGGTGATCCCGATCTCTGGCGGCAACTCTCAGCGCCAGGTCATGGTCATGCGCGACTTTGGCGTCACCGCAATTTGTTGCACACCCAGCTATTTCCTGCATTTGATCGAAGAAACGGCGGAGTTAGGAGTGAACATCAAGGAGCTACCCTTGCGCACCGGGGTCTTTGGGGCCGAACCCTGGACCGAATCCATGCGGCGTCGGATCGAAGCGGAAAGCAGCATTAAAGCCTACGACATTTACGGCCTTTCTGAGATCATCGGGCCGGGAGTGGCGATGGAATGCCTTTGCCAAAACGGACCACACATATTCGAAGATTACTTCTACCCGGAAATCATTGATGTCCGGACCGGCAGAACCTGTGGGGAGGGTGAAGAAGGCGAGTTGGTGCTTACGACTTTGGGCAAGCAGGCCATGCCGATGATCCGCTATCGGACGCACGATATCACCGCGCTTGGCTCAGCTCCTTGCGCTTGTGGACGCACGTTGCGGCGCATCCAACGGATCGCGCGTCGTAGTGATGATATGCTGATCGTACGGGGCGTGAATGTCTATCCGGCCCAGATCGAAACCGCCTTACTCCAGGTCGAAGCCGCGCTGCCCCATTACCAGATCATCCTTACCCGTGACCACGGCTTGGACGAGATGGAGGTCCGCGTGGAAGTGACCGAAAACGTCTTCAGCGACTCCGTTTCCGCGATGGAGCAGCTCCAGAACCGGCTGACCCAGTCGATCGAAACCAGCACTGGCCTGCGTGCAAGCGTGCGGTTGGTGCAGCCCCACACCTTGCAGCGTAGCGAGGGCAAAGCCAAACACGTCACTGACAACCGCAAACTCTGAACCCAGGGGCCGCCATGAAGCTCAAACAACTCTCCCTGTTTCTAGAGAATAAGCCTGGCACTCTCAGCGAACCGGTGCGCCTGTTAGCGCGCCACAAGTGCAATATTCTCGCCCTCTCCATTGCTGAAGCACGCGAGTTCGGCATCCTGCGGCTGATTCTGAGGGATTGGGAGCACGCGGCTCAACTGCTGGAGAAAAACGGATTTGTGGTCAAGGTGACCGAGCTCGTCGCCGTTGAAGTTCCGGATGGGCCGGGCGGATTGGCCGAAATCCTTGCTCCCCTGGGCGAGAGCGGCGTAAATCTGGAGTATATGTACGGCTTCACCTTGCCCCGCGAGAACAAGGGCTTGTTGCTCTTTCGCTTCGACGACCCGGGCAAGGCGATCGCCGCCCTCCAGAAGGCGGGAGCCAACGTGCGGCGGAGCACGGATCTGTTCGACCGCCTTGAGGCTTGATGCCTCCGCCCGCCCATCCTCGAGAAAGCAGGTTTAGGCGTGGATGGTTGGAAAGGCCTCATGGAGGAATAGGGAGATCCACTCCTTGGCCTGCAACCGATCCTCGGCCGTCCCGCCCTTGAGTTCGTACTTGCCTTCTGGGGTTCGCACCAGTTGGGCTTGCCCAAAAGCCGCAACAAGTTCCTCGCGACTCCGCCAAATTTCCGTCCACTGATTGAGTTTCATGAGGCCATCATAGCTCCTTGGGTAGGACAAATACGGTCCAATGCTCTTGGAGAACTCGGGGATCCTGATGCCTGGATACAACCAGTCGGCCAGGCTTCTGGGGTCGGTCTGATGGCGGTGAGGCCGACCGCATGCGTCGACCGATGGCTGCTGCTGGTTTCCGGACGGGGGCGCCCGGACTTACTGCTTGAGGCGCCGTCTTCTTTCTGTCACATGTACCACCAGATCCAAACCCCTCACCATCATGAATTGGAAGGACGAACAGTTTCCAATGAAACCAAATCGATTCAACCGGATCCGTTATTGAGCGGGACCTGCTTCAACGCCTTCCGAGCAGCCGAGCCACAAACACGGCTCCAGGCTCATCCGTGTCACTTTTCAAGCACCGAGGGTTGGGTAGGCCCCAACTGTTTAGCGAGTTCATCGGCAACCACCAAGGCACCGAGCGCATTCAGATGTAGATCGTAGCGAGCGTTGAACATCAGTTCGCCGGTCTTCTTGGTTTGCTCCACCAACACCTCAGTGAGGTCAATAAAACCCACTCCATGGCGGGCGCAGTCCGCCATGATCTCCTGTGGAAGGTCCGAGGGCGTCCAATTACGCACGCGCTCAGAAGCCTCTGCGGTGAATTGGACCTGATCGAATAGCACGCGTTTCTTGGACGGCATGTAGGCGAGCCATGTCCTAACGTGGTGCTCCTTTCCGAAAGCTGCGTAATGTTCGAAGAAGTACTCCAGGGCCTCCCGATTCTTACCGGTCAGATCGGAGCGCGACAGTGGCGCTGGCCCCAGAGTCATCGGCACTTTCCCGCTGCGCGACTCAAAGTATGAAATGACGGGCGGGCCCGGGAGGGTGCCTACCCTCTCGCGTCTGAACATCTCGCCTAGGCCTCTGAGCATCGAGGTCTGCTTGTGAAACTGGAACTGCTCTCGCTGGCCGGTTAGTTCGTAGCGCCTCAGGTCTGTGTACTCGCGCGTTACATCCTCGATATCGTTCCCTTCGTAGAACACGGCGACGACGTCGTGCAGGGTTTCGCAAACCCCGTAGTCGCTAAGGAAGGCCAGGTAGCTCAACGGTCCCGTATAACTGACTCCCAGGTTCAACACGCCTCGATTCAGCCGCTGGCCCAGGATAGTCGTGAATAACTGATCCTGCCTCAGATGACCCAGCTCGGTGAACGAATCGCCAGCAACGGCGATCTCCCACTTGGCTGGCCGCGGGACGTTGCGGAAGCCAAACTGGTCGTAGTGGACACTCACAACGGGCTCATCGTCGTACGGGTCCGTGGGCATGCGAAGATACTTCGCGTAGGTCTTGATGACCTGGCCGGTCCAATCTTCCGGCCCCGAGCGGCGGAAAAAGGCTCCGGCCATGGGCACCAGCGGCCGACGGAAGAAGGGTGGGAGCGACCGCCAGTCCGCCTCTTGGTGCCGAAAATCGTATCCTATCAGCCTGAACAGCCCCTCAGCCGCTGAGCAAGCGACGAAAAGGGCAACAACTGCAACGCAGAGCCCCGAAGTGAGCCTGGCGATGGGCCGGAACCGGTAGCATGCGGCTGCGGCACCGAACGTCATGCCCCCGATAAAGAGGGGCCACTTGAGGAAGAGCCAGTAAAGGTCCAAATCCGGGGAATGTGCTACCAGAAATGAGGCCGCCATCAGCACACCCCCCGCCACCAAATGGATGGCGACATGGACCCTAGGGCTCGGCGTGGGCGAGCGGGCGGCGGAGTTCATGCCCGTTGACTGCCTTGCGTGCCTCATTGGGACCTTCGCCTCCTGATAGGCGCAGAACGCCGGCCTGCGACTAGCCTGGTAACGCCGGCCTCAGGACTGGCGCTGTCGCCCTGACCAGTCTTGCCCGGGAGAGCGACTAGGCTTGGGCTCCCCACCGATCTTTCCATACTCCTGTACCATAAGCATACGGCTAATGGAGTCAATCGGAATGTAAATGCAGACCTTATGGACGCGCAGGCCTAATTGCAGACTGCGGTCTGCTCTATCCTCCGAATCGCTTGGCAGTCCAGCCTGCAGCCCATGACACCGGGCAGTCTGCTCCGTTCACTTGGTGCGGGATGGCTTGCGTAACGCCTGAGAGTCAGGCATGATCCGTCGATGAGAACCCAAGTTGCAGCGGCGTCACCAGTCAAGACCTTCCCACCGTTCGAGAAGGGGCAGGTGTGGAAGATCGGCGATTTGAATCTGGCCGTCACGCTGGTAGGCAAGACGTTAGTGCACTACAAACAGTATCGAACGCAGACCAAGGGCATTCAAACCACGCTGACGTCCAAGCCGGATCTTCAGAGGTATCTGCTGAGCAACAAGGCCGTCCTGGTTTCGGAATAGGGGCATCGATTTTTACTCCAAGCCCATGGCCGAGAGGACCATCGGCGGCGGAATCGGCCCGGGCACGCTGGCTGTCTGGGATTAATGGGGACGCTCTGCGCTGGGGGGTCGGTTTATCCGGTCAAAGTAAGTGGAAACGGCGGGTATTTCACCGACCAGAAGTGCAAAACGGTCTTTTGGCTAGGGACGACCCCATGGCAAGGATCCTGGAAGCAGCCTCGGGGTGAGAGGACTTCGACCATCAATCGTGCTGCTGGATCAAGAACGCAAGGACATCCGCGGCCTCCTCGATCTGCTCGCTCAAGGCCGTGCCCATGCCATGGCCGGCGTTTCCAGTGGTGCGCAGGAGGATTGGGTGGTTCTTGGAGGCGGTCGCAGCCTGCAGCCGTGCGGTCATCTTGCGCGAGTTCATCGGGTTGACCCGGTGGTCATTTTCTCCGGTCATGAATAAGACCGCGGGATAGGCCACGCCATCCTTCACCCGATGCAGGGGCGAGTAGGCGTACAAGGCCTGGAACTGTTCTGGATCCTTTACGCTGCCGAATTCTGGAATGTTGAAGCTGCCATTGGGATCGCGTTCCACTCGGAGCATGTCGTAAATACCCACGTGCGCTACGACCGCGCGGAAGAGGTCCGGCCGCTGAGTGAGCACCGCGCCCATAAGGAGCCCGCCATTGCTCCCGCCTTCGATCGCCAGGCGGGCTGGCGTGGTATAGCCGCTCTTGATCAGGAATTCAGCGCAGGCGATGAAATCGTCGAAAACATTCTGTTTCCGGGTCAAGTTGCCCGCTTTGTGCCATTCGTCTCCGAACTCGCCGCCCCCGCGCAGGTTCGCCACCGCGTAAACGCCTCCGTGGTCCAGCCACAGCCGTGTTTTCGGGGAGAGGAAAGTGGGCGATAGGACGATCCCGTAGCCACCGTAACCGTAGAGCAGCGTGGGGTTACTCCCATCCAGCTTGGTTCCCTTACGGCGAATGATCGTCAGGGGAATCTTGGTGCCGTCCCGTGAAGCAGCCGATTCACGGACCAAATCACAATCCTCAAAGTTCATCGGCGACTTTTCAGCGAGCGAGGTGGGCGAGACTTTGCCGTCGGTTGCCTGGTATCGGAACCACGCTTGCGGACGCAAGAATGAAGCCGCGTGAAACAGAATCTCACGATCCGACAGGCGCACAACCTGCTGGATTGCTGAAACAGGCTCGGTCGGTACGATCCGCTTCAGTCGGCCGTTAAGATCGAAATCTCTGATTTGGGAGGGACCGCCGATGATGTCCACCACGAACAGATCAGCGCTCGTCGCGAAGATCGTCGGCAAAATCTCGAGGGAATGCGTGTCGTAGCCTTGGATTACCGCCTCACTTGGAGGGACAACCGTCGAAGCCTTGGTGAGATCGGATTCACCGGACTTGAGACGCAAGATCTTTCCGCGAGGAGCGTCTTTGCGCGAGAATAGATAAAGATCACCTGCCGGTGCGACTGCGATCGACTTCACACCGTCCTCTAGGCGGGCGAGTTGTTTGGCGACGCCGTTCGGCGACACCAGGAAGTGAGCGAAGTCGCCACCATCGCCAAGCTGGTAACTGACCGCAAGGCCTCTCTCGCGGGGGAGAGTTTGAATGGTGATCTCCGCGATGCGTGGGAAGTCCTTCCCAATGATGTAAGTGTCCTTCTTCTCATCGGACCCGAGAGGATGGAAATAAACCTGCTCGTAGAAGTTCAGATCCGCCTCTGGCCGTTCGCCTGCACGCGGGTAACGGGTGTAATAAACGCCGGAGGAGTCTGCCTTCCACGCGAGACTTCCACCGGCAGTTGCGAATGCGATCCTGGGAATGTGATCTCCCAGACGCTCTCCGGTGGCGACGTCGTAAATGAAAAGTTCGCCCTCCTCGCTTCCGCCTTGGGTGAGTGAAACCGCGACCAGCTTTCCATTCGGGGACGCCCAGTACAGGTTAATTGACGCGCCGCCATTGGCCGCCAGCTTGTTCGGGTCCACGATCGTCCTTTCCGAGGCCAGGTCGTCGGCGGACCGGAGGGTCACCAGAATGAGCTGCTCTGCCGGAGGCTGTTTTTTAAGGGCGAACAGAATGCCCCCGGCGAATTCGAGCGACTGATAGCTGCTGGAAGTGGCGGTGTAGAGCTCCTTGAGGCGGGCCGCGAACTGTGGCCTTTCAGGAACAGCATCCAGGACCTGCCGGCTAAACGTCCGCTGTTGGCGCGTCCACTCCTTTACTTCAGGCGCCCCTGATTCTTCCAGCCATCGATAATTGTCTACCACGGTCGTCCCATGATAAACATCCGAGACCGGGTTTTTCGGGGTCTCGGGAACTGCACCTTGCAGCCTGAGGCCAGTGCCGCTCAACAAAAGTGCGCTGCAGATTAGGATCAAATACCGACCGGGTGAACAGCTGCGAAGGATAATCATAATGTCTCATTCCGGAGTCGCACGATGATCCGAGCTTAAGTGCAGCACGGATAAACCTTCAACCTAAAAGGGGTTGATTGGAACAATCCATCTGGTTTGAAAGGCTGACCGCTTCCGCAATGATTACCCAGACGCTGGCAGCCACTCTTCTTGAAAAGGGCAACACCTTCATTCAAAATGCGGCGGCATACAGCCCTGAAACACACACCACGCATGGCGACACCTACCAAATTCCTTCCGCGCGGCAACAGGAGAGCTCGCCCCGCCCTTCAACTCGTGCCGGTATGGCTGGCCGCCGCTTGCCTTGCCTCTGCCGCGGCAGCCGAACGGCCCCCGGTGACCCGCCCGCGAGCGACCTCCGGGGATTCTGTCGTAGAGCCTGATTGGTCCCAACGGCTCACGGTGAGTGTCGGCCCTACAGAGGCGGATCTCATAGGCACCAGCGCCCGGACCATTCAGGCCGCCCTCGACTACGTTGCGCGCCTGGGCGGCGGCACGGTCAGGATCCAGCCCGGAACCTATCGTTTGCGGAACGCCATTTACCTGCAATCTCATGTGCGTCTCCTCGGCTCTGGCCCGGAAACGGTGTTGGTGAAGGAACCTTCCACCACTACGAAGCTGGCTGAAGACAGCGACTGGTATGACCAGGAGATCACGCTTGCCGACCCCGCGGGCTTCGAGATCGGCGATGGGATCTGTCTGCGCGCTCGTGCCTCATCGAAGACGTCTGATGACATCACCAAGCGCACACTCATTGCTCGCACGGGCAACCGCTTCAAGCTCGACCGCCCGTTGCGCGAGAACTTCTGGCGCAATGGCGACGCGACGGTGTCCACGCTCTTCCCACTGGTAACGGGCGAGTTCATCACGGACATCGCGGTCGAGAACCTTGTGCTCGACGGCAACCGCGCCAACAATGCCTTGCTCGACGGGAATTACGCCGGGTGCATCTGGCTCCAGGACTGCTCGCGTGCGCTCATCCGCGGCGTCACGGCGAGGAACTACAATGGCGATGGCATAAGCTGGCAGGTTTGCCATGACGTTACCGTCGAAGGCTGTGTCAGCGAGAACAATGCGCAGCTCGGCCTGCACCCTGGCTCCGGCTCGCAACGGCCGGTTATCCGAAACAACCGAGTGGTTGGGAACGACATCGGCCTATTCTTCTGTTGGGGTGTGAAGTACGGTCTCGCCGAGCAGAACGTATTAGAGAACAACCGCGTGGGCGTCTCTGTCGGCCATCGCGATACCGACAACCTCATCACTCACAACCAGATTCTGGGCAGCAGCGAAGTCGGCGTGCTGTTCCGACCCGAAGGCGGCAAGGACTTCGCGGGCCACCGCAATTGCCTTGAGGAGAACCACATCGTGAACACCGGCGGCACCAACAGTGTCGCGGTGGATATTCAAGGCGGCACTGAGAGCATCATCCTCCGCGGAAACCGAATCGAAGAAACCCGCGGTGCGGCCGGTCGCACCGGGGTCCGCCTCAGCGCCGAGACCAAGGACATCCAACTTGACGCCAATCACATCAACGGTTTCGCCACCGAGGTGCAGCAGCTCAAGTAAGGTTGCCGAGCGTAGGCGGTACAGACCCCCGGCGCCTATTCGAGTTCTTTGCTCGAGATACGCCAAATCGATCCGATTTTCTTTCCCTTGATGTCTCCTTTTTCGAGTGCCTTGATGATGTCCGCCTCAGTCATCTTGAGCTTCGCCGCCGCCTCGGTAGGGGTGAGCCAGACTGTCTCGCTGCCCGGAGTGGTAGGAACAGCGGGAGCCGCCGGAGCAGGGGCGGGTGCTGGAGCAGGAGTAGGAGGAGGAGCCGGCGCGGCGGGAACAGGGCTTGGGGCGGGGGCGGTAATGGCGACCTTAGGCGGTTCCAGCACAGCGGGGGGGTTCAGAAAAATGTCGTCGGCCACCTCTAGTAGGTTCGTCGCGGCGTGGTAGGCCGCAAGGTTGACTAAGGCTTGTTTCGCAGAGGTTTGACTGATGTTCCGGAGGAACGCGTTGGCATCTTCCGGTGAGGCGCTGCCCGCATTGAAGCCGTTGAATTGAATGCTCAGCGCCCGAAGATTGTCGGATTTGATGATCCTTTTGGACTCATTGGTAATCACTGTCTTTTGGGCGTCCAGGAGCTCCAACTCGACTTCGCACCGCACCTCCACAAGCAGGTTGGTATCGTTGAGGTTGAGATTGTCGGTCAGGCCTGATGGTTTCGAACCGAACAGTTTGCCAAGCGACTTGAATGCATCACCAGCGTTGGCCTTTCCACCGGAGGCTTTCACCTGGGTCATCTCGGGCTGACTCAAGATCGTCGCTCGGATCGTATAACTGAAATTATCGCCTTCGGTGATGCGCGGACGCTGAGCCTGGGTGAAGATATGCACCAAGTGGCTCTGGAGTGGACGTGCGTAGGGTCCGGTGTCATCCACCTGGATCTTGGCCCATGGCACGTTCGTTAAACCCAGAGGCTTGGGCGGGATTATCTCCACTGCTTCGTTGACGATGGAGATCATACTGTTGGTGAAACTGGTGGGCAGAAGTTGTGCCCCATATTGTGCCTGTGACCCACAGAGGAGGAGGAGTAATGCGATCCCGGGGCGGCAGCCTCCCCATGCGTGCGCGGGCCTAGAACCATAGGGGTTAGGATTTGGATTCATAAACCGTGTTTCGGTGGGAGCAAACACTCATTTCGATTTGAGAGGAGAACGATTCCGCGACCGACGCCATGGACTCCTTCCGGGGCGCGTTCGCGTTGGAGTGGCGCGCTTTGGTGGTGTTCGTAGGCCTGACTTCTCTGGAACCTACAACCACCCGGTTCACCGGGAAGGGCCACCCTGACCCAGCCCTCGCAATTCGTTGGAACGTAAACGTCACGCGTATGTTCCACAATCATTCGGCGTGCCACAGAATCCACGGTGGACGTTTCGGTCGCTAGCGTCAAGACGATGTGGGGACCGTCCGAATCAGTGTCCAAATGCGGGCCATAAGGGAAGGCCTGAAGAGACCACGTCGTTCGATCAAGCCCGTGCAAATAGCATTGGGCTGGCCTAGACGGGGTGGCCCCACCCGGCTTAGCGCTCGGGGGAATCCGTGGGCTGGGCGACCAGCACCGGCATCTGCGGAGTGCGAGCGATGGCTTTGAGATTGGCGTTGCGGACGCCGAACTGGTTCATCTGGAAGTTCCTAAAACCAAGCTTTAAGGCGGGTGAACTCCGCTGCACCCGGAAGTCGCCCGCCTCCGGATTCATAAACAAGGCGTCAGCGACGATTGAGTTGGTGTCTCGTCCTGACTGGCGTGCCAACTCGGCGGCGGGTTTCGCGCGCGTGTGGCCGCTGCGATGCACCAGGTTCCGGTCCATTTCTCCGCCCCACGGTCCAGAGGGCATCCCACCCGCGGGCAGGTAATGATCGGACCACATGATATTACGCCGGACGATGTCACCGCTATGTTTGAACCAAACGTGGGGATGAAACCCATTGTTCACCATGATGTTGTTCTCCACCACACGAGAGAAGCCTTCCCGGTTCTTAATGCCACCATTCAGACAAAGGTTGTTGTAGATGTGGTAATTCGAGGAGCCGTCATCCAAGTCGATGTCCCACCCGTGGTCGCAGCGCCAGCGGTTGTTCCGCAAGATGACGGTTCTTCGCGCATCGAGAAACGGGACATCTTTCTCGGCCTTCCAAACGGGGTCATCGTTCAAATCAAGGCCTGCCAGGTCCCAATAGCGGTCTCGACCCCAGGAATTGAAGGAGCCATGGTCGCCAGTCTCTTTGACGGTATCGAAAATGTCGCAGAACTCGATGATGTGTCCGCCCCAGCATCCGTCGCCGATGTTTATTCCCGCGCGCGGCACATCATAGAGCGAGCAGTGCCGGACGGTGATTCCTTCGGATAACTCGATTTGGATTGGCGCGCTTCGCTTCTCCACGCGGCCTGTCAGGTAGATCAGACAGTCTTCCACGAGGCAGTCGGCGGGATGGTTACTCGTGCGAGGCCCCGGCGTGCGATCGAGCGTCGCCAACGTCTGTGAGTGGTCGTTCCAGTCGCGCGGGACTCGAGCGGAATCTCGATCACCCACAAAAGCGACGCCGTTAGCGCCAGCCTTGGCAATATGGCATCCCTTCACCGAGAAGCGCCGATTGTAGTTGTTGACGAAAATGCCATTCCCGCCCACTTGATCCAGGAAACAGTCCTCCACCGAACAATCCTCCGTGCCAGTGCAGAGGATGGCGCCGCCCCGATAGGTGGTCCAGTCACTGCGCACTAAGGGCTCGCGAGTCTCCATGAACGTACGAGCGGCGTGACGAAAGGTCAGCCCTTTAAGACTGAGGAATCGAACCGGTGAGTGGGCGGTGCCTTGAAATTCGACTAAATGGCGGAGGCGAACGGCCTCAATTTTAGCTGTCGCCAGGTTCAAACCGGGGGGCGGGAAGAAGTAGAGAAGGTTCGCCGAGCCATCCAGAAACCATTCGTCCTGACTATCCAGCTCCTCGAAGATATTCTCTACGAACCGGTAGGTTGCGTGCATTTTCGCTGGGCGGTTGTTCTGCCAGCCTCCTGCGTAGGTGAGGTTGCCCTGGTCATCCTTCCCTGTAATGAGGTAGTGGAAACCGCCCCACAGGCTCTCGTGCATGGCATGGATGAATCCGCCGCGGGGATCGTGCCAACGTTTGACCCGCTCCGGACTGATCGCATCGGCCGCGTAACCGTTGTAAATGCGTTCTGCCGGGTTGAAGTTTGGGTAGCGGGCAAGAGGTTGGCGTTCGCCGTTAACGAAGAGTTGGTCGGTAGACAGTCCCGCCGGTACGGAGGCCTTCATGATTCCATCACGAAAGGGTTCCCACTTCAAACCATCGAGCCGCACCCCGCCGCTAATGGTAGCCACCTCCTTTCCGTAGGCTTGATAGATGACAGGAGCGCTTTTGGTCCCTGAATCCTCCGCAGTGAGCACTAAAGTCTGCGGCAAATAATAGGTGCCGGCGCGCAAGTGAACCCGGACTGATTCCTTGCCAGCCGCCTTCCGCGCCGATCGCTGAGCCCGCTGGATGGTGGCGAAGGGCTCGGCCAAGGTGCCGGGGTTCTGATCGTCCCCATTCGGCGCGACATAGTAGTTCGCCGCCCGGCCACTGAGGAGGGGAACCAGGAGCGAGATCACGCCAACGAGGGCGAGACTCACTCGGAGCCATCGAGCTTTGCAGGTGGCGCTCGACCATGGGGCAAGCGCTGCGGTCTTGTCGGTTTTGGACATTCGCGGTTTCGAAAGAGGTTTTTCAGTTAGTGGCTGCGAGGATCTGATAAGGTCGAACTAGAGTTGGGCGGTGGCTCCGACCAGTAGGCCCCGAAGGTCGCGAGGTTGTCCTCGTTCAGAGACTCTGGCGGTTCGGCATCGGGATGCCCGAGAGCGGCTTGAGCCTTTCTCCATAAAGCAGTTCGGACGTAGCGTTGGTGCTCGCGTGGCCAGAAGGTTTGACCAAGCAACCGGAGCGCCTCGCCCGGTTGACCAGCGAGGAGCGCGAGATCGGCGCGGCGCTCGATGACCAGTCGATGCGCCGGCGCATGCTCTAGAAGGCGAGCGCGTTTTTCTGTCCGGCCTAGCTCGGCGTATAGTTCGTCCAACTCAACGACCGCCACCGGGTCGTGGAGTGGCCCAGCCTCTAGATCAACTAAGGCTTTTTCCTTTTCTCCAAGGGCCTTCCAAAGGATCAGTCCTGCGACTCTCCTGGTGGTCGGACGGAGGTTGAGTCTCGCCGCCGCCAGCGCTTCTGATGGTCGGCCGTGAAAGGCCAGCCAGAGTGCGAGTGGTTCAGCGGCGTCCAGATTCCCCTCCTTGAGCTCACGGCGAAGCGCAGTCTCCAGCGCCAACCCGGTCGGTACGGCTGAAGCGGGCAGGGGAGATTCACACCGTCGAAACGCCTCCCATTCAGTCTGCCAGTTGGAATGTGCCCAACCAAGCCAAGGATCGGTTACGTCAGGCAAATCCAACTCCGGCATGGTGGCCGTATCAAAATCCTCTCGGCCGGTTACCGGCACCCAGAATTCGAGGTATTTTTTCTCAGCTCCATTGGGGAAGAGCGGCTTTTCACTTTGATCGAACAACGGTCCACTCTCGATCTCGCAGTAAGAAGCGCCGCCTTCGGTCGTGGCTTGGCCCCAGCATCGGTGCCTGCCATGGCCGTAGGTCCACACCTTCTTGCCCGGTAACTGTGCCGCATCCGCTTGATGCAACAGCCCGAAGCCAAGGTCGTGATGGAAGGCGCCAAACGTTGGCGAACTCCCTGGCTTCCAAAACAGGGCGGTCATCTGGCGGTAATGCATGTCCCAACTCAATCCGTCGCCAGGCCAATCAAGTTCCCTCACGACGTCGTCATGCACCAGGACGCGGTGCGGCGGGTGGACAAACTCAGTCCGCTCCGTGGAAGGCACGGCTGCAATGGTCCACATCATCCACGGATGGTCCGCGCCAGACAGGTTGCGGAGCCAGGTCCGGTGGATCAGAAACGGTTTGTCCGCGGCTAGCCCTAGCTCGACCACCCACTCCATGCCAGTCCGGGCTTCGCGTTCGCCCACGCGGACAAAGCCATAGTCGCCGATTGTGCCGGTCGTGCACCCGACACGGGCGACAGATGTGGGCGAATGGGCAATGGGGAAGTTAAACTCGATTCCGCCTGAAATGAAGGCCCAGATCGGCAGAATCCGCGTGGGTTTGACCACAGGGTTGGAGAAAAGCACTTCCCTGTCGATCCTCTTGTCGAAGAGACTGTAGACGCGTCCTCCCAGTTCCGGCGCGATCTCTGCTCGCACGGAGGCGTTTTCCATTACCACCATCTCGAACTCACGCGTTATGGGGATCGTCTCTGTTTCACCGTAACTCGTGTAGGGAAATAGATGCTCCGGGCGGTAGATAAGCGGGAGATCGGTCAGCGGGATCGGTGAGTAGAAGGGGAGGCTTCGACTGGTTTTAGTGATTGAGACCATGGGAGCGTTACAGAGCTGGAACCGCCTCGAGGATCCGGACTTCGAAGGGCTGCATCGTCAATCGAAGCGGCTTTCCGGCCCGCACCCTAATCACCGGCATCGATAAATCCTCACCCCACGGGCTGCGGAGGCTGTATCGAGTTGGGGCACTCGGGGGCAACTCGAGGGCGGATCTGAGATCCAAGGAGTAATCATGGGCGCGATCATCCGGGTTTCGAAGCATTAGGATACCTTTGCGCCTGGCCCATGACGCAAAACCGTACACCTCCGACTTGCTGGGATCGCCTCCGATCCAGTGCGTGTCTACCAGAACATCGGCATTGGATCGCGACCAGATCGCGGCTGCCGCGAGAGTGCTCCAGTCCTGGGCGGTCAATCTGTCCGGCTGGATGTAGAGTTCCTGCAGGGACGTACCGCTGCCAAAGAAGGCGCGGACATCATCGCGGAACCCGCGAGAATCAAAGCTCGGATCACCTGCGGACCCGCGGCGAGAATAGGCCACTCCTTGAGTCATCAGTGAGTTGAGCGGGTACAAGGGGGCCTTGCCCACGATATTCCGGTAGGTCTCCTGGTCTCGATAGGTCAACCATTGCTGTTGCTTGGAGCCTTTGCCGGAGAAGCCCATGTCACCGCCTTGCCGCCACACCGAGTCCGCATGGCGCAGCCAGAACGGTGACGGCCACGAGCCGGTTGTCAGGTTGACGTAGAGGTTGGGGTCCTCCCGCCGCAACTCGAGCATCAGTCGTCGCATTGCTTCGGTATCGAACAGATACTCCGAGCCCGAGCCATTGGCATACATACCGGTCGCGATTCCATCAAATTTAAAATGGTTAACCCCGAAGTCCCGGATCATCCGGACGCAGGCGGCTTTGAAGGCCGCGTAGTATTTTGGCCCGGCCAGCGAGAACCCAGATGTGTTGGTTTCATATCCCTGGGCGCGTCCGAATTCGAGACGCTGGCGGCGAGATTCGCCGTAGCCCCCGAAAGGTGAAAGCCAAACTCCGAGATGGGTGCGGTAGGTTCCGCACAGCTCCGCCAGGGGCTTAAAGCCGTGTGGGAAGCCGCGATGGAACTCCCAGAGGGTATGCGGGTCGTCCCAACCGTCATCGAAAACGGCGGCGTCCATGACAACGCCGAGAGGTTGTATGAACCGTTCTCCCAGATCCCTGATGGCCGCCAGGCAGTTAGTCTGGTTCAGGGCGAACGGATCCCAGGCGATGTCGTACCAGGAGTTGTAATGAAGGAAAGGGCGGTAGGGATGGGCTCGCTCGCGCTCCAGGTAACACAGAAAGGCGCGCCTCATTTGGGCGGGAGGAGATACGCCGATTTCGAAACTGGAGACGAGCGTGGAGCCGCGGCTCAGGATTGCGTTGCGGGGCAGGCGGCAGGTTACGGTCGAAGGTTCTCTGGCATCGCCCTGGTCGCGCTCGTGCTTCAGGGTGGCTGCCTGCCGGCGCGGCCGATCGAGACGCAGGTTTGCCGCCGACCAAGTGTTAGTGGCGTCGCCGTGGCCCTCAACCGCGTTGACGGCCATCGGGTCCTCGCAACCCAAAAAGAACCCGCCGGCCACGACGGGCGAACCGTCCACTCGGCCCGCCTCGCGCGCGCCAGGGATTGGTTGATGGAGCCACACGATCTCACGGATCGCCAGGTCCGCAGCAGGCGCTTCGACGCTGATCTCTTGCCGCACGTAGTTCGCTCCATCCCTCAGGGTCGCCCGCCAAGTTACCTCGAGCCGGCGATCACGGGAGCGCAAGCACAGTGCGACGGTTTGCCCCGGAATCCTCTCGGCCAACCGAGAAGCGCCGGAAAGCTGAGGAGCCTCGGTGCACAAAGGCGGTTGGAGGAGAGCGAACCCAGAAGCCGGGTAGACGGTCCCGTCGGTGAGCACGATCTCGAACACCTCGTTGGTCAGGGCTAGGTCTGTCTTGTTCTGGATGTCTCGGACCAAGAGCGGGCGGACAGTGCAGCCGCTCACATCCCATGGTGCCGAAAGGGCACTATTACCCAAAATAAGCCGACTCCCCCGATGGTAAATTCGGGCCGGGCCAGGATTGGGCCCTGGGTAGGCGACTTGTGCGTTCAGAGAAAGGCTGCATCCCAAGAGCCATCCCACCACGGCTAGCCTGAGGTTCAGACTGCCGCGGCCAGCGAACGGTTGGGCGAGCATCAGGTTAGAATGACCTAAACCGTTGCCCTTGGCGAGAGCGGGTAGGGAGATGGCTCATCGAACCGGGGGGAAGCCCCCATAGTGAGAAGAAGGGGTCCGAGATTAGCCTAATCCTCATGAGAACTAAACGGACGGAGAAGTTGACGCTCGGTAACTGGATGACCGCGCCTTACAAGGTCTGGCGAGCCAGTCAGGCGGGCAAAGAGGTGCGGCCAGGGGTCAACCTACTCCCGACGGCCCGCGAGGTGCAGTCCCATGATTTGATTTTGTCACCGAAAGGAACTTCCGTATGAGCACCGCAAGAGGTTCAGTTGGTCGAATCAAGATTGGGATGGAGATTGCCGTCCTGGCCGTGTTGACAGGATGCGTAGGTTATGTTGATGGTGGTTACAGTGGGGCCGTAGTGGTGCGCGAACCTGATACGTTCGTGTTTGGCGGCGGTTTTGAGCGGGGGCGCGAGGTGCATGATTATAGTCATCGCGGATTTGAGAGCCGTAGGGTGGCGCATCCTTCCCGCGAGAGGGAAGAACATAGACGGTAAAATGCACACCTCATTGGCACCAAAGCTATCTGATCAGCCTATGACACTTTCAAAGCAATTGACACGTTTGAGCACCTGTTTGACGACCGCCTTTTTGGCGTCTTGCTGGGGCGTTTTGCCGTCAGCCCTGCACGCAGCGGAACAGAAGGACGCCCCACAGACACCCGTCGTCGCGCAACGGTCGTTCGCTTCGCCCGAAGCGGCCGTAAAGGCATTGCAAGCGGCAGCCGAAGCAAAAGACAAAGCTACCTTGACCAGCATCTTTGGCCCGGAGTTCCAGGAGCTTTTGACAGGCGACGAGGTGCAGGACTCAAACAACGCACGAAGGTTCGCTGCCGCTCTCGCCCAGGGCTGCAAGCCGGTGTCCGAGGGTGCGGACAAAATCACGCTCGAGGTTGGCACCAACAACTGGCCGATGCCGATTCCGCTCGTGAAGGCGAACGACCAGTGGCGTTTCGATACTGCGGCCGGCAAGGAAGAGATTATCAGCCGTCACATCGGAAAAGATGAACTCCATGCGATCGGGGTTTGCCGGGCATACGTTGCGGCGCAACGGCAATATGCCAGTGCGAACCCAGGCGGCGGTGGAACGAACTACGCCCGAAAATTCAAGAGCACGCCCGGCCAGAAAGATGGCCTCTACTGGGTGTCGACGGGAAATGATCCGGCCAGCCCATTCGGGCCTCTGGTTGCGGAAGCCCACGCGGAGGGGTATGGCCAGCACCCCAGCGCGGGTCCACACCCGTTTCACGGTTATTTTTTCAGGATTCTGACTAGGCAAGGCAAGGATGCGCCAGGCGGGAAAATGAATTACCTGACCGACGGCAACTTAACCGGAGGATTTGCCCTGGTGGCTTATCCCGTGACCTGGGACCATTCGGGCATCATGACCTTCATCGTCAACCAGGACGGCAAGGTGTTTCAACGCAATCTCGGCGAGAAGACTTTCCGGATCGCATCCGCGATGAAGGAATATAACCCGGACAGTAGGTGGACACTCGTGGAGGATGAAGGAGTTCAGCGCGCGGTTTCCGAGGACGCTCCTGCTCGCTGATCGACGCGGCTTTTGGAAGCCCGCCATGACGCTCACTCCGTTTGTGCCGGACTCATGAATCTCGGAGTGGTTCATAGCCCGCGACTTGGTGATCTTTGAGCTCATTCCGGGTGCTCGCACATTGGCATTTGACTCCGATTGTGTGCCGTGGAAACGGCAACATGGTGCGCACGGTTAGGTTTTGACCCCGGCCTTGAGGATCAAACATACTGGCTGCAGACCGATGCAGACCACGCCGCCCACAACCGCAAGCCGAACCTTCTTCGACCTCAGCCACGCCATCGAGCATGGCATGATCACCTATCGCGGACTGCCCGCTCCCTTGATTTGTGATTTTTTAAGCCGCGAAGCCTCGCGCCGGCATTACGCGGAAGGCACTGAGTTCCATATCGGGCGCATCGACATGGTTGCCAACACCGGCACCTACCTCGACAGCCCGTTCCATCGATTCGAGCAGGGCAAGGACCTTTCACAATTACCTCTTGATTCTCTCGCCGCCCTGCAGGGCCTCGTGGTTCGAGTCGATCCAGCTCAACGAGCAATCGGCGCCGATGCCTTCGAGAATCTGGACCTGAACGGCAAAGCAGTGCTGGTGCAAACCGGCTGGGATAGACATTGGCGCACCGACGCGTACTTCGAAGGCCACCCGTTCCTGACTGAGGATGCGGCTCGCAACCTCGCGGATGCGGGAGCGACACTGGTTGGCATTGACTCCTACAACATCGACGATACCGCCGATGGTCGTCGTCCAGTCCATACGATCCTGCTGGGCCGGGAGATTCCAATCGTCGAGCACATGACCGGCCTGGCCCAACTGCCCGCATCCCATTTCCTCTTCTACGCCGTGCCGCCCAAAGTTCGAGCCTTCGGCACCTTTCCGGTCCGGGCATTCGCGGTGGTATAGAGCGGTGGGTTGGCGGCAACCAGACACAGCCTTGTGGCGTGCCGTCGAATGATGCTCCTGGTCAGGGGCGCTGCAGACGGTGTGGCTCCAGGCAGCAGGTCCGATCTCTCCAAGTGCCGCGGGCGAGACTCGTCCAAGATCAAGTTGCTTCACGCCGACGCTGCAAGCCTTCGCCCAAAGCTTGCCAGGGGCGCGGCGAAAAAGGAGACTGTTGGTGGTTTGATCATAGAATTAATCAATACCGGCAGCGAGTTGATGCTCGGCCGCGTCACCAACACACACCAGCAGTGGCTGTGTCGGCAGCTAGCCGATCGCGGTTACTTGGTGCGGCGACAAGTGGCCGTCGCCGACACCTCCGCGCAGATCCGTGAAGCCGTGCGCGAATCCTTGGGGTGCGCGGATCTCGTGATTACCACCGGGGGGCTTGGGCCGACCACCGACGATTTGACCCGGGATGAGGTCGCGGCCCTGCTGGGACGCGGACTTCACGAAGACGCGGATGTTGTCGCTCATCTCGAGAACTGGTTCGTTACACGCAAACGCCCGATGCCGGCTAGCACGCGCATACAGGCGATGGTGCCTGAAGGGGCGATGGTTCTGCAGAACTCCCATGGAACGGCTCCAGGCTTGGTGATGTCGGCCGATCGTGGCAAGTTTGGAGGTCCGCCGGGCCATGAAGCCTGGCTGGTGATGTTGCCGGGCCCGCCGCGTGAGCTGCGCCCGATGTTTCTCAATCAAGTCGTTCCGTGGCTGATCAACCGCTTCCCGCCCGAGCAGCCATTTACCTGTCGCACCCTCCGCACTACCGGCATCGGAGAGTCCATGGTCCAGGAACGCATTGCCGGGCCGTTGGCCCAACTTTCTGCGGTCGGTTTGGACATCGGGTATTGCGCCCGGCCGGGCGAGGTGGATGTTCGTCTGGCGGCGCGGGGGGGCGAGGGAAATGCCATTGTGCGGCAAGCTGAGGCCGTGGTTCGAAAGGAGGTCGGGAATTTCATCTTTGGGCAGGAGGACGAGCCCCTCGAGGCAGTGGTGATTGGTCTGCTCCAAGCAAAGGGAAAATCACTGGTTGTGGCGGAGTCTTGCACCGGAGGGCGATTGGCGAGCCGGATCACCGATGTTCCCGGGGCGTCAGCGGTGTTCTTGGGGGGAGCGGTGACCTACGCAAACGAGGTGAAGGTGGCGCTACTGGGCGTTTCCCCTGCGACACTTAGTCTCCATGGCGCGGTCAGCGAAGAAACCGCGCGGGAGATGGCCAACGGAGCGCGCGCGCGCTTTCACGCCGATTATGCACTGGCGATCACCGGCATCGCCGGGCCCGGCGGTGGCACTGAAGATAAACCAGTGGGGACCGTCTTCATCGCCCTGGCGACCAGCCACCGGACCCGGGTCGTGCGGCAGCTCAACGGGTTTGACCGTGAAACCTTTAAGAACGTGACGAGCCAACAAGCGCTCGAGATGCTTCGGCGGGAGCTACTTTCCGAGCATGCGGGGCCGTCATGAGTTGGATCTATCGCAGGTTGGTTCGTCCGGTACTGTTCCAGCAAAACGCCGAGACGATCCATGATTGGACCATGGGCGGGCTGGGCTGGGTGTCGAGGCATCCGCTTTTGTGCGACGCATGCGCTAGCTTCCTGGCGGCGCCCCCATTGCCGGTCAATGTGTTCGGACTATCGTTCCCCAATCCAGTCGGGTTGGCTGCGGGAATGGACAAACATGCCGAGGCGGTACCGGCATGGGAGGCACTCGGTTTCGGATTCAGCGAGCTGGGCGGGGTAACGTGGCTCGCGCAACCCGGCAACCCATCGCCTCGGGTTTTCCGCGCTATTCCTGATCAGGCGATCGTCAACCGCATGGGGTTCAACAATGACGGCGCAGCGGCCTGCGCGCAGCGGCTCGCCGCGTTGCGCGCTACGAAGCACTGGCCCTCGCACCCCGTGGGCATCAACTTGGGCAAATCCAAAGTCACCCCATTGGAACAGGCGGCCGAAGATTATTCGTCGTCCTTGCGGGTGCTTTGGCCGCACGCGGATTTTTTTGTGGTGAACGTGAGTTCGCCCAACACACCAAATTTGCGCCAACTCCAGGACAGGGACGCGCTGGATCAGATTCTGGCTGCCCTGCAGGCAGTGAATCGCGAGTGCGCCCAACGCCCGACTACCCCCGCCTCCGAGCGGCGAAAACCGGTGTCGCCCGCCCCTTTGACTCCGACCTCCAAGCCAAAGCCCATCCTCGTGAAGGTCGCGCCCGACCTGTCTTTCGATGCCTTGGACGAGATTCTTCAGTTAGCAGGCCCCCGGCAAGTCGCCGGCATCGTTGCCACGAATACGACCATCACGCGGCCGCAATCGACCAACCCCGCGGTACAACGGGTTTATGCTGAGGCCGGGGGCTTGAGCGGCCGGCCGCTGGCGGCTCGGAGCACTGAGGTGGTTCGGCATATTTATCGCCAAACCAAAGGCACTTTGCCCATCATGGGTGTTGGCGGCATTTTCAACGCCGAGGACGCCTGGGAAAAGATCACCTCTGGCGCATCGCTGGTACAGGTTTATACTGGCTTGGTGTTCGAGGGGCCCGGCATCGTCAAAACGATTGTTCGAGGGCTTTGCGAACGATTGAGTGCCGCCGGCCTTCAGCAGGTGCACCAAGCCGTAGGCATTTCCGCATGAGCACGCCCAGACCACGATGATATCCACGGCTTCGACTCCGTCCGCACCCGCCCAATCGGGGCAGTTGCAGAGCCACCCGGCTGCTGCTTGCTCCATCGCGATCCCGGAGCTGTTGGCGCCCGCCGGTGACTGGGAATGCGCTCGTGCCGCCGTGGAGAACGGCGCCGACGCCATCTATTTCGGCCTGGACCGTTTCAATGCCCGGATGCGCGCCAAGAATTTCACGATAGCCGATCTGCCATCGCTGATGGAGTTCCTGCACCGCCGTGGTGTCAGGGGGTACGTTTCGTTTAATACCCTGATCTTCGCCAATGAACTCGCCGACGCTGAACAGACCCTGCGGGCGATTATTGCAGCCGGGGTCGATGCCGCCATCGTGCAGGACGTGGGCATCTGCCGGTTGATCCGCCGACTCTCTCCCGACTTCCCGATCCATGCCTCGACCCAACTCACAATTACTAGCAGCGCAGGCGTCGAGTTCGCTCGAGAGTTGGGTTGTGACCTCGTGGTGCTGGCACGGGAATGCTCCCTGAAGGAAATCGACCGAATCCAGGCCGCCTTGGTCGGCGCTCAAACCTGCAGCGCGCCGGCCCCACTGCCTCTGGAGGTCTTCGTGCACGGGGCATTGTGCGTTGCTTATTCGGGGCAATGCCTAACTAGCGAATCGTTAGGTGGCCGATCCGCCAACCGCGGCGAATGCGCCCAGGCCTGCCGGATGCCCTATGATTTGATTTCCGACGGCCAACAGGTGCCGCTGGGCGATCGGCGTTATTTGCTCAGTCCGCAGGACCTGGCTGGAATCGAGCTTCTGCCTGACCTCGTCCGCCTGGGCATCCGTTCTCTCAAGATTGAAGGCCGCCTGAAGGCGCCGGAGTACGTTGCGAACATCACCCGTCTTTATCGCAAGGCCTTGGATCGGCTGGCCGCGTCCGCCACGGGAGAGTCAGTGGCCGCGTCGCCCGAACTCAAGAAGGAGGATCGTTACGAGATGGAAATGGCCTTCTCTCGCGGGCTCTACACGGGCTGGTTTGGCGGCGTCAACAATCAGGAACTGGTCCACGCGCGTTTCGGGAAGAAGCGTGGAGTGTATCTCGGCGAAGTGATCCGGGTGCACGGACACCAGGTCCATCTGCGCCTGGAAGGCTCGCTCAAACCTGGAGACGGGATTGTCTTCGATGCCGGCCAGCCTGACGTGAAAGAGGAAGGCGGACGCGTGTATGCTGTGCAGCCTCGCGGCGCTGAGGTCGCGCTCGCTTTCGGCGAAGGTGACATCGATTTCCGGCGCATCCAGCCGGGGAACAAGCTTTGGAAAACCAGCGACCCGCAACTCGAACGCCGGCTGCGCCGGAGCTTCGAGGAGGGAAAGACTCAGCACCAACAGCCCATCGCCATGGAAGTGTCCGGCAGGGTGGGCGAACCTCTCATCGTAAGCGCGCGCGATCAGGTCGGCACAGTGGTGCAAGCAAAGTCAGCCATGCCGCTAGTCCAGGCCCAGGCGCAACCGCTGACCAGCGAACGTTTGCGCGAACAATTGGGCCGTCTTGGTGGAACCCCGCTGCGGCTGGGCCATCTACAAAACCACTTGGAGGGGGAAGTGATGCTGCCGGTTAGCGAACTCAATCGTGTGCGGCGGGAGATCGTCGCCCTGTTCGAGAGCGAGCGGTCGGCTGGGCCCGGTTGGACCTTGATTCAGAGCGCCGGCTGCCAAGTTGAGGGAGAGCTGCCAACACCAAGGCCAGTGGATCAGGCTCAGCTCGTGGTTCTGGCGCGAACCCTCGGACAACTTGAAGCGGCGTGGCGTGCTGGCGTTCATACGCTCTATTGTGAATTTGAGGACCCAAAGAAATACCGAGAGGCAACCGCGCGGTTTAGGGCATGGAAGGATGGCAAAGTGGGAGAGCTGTTCGTCGCTCCACCTCGAATCACCAAGCCCGGCGAAGAATGGATCCTCAAGCTGGTCCGTTCCAGCGAGGCGGACGGCTATCTGGTGCGGAATTATGACCAGCTCGCGTTGCTTTCCGGGTGCCGGCTGGTAGGCGATTTCTCGTTGAACGTGGCCAACGGGCTGAGCGCCGAGTATTTCATGAAGCGCCCCGGGATGGAACGCGTTACGGCGTCGTACGATCTTAACGACGTCCAACTGGAGGCCCTGCTGCAGACCGCCCCGCCCGAATGGTTCGAGCTCACGATTCACCAACACATGCCCATGTTTCACATGGAGCATTGCGTCTTCTGCGCCTTCCTCTCCAAAGGCACGGACTACACCAATTGCGGCCGGCCGTGCGACCACCACGACCTGAAGCTTCGGGATCGGGTCGGTGCGGAGCATCCGGTGAAGGCGGACGCGGGCTGCCGCAACACGGTTTATAACGCTCTGGCGCAGACGGGTGCGGAATACGTAGGGCGCTTGCTCCAGTTGGGCGCCCGCCGCTTCCGTCTCGAGTTTCTGAACGAGACCCCCGATCAAGTGGCGCGAACGATCCCGATGTATCAGGCGTTGTTGCGCGGGGAGGTCAGCGGCGCCACGGTCTGGCGCGAACTGAAACTCCGCCATCAATTGGGTGTGACTCGCGGTTCGCAGGAGAAGCTGGACCGGGCTTGGTCGGCTATTTGAGCAGCGCACGGCGGTGCCGGTGCGCTGCTTGCCAAAACGCTAAACTCAAAACCGAGAGGAAATCATGAAAGTGACCGAAGTTGCATTCGTTGGTTATCCGGTGACAGATCTGAAAAAGGCGTGTTGGTTCTATGAAGAGCTCTTGGGCCTCGTCCAGACCCGGATCTTTGGCGACCGCACTCAGGGGTGGCTCGAGTACGACATTGGCCCGACCACCTTGGCCATCACGAACATGGCGCCAGACTGGAAGCCTGCGGGCGGCGGCGGCAGCGTGGCGTTTGAGGTGGACGACATGACTTCAGCGGTAGACCGCCTCAAGGCGGCGAGCATTCGTTTTGTGAACGGCCCGTTCGAGACCCCCATCTGCCACATCCTGGTTGTGGCTGATCCGGACGGAAATCTAGTCACAATCCACCAGCGCAAGAAGACTTAGTCGCGGGTCCACGAAAAAAGCAGGGCACCCGCACACCACGAGCGCGCCCTAATAGCGGCTTAAACCGTCGGGTTACTGACGGAGAAACCGCGCGCGTTTGAGAGGATGTGGCTTGCGACGCGAGTGGCCCAGAGCCGTTTAGATCTCGAGTTATCCGATAACACCGCGCGCAAGAGCCGATATTCACGGTACTTACGCGGATTCGGAGAAGGCGTCTCCCGGCTGATTTCGCTCGGCGGCAGAACTCCTCTACCTGTGCGAACCCATGGTCCGCCACGTTGCCGATGGCGGCGTTGGGCTCCCCGAAGGTGGAAACCCACAGCAGGGTCCTGCCCTTGTCCACCGAAGAGCGGTGCGTCGCTGGTTGTTTCTGGCCCGCCATTGGCGCGGTTCTTGTGCTCATGCCATCTATTGGTAGCATCGATAATAAACTAAGTCAAGTAACGATGTGATCTGCATCTAGACCGGACTTGGTTGACAATTGGATGAACCAGGGCCGGCTCGTCGCCCCATTCGAGCAAAGCCAAACTCGGTCGTGGCTTTCAGTCCCGGGCGAGCGGACCTATTCGTGAGCTACGCCTTGCGCCTCTGCCTTTAAGCGCTGCCGCTCCGCGGCTTTGGCGAAGGGGAAGTAAACTATCATCGCGATCACAATCGAGATTGCACCCCAGACTGCGGCTCTCCAGTCTCCCCCGGTGACCAGGTAATGCCCGATGATTGGCGGAGTGGTCCAAGGCACATTGACGAACGGTTTGTGAATCACCCCCCATTGCATAAGCAAATAGCTGCTGGCCGTCAGGATCAAGGCGTTGAGAATATACGGCACCATAAAGATCGGGTTCAGCACAATCGGGAACCCAAAGAAGATGGGCTCGTTGATCTGGAAGATCTGGGTGGGCAACGACAAGCGGCTGACTTTCCGATAACCCGGCTCGCGCGAGTTCCACATCACGAGCGCCAGCGCAATCGTCGCCCCGGTCCCGCCAACGTTAACGAACGCCGTGAAGAACCCATAGGCGGTGACGTAGGGCAGGGGCTGTCCTTGGGTCATCGCTTCAACATTCGCCGTCAGGTACTGCAAAAAGATGGGCGCAACGATAGCGTCCATGGCGTTGTCCCCGTTGATGCCCACCGACCAGAGCAGTGTGACTAGAAAGGCATACACCAGAATGCCGGGCAGGGTATTCAAGGCGAAGACGACCGGTTTGAACGCCGTTTGGACCAGGTGATCGATATCCACTCCCAGCACAAAGCGGATCACCCAGAAAACTAACACCAGGAAGAAGAGCGGGATCAGTGAGAGGAACGACTCATAAACAATGGGCGGCACATTCTCGGGCAGTTTAACCACGATGTTTTTGTCCGTGAACAGTTTCTGAACGCGGACGCACACCAGGGCGATAATGACCGCCGTGAACAGGCCTTTTGAGCCGAGGTTGTCCATCGAGAACGCGATGTCCTCCGCTTTTCCCCCCACTTTGAGCTGGATCATCAGGAAGACCACGGTGGCCATGGACGCGCTTACGATTGCCTCCTGCTTGAGCTGCTTGCCGAGGTCGTATCCGATCGCAAAGCAGACGAACACGGACAGTAGGCCAAAAGTGGCGGTCACCGGAACTTGGAGCAGCGGGAGATAGGGCGCGATGATCTTGTCCCAACCGGTCACTGGCAGGAACGACACGATGATGAACAAGCCGCCGATGATGGTGAGCGGCACGACCGACACCATCCCGGCACGGATGGCCGAGAGCCAGATATTCTCACTCAACGCCGTCAGCGGCGGCACCACGTGTTTGTTCAGTAACTCGGTTGCCGTGCTCACGCAGCCTCCTCCAGTGAGCAGTCGATCGGGGTCTTGAGCATTAACTCCTTCGGTTTGGGATTCGGAGCCGTGTCGGCCTTCGCGCTGTGATGCTCGGGCTTCTCAGCGACCTCGAGCCTCAGTTCCCCAAGCTCTTGCCCATGTAGATGCAGCCGTCTGCGCCCGAGCCCACGCGGATGAGTTCCTGGAAACCCAGGCGCAGATAAAACCCAAAGGCGGTCGTGTTCATCATACTCACGCCGAGGTGTGCGCCTGGAGAACCACGTTGGCGGAGTTTGCCCATGACCTGTTCGATCATGCGCCGGCCGAACCCGCGGCCCTGCGCGCGCACCAGCAGATCGATGTGCAGGTGGGACGGGTATTTCTCGTAAGGCTCAGGTGTGAAGTAGTCGGGATTGTGGTACCAGTGATGGACGGTTTGCGCCCTGCTCCATTGGGAGGGATCGGTCTTCGGGTCAGGGAATCGAGCGCACAAATCCGGCCGCCACTCCGCCTCGTAGCGAGCGTAAAAGACGCGCGAATCGAACGCGCCCAGCGCGTACCCGCAGATGCCTTCAGCGTCCTCCAGAATCAGGCTCAACTCCGGCTCATAGGCGAGGTAGGGACCGACGAAAATGCGGCCCAGAGCGTCCGGGTCTTCGCGGTAAAACGGCTCGCCGTCTTTTCCGAAATCACCCGTTTTCAGACAAACGTAATAGGCTCCCGGCTGATCGCCGGGCCGAGCGGGGCGGATGGTGCAGTCGTTCATGACAAAAAACTCGGCGCTTTCTTGAATACACCGCAGTTGGCCGTGGGGAAAATCTGCCGGGAGTTACCCCCCGAGTAAAGGTGAACCGCTCACAACACCTTGATATTGGCATGGTTCGCTGCTTCCCGCAGCGGCCCGTCCTTGCACGCGAGCGGAAGCCGTCGTCTTTGCGCGAGCTCAAGGTACGCGGCGTCGTAGACGCTCAACTGAAACTCACTCGCAATCGCCGAGAGCTTGGTGAAAGCCAGCACTGACATTTCATGGTACAAAATGACTAGCTAGTAACCAGTTTGCCACGAGAGGCACCCCAAGGGAAGCTCCCTTTCTCAGGGCGCGCCGGCCGGAGCAAGGGGCATCCTTCCCGTGCCCTTTCGCTCAAAAGCGAATCTCAAATCCCCGGATTGCATCAGGGTCGCTTTTGGGGCATACATGGTCAGTTTATGCTTACCCCATTTCGTGTGGCTATGTCTGCGCTCGCCGGCTTGGCTCTCTGTGTTCATGCCGGCCAGACTGGCGAGCCGCGCCGGCTTCTCGCGGCGGACTACTCGACCAAGCGTCTTGCGGTCGTGAACGAGGCTGGGGATCTCGAATGGGAATGCCCGATCCAGGACATCCATGACGCTTGGGTTCTGCCCAACGGCAACCTGCTCTTTCAGACCAATTGGACGTGGATCGTTGAACTAAACTCCAAACACGAAGAGGTCTGGAGCTACGACGCCGGCGCGAACAACGGAAACGAAGGCAAGCACGTCGAGGTCCATGCCTTCCAAAGGCTCAACAACGGGTGGACAATGATTGCCGAGTCGGGCCGGGCCCGGATCATCGAGGTGGATCAACAGGGAAAGTTGCGCCACGAGATGGCGTTGCATGTCACCCATCCTGACGCCCACCACGACACGCGGCTGGCACGCAAACTCGACAACGGGAACTACCTCGTGGCCCACGAGGGCGATGGCATGGTCAGGGAATACGAGCCGGGCGGGAAAGTTGTGTGGGAGCATGAGGTCAAGTCCGCGGTCTATTCCGCCGTTCGGTTGAAGAACGGCCACACCCTGATCGGATGCGGAAATGGCCATCGGGTGATTGAGGTGGACGCGAGTGGCAAGGAAGTGTGGACGGTGGAGCCAACCGAACTGCCGGGGATCAATTTGGTCTGGGTGACCATGGTAGAGCGCTTGCCAAACGGGAACACCACCATCGTCAACTGCCATGCCGGGCCGGAGAATCCACAGATGATCGAAGTAACGCCAGAAAAGAAGGTCGTCTGGACCTTCAAGGATTTTTCACATTTTGGGAATGCGCTGCCAGTAGCTAGGGTGCTAGGCAGCCCGAAATAGCCCGGCGGTTAGAGATGACCACGCTTGCCGTCAATCTGCTCCTGTTCTGCGCCATCTGCCAGGCGGTGCTCGGGGCTGAGGCCGGCGGTGCGGATCTCGAGTTCTTCGAAAAGCGAATCCGGCCGGTGCTCGCGGACAATTGTTACAAGTGCCATAGCCGCCAAAGCGAAAAGGTCAAAGGAGGGCTGCTGCTTGATTCGAGAGAGGCCATAGTCAAGGGAGGCGATTCCGGAGCCGCGGTGGTTCCTGGCGACCCCGAGAATAGCCTGCTCATCAAGGCGGTGCGCTACACGGACAAGGACCTCCAGATGCCGCCCAAGGACAAGAAGTTGTCTGAGCGGCAAATCCACGATCTCACGACTTGGGTAGTTTCAGGTGCGCCCTGGCCTCAGGAGCGGGGGAATCAACCAGCGGCAGCCGGCGTCGCAAGCGGCGGGATCACAGACAAGGACCGGGCTTACTGGGCCTTCCAGCCCATCAGCCGTCCTCCGGTTCCCATTCTCGAGGGCCGCCTGAAGACCACCAGCCCGATCGACGCGTTTGTGCGATCCGGGCTAGCCGCCAGGGAGTTGGAACCCAATCCACCGGCCATAAAACGGGAACTGGCGCGCCGTGTGTATTTCGATTTGATTGGCCTGCCACCCACCCCAGAGCAGGTGCGGGCCTTTGAGCAAGATCCCTCGCCCGCCTCCTACGAGAAAGTGGTGGACTACCTTCTGGCCCTGCCGCAATACGGCGAACGCTGGGGCCGCCACTGGCTGGACGTGGTCCGCTATGCACAGTCGAACGGTTACGAGCGTGACGGTGAAAAGCCGCTGGCCTGGCGTTATCGAGACTATGTGATCAAGGCCTTCAACGAGGACAAACCCTACGACCGGTTTGTTACGGAGCAGTTGGCTGGCGACGAGCTGCCTGATTGCACCCCAGACTCAATTGTGGCCACGGGATTTCAGAGGCTCGGTGTTTGGGATGACGAACCGGACGACAAGACCACCGCAGAGTACGACGAGCTCGATGACATCATCTCGACCACCGGGGTGACGTTCCTCGGTCTCACCTTGGGTTGCGCCCGGTGTCACGACCACAAGTTTGATCCTATCCCCCAGGCGGATTACTACCGGATGGTTTCCTTCTTTCACAACGTGCGGCCCTATGGGCCGGCTGCCTTCAAGCTGGATTCCCCCAACTACGCGCCTCTCGCCACCCGGGCCCAAGTGGGGGAGTGGGAACAGGAGCATGCGACGAGAATCAAAGAAGTGAAAGCGAAGGCCCAGGCAGCCACCGGCGATGAGGGGAAAAAACTGCAAGAGGAGTTGGCTCGGATCCAGGAGGAGCAACCGCCCTTCGAATGGGCCCTCGCGGTGCGCGAACAAACTGAACCGGTGAATACCCATGTCCTGATCCGCGGCAACGCGCGATCACTGGGAACGGAGGTCGAACCGGCGTTTTTAACTGTGCTGGGCGGAGACAAGCCACACCTCGAGCCACCAGCCGAAGGAGCGCGCTCCACCGGTCGCCGGCTGGCGTTGGCAAGGTGGATCGCCAGCCCGAAGAATCCACTGACCGCCCGGGTGATGGTTAACCGGCTTTGGCAACATCATTTCGGGCAAGGGATCGTGCCCACCACGACCGATTTCGGCAGAGCCGGTATGGCGCCAACGAACGCGAAACTTTTGGATTGGCTGGCGGCGGAATTCATCGAGAACGGATGGTCGGTCAAGAAGATGCAGCGATTGATCGTTCTCTCGGATGCCTACCGGATGTCGTCTCGAGCCACCAATGCCAACGCCATCGCCAAAGACCCGGCCAACTCACTCGTTTGGCGGCAAAGCCTGCGGAGGCTGGAGGCTGAGACGATCCGCGATACCATTTTGAGCATCAGCGGCAACCTGAACCCGGCAATGGGCGGTCGCGGCTTCTTTCCGCATGTGGCAGGCGAGGTGATTGCCGGTGCTTCCCGCCCCGGCCAAGACTGGGAGAAATCCAGTCGAGAGGAGCAGTCGCGTCGAAGTATCTACACCTACATTCGCCGGACAATGTTGGCCCCGATGTTCGAGGCTTTCGATTACAGCAATACGGCTTCCCCTCTGGGCGAACGCCCTGCGACCACGGTCGCTCCACAGGCGCTGATGCTGCTTAATAACAGCTTCATGAGTCAGGAATCCGAGGTGTTCGCGGCCAGGCTGATGAAGGAGGCCGGCCCCGACCTAAAGAGGCAAATCAGTCGAGGGTATCAGTTGGCACTCAACCACGACCCGAGCGCCGGCGAAATGAAAGCAGCGTTGGCCTTTGTGAAACGACAACACGATGCCTACGGGTTGTTAGCCTCCCGGCTTACCTTTCGTCCCGATGTTCCTACTTCGCTATTCGTGGATTATATGGGCCAACTCGACGCGCCTGACTTCCTGCTCGGGCCGCGCCCAGGCTGGACCTATTACCGCGGGCATTGGTCTTCAGCCTACGAAGGCATCCGCACGCTCGATCGCGCTCGTGCTCCATTCGCCCTCTGGACCGACGCCCCCTGGACCAACTGCGTGATCGAAGGCCAACTCGTCGTTCACCGTGCCGCTGAGTTTGGATCACTCCTGTTGCGAGCCCGGGGCGAGGATGAAGAGCAGCGTGGCTATGAGGTAATGTTTGATCCGCGAGCACAGCGGTTGTTGTTGAGGCGTCATGAAACCGCGGTGACCAATCTCGCCGAAGTCGCAGCCAGCATCCCCACGGAACAACCTCTCCGGGTGCGCATTCAACTGGCTGATGATCGCATCCGGGTTTGGCTCGGCGCCGAAAACCAACCTCGGCTGGATTACCGCGACCCTCGCCCGATTTCCAACCCCGGTTTCTTCGGCGTCCGGACCTGGGGCGCTGCCCTTAGCCTGGATCATCTGGTCCTGCGCGATCGGGGCCGCAGTCGAACCCCAGCGCCCGCCTTCGCCGGTTTTCTCGATCGGCAGGGAGAAACGGACAGCGGTTCCCGCCGGGTTTCGCCCGCCGATCAGCGCGCCCTTCAGTCCTTTTGCCTGCTGCTGTTTAATCTTAACGAAACCGTCTATGTGGACTGACATGGCCACCATTTGAACCAGCTATGAAAACTCATCAACCGTCCGGTTCAAAAGGCCTGTGCGTGGGCTCCCGGCGCGAATTCCTCTGGCAAATGGGGGCGGGCTTCGCGGGGGTAGCTTTGACCGCTTTGCTGGATCAGGACGGTTTCTTCAGCCGGGTTGCGGCGGCGACCCCTGCCGCTGTGGATGCGAATCCGCTCCGCGCCAAACCACCGCACTTTCCCACTAAAGCCAAGGCATGCATCTTCCTTTTCATGTATGGCGGGCCCTCGCAGATGGACTTGTTCGACTACAAACCGGAACTGCAGAAGCGCGACGGCCAAACGATCGACATGGAGATTCGGCGCCGCGACGTCAGGCCTTCCAAGCTCCTGGCGAGCAAGCGCACCTTCGCGCAGTGTGGCCAGTCGGGTCTTTGGTGCTCGGATGCTCTTCCCCACCTCGCCAAGAAAATGGACAAATTGGCGGTGATCAAGTCCCTCTACGCCGATTCCTTCGCGCACGGTTCAGCGATGTTGCAGATGAACAGCGGTCGAATCATCCAGGGGTACCCTTCGTTCGGATCATGGCTAAGCTACGGCTTGGGCTCCGCGAATCAGAACCTGCCGGGTTATGTCGTGATGCTCGATCCACGCGGCGGCCCAATCAGCGGCGCGGCCAACTGGTCTAGCGGCTTCATGCCCGCCGCCTATCAAGGCACCGTTTTCCGATCCAGCGGCCAGCCAATTCTGGATCTGGCTCCCAGCCGTGATCTTACTCCCGAGATGCAACAGGACCTGATCCAAACGGCCAACCAGTTCAACGCCACGCACCTGGCAAGTCGTCCAGGCTACTCCGAATTGCAGGCCCGCATCGCCAGCTACGAGCTCGCATTCCAGCTCCAAAGCACCGCCCCTGAGGCGCTAGACCTGACGCAAGAGGCCGCCGCAACCAAGGATCTCTACGGACTCAACGATCCGAAAACCGACCATCCTCTCGCGTTTGGCCCGGCACCCTTTGGACGCCAGTGCCTGATCGCGCGCAGACTAGTAGAACGTGGCGTTCGCTTCGTCCAGATTTATCACGGTGGCGGCCATCAGCAGCAGAATTGGGATGCCCATAATGGAGTCGAAGAGAACCTCAAAATCCACTGCCCGGAAATCGACAAACCGATTTCCGCGTTACTCACCGATTTGGAGCAACGCGGGTTGCTGGATGAGACCCTCGTGGTTTGGGGCGGAGAGTTCGGCCGCCAGCCAGTGGTTCAGGGCGACAGCGGAGGCCGTGACCACAATCCCAAGGGCTTTACCTACTTCATGGCAGGGGCGGGGATCAAAGGCGGTATCTCCTACGGCGAGACGGACGAATTGGGCCACGAGGCGGTTGTGGACAAACACCATATCCGCGACCTGCACGCGACTCTCCTCCATCTGATGGGCCTAGATTACAAAAAGCTCACCTACTTCTACAGTGGCCTGAACCAAAAGCTGACCGGAGTGATCGAACCCGAGATCATTAATGGGATCTTGGCGTAAACGGGTCAAATATTCTCCGCGATGGTCGGCGGCATCGGGTAGTTGACCGCGACTTCTGGGCCCAAGGTGCCGTCGCCCCGGGCTAGCACGCGATACTCACGGATCTGGATCGAGACCTCCTTCCCATCGTCAAGCCCCAGGCTGGCATACTCCTCCTTGGTCATTCGTGCCCGCACGATCAGCCCCGACGGCAGCTCCAGTTCGAGCCGAAGCATGATTCCAAGAAAGAAGGTGTGCTTCAGCACCGCCCGGTGGTGGTACAGTCCCACGTCGGGTGACACCTGAACCGCGTAGGGCCGGAATCCAATCCTCATCCCTTGGCCGTCCGGATGGCCCTGCGCGGGGAACGCCAATTCTCCCACGCGCGCCACACCATTACGCACTTCAAGCTCGAGCACGTTCATCACGCCGATGAACCGGGCCACAAACTCGTTCGCGGGTTGTTCATAGACCTCACGAGGCGTGCCGATTTGTTCCAGGTTGCCCTTGGAGAAAATAACAATCCGGTTGGCGACCTCCATCGCCTCTTCCTGATCGTGCGTGACAAACAAGGTGGTGACATTCAAGTCGTGGTGCAAACGCACCAGCCATTCGCGCAGGTCTTGACGAATCTTGGCGTCTACTGCACCGAACGGCTCATCGAGCAGGAGGACACTGGGCTTAGGGGCTAGCGCTCGCGCGATGGCCACTCGTTGGCGCTGGCCTCCCGAGAGCTGATGAGGGTAACGGTGCTCCAGTTCTTCGAGTCCGAACAACTGGATCATTTCGGCGACCCGTTCAACGATGGCGCGTCGCTTCCATTTCTTGATCTTCAGGCCGAAGGCGATGTTCTTAAACACGGTCATGTTCTTGAACAGCGCATAGCTCTGGAAGACAAAGCCGATGTTGCGCTCCCGCACCGATACGTCGTTGACGCGTTGGCCCCTGATGAAGATGTCGCCTTGGGATGGGATTTCCAGGCCGGCAATCATCCGCAGGACCGTGGTCTTGCCCCCGCCGCTGGGCCCGAGCAACGCCACCAACTCCCCTTCGTTCACAGAAAACGTCACTCGATTCACGGCATCCACGCCGCCGAACCGTTTGGTCACATCCTTGAGAGCGATGCTCATGACTCAGGTGCTTGGGGCAGTGGTCCTCTCGGCTCGCGCAAACTCTCGTGCCGTTCTCATCTCAAGGACCGTCTTGATACCAAGAGTCACCAAGGCAAGGACCGCCAGCAAACTGGCCAACGCGAATGCTCCCACCGCGTTGTATTCCTGGTACAGCTTCTCGACCCGCAACGGCATTGTATCGGTTAATCCGCTGACCCGCCCCGACACGACGAAGACGGCGCCAAATTCGCCCATCGCCCTGGCGTTGCACAGGATCACCCCATAAATCAGTCCCCATTTCACCGACGGCAGCGTGACATACCAGAATGTCTGCCATCCGCTGGCGCCCAAAGTCATCGCAGCCTGTTCCTGGTCCGAGCCGGTAGCCTGCATCACCGGGATCAATTCGCGCGCCACGAACGGGAACGTCACAAAAATGGTCGCCAGCACAATCCCAGGAACCGCAAAGATGATCTTGATCTCGTGCGCATCCAGCCATTTTCCGAAGTAACCCTGAAGCCCGAAGAGAATGACGAACATCAGCCCAGCCACGACCGGCGAAACCGAAAAAGGAAGGTCAATCAAAGTGATGAGGAGCGATTTGCCTCGGAATTCGAACTTCGCAATCGCCCACGCAGCCGCCACCCCAAACACCGCGTTGAGCGGCACCGTGATCGCCGCCACCAGAAGGGTGAGGCGGATTGATGCCCATGAATCGGGTTCGACCAAGGAATGTAGGTACGCACCCACGCCCTTGCCCAGGGCCTGAGCAAAGACATTCGCCAGAGGCAAAAGCAGAAAGACCAAAGCGAATACCCACGCAACCGAAACCAGGCACCATTTCACGAGTGGCGACTCGTCGACGCCGCGGCGCGGGGCTCTTCCCGGGCGGCTGCGTCGATTGCTTGGAGGTGCGGCCATGGATTATCGGTTGAATCGGCTGGACCATACCTCCAGCGCGTTGATGATCGCCAGAATCAGGAACGACAGCACCAATAGTACGGCTGCTATGGCGGTGGCGCCAAGATAGTCGAACTCCTCCAATCGCTGCACGATCAGATAAGGCGCAATCTCCGTCTTGAAAGGCAGATTCCCCGAAATGAACACGATTGAGCCATACTCTCCCACCGCCCGCGCAAAGGCCAACGCGAAACCGGTCACAACGGTTGGAAGGAGGGTCGGTGCAATAATCGAGTAAAAAGTTCTCAGGCGAGTCGCGCCGAGAGTCGCAGCCGCTTCCTCAACTTCCCTCTCAAGATTCTCCAGGACCGGCTGGAGGGTTCGAATGGCAAAAGGCAATCCCACGAACGTCAGCGCAATCACGATTCCCAGCACGCTGAACGACCCCGTAATGCCCAGCGGCACCAGGTAGCGCCCCAGCCAGCCGTTCGCGGCGAAGAGGTCCGACAGGCTTAGTCCGGCTACCGCGGTAGGCAATGCAAAAGGGAAATCGACCAGAGCGTCAATCAGCTTGCGGCCCGGGAATTCGTAGCGAACCAGCACCCATGCCATCAGCGTTCCGAAAATGGCGTTCGCCAGGGCAGCCAGGAACGAAGCGCCAAAGGTTAGCCGATAGGCCGCCATCGCCCGCGGGGTGGTGGCCAATCTCCAAAAGTCCGGCCAAGTGAGGTGCAACGCCTTGAAAAACAGACCTGCCATCGGAATCAACACCAGGGCACTCAAGTACGCCAGCGTGAAACCTAGGGTCAGGCCGAAACCGGGCAGCGCATTGAACCGTTTTTCCGCCATGGTCAGTGGGGAGGCAAGGCCAGCATAAACGAGAGATCTGGTTACACCAGAACGTTTTTCACGCGAGGATAATCACCCAATTGGTGATTAAATCAAGTATTTAACTCAAGTTTTGACCCACGAGACTAGAACCCTTAACCTCCAACGGTTAAGGCTCATCAAAGCCAAGCGTTGAGCCGCCGCTCCACACGGGCTTGATCAGCGTGAGAGATCATTCCTAACTGCGATCCTGAGGAATAGAGCTAGGAATCCGCTTCAAATCTTGACTTTTTGAGTAGGGATTATACTCTATCCGTATGAAGCTTTCGTTGCGGGGTGAATATGCCCTGCGCGCTCTTGTGGTTCTTGGCCTCAACTATGAACGAGGCATTGTCACCACCCAGGCCATTTCTAAAGCTCAAAACATCCCCAAGCGATTCCTGGAACAGATCCTCAACGACCTCAAGGCCGCCGAGGTCGTTGAGAGCCGTCGGGGCGTGACGGGCGGCTATCGCCTTGCTTTACCACCCGACCAAATCACGCTGGCTCGTGTCGTGCGACACATCGAAGGCCCCCTCGCCCCGGTAGGCTGCGTCAGCGAAGGCTTCTACGAAGCCTGCACTTGTCCCGACGAAGCACGTTGCGGGATCAGGAGTGTGATGAAAGAGGTTCGGGATGCCATCGCTAGCATCCTGGAGAGCGTCACCGTCGCACAACTCTGCAAACGGGTACAGTCCCTGGAAGCAGTCTCGGCAACCCATCAGGACTACTCGATCTAGCCCGCTGGGTTCACTTCAAATCGAAGACCATCTCGTAGTCATCCATAACGAAGCCTTGGCCGATGTCATTGACCACCGCACGATCGACTCGAAAACCAGATTTCTGGTAAGCGTGGATCGCCTTCTGGTTTTGCTTGTTTACATTGAGGCGGATGCGTCGCGCGCCGAGTTGCGCCGCCTTGCCCTTGACGTGCCGCAACATCTTTTGGCCGAAGCCATGGCCGTGGAGGCTTGGTAGGAGGTAGAGTTTATGCAGCTTCAACTCGGCTTTCTCCTGTTCCAGTTCGCACGATAAATAGCCAACATTCTCAACTCCTAGCTGGGCTAGTTCCCAGAAGAGACCCTTGGCGATTTCACGCCGGATGGTTTCCTCGGCGTACATCCAACCGAGCATGTACTCGATCTGTGCTTGAGAAAGGATGGCTGAGTAGTGAACCCGCCAGATTTCCTCGGCTAGCCGCAGCAGTTCAGGAACGTCCGACACCCCTGCCGGACGCAGGACGAGCTCTTCAGGTACGGGTGGTGGCTGAGCCATGGTGGTCGCTAACCCGAGAGCCGAGGTGAGCAAGCCTGCCTGCGGTCTTCGACGATTGCATGGGCGCGCTCGATCACGAAGCGGCGCCGGAGAGGAACCTCAGGCTGATTCAAAGGGCCGAGCGGACGGTTCGATGGACCGCAGAGTTCGGCGCCGCGTGGGACTAGGGCTGCTTGTCTTTCTTGTCGTCCTTCTTGTCGTCTGGCTTGTCCGAGGAGGAGATGGCGGCACCCGCGGGAGCCGTAGCGTTGAGCTGGGTAAGGACCTCGTCCGTGAGGTCCGGCGTACCGCTGGTGAACAAGAGAACTGGAGTGCCCGTCGCGCTCAGAGCGGAGCTATCCACTACGAGGGTGTAAGAGCCAGTCGAGGCTTTCTTGGTAACCAACTCCCGAATCTCCTTGACGATGTTCTCGACCATTCGCCGCTTTTGATCGCCCAGAGTCGAGTCCATCTGTTTCTCGAACCCGGCAATGCTCTGCTCAATTTCTTTGATCTCAAGGAGCTTTCCTTCAGAGGACTTCTTCCGCTTGTCGCGTTCCTCGCTGGAAACGGCTTGGTCGTTCACGCTGTCCATGAGCTTGCGATACTCTTCGTTGGCTTTGGTGTAGTCATCCACCATGCCCTTCTTGGCCTTAACGAAATCGTTGTAGCGATCCTTGAGTTGCAGGTCGGCCTGCTTGGTCTTCCAGTACCCGTCGAAGACCGTCTTCACATTGATCACCGCGATCTTGGCTTCGGCAGCCTGCGTCGAAACTGCCAGCCCCACGGTGAGGCCGGTGGCCAGAAGCAGTGCCGGGATTGAGAGAAAAGAAAATTTCATGTTCAGGAGTTTAACAGAGTAGTGTTCAAAAGTCTCGCGTGTAACCCACGCCGAATTGGAAGCGGCCGCTGTTCCCGTTGCTGCTATCGTGCGTGATCGGGAGCGCATAGTCCAGGCGCAGCGGGCCGACCATGGGAATATTGAGGCGGATGCCCATGCCGGCGTCGTCGCTGTAGAGCGGATCGCCCGGGGGTACGCGGAAGCTGTAAGGTTTTAGGTACACGTTGCCAATATCGTAGAAAAACGCCAAACGTAAACGATCGATGATCGGGATCGAGTACTCAGCCGTAGCGGTCCAATAGGTTCCGCCGCCGATCGGTTCAGCGCCCAAGGGGCTGGAAAAATCCTTCGGACCTACCTGGCGGTATTTGTAGCCGCGCAAGTTGTAAAGGCCCCCAAGGAAGAACCGGTCGAACAGCGGGACGCGGGTTGAATTGCCGTAGCTGTCCACCACGCCGGCATGGGCATCGAGCTCGAGCACATGGCCAGCGAAAAAGCCCTTGAAGAACCGGCTCGAGGACAATTCCAGTTTGTAGTAATCCGAGTCACCGCCCAAGGGTCCGCCGGCAACGCTGGTCAATAAGCTGGTACGTTGGCCGCGGTCGGGCAGTTGAGTGCTATTCCTCGTATCGTAGCTGATCGAAGTGCTGACCTTGGATTCCAGGCGGTAGCCAGCCTCTTCCTTGATCACCTGCGGAGCCAACGGATCCACGTGGGTAATCCCGATGTTCTCGATGGTGTAGCTGACGTTGCCAATCCAGAAATCGTTCCAAAGGGCCCGGGTCAACCCAATCCGTGTTCCTGCCTCAACCGTGTCATAGATCGTACTGAAATAGTTCAGTTCGCGGTAGTACAGGTCCACACTTAGGGCCAGCTTGTGACCGAGGAACCAGGGTTCGATGAAGGTTAGTTCGTAATCCTGCTGCAGTGTCCCGTACTGGACACGGAGACGAATTTTCTGGCCCGCGCCGGTGCCAAGAAAATACGGGGGCTTGAACAGATCGTAGTTGCCCTGACCGATCTCCACGAAACCAACTAGGGATTCAACCGAACTGAAACCGGCGCCAACGCGCAGGTCACCGGTGTTCTTTTCTTCGACGCCGATGACCAGGTTGCGCCGGTTAGGGATCTCTGTGGGTTCGGGCTGGGCATCAATTTTCTCGAAGTAATTCAGACCAGCGAGACGATTGGTGCTGAGCTTCACCCTCACCATGTCGAAGTCTTCCCCGGGAGACACGGCCAGCTCGCGGCGGATGACCTTGTCCTTGGTCTTAACGTTGCCTTTGATCTCAATCTTCTCGATCTTGGACTTCTCCTTCTCCTGGATGTGATAAACGATGTCCATCGTCCCCTTCTCGGTGTTCGGGATTCGTTCGGGGCGGATGTCCGCGTCGATGTAACCGCGGGCGCCATAGAAATCCTCGATGCCGTCGCGATCCTTATTCAGGCCCTTTGGCGTGAAGGTCTTGCCCACGCCCATCGACAGCCCGTAATGGTACTTGCCCTTCTCGTCGCGAATGATCACTCGTGAGAGGATTTCGTTAGTGGCGAAGAGCTTGTTTCCTTGGAGTTCGATCGAGCCAACCCGGTACTTGGTACCTTCGTAAACTGTGATGCGGATGACCATCCACTTAGGGTTGACCTGGTCAAACTGCACATCTTTGATCTCGAAATCGATATACCCTTCTTGCCGGTAAAAGTCGGCGAGCTTGTCTTTATCCTCGGCAAATTGCTCGTCCTTGACCACTCCGCTGCCGGTGAGCCAAGAGAACATCCAGTGCCGCCGAGTCTTGATGACGTGGCGCAGCTTCCGCTGAGTAAAGGCGTCGGCGCCGACAAAGATGACGTCTTTGATCTTAACCTTGGGAGACTCAACGATCTCGAAAGTAACCACCCCGCGACCGAGACGTTCGTCGATCACCGGGGGCAAGTACTTGACCTGGGTCTTCTGCAGCCCGGCCTTCTGGTACATCTTCAGGATGGTTTGCGTGTCGTTGAACAGCTTAAGTTCGTCCAAGGGTTCGCCAACCTTAGTGGTCAGCTTCTTGGTGAGCTTCCCGGTGCTGTACCTCTTGTTTCCGGTGAACAGAATCTGCGTCAAGGTGGGCTTGCCCTGGACCACGTAAACCAGAGTCATCCCATCATCGTGCATCTCCTCGACCACCCGGATATTGTAGAAGTATCCTGTGGCGTAGAGGTTTGGGACGTCGTCGTCCACGCTCTTGCGCACGTAGGGATCCCCCTCCTTCACTCGGATGTTGGCGCGGATGAGCGAATCGCTGACCGCCGGAGGGCCTACGTGGCGGATCTCGATTTTCTTGATGGTGGGGGCTGTCTGGGCATGAAGGAACGGGGCGCCCACCAAACTGAGCAGCACCCAAAGCAACCATCCGCACCGTCGCAACAAGTTCATTTCGTTAGCCGTCGGCCATTGTGTCTTCGCTGATTTTAGAAGCGCTTTCAAATCGAGTATAAGACCGCAGAAACGTGAGATGCACGTCGCCCGTCGGGCCGTTGCGCTGTTTTGCGATCAAGAAATTGACCGGCACGGCATCCAGGTCGGCCGGAGCCTCTTCATCATCGTCACCGCCCGCGGCCTTGCCCGGGTTCGTCGGGTCCGCCTTATACAGCAGACCGACCAAGTCAGCATCCTGTTCAATTGCACCGGACTCACGCAAGTCTGAAAGCCGGGGCTTGCGGCTCTTATCGCGCTCGAGTTCGCGATTCAACTGGCTGAGGACGATCACCGGCACATTCAGTTCCTTGGCCAGGGCCTTGACCCCGCTGGAAATATCGGCGATCTCCTGCTGCCGATTCTGGTCAGCTCGGCGCGCAGTAGAATTGAGCAGTTGCAAGTAGTCAATCACAAACAGCTTGATGCCAAACTGTTGCCACATGCGCCTGGCACGCGCCCGCAGTTGCAGAATGGATAATCCGGGGGTGTCGTCGATAAACAGGGGGGCGTTGGCGAGCTTCCCGGCCGCGCCCGTGATCTTGGGAAAATCTCGTTCCGCCAGGAAGCCCTCTCGGATACTGCGCAAGTTGACCCGGGCGCGCGAACAGAGCATGCGCAGGATCAACGACTCGGAGGTCATTTCCAAGCTGAAAACCCCCACGGGCAGCTTCTGGTCAATGGCCACGCTCTCGGAGATGTTCATCGCCAACGACGTCTTCCCCATGCTCGGGCGTGCCGCGATGACGACCATCTCCCCCCCATGAAGCCCGCTGGTCATCTTATCAAGGTCAGGGAACCCGGTGCCTAGGCCGGTAAGTTGGCCCTGGCGCTGATGGTAATCTTCAATGGTATTGATCGCTTTCTTGACCAATTCCTTCACCGTCTGTGCCGTGCTATCGTCCCGCTCCTCGCTGATCCGCAGGACGTCCCGCTCCACCTCGTCGAGCAGTTTGTCCACCTCACCCTGCTCATCGTACACCCGGCTGACGATGCTGGTGCAGGTCTGGATCATCCGTCGGAGGATGTATTTCTCTCGAACGATCTCGATGTAGTACTCGAGATTCGCCGCCGACGGCACCGCGTCTGGCAGCGAGGAGAGGTAGGCGTAGCCACCAATGCGGTCGAGCAGGTTCAGGTCCTTGAGCTTTTGTCCCAGCGTCAGACCGTCGATGTTCTCCGCCCGGTCGTACATCTCCACCATCAGCCCGAAAATAGTCTGGTGACGTAGATCGTAGAAGACGTCAGCGCCACGCCGAAATTTCTCGATGCACAATCCCAAGCCTTCTTTGGGCGATAAGAGCACACAACCCAGCACCCCTTGCTCGGCCTCGACTGAGTGCGGTGGAAGGCGGTCGACCCGCATTGTTTGGAGCTCGGTCTTCTGGCGGCGGGCCCGTTTCAGGTCGGGAGCCTCCGGGGCGGTGTTGTCTTGAACGGCGTCTATCATACGAGCCGATCAGCAGACCGCGTTTGGGCCGAAGAAGCAACGCCGAGTTGCTGGACCCTAATCACTCGCAGTTCACCGGTTATTCGCAGAGTTATCAACCGCGATGTTTTCATCCCCGCTGGACTTGGACTGCTCCCCGCAGAAATGGGCCATTCACTTGGGTGTTTGGCCTCTCGCCATGAGGTAGCTAGCTGTGAGTGGGGGGAGAACGCCGCGTCCTCTGAGCGCCACCTTGCGCTGCCGCCCCGTCCCACCACTTTACCGCGAACCGGCATTCGCGTTTAGCTGCCTCCTTCACCGCACCTGCCAGAAGATAGTTGGCTGCCTTGCCCTTGCCAAAAGGCTTGCTGCGGTCACTCCCCTAAAACTGCTCCGGCTTAAGGTGCAAAACCCACACCAGGAAAGCCCACTTATCCGCGGCCTCCTCAATAATCTTGGTGGTCGGTTTCCCCGCGCCGTGGCCGGCGCGAGTTTCAATCCTGATCAGAGTGGGCGCCTTCGACCGTTGCGCGGCCTGCAATGTGGCGGCAAACTTGAAACTATGCGCCGGCACGACGCGGTCGTCATGGTCGCCGGTGGTCACCAGCGTTGGCGGGTACTTCGTGCGCGGCTTAATGTTATGGAGAGGTGAGTAGGCATAAAGCGCCTTGAACTCGTCCGGCTTCTCGGAGGAGCCGTAGTCGGACTTCCAGGCCCAGCCGATAGTAAACTGGTGGAAACGGAGCATGTCCATTACGCCCACCGCCGGCAGCGCGGCGCCATACAGATCCGGCCGCTGCGTCAGGCAGGCCCCAACCAGCAGGCCGCCGTTACTTCCTCCGCCGATCGCCAGCTTGCTCTTGCGGGTGTAGTGGTGGGAGATGAGCCATTCGGCGGCCCCAATGAAATCGTCAAACACGTTCTGTTTGTGAAGCTTCATCCCTCCCTGGTGCCAGTCTTCTCCATACTCACCACCGCCGCGCAGGTTCGCCAGGGCATACACACCGCCCATTTCCATCCACTCCAGGTTGGGGACGGAGAAGCTCGGCGTCAGGCTAATATCGAACCCGCCGTAGCCGTAGAGATAGGTGGGATTACGGCCGTTGAGTTTGAGCCCTTTCTTGTGAGCAATGAACATCGGGATCCGTGTGCCATCTTTGCTGCTGTAAAACACCTGCTCGGTCTCGTAATCACCGGGGTCGAACGCCACCTTGGGCTGCCGAAAGACAGTGCTGCTGCCACTCGACATGTCGTACCGGTAGATCACACCTGGCGTGTTGAAACTCGTATAGGAATAGAATGTCTCGGTCTCATCCTTCTTGCCGCCGAAGCCGGCTGCTGAGCCGATTCCTGGCAGTGCGACCTCGCGCACTGGCTGGCCGGTGTTCGAGAATACCTTGACCTGAGAGTGGGCGTCCTTCAGGTAGACGGCGACAAACTGGTGGTTGAGGGCATTTACCGAGGTCAGGGTTTCCTTCGCTTGTGGGATGAGCTCCTTCCAGTTGGCACGTTCGGGATGGGCCGTATCGATCGCAACCAGCCGTCCACGCGGCGCATTCAGGTCGGTGAAAAACCAAAAAATCGCCCCATCGTTGTCCACGAAAGTGTACGCTGCATCGAAATCATTTAACAACTCCACTACCGGGGAATTGGGCGTCCGGAGGTCGCGATAGAAAACCCTGTTTCTCCGGTCAGTCCCTTCCGAGACGTTAATAATCAAGTAGTTGCCGTCATCCGTCACGAAGCCGCCGAAACCCCACTCTTTTCGATCGGGCCGTTGATAGGTGAGCACGTCCTGGGCTTGGGAGGTGCCGAGCTTGTGAAAGTAAAGCTTCTGGAAATAGTTCACCCCCTTGAGCTCGTGGCCAGGGGCGGGCTCATCGTAACGGCTGTAAAAAAAGCCCGAGCTATCGTGCGTCCACGATGCGCCGGAAAACTTGATCCACTTGAGATGATCCTCCAAGTCCTGTTTGCTACCCACATCACGGACCTTCCATTCCTGCCAGTCAGAGCCGGCGGTTGCCAGGCCGTAAGCCAGGTACTTCCCATCCTCACTGACGGAAAGGCCGCTAAGGGCCACGGTGCCGTCGGTTGAAAAACGGTTTGGGTCCAGCAGCAGCGCGGGCTCGGCGTCCAACGCAGCCAGGGTGTAAAGGACGCTCTGGTTCTGCAGTCCGTCGTTGCGTGAGTAAAAATAGCGCCCTCCTTGTTTGAAAGGGATCCCATATCGCTCGAAATTCCAGAGTTCCGTCATCCGCCGCTTGATCGGGTCCCGTTGGGGGATCGCCTCAAGGCAGGAAAAGGTGAGCTTGTTTTGGGCTTCGACCCAGGCCTTGGTCTCCGGCGAGTTGTCGTCTTCGAGCCACCGGTAGGGATCAGCCACCCTCACGCCAAAGTAATCATCCACCTGGTTCGTCGCGCGCGTGGCCGGATATGCGCTGTGCGGGATCTTGACCCCGGCGCTCAACGCGGCGGGTGTCGTGACCGAAAAAAAACAGATCAGCAGGCCATGGGTAAGTCCCAGGCTTCGTCCCGAAATCGCAGAAGGCATAGTGTTGAGGATGATTCGATCTGTGCCCAGGCACTCGGCGCCATCCCCACAGGAACGGGCCTTCAGCCCTCAGCCCAATCGGTCTAATCGCGAGCATTGAAAGCACGCAAGCCGCCCTTGGCAACGGAAATCCCACCGCCCGGGATGGCGGAAATCTGGCGGGCGTTTAATGGCCCGTCTTAATCGCTTCCTGAACGAACGTTCGAATCACTCCGAGTTCCGCCTGGCCGGCGATCGTGTGGGCCTTGTTGAATTCCTTCCACTGGATGTTTAGCCCGGCGGCGCGCAAATGCGCCACCTGCTCCCTCACCGGCCCGATCGGGATCAAAGGATCATCCGTGCCGTGGGTCACCAGGAAGCGCTGTTCCCGCGCGACCGGCGAAAACTCCTTGAGCAACCGCTCTGGCTCGTGGACATAACCGCTCACCCCGATCAGGCCTCCCAGACGATGGGGATATCGTGCCCCCACATCGATCGTCATCAGGCATCCCTGGGAGAATCCGAACATCACCGTCTGGGCCGGAGCAAAACCTCGCTCGCGCTGCGCGTCGAGGACCTCAAAGAGCAGCTTGCGGCTCCGCTCAATGCCCGGGCTAGCCTCGCCATAGATATCGTACCAGGAGAACCCTCCGTAGTAGCTATCTGGTGCATTGAGCAACAGATAGTTGAGCGAGGGAAGCGCAAGTTCTGATGGCATCCACTCGTAGCCCATTGCGCTGTCTCCCAAACCGTGAAGCACGACCATCAAGAACGGCGACTTGGGGTCGGCAGCGGGAACAAACTCGGACTTAAGCATGCCGCCATTAAACGGCAGGGCCCGCCCTGACTCAACTTAGTTTGACGGGTTGGCTCGAACCACTGCGCTAGCTTAGACGAAACCGAACTCGCCCGCCCGAGGCCCGGCTTTGTGCAAAATGCTTGTGATGTATCCGACTATGGAGTATGATAACCTTAACTTCATATAATCATTAGAGCCATGACCCAGAGTTCGGAACGTCCCAGGCGGGCCCGGTTCGGTGGACTTAGACCCCGGCGGCGAACACCTTCTGCTGCAGGCCTGCCGAGCCGATGCTCTTCCGCGCCGCTCTGACTCCCCTTTTCAGTCTTGCGCCTGCAACGTCATAACTCTCACCGCACTCCCCCGACTCTGGCCTCGAAGCCGCGACGATGAACACTGCCGACTGCGGGGCTCCAACGCCTCTTGGAGCGCCCGATGCGTCTCTAGCCACACCACATCTGCTCGTCCGGGCTCTGATGGACAACATCCCGGATGCGATCTATTTCAAGAACGCGGAGGGACGTTTCATTTGCGTCAACCAAGCGCAGGCGACTGTGCTTGGGCTGGCTGACCCGCATCAGGCCGAAGGGAAGTCCGATTTCGATTTCTTCGACACTGAGCATGCCCAGGCGGCCCGGGTAGACGAAGAGCGCCTGCTCCAATCGGGCCAGCCGATCATCAACAAGGAGGAGCGTCTGAGACGGCCGGATGGTCAGTGGCGGTGGGTCTCAGCCACCAAAGTTCCGCTGCGAAACGATGATGGCAGAATCTGCGGATTGGTGGGGATCTCCCGGGACATCACCGATTACCACCATGCGGTCGCTGGCGTCCGTAGAACCGAGGATGTCTATCGGCACGCAATCGCTGGTGGGGGGGCTGTGGTTTATTGCCGCGGCTACCAACCCGACGCGTTCACTTTCATTGGCGAGGAGATCGTTCGGCTCACCGGCTACACCAGCGCGGAAATGACGCCTCAGCTCTGGGAAAGCCTGATCTTGGAAGCCCATTTCGCCGGCCAGGCGGCTGGCATGTCCTACGAGCAGGCCGTGCGCCTCGTGCGCGACGGCCAGATGCAGGAATGGCGCAGCGACTGCCGCATCCGGGCCAAAGACGGAGACATCCGATGGATCGCCGACTCTTCCATTGAAGTGCTCAACGACCGCGGCGTTCCCACCGGTTCGCTTGGCATTTTGCAGGACATCACCGATCGCAAAAGGATGGAGGAGCAGTTGCGCCACTCCGAAGCCCGCCTGAGCGCGCTGTTTGCCAGCATCGGCGATGCCGTCCTCGTGCTCAGCGCCTGGGGCGAGTTCCTGGAGATCCCCACGACCAATCGGTCGCTTCTCTACAAGACCCGTGAAGAGTTGCTCGGGAGAACCCTGCATCAGGTGTTCCCCCAGGAAAAGGCGGATTACTTCTTGCGCCATATCCAAAGTGCGCTCCAGGAGCGCCGCTCCACCGAGATCGAATACAGCCTGGACATTGCGGGCAAATTGACTTGGTTCGCCGCTACCCTTTCACCCATGTCAACCGACGCGGCCGTGGTGGTGGTCGCTCGCGACATAACCGAGAGAAAACGAGCCGAGCAAGAAAGGGAGTTGTTGATCGAGAAACTCCAGGCCGCCGTCAGCCAGGTGAAGGCCCTGAGCGGTCTCCTCCCCATCTGTTCCTCCTGCAAAAAGGTCAGGGACGACCGCGGCTACTGGAACCAAATCGAATCCTACATTCAACGCCATTCCGATGCGCAGTTCAGCCACGGCCTGTGTCCGGACTGCATCTCCAAGTATTTCCCAGATTACACCGTGTAAACGGCCGATCTGGCCGCAGTCCTGCAAGTAATCAAAAGCGTCGCGCATCGGCGGAAGATTGCTCTTGAGCAGACGCTCCGCCTTTGGCTTAATTCTTTTTCCGCCCTAAGGGCGTGGCCGGTCGGTAGGATACCCAAGTGGCCAACGGGGGCAGACTGTAAATCTGCTGGCTTACGCCTTCACTGGTTCGAATCCAGTTCCTACCACCAACTTTATTACCTCTGACGTGATGAACACTGTTACCGCTCTTACCAAGGTCACCACCGGAATCAAAAGCCTCGTCGAAGGCGCGCTCGCCGACAGCGGAGGGCTGTTGCGTTTGGCGCCCTGCTGGGTGCCGCGTTCTTTCCTCCAACCAGGCAAACGCCTTAAACTGCATCCCGACGATCTCTACGCCTTCGGGCTGAACCGGGGGGGCATCGACGAACGTTGGTTTGCCTCCACCACGCCAGCCGCCAACGACAACCGCACTCCCGATGAGGGACTCAGCTATGCCGTGGTGGGCAACCAGCGCTTTACTCTTGCTGACGCGGTCGCGGCCAGTGGCGCAACGCTGATCGGCAAGAAGATCTGGTCCAAGTACGCCAAGTGGCCGGTCTATTCCAAGTTCTTCGACAACATGGGTCCGATCCCGCACCACATGCACCAATCGCAGAAGCAGGCGCAGCTCGTGGGGCGAGAAGGCAAACCGGAGTCGTACTATTTTCCTCCCCAGCACAATAATGTGGGGAACAACTTCCCCTATACGTTTTTCGGGCTGGAGCCTGGCACGACCAAGGCCCAGGTTCGCAAATGCCTCGAGAATTGGAACAAGGGCGACAACGGCATCCTCGACCTGTCCCGGGCGTACCGGCTCAAGCCCGGCACCGGCTGGCTCGTCGGGCCAGGGATTCTCCACGCGCCCGGGTCGCTCTGCACTTATGAGCCCCAGTGGGGCTCGGACGTTTTTGGGATGTACCAATCGCTGGTGGAAGGGCGCGAGGTTCCTTGGGCTCTGCTGGTCAAGGACATGCCCAAAGAGAAGCACCACGATCTCGACTTCATCGTCCGGCAGCTCGATTGGGAAGCCAATGTGGACCCAAGCTTCAAGGACAGCCACTATCTCGAGCCCGTTCCGGTAGCCGACACTCGCAGCGAAAGCTATGTGGACCGCTGGATTGTCTACGGGAAGATCAATGGCAAGCAGTTCTTCACCGCCAAGGAACTCACCGTCGAACCGCGGTCGACCTGCACTATTAAGGACAAGGGTGCGTACGGATTGATCACCGTTCAAGGCAGCGGACGCATGAACAAGCTGGCTCTGAACTGTCCCAAGCTAATTCGCTTCCACGAGTTGACCGAAGATGAAGTCTTCTGCACCGAGTCGGCGGCCCAATCGGGCGTTACCTTCGAAAACACCTCCGAAGTCGAGCCGCTGGTCGTCCTGCGCTATTTCGGCCCCGACGTAAATCCGGACGCGCCCGAGCTGGGCTCCTACAGAGGCAATCGGTTCTGACGCCCATCCCTTCGCCCGAGTCGCCTTGATATCTTTGCCGTTTTCGGTTGCGCCCCAGGGGTGGCAGGGGCGATAGTGTCTTCCACGAAGCCGGAGCGTAGCTCAGCCTGGTAGAGCACTTGGTTTGGGACCAAGACGTCGCAGGTTCAAATCCTGTCGCTCCGACCACTTTCTGTATCAACGGGTTACAGAAAACGTAGCCAAAGTTACAACACCCAGTTACAACAAGTCCACCGAAGTTCGGGGTGTTCGAGGATGTGTGGCGGGTGTGTTCTTGCTTGGTTTGCCCACCGAATCCCGCGCTTTTTTTCGGCACCTCAGCCCTCGGGGCCTGTCGAGGAGTATGTCTGGAACTCCGCCCTCGACCACCCCACGATCCCCGACGCCCACCAGGAATCGCCGCAGGCGTCCTCTGGCTGGCGCGAGGTTCCTCCCCCAGGACCCAGAGGCCGACGTCGACCTCAGGCCGATCAGGAGGTCATCGCCCAGGATGGCCTGGGAGGTCCAGGCGGAGGTCGCCGGAACTGAACCCCTACCGCCCCAACTCATCAGCGAGCAGCGCGCCCTCAGCTACGACATTGACGTCGATCCCCTGGACTACACCGATCCCGCCCCATGGACCAGATTCCTCGGCCAGCCTCCACGCGACAGCCCTCCAGATCGCCCAGGACACCCTCCAGGAGGCTGACCCGCCTGATCGACGGGGGCCATCGGCCACCAGCACTGTAGACTAGGACTTATACACTCACCGACTGTTGGCCGGTGCCTCGTGAACCGGTGATGGTTCCAGGTCCCACTGGACCGTGGACTAAGCACCCTTCTCTGAGCGCCGGAAGGCCCTTAGCTCCCGGAAGAACAGCTTGAATGCCTTGTCCTGGTCGCCACCGGCGGCGCTAAGTAGAACCTGATCCCAAGCGTGGCCACCGCCCTGATGCTTCGGAAAGCGGCGGTCTACCCACGCTGGGAATGAGCGAAAAGGTGGGTCGCCCTCGGTCACACAGAAAAGGGAGGGATAAAGCGTCTGCATGAAGAGGCTGATGTGCTCCACTGTTGGATGGCGTAAAAACATGCCCGGACGGCGCTCCACATGGTGAAGTGCTTGGTAGATGGTCTGAATCCCGCGCCTGCGCCTGACCTCAGGGACAAGGAGTTTGCGTAATTTCCGCAGGGACTGTCGCAATGAGGAAAGTTGCGCTTGTTCCGGGGTATAAGTCTTTGGCCACCCAGTAAAAAGCCGCGCTGTTAGCGCGTTGACGGCCTCCAACTGCTCCTGCGCTTTTGGGGTGAGGTTTGGGTATCCTGTGAGAGGGAGGCAACACTGTAAGACCGCGATGGCGTCCGAGTAGCTTCGGGTAGCGATGAAGTAATGAGCCGCTGAGGCAAGGATGGCTTCTTGTTCTGCTGGCAGGCGCATATTTGACGATGCCGGTCGCCGGTATCTCGTTCCGATCGTACTAGGAGGCGTGCCATTATCAACCAAATCCACAGGACATGCTCAGGGTTCCCTGCGCCCCAGAAACCTACCGGCAGGCTTTGCCTGACGCGCATCCTCACCAGCCGCCATGTAGCGGCCCGCAAGATCGCCCAGGACGCCCCAGGAGGCAGACCCACCGGATGACGCGCCTCGATCCCTCGACTGCCCCCACGATGTCCTGGACAACAAAGCCCAACATAACCATCCGCTTGGGACCAAGCTCGGCATTGCCGTCAGGTTCGGCATGTGGTCAACTCGATTGGGCCTTTGCCTTCATGACTCTCTTGGTGATCGCAGACGACGACGAGGTTCGGCACCAGATCGCGCCGGAACCAGCCGACGTTGTTGTCGCCTGTGGCGACCTAGCTGATTGGACCATCCTCCAGATCGCCAAGGCGGCCCGATGCTCCTGCATCTACGCGGTGAAGGGCAACCACGACAGCAGCGGTGCCTTTCCGTCGCCGATTGTCGATCTCCACCTTGTCGTCCGGGAGCATGCTGGGTTGCGGTTCGGCGGATTCAACGGTTCATGGAAGTACAAGCCTAGGGGCAACTACCTCTACGACCAGTCCGAGGCTCGGCGGTTGCTCACGGGTTTCCCAGCCGTTGACGTGTTCCTCTCGCACAACTCGCCGAGGCATGTCCATGACCGCGAGGATGAGGTCCACTTCGGCTTCGACGCGTGCTTGGAGTATATCCACCGCGTTCAACCAAGGCTGTTCTTGCACGGGCACCAGCACGTCAACCAGGAGACGCTGGTGGGCACGACCAGGGTTCTTGGGGTCTATGGCCACAAGTGGATCGAGTTGTAGGCCCAATAGCGGCCCAGCCTAACGCTGCGCTCTGAACATCGACACGGTAAGCGCAAAAGCATAGCCTCGGCAGGGCTGCGAAGAGCGCCTGCTAGTCATGAGCATTTTTCCAGGTTCGCCTTCGAGGCAGGACAAACCCGTTCCAGGTCCCACCGGAGCGGCAGAGGTCGCGGCGCACATACACCGACTTCTACCGAACGTTCGTAGCGGCACTTTGTGCTTCTGGGGCGTCTGGTTCGGCAGACCCCACGACAACCGGCATTTCGTTGTGAGGGCTGAAGCCGAGGGTGATTGCCTCGTTGTCCATTTCAATGACGATGAAATCCTGAAGGTCTGGCACCCTCAGGACTGGCGAGTTGATGCCCACGAGTTCGTCATTCGCTCCGCAAGTCGCGTAATCTGGCAGTGGTACTGGTATGGCTATCCGCACACGCCCGTAAACCTGAAGAGCTACGAGTTCATCCGACAAGGCACAGAGATCAGCTTCCAGAGCACGTTTCCTCCTAGCCATTGCGGCACGCCCACTTTGGCGGAACCGGCGGTGCAGATTCATTGACCCCACAATGCGGCTACACCTTGTCGATTTCGGCGGGCACCTTGTGAGCGCCTGGGCTCAACAGTTCAGCCAGTGTCCAGAGGTCACGGTCCAGCAGGGCGACCTTCTGGCCATGGCTGAGAACTGCGTGGTGTCACTCGCCAACAGCTTTGGATTCATGGATGGCGGCATCGACGCGGCCTGCCGCAGGCGATGGGCGGGTGCCGCGAGCAGCCAGCGCCCACCGTCGTTGACTGTCCACCCGCAAGTGGTAACGTGATCGTATGCCACGAGTCCAAAGCAGCTTGCTTTTATGCTCCGCGCTGGCCCTCATCGGCAGTTCGCACCTGTTCAGCGCCAATGAACCGCAGGCCCCAGCAAAGGCGACTCGCGAGGCTACAACTAGAGAGGCCGGAAAAGGTGAACCATACATTATCGGGGGCTTCCTTTATTGGCCTGGGCCTCCCATCTCGGCCAATGAAATAGCTGCTTTCGCCAACCGTCCGCTTGATAACCGGGGCGGGAACTACTGGGTCACGGATCGGTATAGCATTGCTCCCCAGCGTATGAGCCAGCGACTCACAGTGCGCGAGTTTGCCCAGTTCCTCGACATCACTAATAATGTGCATCAAGACGGTGTGCCCGTGGATTTCAAGAACCGCCTGCTCTTTCCCGGGGTCGGAGTTTTGTTCACAACCAACGGCGCTTGCTACGGGTGGTGCTATGGTCAATCGGGTGGATTGTCACTGGTGGATGAGCGCGGATACCGATTCAGAGTGGAGCCACCAAAGGGCGAGGTGCAAGGCGTCTTACTGGAACACCAAACCGGCGGCAATCTCACACCCCCGAAATCATCGGATATTCTGTATTTTAGCAACGCACCGTCTCTAACCTTCAGGTCAGAACGGCTGTGGCCATATACGACACCAAAGAGGCTCAGCGTCAACAAGGATAAGTTCATTGCGATGCTGGAAGACTTGAAGCAGGTATCCTTTGTCAGCAGGAGTAGGGCAAATGATCTCCCTGACGGAATCACCACACCCTCTACGCCGGGCTTAACGCGAAGCGACGGGGTCCTGATGCTTCGGTCCAAGAAGATATTGTTTTGGGAGTTAACTCCCAGGGGAACTCTCTTCCTGGAGGACGAAGACGGGGCTTCGTGCATGCTCGCACATGAATAAGCGCAAAGAGTCAACGGGAAGGACAAGAGCGAGCGGGAGTTCAGCCGAGTCAAGAGCACACCGAGGTCAGGGACCAGAGCCTGATCGAACTCGCCTAACAGGCTCCCAGTCCGCCAGCTAGGCCGGTCTGCACCACGCCGACTGCCCTGGCGCAGCGCCAGGGGCACGAAGCAGGAGCGCTGGCCAAGTCGCAGCCAGCGCGCTGGAGGCCGACTTCAAGCAAGCGCTCCTCCTGGGCCGCATTGATCCCCTTGCCTCGAACATCGGCTGCAACACGCCACCCAGGACCCAAGATGGGCTCGCCTTCTGCGCTCGTCCAGGCCAGAGTGCCACACATGAACACCACTCGGCGCAGGTTGCTGATGGCTGCGCTAATGGTTCTTCTCGGCTTATCCGCTTGGCTTCTCTGGCCCCGCCCCGCTCCTCCGCTCTTTCACGGCAAGCCTGAGAGTTCGTGGATCAAGGAGATCGGCATTGGTGAGCAGACCCAGCAGTGGCGGTCGTTTGGCCAGGACGGCATCGACGTGCTCGTCCGTGGCCTGGAGAAGGGGCATCGACCGGCGGAAAGGCTCTACCGGAAGGCATACTACAGGGTGGCGCGGAGGCTGCCATTCCGTCTGGGGCGGTTCCTCCCGTTGCCAGCAGATCCGCGTTGGGAGAACCGTTGGTCCCTGGTCATCCAGCTAGGCAAAATGGGCGAAAAAGCCAGACCAGCGATGACCCGAGCCTTAAGCGACGAGGACGCGTTTGTGAGGGATCTTTCGATTCGCTTCTTCACCGGCGGGATCTCTGGGTCACGGGAGGGCTACGGACTATTGGGGCATCTCGACGATAGGGAAAAGCGGGCGCTATTGCCCTCCTTCCTTCGAGCCATGAACGACAAGGATGACAGACCCCGAAGCCAAGCCGCCATCGCTCTGGCATACTACCCACAACAAGCGGAGGTCGTCGTTCCGGCCCTGGTTAAAGCGTTGCAGGATTCGTACTCCGAGGCCCGCATCTCTGCCGCCGTCGCATTGAATCGTCTGGACCCAGCAACCGCAAAGAAAGCAGGAGCGGTGTCAGCTATCATCCCGCTCCTCAATGACCCGAGCGATCAGGTCGTCTGCCGGGCTGCGGAGGCCCTTTGCGAGTTTAAAGGGCAGCCGGAATTGGCGGTGCCTGCCCTCATCGGTGCCCTTCAGGGCACAAGCACGGAAGTCGCCTGCACGGCTGTCTCGTCCCTCGAACACGGGTTTCCAAGTCAGGCCGAGATGATCATCCCAGCGCTACAACGGGCAGCACAGCGCAAGGATAACACCGCCAGCTACGCCGCAGCAGCCTTGAACCCGAACGCCGAAGTGAAAAAAAGGGTCGCCTTGCGTAAGGGGTTGTGGGCATAGGGATTGATGCTTAAACAACCCAGCCCGGCCCCGCACAAAACGACCCGCAGTGAAATTACCTCTCTGTTTGGC
>Ga0265314_10000207_pt1 | contig 86954 bp, 76 predicted proteins | sample 4126metaG_FD_203106 | JGI IMG/M metagenome (GOLD analysis project Ga0265314, IMG submission 203106) | Rhizosphere microbial communities from Carex aquatilis grown in University of Washington, Seatle, WA, United States - 4-1-26 metaG | ecosystem: Host-associated > Plants > Roots > Rhizosphere >...
ACGATCTTTTCCAGCTCGTCTTTCCCGGCATGCACTTGGCGCAACAACGCTTGCGTTCGCCGCACATAGTCGGCGAACGGCAGGCCCTCGGCCGTGAAGTGCATATTCACGCCGGATGGCCGGTGCCGCAATCCAAGTTCTTCCATCGTCATCCCGTCATATGCGCGTAACAAGCCAGCGCTATCTTTCGTTTCCCGAGCACACAGGAGAACTTCTATGCCTGTCATTCTACCTGTTGAGAAGTACCGCACCAGCGCCCGCGCGCAGTTTCTGGCGAACCTGTTCGCGTCGCGCGAGAAGGAGCATGCCATGAAGCCGCTGCGCGACATCCTCGAACAACGCCTGCTCTCCGCGCTGTTCCAGCCCATCATCGACCTCAGGAGCGGCGAGTTCCTCGGCTTCGAAGGTCTGGTCCGCGGCCCGGCAGACAGCCCACTGCACTCACCGATCAACCTGTTCGGTGCGGCAGAACAGCAGGGGCTGTCGCTCGAGGTCGAGATGCTGTCGCGCCAGACCGTGCTGGAAGCATTCGCCGCACAAGGACTGCCGGGCAATCTGTTTCTGAACGTCAGCCCGGAAACATTGACCAATCCGAGCTTCAAGAACGGCCAGACGCTGGGGTTCATCCATCAGCTGGGCATCGACCCGAAGCGAGTCGTGATCGAGATCACCGAGAACCAGCCGACCTTTGATTTCGAGGGGATGCGCGATGCCTTGCTGCATTATCGCGGCATGGGCTTCCAGATCGCCATCGACGATCTGGGCGAAGGCTTCTCCAGCCTGCGCCTGTGGTCCGAGCTGCGTCCGGAATACATCAAGATCGACATGCATTTCGTGCAGGGAGTGGATCGAGACCCGATCAAGTTGCAGTTCCTCAAATCCATCCAGCAGATCGCCGAGAGTTGCGGCACACAGGTCATCGCGGAAGGTGTGGAGACCGAAGCCGAACTGAAGGTAGTGAAGGACATCGGCATCGCGCTCGGCCAAGGGTATTTCATCGCACGCCCCTGCCCCACACCGCCGCTGATGGCTTCCGCCGAGACCAACCGCATCATCAGTTCGTCCAACATCGCTATGTTGCCCCAAACTGAATCGAACCATCGATCACAAACACGGGCGCACAAGTTGCTGACTTATGTCGAGCCGGTGCAACCCGACACCCTGATCGATCATATCTTTGACCGGTTCTATGCCAACCCTTCATTGCACATCATCCCCGTAGTCAAAAACAGCTTGCCTCTGGGGCTCATCAACCGTTATTACTTCATCGACCGTTTCTCTAAACCTTTCCAGCGCGAACTGCATGGCAAGAAGCACTGTGCCGAGATCATTCCGTGCGCACCGCTGTTGGTGGAAAAGAACATGCCCATCCAGGAGCTAAGCCACTTCCTGGCCGAGGCGGACAGCCGCCACTTCGCCGACGGCTTCATCATCACCGAAGGCGGGCGCTATATCGGCGTGGCCTCCGGGCAGGACCTGCTGCGCGAACTGACGCAGATGCAACTGGAAGCCGCACGTTATGCCAACCCGCTCACCCTGCTGCCGGGAAACGTACCGATCAACGAACACATCGAACGTTTGCTGCACTTGAACACTTCGTTCATCGCCTGCTATTGCGACCTCGATCACTTCAAACCCTTCAACGACACCTACAGCTATCGCAAGGGCGACGAAATGATCCAGCTCACCGGACGCATCCTCAACTGGGCCTGCGACCCCAAGCTGGATTTCATCGGCCATATCGGCGGCGACGATTTCATCCTGCTGATGCAGAGCCGCGACTGGAAGTCGCGCTGTGAACAGGCACTGCGTTCGTTCGAACAGGCCGCTTCACTCATGTTCAAGGAAGAGCATCTGGTCGATGGCGGTTACACCAGCGAAGGGCGCGATGGCATGGAGAAGTTCCATCCGCTCACCAGCCTGTCCATCGGCGCGATACAGGTCATGCCTGGACAGTTCATATCGCATCACGAGGTCTCGGCCGCGATGAGCGAGGCCAAAAAGATGGCGAAGAAGATCCCCGGCAACAGCCTCTTCATCGAACAACGCCATGCAATGAGCAAAACCTGAAGGAGAAAAGCATGAAGCAATCGGCAGCAGCAACAACTGCATACCCGGAACAGATGTCTTTCAGCATTCGCGCCCTGCTGTTCACGCGCGGCTTCGATGCGACCCTGACCTTCTTCTGTACGTTGTTCGTGTTCTCATTCGATTGAGGGGCCGTTCCATGATACGTCGCACCATCGCCCTGTTCCGCGCAACGCGTGTCGCCCTGCATATCGCCTACGGCCTGGCGATGGCGCTGCCCTATCCGCATTTTCCTGCCTCGCTGCGCCGCCGCATCCTGCAAAGCTGGTCGGCAGGATTACTGGACATCCTCAATGTGCGCATCGATCTTGCAGCAGACGACGCGCTGTATAGTCTGCGACGTGGCCTCATCGTCACCAATCACATCTCCTGGTTGGACATCTATGTGCTGAACGCCGTCGTACCGATGCGCTTCGTCGCCAAAAGCGAAGTGCGCGGCTGGCCGGTGATCGGCTGGTTATGCGAACGAGCAGGGACCCTCTTCATCGAGCGCGGCAAAGCGCGTGCGGCGGCGCGCATGAACGTGCAACTGGCCGAGAGATTGCACAACGGCGAATGTCTCGCCGTGTTCCCCGAAGGCACCACCACCGATGGCACGCAGGTTGCGCACTTTCATGCCTCGTTGCTGCAACCCGCCATCGATGCCGCAGCACCGGTCTATCCCATCGCCATCCGCTATCAGGATGAACAGGGTGCGCACAGCACCGCTGCCGCCTACATCGACGACCTGTCTTTCGGCGCATCGATGTGGAACATCCTGCGCGAACCCGAACTGCATGTGCGGCTCATCGCCTGCTCACCACTTGCACCCGCCGGATCGGATCGGCGCAGCCTGGCATGTGCAGCACTTCAAGGTATAAGCATTGCACTCAATTCCATGCACGCTGCATCCGCAATGCAGCATCAACAAGCAGCAACTGTTGATTGCGCTGCTCCCGAAAGACAGGTAGCCGTTCACACCGCATAATCTGAAACAGCTTTCACAACCATGCTTCTGCGAGCCACCCACCCGAAAAAGATATAGACCGAGTCTAGGCCGAATGGCCTATAGACAGCCCCCCCCCTGTGTAAGGTTATTGTCGCGCCCATTGTTCACGACACAGGGAATGCAGAATGGATGCCCGGATACAGAAACATCGAATGATTCGTTGGCTGGGGTGTTTGCTTGTCTTGCTTTCCCTTATGACACCGTTGGTCAGTCAGGCCCAAGTAGAGTCTGTGCCGCATGTATACAGTTGGTGTGGTGGTTTTTATGGACGAGGCTGCTATGCCAGCAACTCCATACCTACTTCTTACATATACCCTACGGATTCAGAAGCTATGCAAGCTGATTTCGCTCTAAGAAATATTTTGGAACCTGATACGTTATTTACCCTCATTTCTTGTGATGGGATGGGGTGGTGTGAAGTTTGCGTTACAACTCTAATAGCATTGCCGGGTGGTAGCCCAGTTGGAACCAAGAAGTGTAGTTCTGGCCTATGGACTGCAAAATTACCTGTCTGCCCTGCCCCAAAAGTTAATCCTTCAATCCCGTATCGATATAATTATGGCAACGGCATGTGCGAACGCCCTGCTCAGCAAAACCTCACCATCGCTCTCTCAGGCGGCAGCGAAATCGAACCATCAAACAACCTGACGTCGACCGTAAATACCCTGCCATTGATTGCCACCGTTATAGACCAAAACACCAACCAACCGCCCACGAATCCCGTTAAAGTGAAGGTCAGCCTCAAGGTTGCCCCCACCAGTGGCGGGCATGACCACGGCACCAGTGATCGACCGCGAGGAGGTATTGCCGAACTGGATACTTGCCCATCGGATGACACATGCTGGACGAGTCCGAACCCGACTGACAGCGGCGGCACGGTAGTGTTTAACTTCAACGCACCGGAAGCCTCTGGTACATACACCATCTCGGCCACCTGTGCTGAGTGCAGCAATACAGCAACGAAGCCAGTAGATGTGAAGGTGGACGACTTGTGGCCGATATCAGCTTCCACGTATTACGCACTTACCGAAGACGGTAGTTCTAAAATCATTGGAAGCACGACAGAACATAGCAGCAACCATTATGTATCCAGTGAAGCTCAGTTACAGCTTTGGAAATTAGCAACGGATTTCTACAACGATCAGGTACGAAATGGAGTGACAAATCCGACTCTGCTACATTTGAATGATGCAAGCCTAAAATGGGGCGGTAAATTTGATATTCATGGAAAATGGAATGGGCAGCATGATGAGCATAGACGGGGGACAGTTATTGACGTGCGTGCGAATTCGACTTCGGGCGCTATTCCACCTACCCTTTTTGAGAATTACATAGATATGGCAACAAAGTTGGGAATAGATCCTCATTTGGAATACAAGGGTGATCCCGTCAGGCAACATTTCCATACGCGATTGCTTAATAGAGAGGAATAATTATGCGTTCAATATTTTCAATAGTCGGCGTAATTTTTGTGTCTTTAGCGATTATTTCGAAAGCCTATGGGCTACCCGGCGAAAGCATTGTTTTCGACCCAACTAGTGGCAATTACGTGGTTAATTATTTGGGGCTTGACGATTCCGGTGATAGTGATGTACCCACAATTCCCCGGCAGGCAATATTCGTCCCCGCTACAAAAATATATCCTATCGTTGGCTCGGTCTTTAAATTACGGGAGACAGAAGTTGTTTATTCCTATCACTTAAGTAACGGTTCAAACAGCCCACAATCTTTGATTTCCTTTATCATCGACCCGGCCAGTGATATTGTTTCTTCCTCTCCTTTGCCGAAGCGCCGTCAAGACATTGCCATCAGCGCAATTGAGCAATTAGACAAAATTGGTCGTGCGGCTCTTTCTACTCCTCGTAATTGGGATGGTATTGTTTGGACGAGCGATGCAGGAGGGTTACGAATTGCATGGGGATATTCTCTGCTGAAAACCCCAAGCGCTGGATTGATTGCAGGATCAAGCCAGGATGGATTTGGATTTTCCAGTAAAGATATTCCGGGAATTGGAGTCGCCCAATTTCGAGGGAGAACCCCAGTATTTGGATTTGTTGATGAAGGACCAATTGGAGAAATAAAAAATCAACTGAGGAATCTAAGGCAAAATAATTTCGTCCCTCGCAATATCGCCGTTCCCACTATTGCTGTCCCCGTTCCTTTCGATGCTGCCGTCCTGCTCGACAGCATCCGCGCCGAAGTTGCGACATGGCCAGCCAAGCAACTGCTTGATCCGGCCTACGCTGCCCAACTGGATCGTTATCTGGCCGCAGCTGCCGATGGCTATCGCCATAAGCAAACCAAAACTTGCAAAGAACACGCCGAGAATTTGCGCCAGATGCTGGCGAAAGAGCACCATTTCCTCGACCACGACGATGAAGATAACGAGGATACTGAAGAACACAAACGTGCTACACGCTTCACCATCGACCGTCTCGCGGCACGGGTTCTGGATTTTGATCTGAGGTATGTGCTCAATCGGATGGAGCGCGTAGAGGAGGAGCACAAGAAACGCTGAATAAATCGTCATGCCCGCCCTTCGACAAACTCAGGACAGGCTGACCTTCGGTCAGTTGGGCGTCCCAGCGCTTCGTTTTGACTGTGCTCCCGCCTTCGCGGGAGCGACGAAATTGGACTATTGAGCTTGCCGTAATTGAAGACAAACCTCCGTATCTTGTAGGTCGGGTTTTAACCCAACATGTCGGGCTGAAGCCCGACCTACAAAAACCATACGATGTCATAAATTTAGGAAATCTCAATAGTTCTGCGTTTCCATAATTTTGCGCACGTCCGGCTTGTCACCCCTTCACAGAACTTTCATCTTGCTTTAACTCCCGCGCAACAAGCGGACACTAATCTCCTGCCATCAACATGACAGGAGATACCCATGCTGGATCTGATCCGCCAACAAGCCCACGAATCCCCGCGCAAACTTGCCTTTGGAATGGCGCGCTCGATCGCCGAAGTCGCAGAAGCGCAACGCATCCGCTTCAAGGTGTTCGGCGAGGAGATGGGGGCGAAGTTGCCCAGTGCCGAGATGGGGCTGGATATCGATCGCTTCGATGCATTCTGTGATCACCTGCTGGTGCGCGACCACGGCAACAACAAAGTGGTAGGCACTTACCGCATCCTGCCGCCTGACCAGGCATACCTCGCAGGCGGTTATTATTCCGAGACCGAATTCGACCTGTCGCGTTTGATGCATCTGCGCGACCGTATGGTGGAAGTGGGACGTTCCTGCGTGCATCCGGATTACCGCGACGGGGCGACCATCACCCAATTGTGGAGCGGCTTGGCCGACTACATCGGAAAACACAGCCACGAATACCTGATCGGCTGCGCCAGTGTCAGCATGGCGGACGGCGGCCACTATGCTGCCAGCGTGTACAACAAGATCCACAAACTGTACGAAGCCCCAGCCGAATATCGAGTGTTCCCGCACTGCCGCCTGCCGCTGGAATCGCTAAACCGGGATCTGGAAGTGATCATCCCGCCGCTCATCAAAGGCTATTTACGCCTCGGCGCCTACATCGCAGGCGAACCGGCATGGGATCCCGATTTCAACTGTGCCGACCTGTTCATTTTATTGCCGGTATCGCGTCTCAATGCGCGTTACGCCAAGCACTTCATGCGACAGGCTTCGTAGCTCAACCTCTCCCCCCTCCTCACGCGCACGCGGTACGGTGCGCGTATTTTTTGATACATTCGACAAGACAATTACGACAGGAGCATCCAGTGGAAAGTCCATACAAAGGCAAGACCGGCCTCATACGTCTGTGGAACGCATTCGGCTATTCTCTGGCCGGTTTCCGTGCCGCTTACAAGCATGAGGATGCCTTCCGCCAGGAAGTGCTGCTAGCCGCCATCCTCATCCCGCTGGCGCTGTGGCTGCCGGTGGGTTATCTCGGCAAAGCACTGATGATCGGCAGCGTGCTGCTGGTGATCATGGTCGAACTGCTCAACTCGGCCATCGAAGCAACCGTTGACCGCATCTCGCTGGAGAACCACAACCTCGCCAAACGCGCCAAGGACATCGGCAGTTCGGCGGTGCTGGTGAGTCTCATCAACGTGGTCGTAGTGTGGGGATTGGTGCTACTGCAATAACACGAATTCGACTTCGCCACCTGTTGTCCGAACCAGACAGAGATCCTATCCTGGCGAGCCCTTTGCCTTGTAACAATATTGACATGGAACGGGCATAAGATGCTTTCCGGGATCCATATGCCATTTAAAGAACATACTTTTGCCAGATTTGATGACGTTCTAAGCTCAATCCGCTCACACGTTCTGGAAATGTGCGAATTGGTTGAGTTGCAACTCAACCAGTCACTGCAGGCATATTTCGAGTCAAGCGCATCAGGTGCACACCGGATAATCGACCAGGATTATCTGGTCAATCAGATGGAAGTGCTCATTGACGAATTGTGCGTAAAGGCAATCGCACTTCAGCAACCGACCGCCAGCGATTTACGGACGATCATCATCGCCTCGAAGATCATAGTGCACCTTGAACGCATCGGTGATGAAGCAAAGAAGATCGCCCGCATCACTATACGATTGGCACATCGGCAACAGTTGCAGAAGAGATGTTCGGCACTTATTCGCCGTGCCGCTGCAACAACGCAACAAAACCTGGCCCAGGCAGTGGCTAACTATGCAAGCACCGATGTAAATGCAGCAACCAGCATGCTGGGCGCCGAAGATACGAATATTGAAGAGTTCGGCACGATCTTCAGGGAGCTTATTCAATTGATGACCGAAGACCCGCGCACCATATCCTCCTCACTCGAAATATTTTTCGTGGCAAAAGCCATCGAGCGAATAGACAATCACATTCAGCAGATCTCGAAAATGATCATTGTTGCCTCCAGCAGGTATAGCTAGCAGTTGTATCCGGATTCAATTGGTGCAACTTGCCGACAGTATGTCTTTGCGGTCTTCTGCCAGTTGCGCAATGGCGCTGAAGCGATCGACCAGGCCGGTTTGTGCGAAATGATCGATGATGAACAGCGGGATCAGCGTATCCGGCTCCCATTGTCCCTGAAAGCGCAACGTAGTGCCCTGCCGAGTCGGCTCGATGCGCCAGCGGCCTTGAAATAGTTTTGAATCGCCAGATAGCTGGTTGAATTCGATCCCTTCCTGCGGTTGCTCTGTGTACTCCATGATCGAATGGAGGCGGATACGCATGAATAATATCTGCTCATCTGCCGTTCTATCCACACGCACCTTGCCAGCTGCTTCCCGCGTCGCATGAGACTCGACCACACCCGGCAACAACTTGGCGGCTTCATAATCAGTCAGGTACTTGAACGCAGCACACCTGGATAGCGGCGATTCGAAGGAGGCATTGAAAGTGTAACGATCTCCATCCCTGCTCACATCGACTTGCAGGCCCGGATAAGGGATTCCCGCCCAAACCGGATTAGCCGTGAGCAGTAGCATGATAGTGAGCATTCGCGCGTTCATCACGGGGCGTTATAACCACTGTTTGTGACGCGCTGATGAAGCAGACTTTCGACCGAGCTAGGTTTTTTTCTTCGGCCAAACGTCTCTGGCTCAGTCCATCCATTGCGTGATTTGCTGAACCACCCAGTTTCCATCATCCAGGGGAAGGTCATGTCCAGCGGTCGGATGCACATGGATTGGGCTGCCCCACTTCTTTCCCAAAGCGTGCGTACAGCGCACATCTACCAACCGATCATGCTCGCTCGCGAGAAGCAGCACAGGCACGGGTGGTGCGGCTTGCCGTGCTCGGTGAGTCATCGCTGCTTTCAGTTGGCGAAAGATGTTGGCACGTGCGGTTGGGCGCTCGCGCGCATAAGATACCCAACGTCCCAGCAATTCTGCTTTTTGCTGTTCGGTTCGAATGCGTGTGCTGGTTAGACGCAATATCAATACTTCACGCTGGACCACTGAGCCAAAGAGCAGGTTCAGCATCAAGGCCGGATAATTGACAGGGCGCAGCCTGTGATAGAACGGACTCAGCGGTGCCAGGCTGGTATTGATCAAGACCAGCCTGGAGATCTCTTCCGGATATTTCTCGCTCCATTCCACTGCCGCCATCGCTCCCAGAGACAAGGCGACCACAAAGTATGGCGGCTTGTGCCCGAGCAGGCCGAGTTGCGCACGACAATGATTTGCCATCTCTTCCACACTTATCGCACTGACCTGAGCATTCAATCTGCCGTTTCCGGGAAGATCCAGAGTGACGATGCTCTGCACGTCCATGCCTTGTTGCAGCAGGGCCGGAAACTCCCCCCAATGGCGCGCCTCACGCATCAAACCGCGCAACAACACCCAAGTCGTCATGGCCGAAACCAGCGGGAAACCGCGCGTTCCTGCAGACGAAGTCGGGTGGGGCCTTTGGCCATCCAGCATTCGTAGCTGCTCGCCGCATGTATCAAAAAATCCAGCCACACCGTGTGACGCCGCAATACCCGGTGCCGTCGATGCTCGATCAATGGATTGAATATCCCGTGCCGCGAAAAGAACTGCAACGGGTTCTTCTTGACCCACAACCAGGAACCCATCTCCAGCGTCAGCGGCAAAAAAGTTTTGCTCTTGTCTTGCTGAGACTGCAAATACAGATAATCCCATACGTCACCGTGTGTGCGGTACTGCACACTTTGCGGCTCGAACAGATAACAGTTGCTGGGATACGATTCCTGAAATAACTCTTCCAACCTGAGTATGTCAGCCAGCTGATCGATGGGATGCACGCAATGTGCATGCGGAAACCAGACCCGATCGCGCGAGCCGAAGCCAGAATGGCAATCCACCGCGATGCTGAACGGGCTCAGCAACAACTTCTCAGTCACTGTGCGACACAACGCGATATTCTCGATCTCCATCTCCTCCCCTGCAGGCCCTCGATACCACGGCAAGTGCCGACTGATACGGTGTCCGCCCAGCAAGAATGGCACGCCATCCGCAGCTTCGATCGGCGCATTGCGCATCAAATCCACGCCTCTTGGATTGCACCTTGTCGAGTTCCACATACCGCCCGGATTGATTAGCGGCATGAACACCAGCCGCACATCCTGCAGTAAATCATGCAAACTATTATCCCACTGCAAACGGGTCAGCAGATTGCGCAGAAAGTACAGCAGGACCTGAGTCCCTATCCGCTCCAGGCCGTGCACCCCGCCAAAGAATCCGATCACGGGCAGCCCAGGATCTGGATTGCCGATGGTCAACTGATAGACCGGAAAGCGTTGACCTCCCGCGCTGACCTCGCATGGAACACAGGATTCCAAATGGCCGCGTCCCAGCTCGATGATGCGCTCCAGTTCTCTCAATTCGGGCAGTGTTCGCATAAGTACAGTGGTGTTCCTTGAATGGCATCTGCGTGTCTATTTAGCTTCGCATGAAGCGTCCATTTACGGTGGGCATGATGTTTCCGCATGGACACCTGTTGGCGATTAGACCATTCCCGCCTCGCAGCGGCTATTGTAATAATCGACATCGCGAAATATTACAATTGCATCGCAAACGATAATACCGTATATACTGTTTATCGGTTACGTAAAATCCGATTTGTGATTGGACGAAAGATGGATAACCAACAAACATTTTCACACGGACTGCTGTATTCGATCGAGCCCGAAGATCTTGCACAACTCCATCTCAACGATGAGTCCGGGCAGGGTGATTTCGAGTGGGATGAATACGGAATGCAAGCAGCACTGGATTTTATGAAGTTGGCGACGAATAAATTTTGGCCTGGGCGACATTAACCCGAAGCGATCTGTATCCGCCCTCGTTCAAGATAGTTCAATTGTCCGCTCAGGGTTATCCTGTGCCGTCATAAACCTTTAAAGAAGGTTTAATCAAATATTCATGTGTGCGTTGCACGATGCGCGTCATGAATACACCTGACCAAACTCTCCGTACGAGCCAGCCTCTGAAAATCGCGCTGGTCACCGAAACCTATTTGCCCGAGGTGAACGGCGTTGCCATCACCATCGGACGCATGGTGCAGGGCTTGCGCCTGCTGCAGCATCATGTGCATATGATCCGCCCGCGCCAGCACAAGCAGGATATGGCGGTGAAGCAAGAAGGCTATGAGGAGACGCTGGTAACGGGCATGCCGATCCCCGGCTACCCCGAACTGAAATCCGGCCTGCCCGCGAAGGGTTTGCTGGTGCGGCTATGGAAGCAGCAGCGCCCCGACATCGTGCACATCGCCACCGAAGGCCCCCTCGGCTGGTCGGCTCTGTCTGCCGCAAAGAAGCTGGGCATTCCGGTGAGCACGGATTTTCACACCAACTTCCACAGCTATACCCAGCACTATGGCGTCGGGCTGTTGAAAAAACCCATCGCCGCCTACCTCCGCCACTTCCACAACAAGGCAGCCTGCACGTTGGTGCCCACCACTTCACTGCAACAACAACTGGAATTCGAGGGCTACAAAAACGTGCTGGTGGTTTCGCGTGGTGTGGATGCGGAACTGTTCCACCCTGCCAAGCGCAGCAGCGAGTTGCGTGCTTCATGGAATGCCGATGAGGAAACGCCGGTAGTGATGCTGGTAAGCCGCATTGCAGCTGAGAAGAACCTGCACGTCGTCTTCCAGGCATTCGAGCAAATGCAAAAGATCCATCCGCTGGCGCGACTGGTGATCGTTGGTGATGGCCCGGCGCGCGCCGAACTGCAAAAACAGCACCCGCATGTAATCTTCGCCGGTATGCAGACCGGCGAACCGCTGGCCCGGCATTACGCCTCGGGCGACATCTTCCTCTACCCCAGCCTGACCGAAACCTACGGTAACGTCACTGTCGAGGCAATGTCCAGCGGATTAGCTACATTGGCCTATGACTACGCCGCAGCGCGCCAGCACATACGCCACGATGTGAACGGGCTGTTGGCACCGTTCGCTGACACCGATGCGTTCATCACCCAAGCCAAGGGACTGATTTCCGACATGGAGCGTGTGCAACGCCTGCGCCTTGCGGCACGCCAGACGGTGGAAACACTGACCTGGGAACACATCATGGGTCAGATGGAAGCAGTGCTGTTCGACACTGTGCGCACACAGGGAGTCCAGAATGTCCAACCTGAGCTTTCCGCTGCAACAGATTAAAACCTGGGACGCGGAGCTGTGCGCGTTCTGCAATAGGCGCAGCCGTAACTTCACTGTACGCAATCTGTTCCGTTTCATCAGCCGGCTGGGAGACGGCGTGTTCTGGTACACGCTGATGGCGGCGCTGTTGCTTCAATATCAAAGTACCGCTTTGCCCGCCGTGTTGCACATGATCGTCGTCGGCTTGGTCGGCACCGTGTTGTACAAATTCATCAAGGGCAAGACCCTGCGTCCGCGGCCATTCAATGTCTATCCCTCCATAGTCTGCGTCGGCAAGACGCTCGACCAGTTCAGCTTCCCTTCCGGCCATACGATGCATGCAGTCGCCTTCAGCATCGTGGCTGTCTCCTACTTCCCCGCGCTTTTCTGGCTGGTGCTGCCCTTCAGTGTGCTGGTCGGACTGTCGCGACCGATACTCGGCTTGCACTACCCCAGCGATGTGCTGGCCGGGGCGGCCCTGGGGGCGGTGATTGCAGGAATCTCGCTTACGCTCTAAATCAGAATTTGCCACAGGCAAACACGGATAAATCATCCGAGGCGGAGTTCATCTCTGGCTAAATGGCTTGACTGAACACATCCTGCGGCAGTGGGATGCGATGCCGCAATTGCAGCGGCGCGATGAGTTCGATTCGGTTTCTGATGACCGGATCATCTGCATGCGGATTGGCATCCCACACCGGTTCTTCGCCCAGCAGGATGCGGTCGATATGCGCCAGACGCGCACTGGTCTCGCTCAGGTAATAGTTGAAGCGGCGCTGCATCCCGGCATCGAGCAAGCGCGCACCGTGGTAGCACAGGTGCGACAGACGGCTGGTGCGCAACAGATTCTCCGCACCCGACAATATCTCCACGCCGCGTCTGGCCAGCGGTTTGGAACAGGCGAAATGCTGTGCCACATATTCTGCCAGTTCGTCGCGATGCGTATCCATTAACTCGCCCGGCTGCGCGAACAACTGCGAGCGGATATGCATGTCCATCGCCCACTCGCAGGCTGCATGTGTCAGCAGCGGCACATTGCCCCACATCTTTTCGTGCGCCGGCACAAAGTGGTTATGCGCGATCACGTCCACCAGCAGATGACTGACGAAGCCCAGCGACAGCGCGTACTCTTCGTCGCTTTGCGCATCATCCAGCAGCTTGCGTGCACGTTGCCACTGGTGCGTGGTGGAGAACGGCCCACCCCAGGGACGCTCGCTCAGCAGCGCCAAGTCGGGCAGGCAGGCACCGGCCAGTACCAGTTTTGGAAACGACCTGATAGCCCGACGGTAGCGCGGATCGGTAAGCGGAACCGCCCATAGCAACATCTGGGCGAAATAGACGTGAGTGTAAAGTCCCCAGGCATGGGCATCCGCACTCCACAACAGCAGCGGAACATACCAGCGCCAATATTTGAGCAGACTCTTCATGCCGCGCAGTGTCGTTGCAACGTGCGAAGATTTAATGACGTTCAAATGATTTTATTGTGACGCTCCCGGCTCATTCTGCTCTGTCATAATGGCGCACGTTATTCGGATTCAAGATCGATGTCCTGGTTCCTCACCAACCTCGTCAGCACCTTTCTGCTGCCCCCGCTCAACCTGTTACTGGTCACGGCGATAGGTTTGTGGTTATGGCGCATACGCCCGCTTATCGCGCGCTTGCTGCTCACCTCTGCTTTTGGCCTGTTGTGGCTGCTGTCCACCCCTTTCTGCGCGGAAGCCTTGCTGCATGGACTGGAAGGAACCGATGTCGTCGATACCAAATATGTATCGGCAGACGCAATCGTGGTGTTAGGCGGCGGCACATATTTCCGCGCGCCGGAATATGGCGGCGATACGGTCAGCAAGGAGACCCTGGAGCGCTTGCGCTTCGCCGCGATATTGCAGCGCGCAACCGGCAAACCGATCCTGGTCTCCGGCGGCACTCCTGCTGGAAACGACCTCTCCGAAGCAGCGCAGATGAAACGAGTATTGGAGAATGAATTCGCCGTGCCGGTTCAATGGGCGGAAAGCGCTTCGAACAACACGGGGGAGAATGCGCGCCTGAGCTACAACATGCTCAAGCAGGCAAGTATAGGGCGCATCTACCTCGTCACCCATGCCTGGCACATGCCGCGCGCGGCACAAGCTTTTCGCAACGCGGGCTTTCAGGTCATCCCCGCGCCCACTGCCTTCACCACGCGCTACCGCACCGATTTGCTGGCCTTCCTCCCCAATGCCCATGCCCTGCAAGACAGCCGGATATTCATGCATGAGGCGTTCGGCATGTTCTGGTATCGGTTAAAATCCAAGCTATGATTTTTCGGGAGATAGCGCCATGAAAGCACGCATCAAGTGGGTTGAAGAAGTTTCTTTCCTCGGCGAAACGGAGAGCGGTCATGCGGTATTGATGGACGGCCCGCCAGCCGGTGGTGGCCGCAATCTGGGCCCGCGACCGATGGAGATGCTGCTGATCGGTACCGGCGCCTGCTCTGCCTACGATGTCGTGACCATCCTGAAAAAAGGCCGGCAACAAATCACCGATTGCGTGGTGGATATCCAGTCCGAACGCGCCGAGACAGACCCCAAGATATTCACCAGGATCCACCTGCATTTTGTGGTGACAGGCAAAAACCTCAAGCGCGAACAGGTCGAGCGCGCCATCCACCTGTCGGCGGAAAAATACTGCTCGGCTTCGATCATGCTGGGAAAGTCGGCAGTATTGACGCACGATTTTGAGATCGTGGAAGGTTAAAACCGGTTAATGGCAGATAGTTGATGGTTGACTAAGTTAGGATGGGGATTCGCGATCAACCATCGACTTTCAACCATAAGCCGTTCAGACCCAATACACCGTTTTCGTCATCACCTTCGACATCCCGCGCATCACCAGCTTCACCGGCAACGGCAACTCGGCCGCGCCCAGTTCTACCGCCATATCGGCATGGCCGACTTCATCCACATACATCTGCTGCGCCACGGCACGGCTCTTGGCATCCTGCTTCGGCAAACCATCCAGATGGCTTTGCAGATGCGCGCCCACCTGACGTTCGGTCTCGGCCAGAAACCCCAGGTTCCATTTGTCGCCCAGCGCACCAGCCAGCGCACCGATCGCCAGCGAGCCGGTGTACCAGAACGGATTGAGCAGACTCAAACGGCCGCCCAGTTCATACACACGGTGCGAGGTCCACGCCAGGTGTTCGGTCTCCTCCCAGGCGGCATGGTTCAGTTTCGCCTCCACCGCCGGATCCTTCGCGGTCAGTGCCTGGCCCTGATACAGGGCCTGCGCGCAGATCTCGCCGGTATGGTTGATACGCATCAGTGCGGCGGCATGCCGTTTCTCCGCGTCGGTCATGGCTGATTCAGCGATGTCTGCATCAGGGTACGGTCGTGCAGTGGGCGCTTTGGCGAACAGTGTGCGCAGACCTTTATCGAATTCGATGATGAAACTGTCCAGATTCGGCATGATTCCTCCTGTTGTGAATAGGGGTAATTTAGGCATTCGATGCAGTACTGTCAAATAAAAAACGGCCACCCGAAGGTGGCCGTTTCAAATCCTAAATCGACGGTTAAGTCAGATTAGAATACCTTCTTCAGGCCGACAGCGATTTCGGTCGAGCTTGCACCCAAAGTCGATGTACCGCCTGCAACGCCGCTGTTGAACACGCTGAATGCGTTGGTGCCGGAACCATTGCTAGCCTTGGAGAAAGCGCCGTAGATGGTCGATGTCTTGCTCAGGCCATACAGGTAAGCCAGAGTGTAGCTGGCACCATTGGCATCGGTGCCAACAGCAGCCGTACCAATCTTTGCCTTGGCATAGCTGACTGCCACTGCGCCAGGACCAGCTGGGATCACGCCGCTGAGGGAGTAAAGCTTGTTGGAGTTACCTGCAGTGCCAGCAGTGTTGTTCTTGGTGGACTGGTAGGTAGTGAACAGCTTGGCAACGCCGAGGTCATAAGAAGCACCCAGAGCGTATTCCTTTTCGTCAGTAGTGGAAGTTGCAGCCGGATGGCTGGTCGATGCATACACACCACCAACGGACAGAGGACCAGCGGCATAGTTAACGGACAGCACGGTCGCAGTGATGTTGACATCGGCAGCGGTATTGGCAACGGTCAGATTACCCAAGCCAACAAAAGCTGTGACGTAGTTCAAAGCAACAGTCACACCACCCAGATCCGGGGAGATGTAAGCCAGAGCGCGCTGAGCGCGGGTAGCAGTAGCCTTGGTACCGATCAGGAACTGCGCATTGCCTGTTGTCATGTTCTGCAACGGAGACACGGTAGAACCAGCGGTTGGGTCATACTTGACAGCCCAGTCATAACCAGCAGTTTGCAGGTAGCCAGTTGCAACAGTACCGAAGCTACCAGCCACGCCCAGCAATTGTTGACGCGCAGCGCCGATAGTTGAAGAAGTTTCCGAATCCAGACCGTATTCCAGTTTGGCGATAACCTTCACACCATCACCCACGTCTTCCACGGTTACAACGCCCAAGCGCGAAGTGGACAGTCCACCGGAAACAGCCTGCACTTGGCTCTTTTGGCCGGAGTTGGATACGTTGGCAACCGCAGCGTCAACGATACCGTACACGGTCACATCGGCGAAAGCCGGTGCAGAGAAAGCAGCGGCGATAGCCAGTGCGATGATTTTCTTTTGCATTTGTTGATCTCCTCAGGGTTTAAATATTTAGTTTCGTCCGGGCCAATCCCTCGCGAAATAAACGGATCGGTGGGTGATCCCGCCTAGTCCGAGGCGCAAGTTATCACCCCGTACCGCACGATTCAATGCCAGAACGATAAATAACGCGCATTCTGTGTCATTTTTACTACTATTTTTTCTGATAAGTTTTGTCAGGTTTTTCATAAGGCTATTAATTCTAGTAACACAAGAATCTAACGGGCTTGCACTTGACTCGATCTCCTCTATATTTCCAGCATTCCAGTCAGCTAATATTTTCTCGGGTGCAAATACAAACGGACACCCGAGGGTGTCCGTTTGATTTTCCATCCGTACTGAAGCTTTGATTTAGAAAGTGTGCTTCAAGCCCAGAGAGATCGCCGAGGGCGATGTGCCGAAGCCGGAAGTGGTGCTGGCTGCGCCGGAGTTTTGCGAGAACTGGTAATTCACACCCTTGCCATTGGTGATCCTGGTGTACAGAACATAGACCTTGGTGCGTTTGCTGAAGCCATGGTCGTAACCGACTGAAGCCTGGCTGGCACCGCTATCTGTGACTTTGAGGTTGCCCGTACCGTATTCACCCACCTTGCCATAGGCAAACTTCACCGCGTCGCCGCCGAACTTCACCTTGCCGCCCACATAATAAGCGCCGCGACCGTACTGGTTCACGCCCAGATTAGCTCCGGTACCCAGGTTGTCGGAAGTCTTCTCATATGCAGCACCAATCTCGAACAGGTCCTGATTGAAACCGAAACCGACGCGTGCTGCCGATTCCTTGCCGCCAGCCACGACGGATTCCAGCTTGTGGGATTCATAAGCTGCGGCCACATAGAAGGGCGCCACGTCATACCAGGCTGCAAGGCTCACGGCGCTATTCTTGGCGGCAGTATTGGTCGTGTTCGCCTCAGTCAGGTTGGCGGTAGCCAATGCCACCGTCGCACCGCCCAGTGACGGGCTGATATAGGCCAGAACATTGTTCAAGCGCTGATCCCAGCCGCCACCTGTGCCTTTACTGGTTCCCAGCAGGGCGCGGTCGTCAGCGATGTTGTCAGCGAACACGTCCAGCTTGCGGGTGGATATCTTGTACGGTGTGTCATGGCGGCCCATCAGAACTGTACCGAAATCACCTTTCAGGCCGGCAAAGGTGTTGCGACTGGCAAAGGTGTTGGATGCAGCGTCATCGATATTGATCTGCTGCTCGACCTGCCAGATCGCGTTCAGACCATCGCCCAAATCTTCCGAGCCCTTGAAACCGAATCTGGAAACGTTGCTCGATACGACTTGTTTGGTCACGCCAGTTACTACGGTGGCTCCATTCGCAGTGGTCGTGCCATTGCCCGTATTGACCGAGTCATAAGACACGTCAGCTATGCCGTAGAACGTGAAGTTGGCGTTATCGGCAAATGCCGGAGCGGAAATTGCGGAGGCGATTGCCAGCGCGATCAGTTTCTTTTGCATCATGAAGCTCCTTTAGTTTGGTTGTTTTAGCCGCTCAGCCTTGCTGCGCGGCAGAATCAAATAAATTCCCTGAGTAGAGAATTCGGCGCGGATTCTGCCGCGAGAAAATCCAAAACCTGCCGCTTAACAAAAATTTCACGCTGGCGTATCAATGGCGCGACAAAAGTGCATGACGTCACACGATTGCAACGAAATCAAACTAAGGAATTCAGAAGAAATTGATCACAGTCCGAGATGGATCTGCGACATTTAATCCCTACTGACAGCACTCCTACCCAGCCCTTTTTGTGGCCTATGCGCAGGAGAATCTGCTACTGTGAAAACGCAGTTAGTGCGTTTCTCCGAAACAAAAAAAGACCCCTCCCCCCAAAAGGGGAGAGTGGGACGGGGGAGGGGCAGGGAAACGCTTACTGGTGATTCCGGACAGATTGCCTGTCCGGTTGGTGCATGCGGCAGTCGGACTCACCTTGATCCGACTGCCGTGATTGCCAAGTCTTACTTCTTGGCAGTTCCCGCTTCGGCCAACTTGCGCCATGTTTCTACAACCGTGTCCGGATTCAGCGACATGGTCTGAATTCCGACTTCCACCAACCACTGTGCAAAATCAAAGTGATCGGACGGACCTTGACCGCAGATGCCGACATATTTGTTCAAACGGTTGCAAGTGGTGATCGCCATTTTCAGCAGTGCCTTCACCGCCGCATCGCGCTCGTCGAAGCGATCCGCCACCAAGCTGGAATCGCGATCCAGACCCAGCGTGAGTTGGGTCAGGTCGTTGGAGCCGATGGAGAAGCCGTCGAAGTGTTGCAGGAACTCTTCCGCCAAGAGTGCGTTGGAAGGGATCTCGCACATCATGATCAGGCGCAGGCCCTTGTCGCCGCGCTTCAGTCCGTGCTTCTCCAGAGTCGCAACGACTTCGCTGGCTTCCTTCACGGTGCGCACGAACGGGATCATCAGTTCGATGTTGGTGTAGCCGAGTTTCTCGCGTGCACGTTTCATGGCACGGCATTCCAGCTCGAAGCATTCGCTGAAATTCGCCGCGACGTAACGACCGGCTCCGCGGAAACCGATCATGGGATTCTCTTCCAGCGGCTCGTAGATGTCGCCGCCGATCAGCTTGCGGTACTCGTTCGACTTGAAGTCGGACATGCGCACGATGACCGGCTTCGGCCAGAACGCGGCCGCCAGTGTGGAAACGCCTTCGGTGATCTTCTCGACGTAGAACTCTTCCGGATTGGCATAACCGGCGGAACGTTGCAGCACAGCTTCCTGTAGTTTTCCCGGCAGCTTGTTATGCTCCAGCACCGCCTTGGGGTGGATGCCGATCAGGTTGTTGATGATGAACTCAAGCCGCGCCAGACCCACACCGGCCGACGGCAGTTGCGCGAACTCGAATGCCAAAGTCGGGTTACCGACATTGAGCATCAACTTGACTGGGATGGCGGGCAATTCGGCCTCGTTGTGCACGACCACGTCGAACTGCAATTTGCCGTGATACACGAAACCGGTATCGCCTTCCGCACAGGAAGCGGTGACAATCTCGCCATCCTGCAACGCGGTAGTCGCATGACCGCAACCCACGATGGCGGGGATGCCCAGTTCGCGCGCAATGATGGCCGCGTGGCAGGTGCGCCCACCGCGATTGGTGATGATGGCGGCTGCCTTCTTCATCACCGGCTCCCAGTTCGGGTCGGTCATGTCGGTAACCAGCACATCACCGGCCTGCACCTTGTCCATCTCGGCGGTGCTCTCGACGATACGCACACGACCGGCACCGATCTTCTGGCCGATGGCGCGACCTTCGACCAGCACGGTACCGCGCTGATGCAGACGGAACTTCTCCGTGCCGCCGTTAGCAGCGTTCGACTTTACCGTCTCGGGACGTGCTTGCAGTATGTAGAGCTTGCCGTCCAGACCATCCTTGCCCCACTCGATGTCCATCGGACGGCCGTAATGCTGCTCGATGGACACGGCGTAACGCGCCAGCTGCAACACATCTTCATCGCTCAGCGAAAAACGCTGCTGGTCGGCAACCGGTACCGGCTCAATGCGGCAGGAACGTCCGGCGGAACGCTGTTCATCGAACACCATGCGTTGCTGTTTGGAACCCAGGCTACGGCGAATGACGGCCGGAAAACCTGCCGCCAGTTGCTGTTTGTGTACGTAGAACTCGTCCGGATTGACGGCGCCCTGCACCACCATCTCGCCCAGACCGAAGGATGAGGTGACGAACACGGCATCGCGGAAACCAGATTCGGTGTCGAGCGTGAACAGCACGCCGGAAGCGCCCAAGTCGGAACGCACCATGCGCTGCACACCGGCAGACAGCGCCACGTCGGCGTGGGTGAAATCCTTGTGCACGCGGTAGGAGATGGCGCGGTCGTTATACAGCGAGGCGAACACTTCGCGGATCGCGTGCAGGATGTTGTCGATGCCATGGATATTCAGGAAAGTCTCTTGCTGACCGGCGAACGAAGCATCCGGCAAGTCTTCCGCCGTGGCGGATGAACGCACCGCGAAGCTGCCTTCGCCTTCTGCCACCAGCTTGGCATAGTGAGTGCGGATCTCGTCTTCGAGACGTTTTGGCAACGGTGCCTCCACGATCCAGCCGCGGATCTTGCGCCCTGCTTCGGCCAGTGCGCCGACATCCTCGATATCCAGTTTGACCAGAGACTGTTCGATGCGTTTGTCCAACCCTTCATGCGCCAGGAAGTCCCGATACGCCTGTGCCGTGGTGGCGAAGCCGCCGGGCACATGCACGCCCGACGAACTCAGGTTGGAAATCATCTCGCCCAGCGATGCGTTCTTTCCGCCCACCTCGGGGATGTCGGCGATTCCCAGAGACTGGAATGGAATGACGTACGGTTGCATGAAACTCTCCCTGTTTATTAGTTATGCTCATCCACCGCATTGGCTACGGTTGAATACCTGGTTACAAACTGCACAGACTATCTATTAATTTAACGCGTACTTCAGTGTGTACCGTCGTTCTCGCACTCACCGTCACCACACTTTCCGCAACAACCTCCGGCCCCCATCTTGCGGGCCGGACCGAATTCCGGATGACGATGCGCGAACCAGTTGGCCGCATGCTGCACAGCAAGAAACAGCAACATGACCAGAAGCATCGAGCCGATTGTGTATAGATAGATCATTCTCCACCTCCAATCCCCGCAAAGCCCATGAACGACAACGACAACAAACCGCCGACGATCAACGCGATCGCCGTACCCTGCACCAACGGCGGAATGTTGGCCAACAACAATTTCTCACGCAGACTTGCCATCAACACCAGTGCCAGCGTAAAGCCCAGCCCGCCGCCAATGCTGTATGCCAGCGACTGCACGAAGTTGTACTGACGCGCTGTCTGGAACAGCGCCACGCCGAGCACCGCGCAGTTGGTTGTAATCAACGGCAGGTAGATGCCGAGCTGGCGGAACAGCACCGGAAATTGTTTCTTCACGAACATTTCCACCAGTTGCACCGCACAGGCGATCACGGTAATGAAGGTAATCACACTCAGGAATTCCAAGTGGTAGTACACCAGCACCATGTTCAGAAAGTATGCCGAGACCGACGCCACCAGGATCACAAACGCGGTTGCCAGTCCCATTGGGAAAGCGGTGCTAATCTTCTGCGACACGCCCAGGAAAGGACACATGCCGAGGAACATGGCCAGCACGAAGTTGCCGGGCAAAATGGTCGTCAGCAGAATATTCGCTACGGTTTCGTGGTTCATGCTTTCGCCTCCTCAGTCGATGCGTGATCCGCAGATGCGCGTTGCTTGCGGCTGCGCCACGCAGCAAACACGATCAGCCAGACTGCCATGATGAAGAACCCGCCCGGCGGCAATACCATCACTACCCAAGGCTGGAAATGGTCACCAAACAGAGCGATGCCAAAGAATTTTCCGGCTCCCAGAATCTCGCGCACACCGCCGATGCACAGCAAACCGAAGGTAAATCCCAGGCCCATGCCGGTCGCATTCCAGAGCGAAGCCATGGGCGGGTTCTTGGCTGCATGCGCTTCGGCACGTCCGAGCAACAGACAGTTGGCCACGATCAGCTTGATGTACGCGCCCAGCGCTTCATACAGGTCAAGGCTGATCGCCTGAATGGCATAGTCGACCACGGTCACGAAGGTGGCGATGATGACGATGTAGCTGGCAATGCGCACCTGCTTGGGGATCGCGCTGCGCAACAGCGAGATCAACAGACAGGAGGCGGACAGCACGAAAGTGGTGGCGAGGCCCATCGAGATGGAGTTCACCGCGGATACGGTGATCGCCATCGTGGGGCACATACCCAACACCATCACGAACACGGGATTCTGCTTCCAGAGTCCCTCCATGAACTCGTCGAAATTGGATGGCGCTTGGCTCATTTTGCACTCCTCAGTTGTTCGACATGGGGATACAGCTTGGGCAGCAAGGCTTGCGCGGAAGCATTGATACCGCGTCCCACCGCCTTGGATGTGACTGTTGCGCCCGCGATCGCATCGATCTCCCACGGGCTCTGCTTGCTGCCATGCTTGACAGTCTTGACGGCATTGGCCAGCAATTTCAGGTCCTGCGAAAGGCTCACGTCCAGCGCTTCGAAATTGTGCAGGAAATCTTTGTCCACCAGTATCTTGTCGCCGATACCCGGCGTCTCACGCATCGAGATCACGCCTATACCTGAGATGACCTGTTTCACGGGGTCGTAGCCGTACAGGATGCGCACCTGATCGGCATAGCCGGCAGACGATGCTTCAGCCGCGATGCCCGCCAAGCTGCCATCGGCAGCATAAGCTGCGTAGAAGCGTACGGCACCTGCCGGTGTGGTCTCCTTGCCATCGGCACTCTCGATGCCGCTATCCGTGGCGAAATAATCCACCACGGTTTTGGCATTGGGCAGAACTTTGAAAACCTGACGTTCCAGCGCGAGTTTCTTGTTGGCGTTCACCGGTGCCAATGTGACTTGGAAAATGCCGACGATGATCACGCCGCAAATGGTGGCGACCAGCCCCAGTGCAAAGACCATCTTGCCGCCGGGCGTTGTTGGAATATCGTTGGGCGTACTCATTTCGTCCCCTTCTGGCGTGTGCCGAACACGCGTGGCTGTGTGTGCTGGTCAATCAAAGGAGTCAGGGCATTACCCAACAGGATGGCGTACATCACACCTTCGGTCAGACCGCCGAAGTAGCGGATCATTACCGTCACCACGCCAATCACCGCACCATAGATCCAGACACCGACAGGTGTCACCGGCGAGGTCGCCATATCGGTCGCCATGAACACGGCACCCAGCATCAAACCGCCGGATAGCAGCACGAAAGTCGGCGAGGGATAATGCGACGGGTCATACAGCTGGAATGCCCAGGCAGTGATCGCCGCCGAACCCAGCACTGCCACCGGAATGCGCCAGTCCATGAACTTGCGCGCCGCGAGGTACACACCGCCCAGCAGAATGAGGATGGCCGTCGTCTCGCCGGCGGAAGCGGTCACCGCACCGGTCAAAAAGTCATGCGCAGAGGCGGTGACATTCTCGAATTTCCAGCGCGCCAACGGTGTTGCCCCGGTGAAGGCATCCACATGTTGCAGCTTGACCCAGTCCCCGATGGCTGGAGGCGTCATCAAAGGCATCGTCAAACTGGACGGGATGAATTCGCTGAAACGATTGACAGAGAATGCCGGGACCCAGGTGCTGATGGCGACCGGGAAGGCTGCCTGCACAAAGGCACGGCCAGCGAGCGCCGGGTTGAATGCATTGAAGCCCAGCCCGCCCCAGAGCAGCTTGCCGATAGCGATGGCAAAGAAACCGGCCACCACGCCCATCCAGAGCGGAAATGCGGGCGGTAGTGTCAGTGCCAACAGAATGCCGGTAATGGTTGCACTCCAGTCACTCAACGAACTCGGCTGGCCCGGCGTGCGATTGAGCACCCGCTCGGTCAGCAGACACGTTGCGGTAATGGTGACGATCAATGCCAACGCAGACAGTCCGTACTGCCAGACCGAGAATGCGCAGATCGGCAATAGGGACAGCACCACGTGCAGCATGATGCGATTCACGCTGCGGTCGCTGACCATATGGGGCGAGGTACGAAGTTCTATACTCATGCTGTTGCCTTCTCCCGGTTGAACGCCTTGGCGACGCGGAATTGTTGTACCAGAGGAATGTGCGACGGACAGACATAGCTGCAGCAGCCGCACTCGAAACAACGGTCCAGATTATAGCTATCGGACATCAGTGCATATTCACGTTTGGCAGCCAGCAAGCCCAACTGAGACGGATTGAGGAACTTCGGACAGACCTTGAGGCACTCGCCGCAACGGATGCAGGAATAGACGCGCTTCGCATCAGAAGACTCTTCAGCCTCAGCGAATGCGAGCACACCGGAAGTGCCCTTGGTCACCGGCACATCGAGCGAGGAGATGGTCATACCCATCATCGGGCCGCCGAGGATGACTTCCTTGGCGCTGCTTTTCGCACCGCATTGTTCCAGCACCCAACGCAAAGGCGTGCCGATCGGCACGATGTAGTTGCCTGGTTTTTCCACAGCGGGACCCGCCACGGTCAACACACGCTCTACGATACCTTCGCCGGCAGGCAGCAAACGGCCCAAATAAGCCAGCGTCATCACGTTGTTCACCAGCACACCGATGGATGCCGGACGTTGCCCGGCAGGTATCTCGCGGCCGAGCAGTGCATAGATGATGGTGTCTTCCGCGCCTTGCGGATACTTGGTCTCCAGCGCCTGCACCGTGATGCTGCCATCGGCTGGCAGTGCTGCCTGGATAGCTGCGATGGCATCCGGCTTGTTGTCCTCGACGCCGATGACGGTACGAGGAGCACCGCAGACTTTCATGGCGATGCGGATGCCGCGGATCAGGTCCTGGGTGCGCTCGACCATGATGCGATGGTCGCAGGTGAGGAATGGTTCGCACTCGGCGCCGTTCACCACCATGGTGTCGATCACCGTTTCCGGCGGCACGCTGAGTTTGACGTGCGCCGGGAAGGTGGCGCCACCCAAACCTGAGATGCCGGTTTCCTGGATCGCCGCCAGCAATGCCTTCTTGTCCATGGCCTCGACATCACGCGGAGTACTGACTTGTACTTGCTGGCCGTCGGCCTGATACACGCGAATGGTGATGGAGTCGACCATCTTGCCGCTGGCAGACGGCATAAGCCCGATGGCCTCCACCACCCCGGTTGCCGGTGCATGCACCGGCAGCGAAACGAAGCCGTCAGCTGTCGCAATCACCTGGCCGCGCAACACTTCCTGACCGACGCTAACGCAACAGACGGCAGGTTTGCCGATGTGCTGCGACAACGGCACGATCAGCTTCGGAGCAAATGGCATGCGACGGATCGGCAAGCTTCCGGTCTCCTTGTGATAGTCCGGGTGGATGCCGTGCTCAAAGGTCGCTATACGTTTCAGAAAAGGCAGTCCCATATTCACCTCAGTTGAACTTGACTGCACGAGCCTTCAGTTTTTCCAGGTTGGGCTCACTCATGTTCCAGGGAGTACCCGGATGGATGATGCCAGCAGTGCACTTCTCTGCCGCCTTCACCACGTCCAGATAAGTCCCGCCCTTCGGATTGAGGACAACAGCCTTTTTCGACGCATCGTAGCCAAACACCTTGGGGTTGATATTTATACACTCGTCGCAAGCCGTGCATTCCGGCGTATCGATCCACACGGCCTCGTAGCCATTTGCCGCCGCTGCGGGAGCGGCTGCAACTGTTGCAGGTTGTGCCACGGCGCCGAGGCTGGCTCCGGAAGCGAGTTGCTGGATCAGTTCATGGCGCACCCGAATTGCGATGGCATCTTCATCCACCGCACCGGCCTGTTGACGCCCGATGCCGGCCACATCCTTCAGTTGGTGCCAGAACTGCTGGCGCTCCTCACAAGAGCGCACCATCTCGACCGAGGTCAGCACCCGCATCAGGCGTTGCTTCTTGTCCACCGCCCAGATGAACGGGAACTTGCCTTCACGCTCATCCTCCGACAGTTTGAGAAAGTCACCCAATAGCACCATGTCGTCGTTCCAGGTTTCCGGAGGCGCCTTCTTGAACTGCTTGGCGAAGCGGCCTTCGCTCAAAGCGAAATCGGCGAACGTCGTCGGCAGCGTCATCGTCTTCTTGTTACCGGACTCGTCCACAAAGGCGAGGTCGTAAGTCGGCCAGTCGGCTTCCAGTGCCGGATTGCCTTCCAGCGAGACGCATTCGGAGAAAGTCACGCCCGCATCCGGGTTGAAGCGGAACAACGGGAAAGCGCGCGATTCCAGTGCCATCTTGCTTTGTGACACGGCGGTGTCATCGCCCACGCCGTGTTCCGGCGGGCACACTGCGTACACATTGAACAGGGCCGGACGGCGGCTGTTGATGCCGTCAATGAAACTTTCAAGCAAGTGCGTCGTGTTGGCTTGCGAAAGCTGCGCCACATACGAGGTTCGGTGCGCCATGCCGATAATGCTGATCTCTTTGCGTTTCTCGGTCTTGCCGTGCTGGCTCGCACCGTACGGTGACATATCGGCCACCTGGCTGATGAAGCCGGAAGTGCAGGCTTGGCCGCCGGTGTTCGAATACACCTGCGTATCCACGATCAGGATCTTGATCGGCTTGCCCGACATCAGGGCACGCGACAGGTTCTGGAAGCCGATGTCGAACATCGCGCCGTCACCGCCGATTGCCAGAACTGGCGGGCACAGGTGCCATTCTTCGTCGCTCAGTTGTTCCCAGTTGAAGCGGGCGAAGAAGTCACCCTTCTCGCTCGGCTCATAGCCACCGGCCAGTTCCATTTCGGCCTGGCGCACAACCTTGAAGCCTTCCACCATTTTCGCCATGTGCCCCTCGAATATTCCCATCGCGACCGATGGGGAATCCTGGAACAGGTGCGAAGTCCACGGGAATGGATAGGGGTTGAACGGGAATGTGGATGCCCACACAGAGGTACAACCGGTGGAGTTGACGATACCCATCTCGGCACGACCGTTCTTGGTCGGGCCTTCCATATAGCGCCAGCGCAGGTCTTTGAGTTTTTCCAGCATCTGACTCACGCGCTTCAGCCATTGCGGGTCGATAGGCTGGCCGGGATGCTTGGCCAGCAGGCTTTCCGACAGGTTAGCCAAAGTCAGGTCGTGCCCCTTGTTGGCCTGCACCGCCTGCATCAACGCCTGGGTGTCGGTCAGGTCGACGCTGCTGCTGAGTTTCATGCGGACATGGTTCTCCAGATCGGCGATCAGCGTGTCTATCTTGGCCACGAACTTCTTCACGCGCGGTTGCATCAGCGCAGTGACAGTGCTGGTGAACAGGTGGATGGTGCCCTTCTCGCCGCAGCCCAAGCAGGCACCATCGCCGCTGGCCATGGATTGATAGTTGTGCTTGTCCAGTAGCAGCGTTTCCAGCGCACCGACCTTTTCATCCAGATCGTCGATGCGGCTGAATTGCGCCGGCGTGGTCGGCAGGTCGAGCCAGAAATTCCAGTCCTCGCGCAGCGTCTCGATGGTTTGCGGAGTTTGCGTCACCATGGTCAGCGCGTTGTCACCGCATACCTCCACGCACAGGGCACAGCCCTTGCAGGTATAGGGATTGACGGTGATGGAGAACAGGCCGCCCGCACCTTTCTCCTTCTTCTCTTTCTGCGTCCAGTACGGTTTGGTGGTGGCGAACTTGTAGCTGCCAAGCGCTTCGCGCAACAGGTTAAGTTCTGCTTCCAGACGACCGCGGTCGTCGCCTTGTGTCGGGTCTTCGGCAAAAGCTTCGGTGATTGCGTTGTTCAACAGCGCGTGCACGTCCAGACCATCCTTGTCCAGCAGGTTACGCAGTTTCTTGTCGATGGCGCGGCTGAACTTACGCAGGAAACGCGTCGGGCGACCGCCAATCTCGATGTTCTGGATCGCGGTGTTGAGCACGTCGCTGGTGGTCGAGACCAGGCCGGGAATGGCGCTGTCCGGGCAGACCGTGTAGCACTCACCGCATGCGGTGCAGTTCTCGGCCTTCCATTCCGGATGTTCGAAACGCACGCCGGTCATGTCGCGATAAACGCCGGTGACGGCGGGGATCACCGACAACCCCATGAATGGATCGACCAGATTGTCGGAACCCTGACCCTTCATGTAGAAGCTGCCGGTCTGCTCCCAGAAACGGTGGACATCGGAAAGGCCACCGTCGCCTTCAGGGATCTGCTTCAGCATGACAGGCAACGCAGGTGCGGGCTTGCCAACAACCTTGGCGCGCAGGCCAACTTGCATCAGCTCAGGCTTGATCTCGAACAGCTCCTCATAACCGCGACGTACCACGCGCAGGTTGTCTTCGACGATGCGCTTACCCTTCTTGCCGAACTTGGATTCGAGCTGGTTCTCGATGGCGTTGAACAGAGTCTCTTCGGAGAGGCCTGCACGCTCCTTCACGTCGGAAGCGCGGAAGAAAGCGCCCTGGAAGGCGTTGCCCTGCATACGCAATTGCAGGTCGGTGTTGCTGGATTCTTCGCGTGCGATCTTGAACGCATCCAGGAAGAACACGCGGATCTTCTTGTCCACGATGTATTTCTGCGTCTGCATCGGCAGAAAAGCCCACAAGGCTTCGGCCGTACCCAGATTGCTCTGAATGATGAATACACCGCCTTCGCGCATACCTTCCAGCGCATTGGTGTGACCGAACACTTGCGGATCCGGCGACATCACCACATCGACGTTGGTGTATTCGCAGTTGATGCGAATGGGCTCCGGCGCAGCCGACAGATAGTAAGTGGTCGGCTGACCTTTTTTCTCGGAGCCGTATTTCGGGTTGGCCTTGATGTCCCAGCCCAGCAATTCGAACAATGTCATGGCCAGGTTCTTGCCGGTAGTCACCGCGCCCCAGCCGCCGATGGAGTGCATACGCACGGCGATGGCGTTCTTGGGCAACAGGTTGGGGTTCTCGGAACCGCGCAGCGCGAGGTTCTTGATGCCGGGATAGGCGGTCTGCAATTCCTGCTGGCGGATCTCCTGCTTCGGATTGGATGACTCGTCGCGCACGAAATCCACCGACAGGTAGAAGAACTTGCGATGTGCGGCGCCCGGCAGCATGTTCTCCACTGCGGCGATCAGGCCTTCAGGTTGCAGGTCGCGCGAACCCAGACCGTAGCAGCCGGAATACAGCGACGGCATGTCCTTGGCGCTTTCATAAGCGGCGTAGTCGGGGTAGGAATTCTCACGTGCATTTTCCATGCACTTGGTCACGGTGGAGCGCACTTCGCGCATCAACGGCAGATCTTCCGACAATGGCTGGTCGGTACGCTCCAGCACGGCCACGCCTTTTTTGCCCTTGAGCACTTTGCCTAGCAGGTCGCCCGGGAACGGACGGTACATGGTCAGGTTGACCACGCCCACCTTGATCTTGCGCGTGTCGCGCAGCCAGTCGGCAACGACGGTCGCCTGCACAGTCATGCTGCCCTGGCCGAGGATGATGTACTCGGCATCGTCGCAACGGTAGTTGTCGATACGGCCGTATTGGCGGCCGGTCAGCGCATGGAACTCCTCGGCATTCTTGTCGAACAGCGCCGGGATATGGTCGAAGAAATACGGACGCTGCGCGGCCACGGCCTGCATGTAGGCATCCTGGTTTTGAACCACGCCGGTTTGCATGGGATTGTCCACATCCCAGTTGGATGGCACGCGGCGGCGCTTGGGACCGTACAGCATTTGTTGTGCGGGCGTGGGCGTGTCGATGATGTCATCGGACTCGCCCAGGTATTCGGCGATCAGTTCGCGTTCAGGTACGAGCATCGGCTCGATCAGGTGCGTGGTGAGGAAACCGTCCTGGCCCACGATGGCCGGTGTCAGCGCCAGTTCGGCAGTCTTGCGCGCGATCATGTTCAGGTCGGCGGCTTCCTGTGCATTCTTGGCCATCACCTGGATGAAGCCGGTATCGTCCGCACAGTGGTAGTCGTCGTGCGCACAGTGCACGTTCAGCGAGGTCTTGGTAATCGCGCGGCAGCCGAGGTTCAGCACATAGGGCAGGCGTTTTCCGACGGCGGCATACAGCGACTCGTGCATGAAAGCCAAGCCCTGAGACGAGGTGAAGTTGACGGCACGCAGACCGGTCATGGACATGCCGGCGGTAACGCCCGCGGCGGCGTGTTCGGATTCGGGTTCAACGAAGATCAGCGGATGGCCGCCGGTATTCAGATGGCCTTTGGCGACCTCCTCCGCCCAGTATTCGCCCATCTGTGTGGATGGCGTGATGGGATAGGCACCCGCAGCCTGCGAGGCTTCGCGTTCCACCATGATCACGGCCGTATTGCCATCGATGGCATCGCGCGTGCCGGGGTATTTATATTGGGTGTGGCCACCTTCAGTTCCAGCGACAGCACCGATTATTTTTTGCTTGAGTTTGCTCAACATGATTCCCCCTAGGCCTCGACAGTGGCAGGTAATGGTTTGATACGGATTATCTTTTTGGCGGCTTTGCCCTTGCTGACGCGATCGCCTTCAAGCCAGACGATGGCTCCGGTCGGACAACGTTCAATCGCTTCACGCTTTGCTGTATCGTTCTTGGCGTAGTCGATCACAGCCAAGTTATGCTCCAGACGAATAAGGCCGGGCGCAGCATCGACTACGCAGCGACCGCAGGCGGTACATGCCACTTCACAAGCCGCTTCCGCCGCGTCACCGTCATCTTCGTTACGGCAAGCCATCCATATTTTGTGGGTCACGCCATGAATGGAGAACAGGTTCTTCGGGCAGATATCGACACAATCACCACAGGCTGTGCACTTGGCCAAGTCGACAACAGGCAGGCCATGGCTGTCCATGGTGATGGCGTCAAAATCGCACACGTCGGCACAATCGCCCAAGCCCAGACAGCCCCAAGCACAGCTCTTGCCCCCGCCGCCCGCCACCGTAGCGGCTCGGCATGAAGACAGTCCTGCATATTTTGCACGCATCTTGGCCACATGTTTGCCCCCGGCGCAGGCCAGACGTGCCACGCGTTTCTCGACGTCGCCCATGGCGACACCCAGCAATGCGGCGATGTTCTCGTTTTGTTCGGAAGTATTGACGGTACAACAGCCCGGCTCGATCTTGCCTTCGACTACCTGCTCGGCAAAGTTACGGCAACCAGCAGTGCCGCAGGCACCGCAATTGGAATGTGGGAGCAACTCTTCGACCTCGCTGATGCGCGGGTCTTCATAAACGTATAGACGTTTGTCGGCGATGGCCAGAAAGAACGCCAGCAGGCCACCCAGAATGGCCATGAACGCTCCGGTGACAATTACGCTGTACAAGATTTCCATGCACTCTCCCCGCCTCAATAAATTCGCTCAGAGAACCGTAATATACGGCCCTCCTTTCGCTTCAATTATTTACGCCCCACTAAGCGCCAAGTGAATCAAACGCCCTGAATCACATCTGTTTTTCTTGTGGTGCAAAGACTAACCAAGCTACAATCATTTCGCGAATCAATTCTTTCAATCATAATTATAAAAAATTGAGCCATTGCAAGGCGGGTAAGGGAGAGGCCGGAATGAGTACTGAAAAGCAAAGCTATTACAAGAATAATCGCCTTAAACAAATGCGGGCATTCTGCGAGGTGGTGCATACCGGCAGTATCACTCTGGCCGCGCAAAAGCTGTTCTTGAGCCAACCTTCCGTAACCTTACAGATTCAGGCGATGGAGCGCGAACTGGGTGTGACGGTATTCGAGCGCCGCGGGCCTGTGTTGAAGCTTACTCCTGATGGCGAGACTTTGTATGATCTTGCGAAACCGCTGGTTGAAGGCATCGATAGCCTGGAGGAGAATTTTGCCGCACAGCATGGCAAGCTGGATTCGGGCGAGTTGAACATCTGCGCGGGCGAATCCACCATCCTGTATATCCTGCCAGAAGCGGTGCGCCGTTTTGTGGCCGCGCATCCGCGCATCCAGCTCAAGATCCACAATGAGACCGGGCGAGACGGCCTGAAGATGTTGCGTGCCGACGAGGTCGACCTCGTGGTCGGCTCCATGCTGGATGTGCCGGACGATATCAATTACCAGCCGGTGGTGACGTACGACCCGGCGCTCATCGTCCCTCTCGATCACCCGCTGGCCAAACATACCAGTGTGACCCTGGAAGAAATCAGCCAATATGGAATGATTCTGCCCCCCCGCCACCTCTCGACCTGGCGCATGGTGAAATATGTGTTCCAGCAGCACAACCTGACCTTTACGGTAACGCTGGAAGCGGGCGGCTGGGAAGTGATCAAAAAGTATGTGGAGCTGGGAATGGGCATCTCCATCGTCACCGATATCTGCCTGACCGGCGGCGAAAAGCTGGTGCGCATTCCGCTCAACCAGTATTTCCCGCAACGCGGCTACGGTCTGGTATTGCGTAAGGGCCGGTTTCTGTCACCGCAGGCGCGGCGTTTCGTGGAGATGCTGTACGAGGTCTACGGCATCCAGCCGACCCATTCCGACGTTAGTGCTCAAGGTTGAGCGCCTGCATCAGCTGAACGGCCAACTCTTCGATGGAGCGTGAAGTGGTATCGAACCATTTGATGTCTTCGCGCTTCATCATCTTTTCCGCCGCCGCCACTTCGTAGCGGCAGTTCTCAAGCGAGGCATATTTGCTGTTCGCACGGCGCTCGGTTCGAATCCGGTGCAGCTGCTCCGGATCGATGGTCAGTCCGTACATCTTGCCGCGATAAGGCTGCAACCTCGACGGTAGATGACCGCGCTCGAAATCTTCCGGTATCAACGGGTAGTTGGCTGCCTTCAATGAGAATTGCAGTGAGAGATACAGGCTGGTCGGCGTCTTGCCGCTACGCGATACACCTACCAAAATGATATCGGCACTCTTCAGGTCGGCATCCGATACACCGTCATCATGCGCCAGCGCAAAGTTCATCGCGGCGATGCGCGAGTTGTATTCCGGATTGGACTGACTGTGTGAGCGCCCTACTGCGCGGGAATAGTGGCAGCCGAGCTCCTGCTCCAGCGGGACGATGAACGCATCGAACAGATCGATGAAGAACGCTTCGGCCTGATGCAGGATGGCGCTGTATTCTGCGTTGGTCTGCGTCATAATGACGATGGGGCGTACCCCCTCACGCTGCCCCACCTCATTGATGCGCGTCGCGCAATCTTTGGCCTTGTCTTCGCTGTCCAAAAACGGGAAGCGCAGAGGCCGAAACTCGATGCCCTCGAACTGCGAGAGCAGGCCGTGTCCCAGCGTTTCTGCGGTGATACCTGTGCCATCGGACACGTAGATGACAGTACGTTTGGGGATCGTCATTACTCACACCACCCTGAATGATTTCAATTAAGTCACTGCGATATCATGAGCAAGCATAACGCTTACACACTCTTGCTCTTTATGTCATTTTCCAGATTGGGATAGCGTACATAATCCACCATTTCCTGCGTCCCCTTATCGGGTGCTGCTGTCAACAAGCTGCCAACTATCACGCCAGCGAAGCCGACCAATATTCCGAACAACCCGGCAGAGATCGGGTTAATGTCCCACCATAGTGGAGCATTCACACCAAAGAACGGATAGGTGATGTACATGTAGAACATGCAGGTTCCCAGACCGCTCAACATACCGAGTATCGCCCCCGTCTTGTTCGCGCGTCTCCAGAAGATTCCCAGCGCCAGCGCCGGAAAGAAAGCCGAAGCCGCCAGCGAGAACGCAGCCCCCACCAGGAACAGGATGTCACCCGGTTTAAGCGAAGTGATATAGGCAGCAAACCCTGCCACTACCACCAGCAAGGCTTTAGAGATGAACAGACGACGATTGGTCGGAGCACGCGGATCAATCATCTTGTAGTACACGTCATGCGACAGTGAATTGGAGATGGTCAACATCAAACCATCCGCCGTGGAAAGCGCAGCAGCCAACCCCCCCGCCGCCACCAGCGCCGTGATCACATAAGGCAACCCTGCGATCTCCGGCGTGGCCAGCACGATGAGATCACCGCCAATGGTGATCTCGGACAATTGCACGATGCCATCGTGATTGATGTCAGTCACACTCATCAGTGATTTGTCCACCGAGGCCCAGGCAGAGACCCAACTCGGGAGCTCGGAAAAGCTGGAGCCAACCAGCAATGTGTACACATCGTACTTGGCCAATACCGCCAACGCAGGTGCAGTGATGTAGAGCAAGGAGATGAAGAGCAGCGACCAGAATACGGAATGCCGCGCCTCTTTCACTGTCGGAGTGGTGTAGAAGCGCATCAGAATATGCGGTAACGCAGCCGTACCAACCATCAAACACAACACCAAGGCCAGAAAGTTCTTGCGTTTCTTGCTACGCGTTGCTTCATCCGGCCCCGCAAACGGCTCAGCATGTGCAGCGATAGGACCTGACTTGGCTTTGTCCGACTCCGCAGAGATGCGCCATGCATTACGCGCCGAAGACACATCCGACGGGAAATCCGCCACAGCCTGATTGGCCGCCTCCAACATCTTGGGGTTCGCATCGTGTTTGGTTTTCAAATCGGCGGCTGCTTTTTTCAGCTTGTTTCTCTCCGATACCAGATATGCATTGCCTCCGGACTCGAGTGCTTTCAATCTGGCCTCGGTCGCCTCCTGCCTCTGTTTGAGGATGGCGCGTACTTCAGCTTCGCGCGCCCCTTCAGGTGTTGTGGGATCGTTCAATACTTGTTCGCGTGCCGTGACTTTTTCCAGCACATAGCCGTATGCGATTTGAGGTATCGGATCGCCCGTATGCTTCATCGACAGCCATACCACGGGAATCATATAGGCGATGATCAGGATGACGTATTGCGCGACCTGTGTCCAAGTCACTGCACGCATCCCGCCCAGAAACGAGCACACCAGGATACTGCCCAAACCAACGAACACGCCCATCCCGAAATCCAGCCCGGTGAACCGGCTGGTGATCAGACCCACGCCGTAGATCTGGGCAATGACATAAGTGAACGAACACAGGATGGCAGCGAACACCCCGATCGAACGCGGGATATTGCCGCCATAGCGCGCACCAAGAAAATCGGGAATGGTGAACTGCCCGAACTTGCGCAGGTAGGGTGCCAGCAGCAATGCCACCAGAACGAAACCGCCAGTCCATCCCAGCACGAAAGCCAATCCATCATAACCGGATAAATACAGAGTACCCGCAAGACCGATGAAACTAGCGGCTGACATCCAGTCGGCGCCCACGGCCATGCCGTTGAAGAATGCCGGGACACGCCGTCCGGCCACATAATATTCCGCGACATCGGACGTTCTGGAAAGGATACCGATACCCGCGTAAAGCAATACTGTGACGCCAAGGAAGATGTAACCCAACAACTTGTTGGGCACACCCATCTGTTCGAGGATTGCCAACAAGACGACAAAGCCGATAAAACCGCCTGTGTAGAGCGCGTAATATCGTTTTAGTTGTGATACGAAGCGGGATTGGACCGGGCTTGCCATCAGCGATCGCCTTCCTGTACGCCAAACTCGCGATCCAGCTTATCCATGCAATTTGCGTAATAGCCGACCAGCAACACAAAGATCAGCAGCGCGCCCTGTGCTGCCATGTAGAACGAAAGCGGAAAGCCCAGAATGGTGATGAACCGCAAATCACGTGCGAACCAGCCAACAACAAAGGTGACGACGAACCAGATCAGCAGCAATGCCATCGTCAATCGCAGGTTCTTGTGCCAATACTGCCTGTGCTTCTCAGTTAACTGCATGTTTTCTCTTTTATAAACAAAGCAATCCATGCCAGACCGAGCGCAGCTTGGACAATTGCCATCTTACACTTAGAATAGCCCATTGAATGGCGGGTGTGATATCTGGCTATCTAAATCCACCTCACAGCAGGAACTTAACCCCCGATTCTTACGCGACACTTACATATCGATGCGTATCCTGATTGCTGAAGATGATGAAGTCTTGTCCGATGGCTTGTGCCATTCCATGCGCCATTCGGGTTACGCTGTCGACTGCGTGAAAGACGGACACTCAGCCAATCTAATTCTGAGCGGAGAACAGCCATTCGATCTGGTGATACTTGATCTTGGTTTGCCCAGGGTAGACGGTTTCAGTGTGTTACGCAGTTTGCGCGAGAAAAACAAGCAAGTACCCGTGATCATCCTCACCGCGCGCGATGCAGAAGGTGACCGCATCAAAGGACTCGATCTCGGTGCCGACGACTACATGATAAAACCGTTCAGCCTGCCCGAACTGGAAGCCCGGGTGCGAGCGCTGATCCGCCGCGGGCAATGCGGGGTGAATCCGGTCTACACTTGCGGTACGCTGACTTTCGACAGTGTCGGTAGACGCGCAGCGATCAATGGCGCCACTCTGGAACTGACCACGCGTGAATTAGGCGTACTGGAAGCGCTTATGCTGCGTACCGGATGGGTGGTCAGCAAAGAGCAACTTCTTGAGCGCCTTTACAGTTATTCGGAAGAGGCCAGCAACAACGCGATAGAAGTCTACATCCATCGCCTGCGAAAGAAGATAGAGCCAGCCGGGGTGACCATCCGCACCATCCGCGGTCTGGGTTATGTCATTGACAGCATGCCCTCCTGAGTTTCATGCCGAACCACGTCCGTTCCCTGCGCAGCTACCTCATGCAGAGGTTGTTGATCTCGCTCTATCTGCTGTGGATCGTGAGCACGGTCGTGGGCTATTTCGCCACCATCAATTACGCCAATCAGCCTTATGACCTGGTCCTGCTGCAACGCGCCAACGCGGTAGCCGAACAACTCAAACTGGGAAGCGGGCACGAACAACTTGATGTTGTGCCTTTCCTGCCAGATGGTTCGGATCTGGGAATGCCGGACAGGGTGGTCTATACAGTCACCGATAGCGAAGGCAGGAAGCTCGCTGGCAATGGCAACACCTTGCGCCCGCTCTCTTACCGGCGCGGCAGACCCGGCCCTCTGTTCAGCAACGGTGAGCGCGACGGCCAAAGAACACGCATGGTCAGTCTGACCTTCCCCTCCAATGACACGCTGCTGCAATTACATGTTTCAGAAACCACGCAACAACGCCAGGCGCTTATACGAGGCATTCTGGCCAACATCGTCATTCCGCAATTGTTGCTGACCCTTATCGCCCTTGCAGTCGTTTGGCACGGCCTGAAGCAGGGCTTGCGACCACTCGACCGTTTGCGCCGTGAGGTAGTGAACAGGAAGCGCGATGATTTGAGCCGACTCGATGAAAGCAAAGCGCCTACCGAGGTGCGTCCCCTGATCGATGCCGTCAACGATCTGCTGGAACGACTGAAGCAAGTAATGGCGGCACAGCAAAGATTCGTCGCAGATGCAGCACATCAATTACGCACACCATTTGCAGGTCTCAAGACTCAGTCCGAGCTGGCATTACGCACAAATGACCCGGAGCACAAACAACATGCTTTGGAACACATTCACACCAGTACCCAGCACGGCATACGTCTAGTCAACCAATTATTGGCACTAGCGCGCAACGAGCCGGACGCGCAAAGTTCCGAAAGTTTTGCCGCGCTGGATCTTAGCCAATTGGCGCAGGAATGCACCGTACATTGGGTGCCGATCGCACTGGAAAAGAATATTGACCTGGGTTTCGAAGGTGCGCACTCTGCGGTACCCATACAAGGTGATGCGCCCGGCCTGATGGAGATGCTGAACAATCTGATCGATAACGCCATACGCTATACCCCGGTTGCAGGACACATTACGATTGGAGTACAAACGGCACCGCAATGGGTGGAATTGAGCGTGGAAGACAACGGGCCAGGTATCGAGCCGCAACACCGCGAACGCGTATTCGAGCGCTTCTATCGCGTACTTGGCAGCGGCCAAAGCGGTAGTGGACTTGGCTTGGCAATCGTAGCGGAAGTCGCCAAGCGCCACGATGCCAAAATAACATTGTACGCAGGTTCCAAAGGAGTCGGAACCCGGATCAGCGTACGCTTCACCCTTCCCGCGCCGCCCCCGCCGCCCGAACTCGACGACCCAAGAACAAGCCCCGCTTATTACGGCGGGGCCTGACTTACAACCTGCATTGACCCGGTGATCGGTCCGGGACCGATCAGCGCCAGTTAACTCGCTTCAGCATCATTCTTCATCTGGATCTTTGTATTCCCGCGGCAGTTTGTGTGCGATGCCCTTGTGGCAGTCGATGCAGGTCCCGCCTTCGGCTTTTGCCTTCATGTGCTTGTTATATACCGTCAGCTTGTCCACCGAGCCGCGCATGGCATCGAAGTTATGACAGTTGCGGCATTCGCGTGATCCGTTAGCCTTCATGCGTTCCCATTCGTGGGTCGCCAGTTCCATACGATGAGCTTCGAATTTTGCCGGGGTATCGACATAACCGGTAAGTTTGCCCCAGACCTCTTTGCTTGCCTGTATCTTGCGCAGCATCTTGTGGCTCCAGTCCTTGGGGACATGGCAGTCGGAGCAAATGGCACGTACACCGGTGCGGTTCGTGTAATGGATGGTCTTTTTGTACTCCTGAAAGACGTTGTCGTGCATCTCGTGGCAACCGATGCAAAATTCCAGCTGGTTCGTCGCTTCCAGGCCGGTGTTGAATCCGCCCCAGAAGATGATCCCTGCGAAGAAACACACTGAGCCGATTGCCAGCACGGAATACTTTGCGCTTGGTTGTTTTAAAAAATTCCAGGTACGTTTTGGAATGCTATATTTGGTATCCATCATTAATTCCCGCCCGTAGGGGTTGAGTTTATTGGAAAGGCTGCATTTGATGATTGTAGCCGCAAAAAGGCGCATATCCTGCGCCGCTCATTATTATCATGGACATGATCAGCGATTTGATAGTCTGAAAGGGCACCTCACAATACAATGTAAACCCCGCCACTTGAACGGGGCTGAACCACAATAGCGGAGGCGGCCTCCGGGAGAAACGTCGGAGCGGGAGGAGCCGCCCTTGTGATGTTTCTCCCGGTCACTCCGCTTTATACTACCTGCCAAAAAAACCTATCGCCACCAGCGTCAGCAGCACCAAACCAAATGCGATCAATGTCAGCCCGAGCATCTTGGACGCACGCGTCATTTTCGGTGCCGGGGCGTCAACCAGGTATTGCTCCAGTTCACCCGAGTCCACCAGCCGTTGGTAGTAGGCCGGGTGGTCCTTGCGGAACTCTTCCAGCGACTGCGTGCCGGTGAACATCACCACATCCGGCGGAGGCAGCTTGTCCGGGCGGAAATGGTTGTTGAAGAAGTGCACCGTGAACAGGAACACGGCTGCAAGGAAGCCTTCTTCCCCGTGCACCAGCGTGCCCACGTTGAACACCCAACCCGGCAGGTAAGTCGCCGTGATGTGCGGGAAGGCCAGCATCAGACCACTCCAGCCGATGATGTTCACACCCCAGAACACCGCCCAGTAGTCGAACTTCTCAAAGTAGGTCCAACGATCGAATCTGGGTTTGTCACCCTTGCCAAAGAACCACTTGAACATGGCCCAGCAATCGGTGAAGTCCTTCCAGTTCGGGATGAAGGAATCCGGGCCGAACCAGCGGAAGGTCTTGCTGCGGAATATGCCCACCATCACATAGACAAAGTGAATGATGAAGATGGTCACAAAGCTGACGGCGCAGATGCGGTGAATGATGCCGACTATGCGCGGACCGCCCACAGCTTGCGCCACGACCGGAGCCCAGCTTGTGGAAGCGAACAGCGCGGTCATGCCCGTCAGGACCAACGTCATGGTAACAAGGGCAAAGACCAGATGCGCCAGCCGCCAACCCCACTTGAAGCGCTTGAAATATTTCTTCTCGTCCAGTTTCAACCCCTTGAGGTCGATGTAAGGTGCAGGCTTGCCGGCTTTGTGGTCCTGCCATTCGCGGTAATACCAGAGTATCGAGTGCACCCAGAAGAACACGAAAACGAAGATCAGAAGCCCAACCATGAACTTCGTGGCGATGTACAACTGTGGATATTTCTCAAAATTATGGCTATTTGCATGGGGGCCGAAAGTGACGAAGCCAGCCGTCGCTTCATGCATGCCCGGCTTCTTGTCGTTGTGGCACTTCTGGCAGGTCTTCATCCGGTTCTTCGATGAGACTTTGGATTTCGGGTTGTCGATAGCCATGATGCCGTGGCTGCCATGGCAATCGACGCAACGAGCGGTATAGGTGTAGCCGAGACGATTGACCTGGCCGTGGTAGGTGTCGGTGTAGCTCGTCAACTCCGGTTTGTGGCAACTGCCGCAGGCGTTGACGTTGGCAAGCTTGAACGCGTCCGACGAGGTGTTCTTGATGTCGTGAGCCGTATGGCAGTCGGCGCAATCCGCCGCCTTGGTGTTGCCCTTGTCCAGCATGGCCTCACCATGGACAGAAGCGGTATAGGCCGTCAATTGATCTTCGTGACATTTCTCGCCGCAGGTCTTGGGTATCTCCTTGTGCCATTCGGTACGCTTGGCACTGCCCAAAGGAGGCACGTGAAATTCGTGAGAATTGTGGCAATCCTCGCAATACGCTTTGGGGCGATAAGGATTATCCTTGTCGGGGCGGGCGTGGTAGGATTTTCGATATGCATTGATATTTTTCACGACCAGACCAAGCCGGGTCTTGTCTTCAGTCAACTCCTGTTTCTTCACCGTTTCCCACAGCGCTTCGTGGCAAATGACACAGTTGGGTTTTGCCACCGCAGGATTGATCTTGTGTTTCGCGACTACATCGGTGATCTCCTTGTGGCACTCGGTGCACTGCATGTCGCCGTGTATGCTTTTGGTGTACTTGACGACATCAACGATGTAAAGCTCGCGCTTCGCGCCATTATGGGCGGTGGCTTCCAGCTTTCCCCTCTTTCCGTCGTGGCAGGTGTTGCAGGTGGCATTGTCGAGTTTGACGACTTGAGCACCGGCTTGGGGTAGCCAAGCCAGCATGACCCCCATGAACAACAAACTCACGATAGTTACTGAAAGTTTTTGTAGCTTCATAATTTAAGGCTTAGGTAGCAAATTGCCAAAAAATAACGGGGCCGTGGTACAGGCCCCGTAACCATCATGCAACTCTCACTGTGGATGAAGTTCGCACGATCTGCTCTTAACGGTCTACAGTGACAGGATCCAGCGGATCAGATTCTTGATTTGCGCCTCATCCTTGGTTTCGATGATCTTGTGATCCTCCTCAGTACCATCCTCAAGCTTCACTTTCGGCCCCGTGGTGAGATGCTTGATCAGCTTGGCCTCTGTGTCTGCGGCAGGTTTTTCTTTGTACTTCGCGGCGATCTTCTTCAACGAAGGGCCCTTCTTCGTTTTATCCATACTGTGACACTTGGAGCATTCATTATCATCAGCCAGGGCTTTCGCAGCTGCGACATCAAAATCGGCAGCTTGTACCGCGTGAATTGCCAGAAGCAATACTGCACAAGAGAAAAGACTTGCAGCCATGGACATTGCGCGTTTCATTTTACTTCACCTCTTACTGATTCAATTGGCAATCAACTGCACAAGAGCATATTGAAGCTGCTTCGTTCCAGCGTCAGCGCAGTGACCTCGCCTGCAATTCAACATGCACGCTGACGCGCATACCCCGATCAATTATTGGGCAAGGATCCAGCGCACCAGATTCCTTATTTGCTCCGGAGACTTGTCCGAGAGTGACTTGTGATTCTCCTTGTGACCGTCAGACAACTTGACTTTGGCCCCCAAGGTCACATGCTCAATCAAGACCTCTTCTGCCTCCTTGTTGCTCTTGTAGAACGCCGCGATCACGTTGTAGGGCGGACCTTCTTTTTTCTTGGTCACGCCGTGGCAGCGCAGGCAATGCGCGCTGCGGGCCAATTTGATCGCCGCATCGGCATCCACGGCCTCAGGCTTGGCAGCCACAGCCGCAGGCTCGGCTGCTGCGGGCACGGCAGCGGCAGCAGAGAATGCAACCATCACAGGAATGACTCCGAACAATAACGTAATGATGCTTGATCGATTTTTCATGGCTTCTCCAATAGTGACTATGTTTAAACTCTTACATTGACCAGGCTGAAAGATTCTTTTCATTAATTCAGCATGATTACCAAGTCGCACACCTGAATACCTTCGGTGATGCAAATACAAATCAAAGAAAGCAATCACTCCTCGTCCGGATCCTTGTACTCTGCCGGCAATTTGTGGGCGATACCCTTGTGGCAGTCGATACAAGTTCCGCCTTCGGCCTTCGCCTTCATGTGTTTGTTATAGATCGTCTGCTTTTGTATATCCCCGCTCATGGCGTCAAAATTGTGGCAATTGCGGCATTCGCGAGAATCCGAGGCTTTCATGCGTGCCCATTCGTGCGTTGCCAATTCCATGCGGTGAGCATTGAATTTTTCCGGGGTATCGACGAATCCGGTAAGTGCACCCCATACCTCGTTGCTTGCCTGAATCTTGCGCAACATCTTGTGTCCCCAGTCCTTGGGGACATGGCAATCCGAACAAATGGCGCGCACACCGGTACGGTTCGCAAAGTGGATGGTCTTTTTGTATTCCTGATAGACGTTATCGCGCATCTCATGACAGCCTATGCAGAATTCCAACCTATTCGTCGCCTCCATGCCGGTGTTGAAACCACCCCAAAAGATGATGCCGGAGAAGAATCCCACCACCAACAAGGTCAATAAAGAATATTTCGCGCTGGGCTGTTTCAAGATGTTCCATGTGCGGCTGAGTACCCCTGGCTTGCTTTCCATCATTTCTCCCACTTCAGATCGTTCAACAATATTTCCCTATCTGGTTTCAAGAAGAATACGAGCACATGGATCGCACCCGCTTTCTACTCACTGCTCAAGGGATCATTATTTCAAGTTATAGATATATGACGCTCCGATGGTATGCACTGTGTATACCGGAGATTGCTCATTGGACGGCAAGACGGTAGCGACTGAACCGTATTGCATACCGCTGTATGCGTAGTCGGTTGAAGACATCTTTTGATACCTGTACCCGACTTGCACTGCAGACTGCTTGTCGAGCAAGTATTTTCCGCTGACCTTCAGGTCGGTGGTCTTCGTGGTCACTTCTGGCAAGGCCTGTGCCGGTATCCAGTATGCAGCAGAGATCGTGGCAGCCGGGACGCCAGACACGGCATACGGGTTGTTCACATACACGCCACCGGTTGCCCCATAATTGGTGCGTGCATACGAATAGGTGATGTCCCCGGCCACTTCCAGCTTGCCGGAAAGCAGACCGCTCTGTTTGACGTTGAAGCCCAGCGTATCGACCTGGTCATGCATATCCATCGTCCAGTTCTCGCACGGATCCATCTTGTTGCCATTGTTCCGAATCTGGATGGTGGTGGTAACGCCGTTGCAGTCGACCACCGCAGTCTGATTGTTGACGTTAGTGGTATTGCTGTTCGTCGCATAGTTGTTGCCCGCACTATGAGACCTTTTATCCTCGTTGGAGTAGTAGGCGGTGAATGAAAGTGAATCGCTCGCCGCATACGTTCCGTCGAGGTTCAGCGCCAGACTCTTGCCATCCTTCAAACCGTAGGTCGTATGGACATAATCGTCCTTGCTGTAATTCAGACCAGCCTGCATCGAGAATTGTTCGGTGGCCTGCCAGTTCAGGGAAGAACGCAGCTTGTCGCTGTTGCGGTCTGCCATGTTGTAACGCCTCATGCCGGGCAGTTCGCTGATGCGGTTGTTATTTGCGTAAGCTGCATTCGCCAAAGCGTTATTCGAACCAAAGAAAGCGGCAGCATTACCCGACGTCGCTGCGTAACCAGCCATCGGGCCGAAACCATTCAGTCCGTTAGCCAGCATGTACTGGTACGCACTCATGGTGGCCCCAATCGGGACAACATTGGCATAGGGCACCAAGGCCAGGAATGCGTTCTCGTTGTAATTGGATATGGTGCGTTTGGTATAGGCATAACCAAGCTTTCCGGTCAGTGTCTCCAGCAACGTGGCGCGCCATTCTGCCTTCAGCGTGTTGTCTTTGGTCGTTGCCGCATCGACACAGCCGATCCAGCTTCCATTGCAGTAGCGTTCGGTTTTCTGCAAGTCATAGCCGACCTTGACTGCATGCCCCTGCATCACCCTGTAATCGGCATCCAGACCGAACTGGTTGACCTTCTTGCTGTAAGGTCTGTTGGCATTCGCATTCTGCGCCAGGACGGCAGGTGCGCCTGCACTGACGCCAGCACCGGTAAAGAGCGTACTTACAGTTGCCGGCTCGCTTGCATCAGCATATTGGTAAATGTTCACCGCTGTGCGATTGTCACGCTGATCGAACTTGTAGTTGGCTGCAAGTTTAAGATCGTTGGTCGGCTTAGTCGTCAGCTTGAGGCTGAAGGCTTTTGTGACAACCAGACCGTTCAACGAAGTCTGTGGTACGACAACGGTGGTGCTATCCGTCAGGAATGCCTGGTTCTGCGTATTGCGCGCAATGGAGGCATTGGCCGCCAGCTTGGTGGTCTTTGAAAAATCATAACCACCGGCTAGGCTGAACTGATGGAACTGGTTGTCCGGCGCCGTGCTTTCTGTCGTTGTGGTAAAACTGTGCGCAGTTGCCACACCGGTCCCACCTGCGACCGTGGTTCCGGTCTGCCAGTTCTGCCAACTCATTGAGGGCACGTTGTCCTTGTAGAAGGAGCCATAGTACGCAGCCTGGACAAAACTGTTCTCGTTCTTGAAGTTCAGGCTGGCATTGAACTGTTCGGTGTTCTGATCGATCAGGTACGGGATGATCACCGAAGCATCAGTGACGCTACCCCCCGTCGACGGTTGCACCCTCGACACGGTCCCCATCAGTTGCAGACCATCCTTTTTTTCACGCCGCATGCTGGCCATCACACTAAACTGGTTATCGATGTTGTATTGGATACCGACATCGAATTTCTTGCGTTTCGTCGAAATATTCACATTGTGGAAGGCCGGCAGATCCGCGGCCTGGATATTCTGTACGGCCGTGGTGTTGCCAGCAGTCGCAGCCGTTGGTGTCCACACACCTCCTGCATAAGTATATGGCCCGGGTGCCAAGCCTGTCGTTGAAGAGAATGAGCGCGCATTCAGAGAAGTACCGCTGTTCTGCGGCACGATGGGCACGATCCAGTTGGACGGCAGGGTCAGCGAGTTCGAGCCGGCTCCGTTATACGGGGTCTGGTAACTGTCGGAACGATTTCTCAGCAACTCGTCATAACCGACACTGACACGAAACTTTCCCTGTTGCCCATACTCTGCAGACAAATTACGCGTTTCCAATCCCAGGTCGGTCCCGGTGATACGCCAGCGCGCCACATCCTCGCTGTCGTATCTACCGCCGCCGCGCACATCCAGATTCACATTTGCAGTCGCTCCTTTTTTCTGCAGGCCATCGTACTCGCCCGCCTTATAAGAGCCTGTGTTCGCATTTCTGACGCCCACTTCGATCGTCTTGGCTGGCTGCGTCAAAGCGTCCGTTTCCTCATCCGCAAAAGCTGGCTGCATCGCTGCCATCGCAAGAAGGGCGCCCTGCACTGCAATAACCATCGCCCGGGTTGTAAAACATCCATGATTCTTGTTCATATCATTCTCCCGATTCATTATTGATGGTTAGCGCTGGAATTTAGCGCCAGCCGGATGGTTCGATCCATGCACCAGAACGTGGCAATTGATGCATGCGCGAGCGTTAAGTTGCGAACGCGGGGCTTGTGCACCAAGCGGGTTAGTGCCATTCACGGTCACGACATTCCCGGTTGGCAGATAGTTACCGCTATCGAGTGTGCTGCCATGGTCACCGCTGTGGCACTCTTGACACAGGAACGGTACGCGCGCTTTCAACAATGTTGGGTTGGTCGATCCGTGCGGCGTATGGCAATTGGCGCAATCGTCCGTGACCGGACCATGCTCCCACAGGAATGGGCCGCGTTTCTCGGCGTGGCAGGTGTAGCAGGTCTCGTTGATTGAATTCTTGATCAACAATTTTGGGCCTGCCGAGCCGTGAGGATTGTGGCAATCGGAACAGACCATCTTGCCCGCATCGAGTGGATGCGTAGATATTTTATGGGTATCCGCACGCTGCTCCTTATGGCAGGTAAAGCACACCTCGGTTTGCGTCCTTTTGTCGCGAACCTTGTCTACGGGTGCGTGCACCTTGTGACAGTCATTGCAGGCCAAATTGCCGTTCTGGTGCTGGCTTCCTTCCCAGTTAGTGCGATTGGCTCCTTTATGGCAAGCCAGACACTGATCGGATCGGGCATTACTGTCCGATACTGCGAAGGTGCCCTTCTTGAAAATGATGTCCGGCGCAGCGCGTCCCTTGACGTTTGCGTCACCATGAAGATGCTTTTGGCTTTCGCCGTGGCAGGTCTGGCAGTTCGGCGTGCGGAGATCGCCTCTGACACCGTGTTTGCCTTGATAAAGGGAAAGAATCGGTGTGGATTCACTTTCGTCGTGGCAGCGTGTGCAGATCGCATCTTTTTTCAGGGACTCTGCCGTTGATTTGGGGGCTTGCCCTTCCATACTTAGATCCGGGCGCTTGCTGGCTTCGGCTGACTGAGCCGCAGTCGCCGGTTGAGCCGACTGATCGGCAGCGAGCACACTTGCTGCCGCTCCCATGCCGGCGACAAAAGCGCACAACAGCATAATATTTCTAAATAGTTTCATGGCTCTTCCCTTTATCAACTTTGATCACGCATTAGAATTAAATGCACCATCCGTTTTGGAAAGTGCATTTGATTGCTTGTTACTAGAGCGAAAGAATCCAATTCACGAGGTTCTTGATGGCTTCTGGCGATGCCTTGCCTTTGATGTTCTTATGCTCTTCCTCGTGCCCATCGGGGAACTTCGCCTTTTCACCGGAAGTGACATGGGTGATCAATCTTTCTTCCGCACCGGCTTTGCCGCGATATTTTTCAGCGACTTTTTTGTAGGCAGGTCCGTCTTTTTCCTTATCGACACCATGGCATTTGAAGCAGTTGTTTTCACGCGCCAATGTTTTGGCGGCTTCGACATCAACGGCAGCGGATGCATTGAGAGAGAAAACGAGGGCAATAGTTGCGGCGGAAACACTGAGCAGGCTGGAAACACGGGCTTGACGAGTCATATACATCTCCTGATATCAAAATTGTTATAAAAAAATGAAGCTACTTTCGTGACAGCATTGTCGATAAACTCGGGCAACTCCACTACGGTCTATCAGCCTAAAACAAGTGCGACCAAGGTTCCTTTCTTATCAGACCTTGGTCTTAATTTTGGATAAGGAAGACGTGCTACCATTGACCAGATCGCGTTCTTGCTTAATCACATTTCAGGATTTTTCGATGATCAAAGTCTTACAGGCGGCAATACGCCGTTTAAGTTTTTCACGCCAATTCATGCTGGCGATCATCGCGGTATTGACACTCGGCATGTTTGTCATCGGCTCCTGGATCGGTCATCTTATCGAAGCAAACGCGGTGAATCGCACCGCCGCGATCTCATCGGTGTATCTGGAAAGCATGTCGGCGGCACAGCTGCACGACTGGCCGCAAAATGGGATCGTGGACGACGCAACAAGCAGGGAGCTCGACCAGATTTTTATTGACGGTCCTCTGCACCGCGAGGTGCTTCGTTTCAAACTTTGGGATGCGAACGGTCGCATCGATTACAGCAATGATCATTCGCAAATTGGCCATGTTTTTCCGGTCGAAGGACATCTAGCCGAAGCCTTCGCCGGCAAGGTGCAATCTCATATCAGCGATCTAAAAGAAATCGACAACTTGCCTGAGCAGATAAACTGGGATCAATTGCTCGAAATCTATGTCCCGATCCGTTCCAGCAAGGATGGCAAAGTCTTTGCGGTTGCCGAGTTCTACCTCTCGGTAGATAAACTTAAACAGGACATCAGCGCCGCCCAACAACGCAGCTGGGCACTTGTCTCGCTTGCGACGCTGATAATTTACCTGCTTTTGTATGGTCTGGTACGACGCGCCAGTGACACCATCGACGATCAGGAGCGCGACTTGCGACTTCAGCTTAAACAATTGCGCATTGTGCTGGACGAAAACGACCGCATGCGCGAACAGTTGCGCGAGGCAGGTGTGAGTACAACCTCCCTCAACGAGGAATTCCTGCTCAGAATTGCCGCCGATCTGCATGACGGGCCGGCACAAACCATTGCCTTCGCACTGATGCGTTTCGATGAGTTCGCAGAAAATTGCCATCGCTGTGCTTCGTCTCCTGACGGAGCTAATCAAGAGCTTCAGCGCATCCATGGCGCACTGGAATCATCGCTCAGGGATGTGCGCAAGATATCTTCTGGCTTGTCGGTTCCCGGCATGAGCGAAATGTCACTCTGTGAAACTGTCCGACGTGCTGTGCATGATTTCGAGCGCATGTCAGGACAGGCGATCGAATGCAGGATTGATAAGTCATTGGATAAAGCGCCGCTTTCAGTCAAGATCACTGTGTATCGCCTACTGCAGGAATCCCTCACCAACTGTTGGCGTCATGCGCCCGGTGGATCCCCCCAAGTTGACGTTCAAAAGTTCGACCGGGAGGTATTTCTAACCATCGCAGACCAAGGCGCCGGTTTCGATCCTCAGTCAGCCGCCGTTTCCGGAAGGCTGGGGCTAGCTTTCATGCGTGAGCGCGTCAGGTTGCTGGGTGGTATCTTTGAAATCGATTCCGCGCCCGGCCGCGGCACCCGCATTCGTGCCCGCCTTCCCCTTTCAACCGAGGAAATGATCCATGTCTAACGCCATTCGCATCCTACTTGTCGACGACCATCCCTTGTTCCGTGAGGGCGTAGCCCATTCACTCAGCACGGATTCGGATTTCGAGGTGATCGCCCAGGCGAGTTGTGGCGAAGAGGCTGTAGAACTGGCGCTTCATCTGCATCCCGACATTGTGCTGCTGGATGTTTCGATGACCGGGATGGGCGGCATTGCAGCAGCAGGAAGGATCGCCATTGACACTCCGGGTGTGCGCATCATGATGCTTACGGTCTCCGAGAATCGGGAGAATTTGATGGCGGCTCTCAAGGCGGGAGCTCATGGTTATGTATTGAAAGGTGTATCCGCCAGCGAACTGCGTTCTATCACCCGACGCGTAGCCAGTGGCGAGGCCTATGTCACTCCCGCCCTTGCAGCCGATATGCTGACGGAATTCTCCAACCCGCATCCGATTGATTCTTTTTCCGAACTAACACCTCGTGAGACGCAAATTCTCCAGCTTCTGAGTCAGGGGCTCACCAACCGTGAGATTGGTGAACGCATGTTCCTTGCCGAGAAGACTGTCAAACATTACATGACGAGCATCCTGCAGAAGCTGCATGTGCGCACACGTACTGAGGCCGCATTGATCGCCATGCAGCGCAATGCGCCCGGTTCTGTTGTGTCGTAAATACATACTGCATTACCTGAACACAATAAAAACCCCGCCTAAATCGGCGGGGTTTTTATTACCCGCGATCTCTCCGTCGAAAACGACGAGTTCAGCTTGCGTAAACTATAGAGAAAGAATCCAATCCACCAGATTTTTGATTTCTTCCATGTTTTCGGTTTTGACGATCTTGTGTTCATCTTCATGACCATCGGAGAACTTAACCTTTTCACCCGCAGTGACATGGTGAATCAGCTTCGCCTCAGCTTCTGGCTTACCGCGATACTTCTCGGCTACCTTATGATAGGCAGGACCTTCTTTATCCTTGTCAACACTGTGACATTTAAAGCAGTCGCTTTTACGGGCTAATGATTTCGCCGCATCTGCATCGACATCCGCGAAGGCAGACACGGAAAAGGCCAGCACAAGTGCGGAGGCAATACTGAACAATATAGAAGAACGGGCGTGACAGGACATTTGAATCTCCCCATAAGGTTTGTCATAGAGTTATGGCCGCCTATCGACGGATGCTTTTTTAGCAATGTAATTAAACCAGTAAATCGCGATTCAAACCATAACCCTATTCAGATTTTCAGGTCAATAAAAAACCCCGCCATAAGCGGGGTTTAAATAACTGCTGACTGCTTCTTGTTTTAGTGTGCCGTGGCAGCCTCTGCGTTGATGCCTGTGTTCTGGCGCACGTAGAGTTCATCCCACATCTCTTCAGCACGTTTGTCGCGTGTGAACAAGGAACCCAAGATCACCATCAGGAAACCCAACGGAATAGAGATCAGGCCCGGGTTCTTCAACAGGAAGAAGGGTTTTTCCAGACCCATGATGCTGGTGGTCTGGCCTTCGAACGTCTTCAGGTCAGCTTCAGCTTTCGCCTTGGCTTTCTCGGTTGCAGCGATATCCTTCTTCACTTTGGCGATATCGTCTTGCGCTGCTTTCAGTGCAACCGGATCAGTCAAAGTGGGAAGCGATGCTTCCAGCGGTTGCAGCTTGGCGTTCAAACCGGCCAATTTCTCGGCAGCACCCGGTTTGGCGGGTTTCTCAGCCGATGCAACTTTGGCCGGAGAAGAAGGAACGCAACCGTTCATGGCAAACAGCTCGCAAATGAAGCTGGATGCCGGCTTGGCTGGTTGAGCTTCCTTGGCCGGGATAGCCGGTTCGCCGTTCAGGACTTTGTTCGCGCCGGCAATAACTGCCTTCGGATAAGTCAAGTTGGGCGAGATCATCACCAGTCCGATCGCTGTCAGAGCACCAACCACCATACCTGCGATAACGCCGGTAGTGTTGCACTTCTTCCAGTACAGGGTCAGGAACACAGCCGGCAGGTTGCTGGATGCGGCAACCGCAAAGGCCAGCGCCACCAGGTGGGCAACGTTCTGGCCCTTGGCCAGGATACCGACGGTGATCGCGATGATACCGACGATCACGGAAGCAACACGAGCCGCAACAACTTGCTCTTTTGGTGTGGCATGGTCACCGCGGATAACGCCAACATAGATGTCGTGCGCCATTGCGGAAGCAGCTGCCAGAACCAGACCGGCAACCACAGCAACGATGGTTGCGAAAGCAACCGCCGCCACGAAGGCCAGCATGAAGTTACCCATCAGTGAATTCTCGCCACCGCCCAGGAATTGCGCCAACAGCGGACCGGCCATGTTGCCACCGGCATCGACCGAAGCGATCTTGGCAGAACCAACCAGCATCGCAGCACCGGTTCCGAGGAACAGGGTCAGCACATAGAAACCACCGATGATGCCCATCGCCCAGATAACGGATGTACGCGCAGCCTGCGCTGTCGGTACAGTGAAGAAACGCATCAGGATGTGCGGCATGCCAGCTGTACCAAGCACCAAAGCCATACCCAGCGAGATCTGGTCGATCGGGCTCTTCAGGAACAGGCCGGGCTCAAGGAAGCGCTGACCGAGTTCTTCTTTGGTCATGCCAACCGATGCATCGCCCAGCAACTTGGTGACTTGTGCAATGACTTTGTCATCGCCAACCACTGCTTGCAGATAAGCAGGCAAACTGAAGCCGTAAGGCATCCACACCAGGAACACGAGGATCAGCGAAGCAATCACCAGCAAGACAGCCTTGGTGATCTGCACCCAAGTCGTCGCTTTCATGCCGCCGAACACCACGTAGGCCAGCATCAGAATGCCGACGCCGATGATCGAAGTTTCGTATTCGATACCGATCAGTGTCTTGATCAGCACGCCGCCGCCGACCATCTGAGCTGTCAGATAGAAAGTGGACACGGTGATGGTGGACAGCGCAGCGACGGTCTTGGTCTTCTTCGGGTCGTTGCGGAAAGCCAGGATGTCGCCCATCGTGTATTTACCGATGTTGCGGCAAGGTTCAGCGATCACCAGCAACACGGTGATGTAAGCAACCAGCCAGCCCACGGAATACATGAAGCCGTCATAACCGTACAGCGAGATCAGACCGGCGATACCCAGGAAGGAGGCAGCGGACAGGTAGTCACCCGCGATCGCCCAACCGTTCTGGATACCGCTGACCGAACGGCCGGCAGCATAGAATTCGGAAGTGGTGTGTGTGGTGCGCGCTGCCCAATAGGTGATGCCCATGGTAACGGCGATGATCGCGCCGAACACGGCGAAGGTCATCCACTTGAACTCGTCGGCAACGGCACCGGCGGCGAATGCAGAGCCGCTGATAGACAGGGCTGCGGCAGAAAGAACTAATTTATTCAGCATCGATTTCATCGTTATGCTCCCGCTTTAAAGTCGTTGATGATCTCTTGTGCCATCGCGTCGAACTCGGCATTGGCCTTCTTCGAGTACACGAAAGCAATCGTCCATGCCACGATGAACTCGGACAAGGCAAACAGAATGCCGACGTTGACCACGCCCCATACCTTGATCTTGAACAGGTCCTGGTAGTACGCAGCACCGATAGGCAACAGGAAATAATAGATGAGGGAAAAGACCATCAACCCCCACAGAAAAAAGATCTTCTTGCGATGCAACGCCTGAAACTTCGGGTTGGTATCGATCGCCACCCAGTTGATATTTGGATTAGACATATTCACTCCCCTCAAATCAATCGACAAGTCGGGAAATATGCCCGACCCTCTCTTACTACAGGAATGAGGTTACGTCAGGAAACTTACAGTCAGCTTACGCTATCCACCCACCTCTGGGCCCGCTCCATGTCAGCCAGCCCGGCAAAATCGGTGATGTCCTTTTTGTCAGCCTGCGCAAGGGCGACCTGAAACAATTGTGCCGTGGCCAATGCGTCCGCCAGAGCGTTATGACGAACATCGATACGGATGCAAAAATGTCCGATCCAGTCGTCCAGAGCGCGATATTTTGATGCCAGAGGGGGATTCAGGCCGGGCATGACGTAAGCCAGGTCCAACCACGGATGCTTCAAGCTCAGCCCCAAATAGTCCCGCAACGCACGCTTGATCATTGTCTCGTCGAAAGTCACATGAAACGCGATGAGCGGTGAGTTGCCGAGATATTCCAGAAAATCCAGCAGCGCCTCGGCCGGTGGCTCGCCCTCAAGTTGCGCTGAAGTGCCGATGCCGTGCAACAGAATATTGTCTTTTTCGCTGACAGACTGCTGCTGCAACACCACATAAAAACTGTCGCTCAGAACGATCTTGCCGTTCACTACCGCCACTGCACCGATTGAAATGAGTCGATCCTGCATCAGATTGAGTCCGGTGGTTTCCACATCCACGACCACGTAACGGGACTCCAAAACCGGCATCGCCGCCCCGGCTGGCGGAAGTGACTGCCACGCCGCCAGCCGAAGTTGCAGCTCCGGGCTCAATTCAACTTTGCGACCAAACCTGCGCGTCAGCCAGCTAATCACAGGTGATACTCCAATGCCAAACGCGCCTGCAGCTTGCGCGCCTGACGGAACGCCTCTTTCAGGATACGCCGATCCAGCTCGTTCAATTTTTCCGGATCGATCAGGTTGTCCAGCGCGTCATCGCTCGATCCCTGTGCGCTCGCCTCATCATGGTGGCGCAGCCGCAGCACCTGAATGAACATCAAGGCGTCGACCCAGGCATCGATCTCGGAAACATGCAGATTCATCTTTTCCGCACTCAGGCGCAGTCGCTGGATCGTATTGGTGTGCGTCACCCCTGCTGCCAGGCTGAAGATGCGTGCCGCATCCACAAACGGAGTGATGCCGTTCAACTTCAGATCGAGCGTATTGCCCTTGCCCAACACAAAATCGCGCACCACACCCAACGGCGGGCGATTGCGCAAGGCATTCCCCGCCATCATGTGCAGGAAACGGCTGTTGTCGCTGGCAACACGCGCCAACCAACCACTTAAGTCCTCGGCCAGATATTGAGCACCGTAGAGTGAGCGGAAATCGAAAAAGATAGAGGCATTCAGCAAGGACTCCGGGGTACCCTCGCTGATCCAGGCCGAGAAGGTACGCTTCCACTCTTCCAGCGACAGGCACCACTTCGGGTTGCTCGCCATGATCTCTCCCTTGCATAAGGGAAAGCCGCACAACGCAAGCGTATCGTTGATGCGTTTTGCTACCGGCAACAATTTTTCGCGCACCGTATCTGCCGTCATGCCTGCGGGCACTTCGAAGATGATGGCGTTGTCCTGATCGGTGTTCAGTGTCTGCTCGAAACGCCCCTCCGACCCCAAAGCCATCCAGCACAACCCGTCATGCAACGGAGTACCGGTCAGCCCGCTGGCCTTGCATTCCAGTTCCACCACACGTTCCGTGAGCAGGTCATTGAAAGCCGAGATGAACTGTGTCAACTGTTCCGGTGCCACTCCCTGAGCCATCATGTTATGCGCCATCTTGCGGATATCAGCAGCAGCCTGCTGCAATACACCGACAGTTTCAGCATGGCGTATGGCAGAGCCGATCTGGCGCAGGCCGACCCGTTGCAGGGCGAACAAGTCTTTTTCCGAGACCAGCCCGACCAACCTCCCCTTCTCCACCACCAGCACATGGCGGAAGCCGTGCTTGGCCATCACCAGCGCGGCTTCGTGCGCCAGCGCCTGGGGCGGCAAGGTGGACAAGCGCATGCTCATCACCTCGATGACCGGCTGATCGAGATCGATTTGTGGCAGCGCGATACGCTCCAGCACATCCGGCAAAGTCAGAATACCGCAGGGGTGTCCGTCGGCATCGACCGCAATCATGGAACCCACATGCTGCTCGTGCATGGTCTGCAACACTTGTCTCACCGTAGTCTGCGGCGAACAAGTGACCGGCGTGCGCAAGATGATCGCCGATAGAGGACTAGCCAGCGATTGTTGCTCGACACTCGAATTGCTGTACTGGGCCTGGATGACCTGCTTGGAATGCTCCAGCAGGTTAGCGATGCGCCGCGTGCAGAAATCGCGGAACGCCGCGCTCAGGCCGATCAGTTCATGAAAATCCACAGCCGACAACTCGTAACAGAAAGCGTCGCTGCCCGCGCGATAGACGCTCGCCACGCGGCGATTGGCAAGCAATGCCCCCAACGGGAAACATTCTCCTTCCCCCAGTTCAAGCCAGGTATCCGCGTCGGAAGCCTTGGCGACATTCTGTTCACCATGCACCACCCCCTGCTTGATGATGAGAAAGCGATCCACCGCACCCTGATCCGGCGAGACGATCACTTCGCCTTCTGCGTAATAACCCAATTCCATGCGCTCCAGCATCCATAAGACATGCGTGAGTTCCATACGGCTGAACGGAGCGTGTTTTGTGATGAAAGCCAACTCTGAAGGGTGGATCGCGCTCAAATTCTTCTCCCGATAAATACAGCTCTTGCAGTTACTTAAACAAAGTCGCCAAAGACCTTTTTCAGCTCCGCACCCGGAACCTCCGCACGCATGAACGCTTCGCCGACGAGGAAGGCATGCACATTGTGGTCAGTCATCAGTTTCACATCCCGCGCGGTGAAGATGCCGCTCTCGGTGACGACGATACGATCCTGCGGGATGCGGGAAAGCAGGTCGAGCGTGGTTTGCAGGGTGACATCGAAAGTGCGCAGGTTGCGGTTGTTGATCCCGATCAGCGGCGTCGCGAGCTGCAAGGCGATCTCCAGCTCCTTGTCGTCATGCACCTCCACCAGCACCGCCATGCCCAGCTTGTGCGCCAACGCTTCGAGCGCCTTCATCTGGCTCAACGTCAACGCCGCCGCGATGAGCAGTATGGCATCCGCCCCCATCGTCCGCGCCTGATAGACCTGGTACTCGTGCACCATGAAATCCTTGCGCAGCACCGGCAGACTGCAGGCTGCACGCGCCTGCCGGAGATACTCCGCGCTACCCTGAAAGAACTGCTCGTCGGTCAGTACCGACAGGCAGGCTGCGCCATGCTGCGCATAACTTGCCGCGATCTCCGCCGGGCGAAAATCCTCGCGGATGACCCCTTTGCTCGGACTGGCTTTCTTGATCTCGGCGATCACCGCCGCTTGGCCTGACGTGATCCTGCCGCGGATGGCACCGATGAAATCGCGCACCGGCGCTGCCTGCTCAGCTGCGGCACGCATCGCGGGTAAGGGTTTGACAGACAATGCGGCGATCACTTCCTGATTCTTGACCGCGAGTATCTTGTTGAGAATATCCGACATGTTGTGCTTTCTTCGATATGGCTCGCATTCTAGCGCAAGCGGAATGCTAAAATACCCGCTACACGCAACATTGGAATCACCATGGAAGACATCAAGCAATACATGCAGTCCGTCGGGCAGCAGGCTCGTGCCGCCGCACGCCGGATGGCGCAGGCCGACACCAAGGCCAAGAACCATGCGCTGGAGAACATCGCCACCGCCATCCTGATCAACAGCGGCAAACTGCTCGCCGAGAACGCCAGGGATGTAGCGGCAGCCAAGACCCACGGTCTGGACGCAGCCTCCATCGATCGCCTCACGCTGACCGAGAAGACAGTGAAAGGAATGGCCGAGGGCCTGCGCCAGATCGCACAACTGGCCGACCCTGTCGGCGAGATCAGTGATCTGAAGTTTCGCCCGTCCGGCATTCAGGTCGGCAAGATGCGCGTGCCGCTCGGCGTCATCGGCATCATCTACGAATCGCGTCCGAACGTAACGGCGGATGCCGCCGGTCTGTGCCTGAAGTCGGGCAACGCCTGCATCCTGCGCGGCGGCTCGGAAGCCCTGCATTCCAACCAGGCTATCGCCGCCTGCGTGCATCAGGGACTACGCGAAGCCGGATTGCCGGAGACAGCCGTACAAGTGGTGAACACCACCGACCGCGCCGCCGTGGGCGAGCTTATCACCATGCAGGACTATGTCGACGTGATCGTGCCGCGCGGCGGCAAGGAACTGATTGAGCGCGTCTCCCGCGAGGCGCGCATCCCGGTCATCAAGCACCTGCACGGCGTGTGCCACGTCTACATCGACGACGAGGCCGACCTGAAAAAGGCGATCCGCATCGCGGACAACGCCAAGACCCATCGTTACGGTGTGTGCAATGCGATGGAGACTCTGCTGGTGAATGCGAACATCGCGGCGAAGGTGTTGCCCGACTTGTGCAGTATCTATCTGGACAAGGGCGTCGAGTTGCGCGGCGATGACGCTGCACGCAAGCTGGTTCCACAGATGAAAGCCGCGACCGAGGAAGACTGGCACACCGAATATCTCGCGCCCATCCTCAGCATCCGGGTGGTCGCCGATCTGGATGAAGCCCTCGCTCACATCGACACCTACGGTTCGCGGCATACCGACAGCATCGTCACGGAAAATTACAGCAAGGCCATGCGCTTCCTGCGCGAGGTGGATTCTTCGAGCGTGATCGTGAACGCCTCGACGCGCTTCGCCGACGGTTTTGAATACGGCCTGGGCGCGGAGATCGGCATCTCAACCGACAAGATCCACGCGCGTGGGCCGGTCGGGCTGGAAGGCCTGACGTCGCAGAAATTCATAGTTTTGGGGAGCGGACAAATCCGAGTTTAACCAACCATTCCGGCACAGACCGGAAACGATAGCCAGTATTGGAGAAAGAAATGAGTCAAACCGTAGAGATCAAAGTGCCGGACATCGGCAATTTCAAGGATGTTGCAGTGATCGAGATCGCCGTAAAATCGGGCGACACGATCGAGAAGGAACAAACCATCGTTTCCCTGGAAACAGACAAAGCCACGGTGGATATGCCATCTCCCGTCCCTGGCGTAGTGAAACAGATCAAGGTCAAGGTCGGCGACAAGGTGAGCGAAGGTTCGGTGATACTAGTCATGGAAACGAGCGCCGCTCTGCCCGCTACTGCTCCAGCCGCACCCGCACCTGCCCCGGCAGCCAAAGCTGCAGCAACAGCCGCAGTCAATGTCGCCAAGGGCGACTTCCACGCCGAAGTCGTCGTACTCGGTGCCGGCCCCGGCGGATACACCGCCGCTTTCCGTGCTGCGGACCTTGGCAAGCAAGTGTTGTTGATCGAAAAAGAGAATGCACTCGGCGGCGTCTGCCTCAACGTCGGTTGCATACCGTCCAAGGCACTGCTGCATGTGGCCAAGGTCATCAACGAAGCAGAAGAAGTGTCGCACCACGGCGTGACCTTCGCCAAACCCAAGATCGACATCGATGCCATCCGCGCCTGGAAACAAAGCGTCATCACCAAACTGACCGGCGGCCTCGCCGCACTAGCCAAGCAGCGCAAGGTGCAAGTACTGCGCGGCAACGCCAAGTTCGCTTCATCCAAAAGCCTGTCGATACAAACGCCCGAGGGCGAGAAGACTGTCACCTTCGACGACATCATCGTTGCCGCCGGCTCCAGCGTGGCGCGCATCCCCGGCTTCCCCTACGACGATCCGCGCATCATCGACTCTACCGGCGCACTGGCGCTGAAGGATGTGCCAAAACGCATGCTGGTGATCGGCGGCGGTATCATCGGCCTGGAAATGGCAACGGTGTATGACGCGCTCGGTACCAAGATCTCCGTGGTGGAATTGATGGATCAACTGATGCCCGGCGCCGACAAGGACATGGTCAAGCCGCTCCACAACCGTGTGGCCAAGCGCTATGAAGCCATCATGCTGAAGACCAAGGTCACCAAGATCGAGGCGACCAAAGCCGGCCTGAAGGTCACCTTCGAAGGCGAACAGGCACCCGCCGAAGCGCAGGTCTACGACAAGGTGCTGATGGCCGTGGGCCGCCGCCCGAACGGTCGCGAGATCAACGCTGAAGCGGCAGGACTGACCGTCAACGAGCGTGGCTTCATCCCCGTCGACAAGCAAATGCGCACCAACGTGCCCAATATCTACGCCATCGGCGACATCGTCGGCGACCCGATGCTGGCACACAAAGCCGTGCATGAAGGCAAGGTTGCGGCAGAGAACATCGCCGGACACAAGGCCTTCTTCGAACCGCTGACCATTCCTTCCGTCGCTTACACCGACCCGGAAGTGGCATGGATGGGTCTGACCGAAACGCAAGCCAAGGCCAAGGGCATCGAGTACGAAAAGGCATCCTTCCCGTGGGCCGCTTCCGGCCGCGCGCTTTCCATCGCCCGCGAAGAGGGCGCAACCAAAGTGCTGCTCGATCCGAAGTCGCGCCGCATCCTCGGCGCAGGCATCGTTGGCGTGAACGCTGGCGAACTCATCGCCGAAGCGGTGCTGGCGCTGGAAATGGGTGCGGACATGGAAGACATCGGCCTCACCATCCACCCGCACCCAACGCTGTCGGAAACCTTCAACTTCGCGGCGGAAATGGCGGAAGGCACGATCACCGACCTGATCGCACCGAAGAAGAAACATTGATTGGCTGTTGAGGCAGGGTGGGCATGTTTGGGGTGCCCACCCTGCCATCTGGAGGTGAGAGAGTAGGACGGGGTTCAACCCGCCGTTTTGCTTCGATTTGCCAACCCCGCCGGGTTGATACCCGACCTGCGAAAACGCTGCTCGGCAGGTTCATGCGCTACCGGGTTGTCGCCCCCCCATTTTTGACCCTGAGCGCTTTGCAGTTGCATCCGTATCACATCCGGCATACATTTGTGACCTGACGTACATAGCCTAGCGCCATGAACAAACGCATGTCCCCCGCCAGAATCGCGCTGCTGTACGCGGCATTCGCCAGCCTGTGGATATTTGCCTCAGACCAGTTGCTGATACTGGCCATACCCGATCAATATTGGCGAGCGCTGATTGGCTCTTCCAAGGGCATCCTTTTCGTCGTCATCACGGCATCGTTGCTATTCCTGCTGTTGCGCTCACGGAGCGCGGACACCCCTAATGCTGCCGAAGCAGGCACGCTCAAGACACGCAACCCGATCGCCATCTTCCTGGCTCTCGGCATGATCGTGCCGTTGTTCGGGTTCGGAATCACCAAAATCTATGGCCCGCGCATCCAGCAGGCCGCTTATGACGACCTTGCCGCCATCGCCCAACTGAAATCGCAGCAGATCGAGACCTGGCTGCGGGAACGGCAGGACGATGCAGATGAGATTACTGAGCGTGCCGGGATTGTCGAAAACGCCGAACTCTGGCTGAAGCGCGGCGACACGGACGCCAAGTCCTATGTGCTCGCGCGTATGGCCGCGATGGATCGCACTCACGGCTATGAACCCGTGCTGCTGCGCGCCGATGGACGCCCTGCCTCCACAACGATATCCGACCCCATCGCCGAAAAAGTCTGGCGCGAACTGCTGTCGCTCACGCTGAGTAGCGGCAAGCCGCAGCACAGCGAGCTGTACCGCGACAGCCACGGCAAGATACGCCTCGATTATCTGGTGCCGTTGCGCCTTGGCAATCCGCAGCACACGGTGGGCGTGGTCGTCATGCGCGCTCCGGTGGAACGCTTCCTGTATCCGCTGATACAGACCTGGCCCACCGCCAGCCCTAGCGCCGAGACAGTGCTGGGGCGTCGTGACGGTGACCACGTGATATTTCTGGACGAATTGCGCCACCGCAAGGGCACGGCGCTGTCGCTACGTCTGCCGCTTGATACTCCTGGTTTGCCTGTTGCCGCTTCCATCCTGAGTGACAAACCGCTAACCATGGAAGGCAGCGACTATCGCGGGATTCGCGTATTGGCTGCCACGCGCCCTGTGCAAGGCACTGACTGGCACCTGGTAGCCAAGGTTGACAAGGATGAAGTGATGGCGCTTCTCGATGAGATGCTGTTCTGGGTGAGCATGGTGGCGATCATCGCTGTCATGGTAGTGGCGACTGCCGTGCTGCTGCTGTGGCGGCAGCAACAACGAATATCCCGCATGGAGCTGATCGCAAAGACATCAAAAACAGAACTGGCCCTGCATGAAACCGAAGACCGCTTCCGTAGTATCTTCGACAGCGCAACAGACGGGATCCTGATCGCGGATGTCAGGACAGGGAAATTCATCATGGGCAATCCGGCGATAGAGCGCATGCTGGGTTACAACAGCAAGGAGTTGCTCGAAGTCGGCGTGGAGGAAATCCATCCGGCGGAAGCATTGCACCAGATCATGGCCGGATTCAACAGGCAGGCAGCCGGTGACATCACGCTCACTCCCGACCTTCCGGTACTGCGCAAGGATGGCTCTGTGTTCTTCGCAGACATCAATGCATCACCGGTGACCATTGGCGGCAAGGCTTGTCTGATGGGGATATTCCACGACATTACTGAGCGCAAACAGACGGAAGTTGCATCAAAGAAAAATGAACAAGCTCTAATGGAAGCGCAGCAGATCGGTGGTTTTGGAAGTTATGAATTCGACATCGTAAACGATAACTGGACAAGCTCACCCATTCTGGACCGGATATTCGGAATAGACGAACGTTACGTGCGAACTACGGCCGGATGGGGGGAGCTCATCCATCCATCACAGCGCGAAGAGATTATTAACTATCTACGCGGCGTCATTGAGCAGCATCAAACTTTCGAGAAAGATTATCGCATCATCCGTCACAACGACGGGACAGAACGCTGGGTACTGGGGAAGGGCAAGATGACATATGGCTCTGATGGCACTCCGTTAAATCTGACGGGAACCATTCAGGACATCACCGAACGCAAAAAGACAGAGGACGCACTGCGCCAATCCGCCACCGTGTTCGAGAGCAGCCACGACGGGGTGACGATCACCGACCTCGACGGCAACATCCTGGCCGTGAACGATGCCTTCCTGCGCATCACCGGCTACAGCAAGGCCGAGGTACTGGGGCAGAACCCGCGCATCCTGCATTCCGGTCGCCAAGGCAAGGAGTTCTACAAAAAAATGTGGGCGGCTATCAAGGAAGACGGGTTCTGGCGCGGCGAGATATGGAACCGGCGCAAGAGCGGCGAGATCTATCCGGAGCAGTTGACCATCACTACCGTGAAGGACGACAAGGGAAATACCACGCATTATGTCGGCGTATTCTCCGACCTCAGCCAGGTCAAGCAATCCGAAGAACGTGCCGAACACCTGGCGCATTACGACCTGCTCACCGAATTGCCCAACCGCCTGCTGGTGCATTCGCACCTGACCCGCGTGCTGGCTCAGGCACAGCGGCATCATCATCAGGTCGGCGTACTGTATATCGACCTGGATCGCTTCAAGCATGTCAATGACAGCCTGGGTTATCCGGTCGGAGATGAACTGCTGGTCAGTCTGACACAGCGCCTGGCTTCGCGCACGCGCGGCGAGGATATGCTGGCGCGCCTGGGCGGCGACGAGTTCCTGCTGGTGCTGGAGCACATGGATGGCCCGGAGGATGGCGCCGCCGTCGCGCGCTCGCTGCTCGATCTGTTGACACGACCTTTCATGCTATCCGAAGAGAGGGAGATATTCATCGGTGCCAGCATCGGCATCAGCGTGTTCCCGGATGACGGCAGCAGCGCGGAACAATTGATCCAGCATGCCGATGCCGCCATGCATCAAGCCAAGAACCAGGGGCGCAACACCTACCGCTTTTATATCGAGTCACTCACCCGCGCTGCCAGCGAACACCTTGAACTGGAGACGCGACTGCGCCACGCCATCGACGCGAACCAGTTGCGCGTCTATTACCAGCCGCAGGTGGATATCACCAGCGGGAAAATCATCGGTGCCGAAGCGCTGGTGCGCTGGCAGGATCCGGAACGCGGCTTGATCCCGCCCATCCAGTTCATCCCGCTGGCGGAAGAGACCGGGCTGATCAATGCCATCGGCGAGTGGGTGTTTTTTGAGACCTGTCGGCAAGGCATACGCTGGATCAAAGCCGGATTGCCGAACCTGACGCTGGCAGTGAATATCTCCCCGCACCAGTTCATGCGCGGCAACATCACCGAACTGGTGTCGAAAGTGCTGGCCGAGACGGGTTTCCCGGCCGACAGGCTGGAACTGGAACTGACCGAAAGCGCCCTGATGGATCAGGAAGAAGAAGCGGTGAAGGTGCTGCATCTGTTGCGCGCGCAGGACATCCGTCTGGCCATCGACGACTTCGGTACCGGTTATTCTTCGCTGTCCTACCTCAAGCGCTTTCCGCTGGACATCCTGAAGATCGACAAGAGCTTCGTGGACGACATTCCCTTCCATCAGGATGACATGGAGATCGCCGCCACCATCATCGCCATCGGCCACACGCTGGGCTTCAAGGTGCTGGCGGAAGGCGTGGAAACGGCGGAGCAACTGGCTTTCCTGCAAGCCAAAGGTTGCGACATGTATCAGGGCTATCTCACCAGTCCGCCGCTACCGGCGGATGAGTTCGAAAAACTGCTCATACGCAAATGACTCATTGACCGTCCTTAATGAGATCGAATACATAATGGTTTCCTTGAGAGACGTACGATGGCATCATATGAGCCTGTGCAACCCGAAGTCGCGCCTATGAGCATGTTCAAAGTCATGCAATTCAATATGCAGTTCGGTCAGAAGTGGGAAGAAGACCAGAGCGAGCAGTTGCCTATAGACCTCGATCTGACCATTGCGGAGATCCTGAGTCAAAACGCCGATATCATCATCCTGCAAGAGGTAGAACATGCCCAGCCGGGTGGAGTGCAACTCGACCCGCCGCCGAACTACACACGCCTGAAAGCTGCGCTAAAGGGCTACCACGGCTATTTCTCCTACCCCAAGGCCGATCAGCGCGAGCTGCCTTTCGGCATCGGTCTTGCTATCTTTTCCAAAACACCGCTGCACGACACCTTCCGTTTCGATCTGCCGTCACCGCCCATCGAATTCGAGTTCGAGGGCGAAAAGAAGACCCCCACCGACCGCTTGCTCATCGGCGCCAGGACCACACTGCACGGACATGAGCTGCAACTCTTCAATACGCATCTGCTGGCGTATTTCATGCTCAACTCATCCAGCGAACAGCATCCCGATCAGCGCCAGCTCGTCATCGAGCAATTGCGCCGCGCGAGCGGCCCGGCGCTGATCGCGGGCGATTTCAACGTCAGCAACCGCGAATCACTGGTACACCAGTTCCACGCTGCGGGTTATGCTACGGTCCAGGAGAAAGAGATCACCTGGCGTCACCGTCCTTACGTGCTCGACCATATCTTCTACAGCAAACATCTGCGTCCATTACGCCACACCGTCAAGCCGACCGAGGCTTCGGACCATCACATCCTGATCGCGGAATTCGAGTTCACGAAATAAAACGATTGGGCAAGAACGCTCTACTCGCTCAACAACATCCTTAATCCCCACGCGACGCCAAAGCCGTTGACCTCATGCGCGATGATGCCCAACCCGCCCTCGCAGCGGCTGGCGGACAAATCCACATGCAGCCACGGCGTATCGTGCTCGACAAAACGTTTGAGAAAGCGTGTGGCGAGGATGTGGTCGGCATCGCCATCCAGCGTGCATTGCTTGATGTCGGCCACTTTTGAATCCAGCGCCGGTTCGTAATCCTCGTCCTGCGGGAAGGCACACATGCGTTCGCCGACCTGCTTGCCGGTGCTCACCGCGCGTTGCGCCAGCTCGTCCGTCGTGCCGAATACACCGCTGTAACGCGCCCCCAGCGCCATCGCCATGCTGCCAGTGAGCGTGGCAAAGTCGATGATCAACTTCGGTTTCGATCTTGAAGCAAGTGTGAGCGTATCGGCCAGCACCATGCGCCCTTCGGCATCGGTATGCATCACTTCGATATGCGTGCCATTCAATGCCTTCACGATGTCGTTCTGCTTGTAGGCTTTCGGGCTGATATGGTTCTGCGCCAGCGCCAACCAGCAGTCGATATTCACCGGTAGTTTCTGCTGCGTGGCCGCGAGCAGGATACCGAGCGTGACTGCCGAACCATTCATGTCTTCGTGCATGTTGTGCATGTAGCGCGAAGGCTTGAGGTTGTGACCGCCGGTATCGAAGCAGATACCCTTGCCCACCAGCGCGATGGTTTCCTTCGCCTTCGGATGTTTATAAGTGAGATGCACGATGGCCGCATCTTCCGGGTCGCTGCCCTGCGCCACCGCAACGAAGGCGCCAGCCCCCATCTTGCGCAGCTTCTTCATGTCGAACTCTTCGTGCTTCCAGCCGTTCGCTGTCGCCAATTTCTTCACCCGCTGGCGATACGCACCCGGCGTGAGTTCGTTCGGCGGCAGCACAGTCAGCTCGCGGCACAGCAGGTTGCCTGCGGCTTGGGCTTTGAGGGCGTCAAACCCCCTCCAACTCTCCCTTTTCATGGGGAGAGCCGAGTCTGCCCCTCCCCTGACAAGGGGAGGTTGGGAGAGGTTTGGTTTTACACCGTACAACTCGATCTTCTGCAACGCTTTGCGCTCGTCCTTCTTCTTGTGCACCGGCAGCAGCGCACCGTTCACCCAGGCGCCATACACGGCCAGTTCGGCCATGCGCTGGCGCTGCGCCGCGTCGCCATTCACTGCGATGGCGATTATCTTGGGCTGTTCTTCCAGCAACAACTGCAAGCCTTTCCGCACCTGCACCTGTTGCGCGAAAGTATCCTTGTCGAAATCGACCATCGCCCACACGACCAGTGCGCCATTCGCACCGTTCGCCGCCACCGGCGACTTGACCAGTTCGTCCGCTTTCATGTCGCGGCGCTTGAGCACGGCGGCAAGCAATTCACCCTGTGGCACATCCTTGGACAACGTCTTCGCTTTGGGCAACAACACCAGCAGATGTGTGGCGTTCAGGGTCTTGGGCAGGGTGGGGAACAGGGTCAGTTGTGCTAGCATTACGTCCTCGAAATATGTCATAAAACGCCGTGATTATACGGCCTCCACACATGCGCCAATACCTAGATTTGATGCAGCACGTCCTCAACAGCGGCACGGAAAAATCCGACCGCACCGGCACCGGCACCACCAGCGTGTTCGGCTACCAGATGCGCTTCGATCTGGCTCAGGGATTCCCTCTTGTCACCACCAAGAAGTGCCACCTCAAATCCATCATCCATGAACTGCTGTGGTTCCTGCAGGGCAGCACCAACACCAAATACCTGAAGGACAACGGCGTTTCCATCTGGGATGAATGGGCCGACGAGAGCGGAAATCTTGGCCCTGTGTACGGCAAGCAATGGCGCTCTTGGGAAACCATTGATGGTCGCGCGATCGACCAGATCAAGATCGCTGTCGATCAGCTCAAGACCAATCCCGATTCGCGCCGCATCATCGTCTCGGCCTGGAACGTGGGCGAACTGGACAAGATGGCGCTGGCCCCCTGCCATGCCTTCTTCCAGTTCTATGTGGCGGACGGCAAGCTTTCTTGCCAACTTTACCAGCGCAGCGCCGATATCTTCCTCGGTGTGCCGTTCAACATCGCCAGCTATGCGCTGCTCACCATGATGATGGCGCAGGTATGCGGATTGCAGGCGGGCGATTTCGTGCATACCTTCGGCGACGCGCATCTTTATTCCAACCACATGGAACAGACGAGAGAGCAATTGTCGCGTGAGCCGCGCCCGTTGCCGAACATGAAGATCAATCCGGAAGTGAAAGACATATTCAGCTTCAAGTTTGAAGATTTCACTCTGGAGGGCTATGACCCTCACCCAGCGATCAAGGCTCCTGTAGCCATATGAGCAAACTCTCCATCATCGTGGCGATGGCACGGAACCGCACCATCGGTGTGAACAACACACTGCCCTGGCGCTGCCCGGAAGATTTGAAACGCTTCAAGGCGTTGACCATGGGGCATCACATGATCATGGGGCGCAAGACTTTCGATTCCATCGGCAAGCCCTTGCCGGGGCGCACCACAGTGGTGGTCACGCGCAACAACGATCTGGCGATAGAGGGATGCCGGATCGCGCACTCGCTGAATGAGGCCGTCTCGATCTGCGCCCACGATGCTGAGATATTCATCGTGGGCGGCGCCGAACTTTACCGGCAGTCCCTGCATTTGGCAGACACGCTCTACATCACCGAGATTCAGCAGAATGTGGAAGGCGATACACACTTCCCCGAATTCGACGAGAGCGAATGGCAAGAGACCTCGCGCGAAATTCGCGCGCAGGAATCACCGCAGCCGCTGCAATATAATTTCGTCACTTATCAACGGAAAGGTCAATGAACATGAGCAATACCGAGATATTCCTGATCGCCATGACGCTGATCTTCACCATCCCCTATCTGATCTGGCGGGTAGGCAAGACGGAATACTACGCCCCGCTGGTGGTGGTGCAGATCATCACCGGTATCCTGCTCGGGCCCGGCATCCTTGGTGCAGTCTTCCCCGACTACTACACCTTCGTTTTCAGGCCGCAAACCATCATGTACCTGAACGGCATCGCCTGGTGGGCTGTGATGTTGTTCGTATGGATCGCGGGTGTCGAGCTAGATCTGCGCCAGGCTTGGAAGTATCGCCGTGAGAGTGGCATCACTGCCGGACTGGCGCTGGGAACACCACTATTGTTCGGCTGCATCGCTGCCGGGTTCATGCTGATACACGACGGCTGGATGGGGCCGAAGGCCATGTCATGGCAATTCGTGGCGGGCGTGGGCATGGCTTGCGCTGTCACCGCGCTGCCTATTTTGATCCTGTTCATGGAGAAGCTGGAGATACTGCGCCAACCCATCGGCCAACGCATATTGCGTTACGCCAGCCTGGACGACATCGCTATCTGGGGCGTGCTTGCACTGATCCTGCTGGATTGGGAACGCGTCGGGAAGCAGATCGGCTTCCTCATCCTCTTCGGTGTCGCCAGTTATTATTTCCGCAGACTCATGCTGTGGCTGGAGGAGAACGACCGCTGGTACGTCGGCTTGGTCTGGCTGGCCTTGTGTGGCTTCGGCGCAGACTGGTCCGGTTTGCATTTCATGGTCGGTGCATTCCTGGCGGGTGCGGTGATGGATAGCCACTGGTTCAACCAGAAGCAAATGGATGCGTTGCGCCATCACGTGCTGCTGGTGGTCATGCCGGTGTTCTTCCTCAGCACCGGACTGCGCACGAATTGGGCGATGGGTGGGATAACCGTGTTCTTCGTTGCCGGAGCATTGCTGTTCGCCTCGGTCGCCGGAAAATTGATCGGCACCCACTTCGCCGGAAAGATACTCAAATGGCAGCCGGGCGAGGCTTCCATCGTCGGCTGGCTGTTGCAAACCAAGGCGCTGATCATGATCATCTTCGCCAACGTGCTGCTGGATAAACAGATCATCACCAGCGAGACCTTCACTGCGCTGCTGCTGATGGCGGTAGGCAGCACCATGCTCACGGTGCCAATCGTTTCGCCGATGCTGGAGCGGATGAAAGAGATCATCTTCCGCTCGAAGTGATGCTGGACGATGCCTGATCCCTTCCATTCCCTGGAGCTGCTTTCTCCAGCCAAGACTGTCACGATCGGCCGCGAAGCCATCCTGCATGGCGCGGACGCCGTCTACATCGGCGGACCTTCGTTCGGTGCGCGCGACAAGGCCGGAAACTCGATAGAAGACATCACCGCACTGGTGAACTTCGCGCACCGCTTCCGCGCAAAGATCTACGTCACGCTCAATACCATATTGCACGACACCGAACTGGAGCCCGCGTGCAAGCTGGCGTGGGACTGCTACAACGCTGGCGTGGATGCGCTGATCGTGCAGGACATGGGACTGCTGGAACTTGATCTGCCTCCGATAGATTTGCACGCTTCCACCCAATGCGATATCCGCACACCGGAGAAAGCACGCTTTCTCGCAGAAGTCGGCTTTTCGCAATTGGTGCTGGCACGCGAGCTGACCATCGAAGAGATCGCGGCAGTACGCGCTGTCGTACCCGCCGACACCGTCATCGAGCACTTCATCCATGGCGCGCTATGCGTGGCCTATTCCGGCCAGTGCTACATCAGCCACGCACATACCGGGCGCAGCGCCAATCGCGGCGATTGTTCGCAAGCCTGTCGTCTGCCCTACACACTGCAGGACAACAAAGGCCAGGTCGTCGCATTTGAAAAGCATCTGCTATCGGTGAAGGACAACAACCAGAGCAGCAACTTGCGCGCATTGATCGATGCCGGGGTGCGCAGCTTCAAGATCGAGGGACGCTACAAGGACACCCCCTATGTGAAGAACATCACGGGGCACTACCGCCAACTGCTCGATGCGATACTCAACGAGCGCCCGGAACTGCACGCCGCCTCCAGTGGCAAAACCAAACTGCTGTTCACGCCGGATCCGGACAAGACTTTCCATCGCGGCGCTACGGATTATTTTGCGCAGGGCCGCAAAGCCGACATCGGCGCATTCGACACACCCACCTTCGTCGGCCTGGAACTGGGCACGGTGACGCAGATCGGCGACAAGTGGTTCGAGATGGAATCGAACGAAGATCTGGCGAACAGTGATGGACTGAATTATCCGCACAAACGCGAGATCGTCGGCTTGCAGGCGAATGTGGTCGAGCGCAGAGGTAAAGTATGGCGCGTGTTCCCGAACGAACCGATGCATACCCTGCCGGGGTTACGTCCCGGCCTCGCCATCAGCCGCAACCGCGACCACGCCTGGGAACTGACTCTCAACAAGAGTTCGGCCGAACGCAAGATAGGTGTGAACGCCACTTTTTCCGAAACGCCGGATGGCTTCGCACTCACACTTCAGGATGAAGATGGCATCAGCGCCACCGCCATTGCCCCGCTCGAAAAACAACCCGCGAAGACTCCGGCGGAGGCAGAAAGCAAAATGCGTGAACAGCTGGCCCGTTTTGGCAATACCGACTTCGAATTGGATACACTCGACATCGAGTGGACGCAGCCGTGGTTCGTGCCCAGCTCCCTGGCCAACGTACTTCGCCGCGATGCCGTGGATCGGCTCGAAGCCGCGCGCCAGTCTGCCTGTGTGCGACTGCCACGCAAGGCAACAGCGGAACCTCCCGCCATTTATCCGGAAGAGACGCTCTCTTACCTGGCCAACGTCTCCAACTCCGCTGCGCAAGCCTTCTACTCCAGACATGGTGTGAGATTGATCGACGCCGCCTACGAACAGCACGAGGAAGCAGGTGAAGTCGCCCTGATGATCACCCGCCACTGCATCCGCTATTCATTGAGCCTGTGCCCGAAGCAGGCAAAAGGCATCATCGGCGTGCAAGGCACGGTGCGTGCCGAACCGATGATGCTGATCAACGGCAGCGAAAAACTCAGGCTGGAATTCGACTGCAAGAAGTGCGAGATGCACGTGATGGGAAAGATCAAGAAACATGTCCTGAAAACAGCAGCCGTGACACCGATTTCGGTTCATCTCCGGTAGCCCCCTCCGCACTTCGCAAGTGCGAAAAACGCAAACTTGGCGACACCTGCATAGCTTATTGCTGATTGTCCCGATACAATGAATAACCTTTGCATCACCAGGTTTATTTAAGCTAACTTACATTGATGAATGGAACGACTCATGGAAAATAAGAGAACCTTCTCCATCCCCTTGGCGAGCGGTATGGAATTGCTTGCAGACGGCCAGCTTTCACAAGACATCCTGTATGACATGCTGAAAGATGTGAAAGGTTTTGACGATTTTAAGCGGCCCGAACTCGAATTCCTCGTCAGGCACATGAAGGCTTATCGTGTGCAGGGCGGGACGACCATCTACCGCGAGCGTGACCGCGACAGCTATTTAAGTGTGCTCATAGAAGGCCGCGTCGGTGTTTACAAGGAAGACAGTAGCGATGAAGTCAAATATCTCGCAGCCATTTCTCCGGGCAGGATCTTCGGCGAAATATCGGTGATCGATGATCTCCCCTACTCCGCGAGCATCGTTGCCGAGTCTGATGCCGTCATTGTTTCCATGAGTCGGGATGGCTTTCACCAATGCATTGAGGCTGATCCGATCATCGGTGTACGCCTGCTGAACCTCATTGCCCGACTGCTCAGTGCGCGGTTGCGATCCGTCAATAATCAGTTGGTAGATTACATTGATGTCTGAGGCGACCGGGGGCTGATCTTTCCCCCTCCCCTGCATAGCATCCCTCCCGAACTGCAACGCTGCAAAAGCGCTGCTTCTTTCCTTCTGTTCCCGGCTTTGCCCCATACCCTGCCGCTTTACTCTTCACATGTAACAGCCATCACTTTGTAGCTGTTGTTATCGTTGAGGAATTGCCAGATACGGCAGATGTAGCATCGGTTCATTCATGAGATACTGAAAACACACGCTTCTGGAAAACCCAGGGTTTCCCTGAATAAAACAATATTATTCACCGCCAAAATAAATTGATGACTTTCTCTGCCCCTGATGTCCAAGATCGATCCGCAACACCGTTTCTGGGTCTGGCTCCATTTCTGCGCGCAAGCGTTGCCGGTATCGATCTCCGCCCGCTAGTACAGGAAATGGTGGAGGTGGCCGGAAAAAACGCGACCGATACCGCCCTGTGGATGAACCTGTCTGTTGCGATGCAATGCGTCGGACAACGCGAGATCGGGCTGACGATCCAGTCGCTGGCATTGCAGCAAAAGCGTTTATATCACCTTGCTGCATCTGAACAGCCCGCAAGACTGCGCTTGCTGATGCTGTCGGTGGCGGGTGACATCTCCGAGAACACGCCCCTCGATTGCCTGCTGGAATACAGCGATGTCGAACTGATCTATTACTACGTCACGCCCAACGATCCTCTGGCCTTGCCCATCCCCGAGCATGACGCTTTGTTTGTGGCCATCTGCGAATCGGACGAACATCGCGCAGTTCTTGCCTCGCTGGAGCAACTGTTGGCGGGTTGGCCGAAGCCTGTCATCAACGCACCGCAACATATCCCGCCCACGGGGCGCGAAGCAGCCAGCAAGCTGTTGCAGGACGCGCCGGGCCTGCTCATCCCCCCGACATTGCATGTGCAGCGCCAGGTGTTGCTATCCATCGCAAGCGGCGATATCAGACTTTCCGCGCAATTCACCGGATGCGACTTTCCGGTCATCGTACGCCCCGTCGGCTCCCATGCCGGGCGCGACCTCGACAAAATCGAGCGCCCCGAGGAACTCGTCGCCTATCTTGCCCAAGTCGAGGACGAAGAATTCTTCATATCGCGTTTCATCAATTACAGCGGCAAGGACGGCCTGTTCCGGAAATTCCGCGTGGCCCTGATCGACGGCAGACCTTATGCCTGCCATATGGGAATATCGTCGAACTGGATGATCCATTACGTCAATGCCGGGATGTATGAGGATGCAAAGAAGCGAGAGGAAGAAGCTTCGTTCATGGCGCATTTCGACGACTTCGCCCGCCGCCACCAAGCGGCACTGGATGCAATTTATCAGCGCACCCGGCTTGAATATCTCTGTATCGATTGCGCCGAGACTCTGACAGGAGAGCTGTTGATATTCGAGATCGACCACACCATGGTCGTACATGCCATGGATCCGGAAACCCTGTTCCCCTACAAACAGGCCCATATGGACAAAGTGAAGACCGCCTTCCGCGACCTGCTTTTTCGACTGACTGGAAAATAAACCCATGCCAACGAACCCGCTCAATCATCTCAATTTTTCAGCCGGTCCGGGAGCACTGCCGGAAAGCGTATTGCTACAGGCCCAACAGTCCATCATCGAAGTACCCGACGTTGGTTTGTCCATTCTCGGTATCAGCCATCGCTCCGACTGGTTCACCTCCGTCGTCGCCGAGCTGGAAGACAATATCCGCAAACTGCTGGGACTGGCTGGCAACTATCACGTGCTGTTCCTGCAAGGCGGCACCACGCAGCAATTCTCGATGATCCCGATGACCTTGTTGCGCGGCAGGACGACGGCAGCCGATTATCTGCACACCGGCTACTGGAGCGGAAAAGCGATCACTGAAGCCAGGCGCGAAGGTTCGGTGCGTGAAGTGTGGAGCGGCGAAGCAAGCGGCTACAGGCAATTGCCAAGTGAAGAAGAGCTTGTGTTTGCACCGGATGCGGCCTATCTCCACTACATCTCCAACGAGACGGTCGAAGGACTGCAATTCCATCGAGTGCTGGGTCGCGACGATGTTCCGCGTATTTGCGACATGTCGTCGGACTTCCTGTCGCAGCCCTGCGAGGCCAACCGCTACTCGCTCATCTACGCGCATGCACAAAAGAACATCGGCCCGGCCGGTGTCACAGTCGTGCTGATCCGCGATGAACTGCTCAAAGATGCTCCCGGCGATCTGCCCGGCTTCCTGGACTACCGCAACCATATCCAGGCGCACTCCAATTACAACACGCCTCCCGTATTTGCGATCTACGTCGTATTGCTGATCTCGCGCTGGCTGCTCAACGATATCGGCGGCCTAGAGCAAATGGGTGAAATAAACCGGCGCAAAGCGGAATTGATGTATCGCACACTGGATGAAAGTAATGGTTTCTATCGCGGCAGAGCCGAGCTTCAGGCGCGTTCCACCATGAACGCCACCTTCAACCTGCGTGACCAGAAGACCGAACAACGCTTCCTCGCGGAGGCTCATGCCGCCGGATTCTCCGGCCTTGATGGCCATCGCTCCATCGGCGGTGTGCGCGCCTCACTCTACAACGGACTCACCCTCGCGGCGGTTGAACAGCTGGCTGGCTTCATGGAAGATTTTCTGCGCAGGAACTGAACAGCGGGCTTGCCAGCCCGCTGTTCAGCAAAGTGATTATTACTTGGGTTGTTGTTGCTGGTCTTGCCGACGTTCACGGCGATCCTGATGCAGATCGCGCTTGTCTTCACGGCGCTCAACACGATCCTTGTGTATCTCGCGGTTGTCTTTTCTGATTTCGGCGTTGTCCTTGCGCAGATCCTTGCGGTCTTTGGCTACGGCAGCGGCATTGCCCTTGCGTTTATCCTGCACGAGATCGCGGCGGTCGTGGTTGCGTTCGCGCACATCCTGATGCTTTTCTCGTTTGTCCTGCCTGATTTCCCGAGTGTCTTTCGCGATCTCTCTTTTGTCTGCACGAACATCGCGCGTATCCTGCTTGATATCCCCATCGGCAGCCTGCACCGCAGGCAAAACGGAGACGGCCAAAACGGCACCCAAGGTGATCAGTAACGGTCTTATCTTGAGCATGTGATCCTCCTGTCAGTCATGTGATTGAACATCGGCATTGCGTTACGAACAACGCGCGATACGCTTGCACAGTTGACCGGGCTTCTATTCGAAATCGCCCCATGCCTTCTTGGTAACCGCCCTGGTTCTCTCTTCGAAGCGTTCGATGTCACGCCGGTCGCGCTTGGTCGGCCTGCCCTTGAAGGTCGGCTGCGGCAGCGCTTTGAGATTGGCCGCGATCTCCGCCCGCCGCGCTTTGCTCTCATCGCTCTCGCGGTAGAGTTTTTGCGCGATCGGGGCGGCACTGCGCTTGTTGGAAAGTCCCAGCACCTCGACTTCAAAGTGATATTGCCCGATGCGGATAACCAGATGATCGCCCACACCGATAGCCTTGGCAGGCTTGATGCGCGCCTCGTTCATGGTGACCTTGCCGCTCTCGACTGCATCGACGGCGAGACTGCGTGTCTTGAAAAAGCGCGCCGCCCACAGCCATTTATCGATGCGGAGTTTGTCGGAGGTGTCGGTCATTGAAGGGCAAAAAACAATGGGTATCCGGAATTTGTGATTTATTTCGTATGCCCGCTGCTTGAGGTATAGCGGACATACGCTAGTTTCTGGTTGACTGGCTCTTCCTAACCCATAACGGCCTGTCCCAATCCCCAAAAACAGTCATTCAGATTTGGGATTCCTTAGAAAGGTTATGTATGGCCAATTTAAGTAAGGCAAAGCTCAACGCATTTATAACGAGGTGCCCGACTACAATATTAAGCAATCCATTAGGCAATACAAAGTAACACACCAGAATGTAGTAAATAGTTTTTGACAAGCATTCAAAAAATGTGAACCTTCCCAAATGAAGTATGCCAAAAAATATACCCCCAAATGCAGCAGAAATTGCTGATACACCAACAAGCAATACTGGTACACAGATAAGCCCATCTTCCGCTGGAGTAAACAAAATGGCATTGCCTCGAAATGCACTCTCTGCATATTTGGCTTTCGCTAGCGACCATTCGTTATCAGATAAGTGCTTTTCTGTACCTATGTTATTGGGAGGATATAGGAGGTAGCGATGCAGTTGCGGAAAACGATTTAACAATTTCACGCGGGGAAACAACCAAGCAATAGAAAACGATATGACACAATATGCCAGAACCCACACCGCAGAAATACGCCAGTCTCCGACGAAGACCAAATATGCGATAAGGAAGACATATCCAGCTATTCTAATTGCGGCATATGTAAACCTTGAAGCAATAAGCTGGCGTATGAACATTATTAATTCCAACAGTTATATCTGCTATGCAGAAAACTCATGTCCGTCCGGTGTTGGCCGATTTGCGACCTACATTGTATCGCTCCATTAATCATTTTAAGGCTGTTTTCGATCTCATACCGGACGGTCACTATTTCATTTTCCGGATACCCAAAACAATTCACCACAGAGACACAGAGAAAACCAATAGAGTTTTATGAAGTCACCATCGCTTATGACGTGTATTGCCTTAGACTTTCTCTGTGTCTCTGATAAAACTACTAGCCATTCGACCAGGCAGCCAAAAGACGGCAGCCAAGTCACTGGTTATGTGGTGAGGATTTGACTTTTACTTCACGCAGTCCACGTAGTAGACCCGATCACCGTTGGTCTTTTCCGCCACCAGGCCGTGGATGTCTGTCTCGAAGCCCGGGAAGCGTTTGTTGAAGTCGCGCGCGAACTTGAGGTAATCGACGATGGTCTTGTTGAAGCGCTCGCCCGGGATCAGCAGCGGAATACCCGGCGGATAGGGCGTCAACAACACGGCGGTGACACGGCCTTCCAGATCGTCGATGGCAACACGCTCGATCTCACCATGCGCCATCTTTGCGAAGGCATCCGATGGCTTCATTGCTGGCACCATGCTGGATAGATACATCTCGGTGGTCAGCTTCGCCACGTCGTTGGCTTTGTAGATGCCGTGGATTTCGTCGCACAGGTCGCGCAAGCCGATCTTCTCGTAGCGCGAATTTTTGGCGATGAATTCCGGCAGCACGCGCCACAGCGGCTGGTTCTTGTCGTAGTCGTCCTTGAACTGCTGCAGTTCGGTCACCATGCTGTTCCAGCGCCCCTTGGTGATGCCGATGGTGAACATGATGAAGAAAGAATACAGGCCGCACTTCTCAACCACCACGCCGTGCTCGGCAAGATATTTGGTGACGATGCTGGCAGGGATGCCGCTGTCGGCAAAATCGCCATCCACATCGAGGCCCGGCGTGACAACGGTGGCCTTGATCGGGTCGAGCATGTTGAAGCCCTCGGCGAGTTTGCCGAAACCGTGCCAGCGGTCATCTGCACGCAGCACCCAGTCTTCGCGGTCGGCCATACCTTCTTCCGACAGATAATCCGGCCCCCACACCTTGAACCACCAGTCCGCGCCCCACTCCGCATCCACCTTGCGCATGGCACGGCGAAAGTCGAGCGCCTCGGCGATGCTCTCTTCCACCAGAGCAGTTCCGCCGGGCGGCTCCATCATCGCGGCGGCCACGTCGCACGAGGCGATGATGGCGTATTGCGGCGAGGTGGAGGTGTGCATCAGGTAGGCTTCGTTGAAACAGTCACGATCCAGTTTGCGCGACTCGCTGTCGCGCACCAGGATCTGCGACGCCTGACTTAGACCCGCCAGCAGCTTATGCGTAGACTGGGTGGAGAACATCATGGATTCTTTGGCGCGCGGGCGATCTTTGCCGATCGCATGCATATCCTTGTAGAAATCGTGGAACGCCGCGTGCGGCAGCCAGGCCTCGTCAAAATGCAGTGCATCGATCTTGCCGTCCAGCATCGCCTTCAACATCTCCACGTTGTACATCACGCCATCGTAGGTGCTTTGCGTGATGGTGAGGATGCGCGGCTTCCTGCTCTTGTCCTTGATGAACGGGTTGGCGTCGATCTTCTTCTGGATGTTCGCCATCTCGAACTCGGATTTCGGGATCGGGCCGATGATGCCGAAGTTGTTGCGCGTCGGCGTCAGGAACACCGGCACCGCGCCGGTCATCATGATCGCGTGCAAAATGGATTTGTGGCAGTTACGGTCCACCACCACGATGTCGTCCGGCGCCACCATGGAGTGCCACACGATCTTGTTCGAAGTGGAGGTGCCGTTGGTGACGAAGAACAGATGGTCGGCATTGAAGATGCGTGCCGCGTTGCGTTCGGACGCCGCGACCGGGCCGGTGTGGTCGAGCAACTGGCCGAGTTCATCCACCGCATTGCACACGTCGGCGCGCAGCATGTTCTCGCCAAAGAACTGGTGGAACATGCGCCCCACCGGCGACTTCAGGAACGCCACGCCGCCGGAGTGACCTGGGCAATGCCAGGAATAGGAACCGTCCTGCGCGTAGTCCACCAGCGCACGGAAGAACGGCGGCGCCAGCGTATCCAGATAGGACTTCGCCTCGCGGATGATGTGGCGTGCCACGAATTCCGGCGTGTCCTCGTGCATGTGGATGAAGCCGTGCAGCTCGCGCAGGATGTCATTGGGGATGTGGCGCGAGGTACGCGTCTCGCCATAAAGATAGATCGGGATATCGGCATTCTTGTAGCGGATCTCTTCCACGAAAGCGCGCAGGGTGCGCAGCGCCACTTCTGTCTCTTCCTCGCTACCCGCGCCGAACTCTTCATCATCGATGGACAGCACGAAAGCCGATGCGCGACTCTGTTGTTGCGCAAAAGAAGTCAGATCGCCATAGCTGGTCATACCGACGACTTCGATGCCCTCTTTCTCGAGCGCATCGGCCAGATCACGAATGCCGTGGCCGCTGGCGTTCTCCGAACGGTAGTCTTCGTCGATGATGATGATTGGGAAGTTGAATTTCATGGATGGCTCCCTGTGGGGAATATCAAATTGTTATAGGTGCGGATCGTCGCAAGTTCAAGTTTAGCGGAGCTTTATTACTGAGCTTAGGCTATTTGCGCGGCGGGTAAGGATTTTTAAGCTGGCCGATGAGATCGATCAAAACATCGCGCACCTGCTTTTCGTCGCAATCCATCAGCACCGCGTCTTCGAGTGCATCCTGGCAGACCTGGCGTATCTCTTCGAGATTCTCTTGCAGCACCTTGTTCTTTTCCACACAGGCGATGACTTCGCCATTGGGGCCACGCCAGATGATTTTTTTTCGATGGGGCATCAGATCTTCGGCAGAGTGACGCCGACCTGGCCTTGATACTTGCCGCCACGGTCTTTATAGGAAGTCTCGCACACTTCGTCGCTTTCGAAGAACAGCACCTGCGCCACGCCTTCGTTGGCGTATATCTTCGCGGGCAGCGGCGTGGTGTTGGAGAACTCGAGCGTCACGAAGCCCTCCCATTCCGGCTCGAACGGGGTGACATTGACGATGATGCCGCAGCGCGCATAGGTGGATTTGCCCAGACACACCGTGAGCACGCTGCGCGGGATGCGGAAATATTCGACGGTGCGAGCCAATGCGAACGAATTGGGCGGGATGATGCAATAGTCAGCTTCTACGTTCACGAAAGAACTCGGGTCGAAATTCTTGGGGTCGACGATGGTACTGTTGATGTTGGTGAACAGCTTGAATTCGCGCGAACAGCGGATATCGTAGCCGTAGCTCGACGTGCCGTAAGACACGATCTTCTTGCCGTCCACTTCTTTCACCTGGTTCGGCTCGAACGGCTCGATCATGCCGTGCTGTTCGCACATGCGGCGTATCCATTTGTCTGACTTGATGCTCATCTAACTTCCTTGAGGGGGTTGTGCGGGCGCGATTTTACCCAAAATCCGCGATTGCGCGTGGGTTTTGCTACAATCGCGCACTGTTAAAGGAAACCTCAGAATGGCCCGCAAAATCCTCGTCACCTCCGCTCTGCCCTACGCCAACGGCAGCATCCACTTGGGCCACCTCGTCGAATACATCCAGACCGACATCTGGGTGCGTTTCCAGAAGATGCGCGGCAACGAGTGCCACTACGTGTGTGCCGACGATACGCACGGCACACCCATCATGCTGCGCGCCGAAAAAGACGGCATCACGCCGGAGCAACTGATCGCACGCGTGTGGCAGGAGCACAATGACGATTTCGCCGCCTTCCACGTCCAGTTCGACAACTACGGCTCAACCAACTCCAACGAGAACAAAGAGTGTGCCGAAACCATCTACAAAGCGCTCAAGACAAAGGGTTTGATCGAGATACGCTCCATCGAGCAGTTCTACGACCCTGTCAAGAATATGTTCCTGCCGGATCGCTTCATCAAGGGCGAATGCCCCAAGTGCCACGCCAAAGACCAGTATGGCGACAACTGCGAAGTTTGCGGCGCCGCCTATGCCCCGACTGACCTCATCGACCCGTTCTCGGCCGTGTCCGGCGCGAAACCGGAATTACGCAACTCCGACCATTACTTCTTCAAGCTTTCGGCCGACACCTGCCAAAAGTTTCTCCGTGAATGGACACGCAGCGGTTCACTACAACCGGAAGCCGCCAACAAGATGCAGGAATGGCTGGGTGCGGAAGGCGAGAACAAGCTCACTGACTGGGACATCTCGCGCGATGCCCCTTACTTCGGCTTCGAGATACCTGATGCACCTGGAAAATATTTTTATGTGTGGCTGGATGCCCCGGTGGGTTATATGGGAAGCTTCAGGCAGTTGTGCAGCAAAGCAACCCCTCCCAACCTCCCCTTGTCAGGGGAGGAGCTGCTTGCACCCTCCCCTGACAAGGGGAGGGCCGGGGAGGGGTTTGTGCCCTTGAACTTCGACGACTACTGGAAGCAAGGCTCCGATACCGAGCTATACCATTTCATCGGCAAAGACATCCTCTACTTCCACGCGCTGTTCTGGCCCGCGATGCTGCAACATGCGGGATTCCGCACACCGACCAAACTGTTCGCACACGGCTTCCTCACCGTCAACGGCGAGAAGATGAGCAAATCGCGCGGCACCTTCATCACGGCGCGCAGCTACATCGACCACATCAAGAACACTGAGTACCTGCGTTACTACTACGCGGCCAAGCTGAACGGCACGATGGAAGACATCGACCTCAATCTTGAGGATTTCGTGGCGAAAGTAAATAGCGACTTGATCGGGAAGTACATCAACATCGCAAGTAGGTCCGCAGGATTCCTTGCTAAAGTTTTCGATGGCAAAGTGCACCCTAACCATTCACGCAATATCTCACCATTACTAGACGAGATTCGACAAGCAGCCGATGTCCTTGCTTCCTATTATGAAAACCGCGATTTTGCCAAAGCGATCAGATTAATAATGGATTTGACTGACCGAGTTAACTCTTACGTAGACAAGGAAAAACCCTGGGTCTTGGCAAAAGATGAGACTAAGAGGGAAGCACTTCATTTGGCATGCAGCACCATGCTAGAAGCTTTCCGATTGTTGACGATTTTCCTTAAACCCATTCTTCCCCTAACAACAAAAGCTGTAGAGGAGTTTCTTGGAATCGATCCATTAGGTTGGCATGATTGGCCCGGCTATCTGGAACCAACACAACCCATTAACGCTTACCAACATCTCATGACCCGCCTCGACCCCAAACTCATCGAAGCGATGGTCGCCGCCAACCAGGAAAGCCTGAAACCCATGACCGAATCACATTCCGAGACACGCCACGCCGAACACCAGCAACATGCCATCGCCCCCATCGCCGAGACCATCAATATCGACGACTTCGGCAAGATCGATCTGCGTGTGGCAAAGATCGTCAATGCCGAGCATGTGGAAGGCGCTGAGAAATTACTGAAGTTGACGCTGGACATCGGCGAGGCGCAGCCGCGCACGGTGTTTGCCGGAATCAAATCGGCCTATGACCCGGAAAAACTGAAGGGTCGCATGACGGTGATGGTCGCCAACCTTGCGCCGCGCAAGATGAAGTTCGGCCTGTCGGAAGGCATGGTGCTGGCAGCCTCGGGTACCGAGCCCGGATTGTTCATCCTGTCGCCGGACGAAGGCGCGCAGCCCGGCATGCGTATCAAATGATCCCAGCTTTGCGCTTGAGTGAGGTACACGATGGACTATGACGTACTGATTATCGGTTCCGGCCCCGCCGGTCAGCATGCAGCATGGCAGGCAGCGCGCATGGGCAAGCGTGCCGCGATCATAGAACGCAAGCCCAAGATCGGCGGTGCCGGGCTTCAGACCGGCACCATTCCCAGCAAGGCTCTGCGCGAAGTTGCTTACCTGCTTTCGCGTTCCGGCGGCATGCGTCAGGCGCTCGCTACCGACGGCCATAGCCGTCATGGTTTGCTGGCCGATGCGGTACGCCGCAAGGGTGTGGTCATCGCACAACAGGAATCGGTCATCCTGCAACGCCTGTTGCGCCACGGCGTGGCGCTGATCCCGGGTGAAGCCTCTTTCGTCGATGGGCATACCCTGTCGGTCACCGATGCGGCAGGCAATACTCGCCGCATCTCGGCGAATGTCATCATCTTGGCCAGCGGCTCGCGCCCGCGCCGTCCGGCCAACATCCCGTTCGATAAAAAGACCGTTCTGGATTCGACCTCCATCCTGAACCTGCGTCACCTGCCAGACAGCCTGCTGGTCGTGGGCGGCGGCGTGATCGCGTGCGAATTCGTCTCCATTTTCGCCGCGCTGAGCGTGCAGGTCTGCGTGGTGGATAGCCACGCGCAACTGCTGGACTATTTGAGCGAGGATGTCGTCGGTGTATTGGCCGATAGCTTCCTCGGCATGGGCGTGAAATTCCACATGAAGGAACGCGTCGCCGAGATACGCAGCGAGGAGAATGGCACGGTCACTGTGCTGGAAAGCGGCAAACAGATCCGCACCGATGCCGTGCTGTATGCGCAGGGCCGGCAACCCAACAGCGACACGCTGCAGGTCGAGAACGCCGGCGTCCGCGCGCAGGACGGCTGGATCGATGTCAACGCAAATTTCCAGACCAGCGTGCCGCATATCTTCGCGGTGGGAGACCTGATCGGCCGCCCCGCCCTCGCCTCCACCGGCATGGAACAGGGACGCGCGGCCGTGCTGCATGCTTTCGGCGGCGAACAGCACGTCACGGCCGACAATCTGCCGATGGCGGTCTACACCATTCCCGAGATCTCCTATGTCGGCAAGACCGAAAAAGAGATCCAGAAAGACAACATCCCCTACATCGTCGGTCGTTCCTATTTCAAGGACAGCGCACGCGGCCAGATCATCGGCGACGCACAAGGCATGTTAAAACTGATCGTGGATACGCGTAACGAGAAACTGCTGGGCGTGCACATCGTCGGCGAACAGGCCAGCGAACTCGTCCACATCGGGCAACTGGTGATGAACCTGCATGGCACCGTGCGCGACCTGATCAGCAACGTCTTCAACTATCCGACACTGGCCGAATGCTACAAACTGGCCGCGCTGGATTGCACGCAGCAGCTGGAACAACGGAAATCTTCCTGACTGCGAACGAACAACCCGGCGATGCAATAAGTTGTTTAGTCTGTCTCTGAAATTTAATTCAATGCCAAATAGTAAGCATCGAAATTTCGCAACGGCCTTCCCAGACTTGCGCTGTCACAGCACCGGTTCAACAACATGGGAACCTCTTGTTCAGAGGTTCCGCCATGAGATCGCAACGGTTCGTGAAGTTGTGAGAGATCGTGATCTTCCGGCCGAATACCAAGAACAAATTCCGAATCTGAGACGACGATCAAGTCACCTTCCCGATCTTCCGGAAGTTCAAATTTAGCGCAGGCTATTTTGCGTGGAAGCACTTCATTGATTCCAGCCACTTCCCCAAGACGTTCAATAATGTCAGCCATAGGCTGTTCATCAGATAGATGAATAACGGCAAAACTGCCCAAGGCTCCATGGTGGATTACATAAGGATCGGTAATCGGCAGGATTACACGAGTCGTCCCCTCGCCCAGCCAGGCATCGAGAAGAGATTGAAGGTATATGACATTTGGTTGCCCCGAGTCATCGTGTTTTGGCTTCATTCCATGATCGGCGGTGATGGCTATGGTTGCTCCCAGCGCATCCAGCTTGGCCAGATAGCGATCCATCATTGCATAGAATGAATTTGCGAGCGGAGTGCCCGGGGCATTTTTATGTTGAATGTAGTCTGTAGTGGAAAGATACATCAAGTCCCACGAGTCACTTTCCAGAAGTTTCACTCCTGCAGCCAAAACAAATTCAGATAACTCGGCAGAATATACTGACGGTAGTGGGTGCCCGACAAACTCCAATGCCTCATCCAAGCCGTTCGTTTCACGAGTCACCTGATCTGCTTTTTCCGAGGAGAAACATACGACATTTCCCGACTCCATCGGCAGTTCATGTCCGAGCAGTGCTCGCAACTTATCCTTTGCAGTTACAACGGCGATTCGTGCCCCTGCTTTGGCGAACGCAGCCAATATTGTGCCGCTGCGCAGGAATTTTGGGTCATTCATCATCACTGGCCCGCCATTATCGGGATCAAGGAAGTAATTCCCGCAAATTCCGTGAACAGACGGTGGAACACCGGTAACGATGCTGATGTTGTTTGGATTGGTAAAACTGGGGATGACACAGTTCGCACGTGAATTTGTGCCACGCGCCAACATTTGCTGCATGAATGGCATCACTCCAGCCTTGATAGCTTCGTCAATATATGTCGGCTCGCAGCCATCAACACAGATGACAATTGTTGGTTGTTTCGGCCATGCATAGTTACGGCCATTGATATTCAGGTTCATGGTTATTTTGCAATCAAAAGTTGTTGGTCAGGGCAGCACAAAGTGCAACAAATCGGCGTTGTGAATAAATCTTTCAGGAGCTGGCATGGTTCCTTTCCAGTTATAGACGATGAGAGGGACATCCAATTCATGCAGCGAACCATGAGAACGGTAGGATGATTCCAGCTGTTCCATTTCACATTCCATTTCGCCAAATACGGTTTCCCGGTCACCCGTCACTACCAGGTCCCCAATGCGCTCCGGCATCAAGTTAAAATCCCGAGCGGCTTCTTCTCTGGTTCGAACAGCCTCGATCCCAGGAAGCTGCAATATCTGCTGTTTCACTTCGTCCACATCAGCCATATCATTTAGCCAAACGTAAGCGGCTCCCCCGAAGGTGCGGTGATGTTTTATGTATCGGTCTTTTTCCGCGGAAAGGGCGAATTTGATCGCGGCACCACGACTGTGCATGGCTTTTTCAAGATCCCAACAGCGGCTTTTGAAATTCATGCCGTGGTCCGCTGTAACAAAAAAAGCTGCATCCGGTGCTGCCGCCGCTGCATCCCCCATGAGTTGATCGAGGCGACGCAAGTGTTCTTGCGATTCTTCCCGGTCGGGAGCCCAGGCATGCATCGGATAGTCGGTTGTGTGCACATAGACCACGCCAATATCGGGGCGATTCTGTAGCAGATCGATCGCTACTTTCCAAAGCCAGTAATTGATTTCCCGGCTATATATATCCGGCGGCGGACCAAAGCGTTCCACATAGTCTGGTGGTGGATTTTCGGCGGCAATGGCGATATCCGCATCGCGCGCCAGCAGGTTGATGGTCTTTTGTTTGCAAGTGAGCAGAGCTGATTTGATGCCGCGAGCGGCGGCACGCTGGCTGATCGTCGGGCGCAACAGGAACCCGGCGTTTTCCATGTAGTCGGCTTCGCCGGTAGTAACGTTGTAGTAAGAATTTCCTGTGAGGCCATGCTCGCTGGGCAACGAGCTGCAGCTAATGGACACATTGTTGACATTGGTCACCGTGGGCATGATTGCCTTGACTTCATGCATGATCCCAGTGCTGGCCATGCGTTGCAGGTTGGGCATAGGTTGGGCAGCGTAATAGTCGAGGCCAAAGCCGTCTATCATGCCGACCACGATGCGCTGGTTAGTATTGTTCATTGCTTGGCTTACTCCTTGGTTTATGTCTTTCGTTACTTGGTTCACTGCTTGTTCGTTTAACCAACAACACCCGTCACGAAATTGCGCACTACCGGATGGCGTGAATCAGTCAGGATCTCTTCGCGCGTACCCGCGTCGACAGCCTCACCATCCAGCATGAAAACGCAGTGCTCTGCCACGCGCCGAGCCTGGGCGATATTGTGTGTGACCATGATGATGGTGTAGTCGCTGGCGAGTTCTCGCACCAAACTCTCTATGACTGAGGTGGAGCGCGGATCGAGAGCAGAACAGGGTTCATCCATCAGCACGACACTCGGACGTACCGCCAGCGTGCGCGCCATGCACAGCCTTTGCTGTTGCCCGCCGGACAGAGACAGGGCGGAGGTTTTCAGCCTGTCTTTAACCTCGCTCCAGAGACCTACTCGCTCAAGATATTCCCGAGCATGTGCGACCGGATCGAGTGAGAGCTTGTGATAGCGCGCACCGAACAAGACATTGTCGAGAATGGACATTTGAAAAGGAGTTGGTTTTTGCTGAACCATTCCGATGTGCGTGCGCACCCAACTGGCTGAAACCCCAGGGCCGTAAATGTGCAGCCCATCGAATTGCACCGATCCACAATGGATTTGAGTTCCCGGCACCAATTCGAATGTCCGGTTCAGCGTTCTCAGCAAGGTTGATTTTCCGCAGCCAGACGGCCCGATGATAGCCGTTACCCGATTGCGCAGAAATGAGGCGCTTACATTTCTCAGGCGGACAGCCTTGCCATACGAGGCGGTGATACCTAAGACCTCAATAGCATGCAGCCCGGCGGCAGACTCTGGAATTAGATTATCGGTAATAGTATTCACGGTCAATATTGATGGCGTCGTTTGAAAATCAAGGCTAATGTCGAGATGGCCAGTACTAGGCCCGCAAGCACCAGCGCCGTACCAAACGCGTAAGGAACGGCACCGATCTCGCTGGTTACAAAATAAAGATGTGTGGGTAAAGCCATGACAGGCTTGAGCAGGCTGACCGGCTCCTTGGTAAATACGGTCGCGGCGGTAAACAGCAGTGGTGCGGCCGAGCCGAGCGCATGAATCGCGGAAAGCACGATAGAGGTCAGGATTGCGGGCCATGCAACGGGCCAGATGATGCGAACGAACATATAACTGTGCGATACGCCCATGGCATGGGCAGTTTCGCGCAATACTGGATCGACCGCGCGCAATGCCTCGTGGGTCCCGATCAGAATCTGCGGCAACATGACAAAACCCAGGGTGACAGCCCCTGCGATCAGCGAGGTCTTCAGCTTCAATGCCACCACCAGAAGTGCGTAACCGAAAAGGCTGTATACCAGCCCGGGTACGGCAGAAAGCGATTCGATACAAAAGCGCGAAATATCCTCAAGACTGCGTGAACAGTTGAACTCGGCAAGGTATATGCCGCCGCCCACACCCAGAATCAACGCTGGCAGGAGACCGTACCCGACCAGCGCAAAGCTTCCTGCGATCGCAGGCCATATCCCTCCTGCGCCATTCAGAGAGCCACCGCTGGGAGGAGAAAACAGGAATTCTGTAGTGATGACGCCGATGCCGTTCCACAGCAAATACGCGAAAATGGAAATCGGGATCAGCACACCAATAATGCCGGCCCCCCAGGCTATCGAGCAATAAATCAGATCGCTAATTGCCGTACCATCCGCTATCCAGGCAGGAACCCGTCTGGCGGAAGAGGATTCAGTGATGCTCGGCATGGCGCATGAACCCTTTCTTGAGCCAAATGACTGCAAGATTGATCGTGATTACCATGATCATCAGAAGCAGCCCGGCGGAAAACAGTGCGTAGTAGCGATCTGAATGGATAGCGGCCTCGCCGAGGTCAGTCGCAATCAAAGCGGTAATGGGTTGGCCGCGGCTGAAGAATCCGTCTGGAAACGAAGGGGAATTTCCCGCAAGCATCAACACCGCTAATGCTTCGCCCATGCCCCGGCCAACGCCGAGGATGACTCCGGCCAATACACCCGGCGCTGCTTTGCGCAAGGTAATATGGAAAAATGTATACCAGCGGCTGACACCCAGCGCGAGGCTGCCTAGCCGCAATTCGCTGGAGACCAGGGAAATTGACTCCGCTGCCGTTGCTGCAATGAAAGGCAACACCATCAACGCCAGTACTACAGAAGCGCAGAACAGGGTTTCACCGGTGGGCAGCCACTGACCCATGAAGGGAACGAGCGTGGCGTAGCCGACAAAGCCGTAAACGACAGCTGGAATCCCCGCCAGCAGTTGCAGCACAGGTTCGGCAACCGTTCTGATGGCAGGAGGCGCAATCTCCGCGAGAAATACCCCAATGACCAAACCCAAAGGCGTTGCCATGGCCACGGCCAGCCCAACTACCATGATCGTGGCCACCCAGGCATGCCTGATCCCGAGTAATGGCGGGTTTCCAGTCGGATCCCAACGATCCAGAAACAGGAATCCGGCAAGGGAAGTATCCGGACTTGGC
>Ga0265314_10000210_pt1 | contig 86377 bp, 71 predicted proteins | sample 4126metaG_FD_203106 | JGI IMG/M metagenome (GOLD analysis project Ga0265314, IMG submission 203106) | Rhizosphere microbial communities from Carex aquatilis grown in University of Washington, Seatle, WA, United States - 4-1-26 metaG | ecosystem: Host-associated > Plants > Roots > Rhizosphere >...
CTTATCGTCCGGAAACCACGCCCGAAACTCGCGCACTGTCTGCGGATAGTCGGCCATGCCCTTCGATTACCAGTCAGGACTAGGGGAATCAAGTTAATAGCCCCATAGGTCTTTTCATACGAAGGATCTCTGCTTGCGGAGTTGCGGGTTGCGGGCAGGAAGCACGCCGAGAGGCACGTGTCCCCGACATGGCGAAACAGGATGCGGCTTGGTCGTCGCTCCATGGCATCGCCCTGCCCGATCGAATTCGCCGCTCCGGCGAGAGGTGGGACCGAGCTCAGGACCGCTGGCGTCGGCGAGCTTCGGCTGGGACTTTACAGGCTATACCTCGGCCGTATACCCGATCCAGTTCAATAAAGCCAACATTCAATAAAGCAAACAAATTCCGTTTCAGCGGGCGCGGACGATTGACCTCAACTCGGCCGTTGCCCAGCTTCACCAGGATTTGTTCGTGGACGCTGGGGTAGCCGATCGCGGTCATCGCCTCAACCTGATGTCTGAGTCCTACCGCGAGGTTGGGATAGGTGCGGAATCAGGCATATTCAAGGTCCAAGGTGTGGGTTACAACGCCGCTATGCTCACTCAGGATTTCGGCAAAACTGATGCCCAACCCAGCTCATTCCTGGTGGGAGTAGCCTTTCATGACTCGAATGGCAACGGTTTCTATAACCCGGGCGAAGGGCTACCAGGGCTAACGGTCACGCCGTCGGCTGGGACCTACTATGCAGTGACTTCCGATTCCGGGGGATTCGCCATCCCCCTTTCGGCGGCATCCGGGACGCTCACGGTCACATTCTCGGGCGGCGGCCTCTCCGGGCCGGTGGATAAATCGGTAGTCCTGACCGGTCAGAACGTCAAACTCGATCTGAACACCGCTGTGGACATGCCGGCGATTTCGCTGGCGAATCCCCGGTTCCTGCCGAACGGCCAGTTCACTTTCAGGGTGGTAGGGCCCGGGGGGGCTTCGGTGGTGATCCAGAGTTCCGACAATTTGGTCCAGTGGTCCGATCGGCAAACGCTGGTGCTGAATGCTTCCTCCGCCTACATCGATACCCAGACAACCAGCTCTGCGCACCGCTCCTATCGCGTGAAGCATCAGTAAGTTAGGCTCGCTGACTGAAGGGCCAAAAACTCTTGCGTCCAGGGTGGAGCATTGCGCAGTCGAGCGAGCTTCCGCGTGAAGCCGCAGATTGGTCCATGAGTTCGGGAGCATGCGGTTGATCGGCGGGGGCAGAGCAAGGGGTTGAACCGCTCCGATTCGTATGTTTCTGAGCGAGCAAAGCGCCGCCAACGCTTCCGCTTGGAGATTGACTTATCGAAATTGGGCACTAACTTCATGGCCGTGCTTGGTTGAAGCCAACCCTGAGCGGAAACTACGCATCTTACCTCAGGCGCTGGTGCGCCAATCTAACCATTATGCGGATGGAGCTGGTCGAAGAATGCACCGCGGGCACAGACGTGGCTTGGTTTTGTGTGCGGGCCCAACCAAAGGGCGAATCACTGGCTGCGCGGCTGCTGGCCGGATTGCCAGGTCTGGAAGTATTCTTACCCAGAATCAAATACTCCCGCGCGGGGCGGACCGGGACTCGGTGGGTCACCGAAGCTTTGTTTCCCGGCTACTTATTTGCCAAGTTCGATTTGCGCAAATCCTTGCGCACCATCCATTACTGTCCCGGTGTTAGTTGCGTGGTGCACTTCGGATCTCACTGGCCGACCGTCCCTGAGAGGGTAGTTGAGGAGATCCATCGAGCCCTGGGTGAGGAGGAGATTAAGACGATAGGCCAAGTGGTCCGGCCGGGCGACGAGGTAGAGATCCTCACCGGACCGCTGCTGGGGTTGACGGCCGTGGTAGAGCGTTTCATGCCGGCACGGCAGCGGGTGGCAGTGTTGTTGGAATTCCTTGGAAGGCAATCTTCTGTCGAGCTGCCCTTTAGCGACGTGCGCAGCCAGCGAGACGTCCGGTTGCAGGCGGGCTAAGCTTACACCCCATCGGAAGCGAACCGCTGACTTCCGCCGCTGTCCGGCTAGAACCTCCGCGTTGCCCTAACATTCGGGGGGGGTGGGGTTTAAGCCAAAATTAGGTTGCGTATTTGGACAGAATAATTACCTTTCGCGCGGTTTTGGTGGGTGGATTACCCGATTTTGGGTAATTCGGGGTGGCTGGACATCATGGCTGAGCGGAACCGCGTCATTTTCCTGGACGCGAACGTTCGGTGCACGCCAGTAGGGCTGCAATCCGAGATCCCTGACGACGCAATAGTGGCGTTTTAGTGGGTCGAATTCAATCGAGTGGATGCGCGAGTTGACTTTGGGGCCGAGTATGGCCTAAAAGTCAAAGGCGGTAGCTTGTCTTCAAGAATCACCATATGAATGTTGCCATCGTTGGCTTGGGGTATGTCGGTTTGCCTCTGGCTCTGCAGTTTGCTCGCTCTGGAGTAACGGTCACCGGGCTGGACATTGACGCTCAAAAGGTCGACGCCATCGTCAAGGGCCAAAGCTACATCAAGCATATCACGGCGACTTCCATCGCCGAGGCGGTAGAGGGGGGACGCCTGACAGCCTCTACCGACTTCAGCCACGTGAAATCGATGGACGCGGTGATCATTTGCGTCCCGACCCCGCTGAACAAGAACCGCGAACCGGATATCTCTTACATTGTCGATACCGGCCGGGCGATCGCCCCTTACTTGGGCAAGGGGACGCTCGTGGTGCTGGAGTCCACGACTTATCCCGGGACGACCGATGAAGACCTGCGCTCCGTGCTGGAACAGGGGAGCGGGCTGAAGGCAGGGGTTGACTTTCACTTAGCCTTCTCCCCAGAACGCGAAGACCCCGGTAATCCCGACAGCAAGGTGGCGTCTATTCCGAAGGTGATTGGTGGCTATACCCCGGCGTGCTTGGAACGCACCAAACAGCTTTACGGACAAGCGATTAAGACGCTTGTGCCGGTGTCCTCCTGCCGTGCTGCGGAGGCGACGAAACTGATGGAGAACATCTTCCGGAGCGTGAATATCGCGTTGGTGAACGAGCTCAAGATGGTCTATAGCGCCATGGGGATCGATGTCTGGGAGGTGATTCAAGCCGCCAAGACCAAGCCCTTTGGGTTCATGGCTTTCTACCCTGGGCCGGGCCTCGGCGGACATTGCATCCCCATCGATCCTTTCTACCTGACCTGGAAAGCGCGGGAGTACGGCCAGAACACGCGGTTCATTGAGTTGGCCGGCGAGATCAACACGGCCATGCCCGAACGGGTGGTGGAACGCGTTGCCGAGGCTCTCAACACGCGTCGCAAGCCTCTAAACGGGAGCAAGATCCTCATTGTTGGGTTGGCCTACAAGGCGAACGTGGACGACGACCGGGAGTCACCCAGCTATGTGCTTCTGGATCTACTCAGCAAACGGGGGGCGGAAGCAGCCTACTACGATCCCCACGTGCCGGTGATCCGCCCAAGCCGGGAACACTCTCACTGGGCGGGCCGGCGATCGGTGGCTTGGGAGCAACCGGTGATCGGGGGCTTTGACGCAGTGCTGGTCGCCACCGCCCACGAAGCCGTCAACTACCAACAGCTGGCGGATTGGAGCGATTGCATCGTGGACACCCGCAACGTCATGGCCAAGGTCAACATCCGGCCAAACACGGTCTGCAAAGCCTAGCCGCCATTCGAAATCAGAAGCCGAGTGGAGTTCATCGACCTTAAAGAGCAGTATCGCCGCTACCAGGCGGAGATCGATGGGCGGGTGCGGGGCGTCCTGGCTTGCGGCCAGTACATCATGGGCCCGGAGGTTGTGGAGTTAGAGCGGGCGCTTGCTGCTTTTGTCGGCGTACGACACTGCCTCACAGTAGCTAGCGGGACCGACAGCCTGGAGATTGCTCTGCGCGCCCTGGGGATCGGGCCTGGCGACGAGGTCGTAACCGTTCCCTTTACCTGGATCAGCACCGCCGAGGTGATCGGGTTGGTCGGCGCGAAGCCGGTGTTCGTGGACATCGAGCCGGCCAGCTACAACCTGGATGTTAATCGATTGGAGGCGGCAATCACCGAGCGTACCAAGGCGATTATCCCGGTAAGTTTGTTTGGCCAAATGCCCAATTACGACCGGATCAACGCGATCGCAGCCAGCCATGGGGTGACCGTCATTGAGGATGGGGCGCAGAGTTTTGGCGCGACTCAGCGCGGGCGCAAGAGCTGCGGGGTCACGCGGATTTCGAGCACCAGTTTTTACCCCGCCAAGCCTCTGGGTTGCTATGGGGACGGCGGGGCGCTGTTCACCGATGACGATGACTTGGCGGAATCGATGCAAGCGATCCGAAACCATGGTGGTTTGCAGCGGCATGAACACACGATCCTGGGAATGAATGGGCGATTCGACACCCTCCAAGCCGCCGTCATCTTAGCCAAGTTATCACACTTTGAGGAAGAAGTCGCTGCCCGCGGGCGGATTGGAGCGAGGTACACCGATGCTTTTCGGGGTCGGTGCGGCGTCCCGGAGGTGCTGCCCGGCAACACGCACGTCTATGCGCAATACACCCTGAGAGTGCCGCGGCGGGACGAAGTGGCCAAGGAACTCCGGGCACGCGGCGTTCCGACGGCGGTTTATTACCCCAAGTGCTTGCACGAGCAACCGGTCTTTGCCCGGCTGGGCTATCGCTGGGGTGAGTTTCCGGTGTCGGAGAAAGCATCGCGCGAAGTGCTCAGCCTGCCGATGCATCCGTTTCTGGGAGAGGGCGATCAGGACCAAGTGATCGAAGCGGTCCGAGCGGTTGCGTGAACGGGTGCCATGGAGGAAAAGACCAGAGTAAAGGTGACTGAACCGGAAGTCCTCCCTTCATCAGCATCATTTGCGGCTAGAGCGTTCGGTAACTGGGGCTGGCTCTGGCGGTGGGAACGCGGCCGCTGAAGAACGCCTTTACCCTCTAGTATTTTGGTTTACACTCTGTTTTATGACCCTTAGCGCGCTCTTGATCCCCGATGCGGAGGGCGGATACGTGGCTGTTAACGTGGAAACAGGCACGACCACCCAAGGGGAAACTGTCGCCGAGGCGATGGCCAATCTACGCGAGGCCACGGAGTTGTACCTGGAGGAATTCATCCGCAAATTGCGAGGTTAGGAAGGGGATCAGGACCAAGTGATCGAAGCGGTGCGAGCGGTTGCGTGAAGGCCGCTGGGCCTGAGATCTCGAAAGTGTTCGCGAAGCATTCTTAGTTACCTTTTATGCGCGTTTTAGTGACCGGGGCAGCCGGTTTCATCGGGTTCCACCTCAGCAAGCGATTGCTGGATCGTGGCGACGAGGTCATCGGTCTGGACAATCTGAATGACTACTACGAGGTCGGGCTGAAGAAGGCGCGGCTAGCTCAGTTAGAAGGGCGGAAGGGGTTCAGCTTCCACAAACTGGACCTGTCCGACGGACGAGGTATGGACGGGCTCTTCAAGGCCAAAAAGCCCGAGCGCGTGGTGAACCTGGGAGCTCAGGCGGGTGTGCGGTATTCAATCACCAACCCCCACGCCTACATCGAAAGCAATATCGTCGGCTTCACGAACATTCTGGAGAGCTGCCGCCACCACGGTGTGGAGCACCTGGTGTATGCGTCTTCGAGCTCGGTGTATGGCTCCAACAAGGTCTCGCCCTTTTCGATCCATCATAACGTGGACCATCCGGTGAGCTTGTACGCGGCCACTAAAAAGGCGAACGAGTTGATGGCCCACACTTACAGCCACCTCTACAAGCTGCCGACGACCGGTCTGAGGTTCTTCACAGTCTATGGGCCATGGGGCCGGCCGGACATGGCGCTGTTCATCTTCACCAAAGCGATCATGGCGGGCAAACCGATCGAGGTCTTCAACCATGGCAAGATGCAGCGGGACTTCACCTACATCGACGACATCGTTGAGGGCGTCGTGCGAGTGCTGGACAAGGTGCCCCAGCCCAATCCCGCGTGGGACGCACTGGCGGCCGACCCCGGGACCAGCGCCGCGCCGTATCGGGTTTACAACATCGGTAACAACCAACCGGTGGAGCTGCTGCGTTTCATTGAGGTGCTGGAAAACTGTCTGGGGCTGAAGGCCATCAAGAACTTGCTGCCGATGCAGCCGGGCGATGTGCCGGCCACCTGCGCGGACGTGGACGATCTGGCCCGCGACGTCGGGTTCCGGCCCGCAACCCCAATCGAGACCGGTGTGGCCCGATTCGTTGAGTGGTACCGGAGCTATTACATCCCTTCCTAACGTGGTTATTCTCCTAACTGGCGGTTGCGGTTTTATTGGCAGCAACCTGGTGCGGGTCATTCTGCGGGATGGCGGGCAGATGGGCCAACCGCTTAGGGTGATCAACCTGGACGCCCTGACGTACGCGGGCAACCGCGCCAGCCTAGCGGACATTGAGAACGACCCTCGCTACCTTTTTGTTCACGGAGACATCCGCGACAGCAGGCTGGTGAAGAGCATCCTCCACGAGCATAGCGTGGACGCGGTGCTCAATCTCGCCGCCGAGAGTCACGTGGATCGTTCGATCGACAGCCCCGAGCCGTTCTTTGATGCCAACGTGATTGGCACGTTGCGCATCCTGGAAGCCAGTCGCCGGTATTGGTTGGAATTGCCGTCAGAGCGCAAACAAAACTTTCGTTTCCTGCACGTCTCCACCGACGAGGTTTATGGCAGTCTGCAACCGGAGGACGCGGCGTTTAGCGAGGAGACGCCTTACGCTCCGAACAGTCCGTACGCGGCCTCCAAGGCGGCCAGTGACCATGCGGTCCGGGCCTACGGGCACACCTATGGGCTGCCGACGCTCACCACGAATTGCTCAAATAACTACGGCCCCTATCAATTCCCCGAGAAGCTGATCCCGCTGGTGATCCTCAACGCGCTTGATGGAAAGCCCCTGCCGATTTACGGAGACGGCATGAACGTGCGCGATTGGCTCTATGTTGAGGACCATTGCGATGGGATCCTGTCGGTTCTGCGATGCGGACGCGTGATGGATACTTACAACATCGGGGGGCTCAACGAGCAGACCAACTTGGAGGTGGTTGGAACCATCTGCGCCAGCCTGGACCGGTTGCGGCCGCGGGCCGACGGGGCCTCGTACCGTTCGCAGATCACCTTCGTGCCGGATCGTCCCGGACATGACCGGCGCTACGCGATCGACTGCTCGAAGATCCAGAAAGAGCTGGGTTGGGCGCCGAAAGAGTCGTTCGCCACCGGCATGGAGCGCACCGCGCGCTGGTACCTGGACAATCGTCCCTGGTGGCGGGAGCTCCAAGAGCGCTACCAGCAACAACGGCTGGGACTTAGTCCGGCCGCGCGTCCGGCGTAGGTTCTCCAATCGGCATCGGTGTCCTGCGTTTTTCCTTCGGCCTTTATCATTTCATGAGAGGCATCATTTTAGCCGGCGGCGCCGGCACGCGGCTTTGGCCGCTGACCCGTGGTCTCAGCAAGCAGTTGCTGCCGGTTTACGACAAGCCGATGATCTACTACCCGCTGTCGACGTTGATGATGGGCGGGGTCAGGGAGATTCTGCTCATTTCCACGCCGGAACACACGCCGCTGTTCCGATCGCTGCTAGGCGATGGCCAGCAATGGGGCATCCGGCTGAGCTACCAAGTCCAGGAAACGCCCAATGGACTGGCCCAAGCGTTCGTGTTGGGACGCGACTTCCTGCAAGGCGGACCGGGCTGCCTGGTTTTGGGTGACAACATCTTCTACGGACAAGGACTCATCCATCAAATGCGTGCGGGCGCGACCCTGACGCATGGTGCCCTCGTCTTCGCCTACTGGGTAAAGAATCCGGAGGAATACGGAGTGGTCGAGTTCGACACCCAGGGTAAAGCCGTCTCCCTCGAGGAAAAGCCGGCGAAGCCCAAATCGAATTACGCTGTGCCGGGACTGTATTTCTACGATTACCGGGTCTGCGATTTTGCCCGCGATCTGAAGCCATCCGGACGTGGCGAGTACGAGATCACCGACCTTAATCGCCTCTACCTTGAGCGAAAAGAATTACAGGTCCAGATATTGGGCAGGGGCACCGCATGGTTGGACACTGGCACGCACGATACCCTCCTGGAAGCGGGCAGCTTCGTGGGCACCATCGAGAAGCGCACGGGGTTGAAGATCTGCTGCCCCGAAGAGATCGCCTACCGCAACCGTTTCATCGATCGCGCGCAACTGCTCAAGCTGGCCGCAGCTCTACATCGCTCCGGCTACGGCGAATACCTGCGCTCCTTGCCCACGGCCATCGATTTGGACCAAGGCCGTGCTGAAACGGCCGCATAGGAAGCCTCGATCCCGAAATTGAGAGGTTTGTATTAATAATATCCCCTTGATGGTTTCACTGCAGGCCACAAAGTGAGGAAGCGAATTGGCATTATCATCGGAACTCGCCCCGAGGTCATCAAGATGGCCCCGGTTTACCTGGCTGTGGCGGCAAGCAAGGGCCTGGAGCCGCTGCTCATTTCTACTGGCCAGCACAGACAGATGCTCGATCAGGCCCTCTCAGCGTTTGGTTTGAGGCCAGATTTCGATCTCGGATTGATGCAACCTGGCCAGACCCTCCCCGATCTGACCGCGCGAGTCATTACGGCGACAAGCGAACTCTTTCGACGCATCCGCCCCGACGCCATTTTGGTGCAGGGCGACACCACCACGGTCCTCGGCGCTGCTTTGGGTGCGTTTTACGAACGAATACGAGTAGGTCATGTGGAAGCAGGCCTGCGAACCTATAATTTCGCGGCCCCCTAGCCCGAGAAGATGAGCCGAAACCTGCCTGTCCACATCGTCGATATGGCCTCTCGACACCGAAGAGATGGGAGATTTGGCACACCCAACGCTGGCAACGCCCGGACGGACAGGGGTCGTCGCCCAAGAATAACGCGGTCGGTCAGAGCATCGAGAACTCGAGTCGCTATCTGCGCCTAAGCACATTGCACATGGAGTGTGCCTACATTCACACAACGGAGTGAGTTCAACCGAGCTAGGGCCATCCGCCCCGGGACATCTGGAGCGTCTTCGACTCCTCGAGTTTGCGAGCTTGGTGCCGCTGCTAAAGCCGGGCATGCGGGTTTTGGAAATCGGGGGCGGTTCCGGCTTTCAGGCGAGCCTCATCGCTGCGAGGGACTGCAAGGTGACCTCGATCGATCTCGCGAACGTTTGGCCGCGGCCAGAGCACTTTTACTTCCCAGTGATTAGCTACGATGGGTTCACCTTTCCCTGTGAAACGGGCAGCATGGATCTCGTTTTTTCCTCGAATGTCCTCGAACACGTGAAGGACTTACCGAGGATGTTTCGCGAGATCCGACGCGTACTCGCCGACGGAGGGCGCACGGTCGACCTGATGCCGAGCGCCACTTGGCGTTTTTGGACGATGACAGCTTATTTCGCCTACGTAGCAATGTCTCTGACTGGACTTCGCAAGAATTCACCAGGTACTGGACATTCCACCGTGACACCAGACTTGCTCGCCCAGAAGGCGAAGCGGCAGGGATGGATCCGGATGGCACGGCGAGCCGCAGTTGTCCCCTTCCGTCCTCACGGTGAGTTTCGGAACGGGTTTTTTGAGCTATATTACTTCCGCGCCGCTTGGTGGAAGCATGTGTTCGAGGCTAACGGATTTGAGGTCTGCCAGATGTTCGGTTCCGGCGTTTTTTATAGTGGATATTCGGTCATGCCGGACCTTCCATCGCGTGTTCGAGGGATTCTCGCCAAGGTGTTGGGCTCGGCGTGCAACGTCATCGTCGCTCAGCCTAAATGAGCACTGATACCGAGCGCTCGGACGCCCCACGCGCGCTCGTGGCAGGGCCTCTCTTGCCCACCTCCAGGTCCCATCTCTCGACGCCCATCAGGGCTGCGGCGCGGCGGTTCGTTGAATCGCGAGTAGGATATCATCACGCGGTAAACCCATCGATGGTTTTGATCTGAACTGAAGTTATGTGCGGGATTGCTGGTTTTCTTTCGCCGGGGACGGGGCTGGAGCAGGCGCAACTCGAGGACATCGTCCGCCGGATGACCGACGCTATCGCCTACCGAGGCCCGGACGACTCAGGCGTCTTTGGGGACGCGAGTATGGGTTTAGCGTTGGGCCACCGACGCCTCTCGATCGTGGATCTCTCGCCGCTCGGTCACCAACCGATGCACTCAAGTTGCGGCCGCTTCGTGGTGATCTTCAACGGCGAGATCTACAACTTCCACGAGCTACGGAAGGACTTGGAGGAACACGGGGCGGACTTCCGAGGACACTCCGACACGGAAGTGCTGCTCGCTGGGGTGAGCCGGTGGGGCTTGGCCGGTGCGCTCAAGCGCTTTGTAGGAATGTTCGCTTTTGCCCTGTGGGACAGACAGGAGCGCACGCTCTCGTTGGCTCGTGATCGGGCTGGAGAGAAGCCGCTGTACTACGGCTGGTCGGGGCGCACGTTTTTGTTCGGGTCTGAACTCAAAGCCCTGCGATGCCACCCGAGGTGGTCGGGGGAGTTGGACCGCGAAGCGTTAGGTCTGTATCTCCGGTTCGGCTTTATCCCTGCCCCGTGGTCGATCTATCGAGGCATTCGCAAACTTCTTCCCGGATCGTTCCTCACAGTGCCCATTGGGTTGTCGAGCGGCGAAAAGCAACCTGAGCCGGTAAGCTATTGGGACTGGCTTGAAACTGCCCGAGAAGCCCGTCGGGTGGGCTTCGATGGCGCTGATCACGAGGCGGTGGACCGGCTGGACACGCTGTTGCGGGCTGCGATCTCGGGCCAGATGTGCGCCGACGTGCCCGTCGGGGCCTTCTTGTCCGGGGGAATCGATTCCTCGACGACCGTAGCGGTCATGCAATCGCTTAGCTCCAGGCCCGTCAGAACGTTCACCATCGGCTTCGCGGAAAGTAAATACGACGAGGCTCCTTACGCCAAAGAGATCGCTCGCCACCTCGGCACGGACCACACGGAGCTGTATGTTCAGCCCCAAGACTGCCTTGGACTCATTCCACGGTTACCACAGATTTACGACGAGCCGTTCGCTGACCCGTCTCAAATCCCGACGATTTTGGTCTGTCGCCTTGCGCGACGGGAGGTCACGGTGAGTCTGTCTGGCGACGCCGGCGACGAGCTGTTTGGAGGCTACCCTCGATATAACCTCGCGGAGCGGCGCTGGCGCCGGGTGGGCCCGATCCCTCTCGCCGCACGCCGGGCTTTGAGCGCGGGCCTGCGAGGGTTTGCACGAGCGGAACCTTGGGTCAGGCTTTGCCGAGGAAAATTAGCAAGAACGACCGCCGCTTTCCTGGGGAGATGCGAAGGGGCGGCAGCAGTTCTCGCCTCGAGCGGCCCCGGTGAGTTCTATCGCCACCACAATTCTCAGTGGAGAGAACCCGGCCGGTTGGTCGCCGGCTGGGCTGCCGACGGCTTCACCGCTTTTTGTGACGACCCTCTGGCCGATCGAACGACGACCTTGACGGAAAAAGGGATGGCCATCGACTCCGTCACGTATCTGCCCGATGACATCCTGGTGAAACTCGACCGGGCCAGCATGTCGGTCAGCTTGGAGAGCCGGGTGCCGCTGCTAGACCATCGGATCATTGAGTTTGCCTGGCGAATGCCGGGCTCCACAAAGGTCCGAGGCTCGATCACCAAATGGGCTTTGCGCGAGGTGCTTTACCGATACGTACCCAAAGCGATGGTGGAGCGTCCCAAGATGGGGTTCGGCATACCCTTGGACTCCTGGCTCCGAGGTCCGCTGCGCGAGTGGGCAGAGCATCTTCTGGGGGAGCGTCGCCTCCGGGATCAGGGGCTCTTGAATCCGGCGCCGGTCCGGCGCAGGTGGCAGGACCATCTCTCAGGTACCTGGGATCGGCAGTACCATTTGTGGACGGTGCTGATGCTCCAGGCCTGGCTCGAAGAAGAGAAAAAGGGTGGCGGATCATCGATGGCTGCTCGTACCCTATCAGAACAGGGGCATTAAGAACGGCTCTGAAAAGTCTCTCCAATACTCTTGTCGCATCCCTGACGCTCACCTATTTCACGGGTCGCTCACAAACGGTGGCATCCTCGAAAGCGGATACCTTAGCTATTCGCGTGGAGACCCGTAACTTGACGCTGCGAATCTGCGGCGCACAACTGATGCGGTCTGTGTCCCGCATCCTAAAGCCTGCGTTGCCATGCCCCCCGAGGCGGAGACCGCGAACTACCTGATGGAGTCTATCAAAAGATCCCTTCTGCCTTTGCTAGCGTGGTGGAGGCCCGGAGGCCAGACCAGGCGCGGTGTCGGGAGCCGGATCCTGTCAGGGACGCTCGCGCTGGGCTTGGTCTCTTGCCTGGCAAAGATCTTCGCCATGGGCCGCGACACCTTGGTTGCCAAAACCTTGGGGGTCGGCGACTCGATGGACGCATTCGCCGTCGCGCTCGGACTGGGGACCTTCGCGATCAGTCTGCTCATGTCGTCTCTGAATTACGCGCTGGTTCCAACTCTGGTCGGGGTCCGAGAATCGGATGGCCGGGCCGGCGCGCAGAGGCTGCTTTCAAATGCTCTGGCGATTGGATTGCCAGTGCTTTTGGTGGTCGGTGTGATCAACGCCTTCGCGGCGGATACGATGATCCACATCCTGGCACCCGCTTTTGATCCGAAGAAGCTCGCGCTAACCAGTTTCCTGCTCTGCACTCTGCTCCCTGGCATTGTGGCCAGCGGTTTCGGCTCCACCTGTGCCGCCGTCCTGAATTCGGAGAAGCGCTTCGTGCTGGTTGGTTTGGTGCCCGCCTTCACTCCGTTCCTGGCAATGGTACTGCTGCTGGCCCCGGGCTTGACGGATCCAACCAACGGCGTCACTCGCCTGGCGGGCGCCACCTGCATGGGGCTCCTTTGTGAGGCAGCATTGGTGGCTCTATTAATGCGCAGATTGGGCTACTCGTTAATGCCCAAATGGAGCGGCTTGGACGCGGCGACTCGAACGGTCTTCGTGCAGATGAGCTATCGCTGCCTGGCCGCCCTCCTAATGAGCGCGATGGCGCTCGTGGAACAAGCCACCGCCGCTCGCCTGGGGCCCGGAAACGTCGCGATGCTAAGTTATAGCAACAAAGTGCTGTCGGCACTCTTGGGAATCGCGGGCGTGTCCCTTCTCACCGTGACTCTTCCCCATTTCGCTGAGCTCATCGCGGCGGGCGACTGGGTGGCGGTCCGGCGAACGATTCGGAGATACACTTGGCTGATAATCCTGGGGACCCTGCCGCTCGTTGCATTCCTAGGCTTCTTTTCCGAACCGGTCGTGCGTCTACTCTTCGAGCGGGGCTCTTTCACCCACTCGGCCACCCTCATGGTGAGTTCCATGCAGAGTCTCTATGCCCTCCAGGTGCCGTTCTACATCCTTGGGTCCTTCTACTCCGCGGTCCTGCTTTCTTTGAACGCGAATGCCGCGATGCTGATCGGAAATCTGCTCAACCTGGTCCTGTGCGGGGGGCTCAACTTCTTTTTTGCGCGCCGGTTTGGGCTGGCGGGTGTTGCTTGCGCCAGCGTTCTGGTCTACTCCTCGGGCACGCTTTTCCTGAGGCTGGCCCTCATGCATAGGATTAAGAAGGCATCACTCCCGCCTGCCAGTCGCGAAGCCTTGATTGTGCGCGGGCCTTAAACGCAACCGGCTGCAAGAGTGCTGATCATCAGGCACATGATCAAGCGATGTCCGAACCTGGATACAGCGGTCATGTCCGTGCGCCTTTCGTTGCGCCGAGGAACGGCCCCAGGTGCCGCGATCTGAGACCGCACAGTAGCTTCGTGATTATGTCGGCTTGCGGAGGGCTAAGCCTCCGATCTGACGATCCTGGCCTGTTCGAATACCGAAGACCCTCCAGATGAAACACCAGCCCTTCAGAGAAATCTACGCCTCGCGAAAAATGGCGCTCGGCTTCCCCGACCTTGAATCTCTGGGAGTCAATGACTACTCGCTCAAGCAGGGGGAGAAGTCCAAGATGGCGCAGTTGATCACTTGCGTTGAACGTTTGACGGGGTTCTCCAGTGGGCTCAGAACGGTAGCGGTGATCGGTTGTGGCCCCAAGGCCGTTGGGATTCCAGAGCTCTTAGCCCTCGGCCTGGATGCGGTTGGGGTTGAGCCGGTCAAGGATTACGTCAAGTCGGCCGAACGCTATATCGGTGCCCCTGACAGGGTTCGATTGGGGACGGCGGAATCGCTCCCCTTCGCTAACCAGTCGCAGGCCATCGTAATCATGGAACACGTGCTGGAGCACGTCGATTCACCTGTCAACTCGTTAGCGGAGATAGATCGGGTGCTGATCCCGGGCGGGGTGGCCTATATCGCCACATCCAATCGCTACCACTTTTCGCCGACTGGGTATAACGGTGAGTTCAGGGTCCCCTTCTACAACTTGTTCCCCAGGATCGTCAAGGAGTCCTACGTCCACCATCACCTGCACTTTCAACCAAGCCTCGCAAATTACACGCCGAGGCCGGCGGTCCATTGGTTCTGCTATTCGGATCTTTGCGCGCTGGGCCGGACGGTTGGGTTCCACCAGTTCTACAACAAGCTCGACCTTCTCCGGCCTGACGACCCTGTCATCGCCAAGAGCTGGGTGCGAAAGACAAGCTTGGGCATGATCCAGTTTTGCCCCTGGGTGAGGAGCCTAGCGCTTCTGCAATTTGGCAACAACATCTTCATGTTAAAGAGAGCGGTCCTATGACGCAGACGCGCGTGGGTCCCGAACTAAGGGCTCAGTCGCGACGACATGCGACGACCCTTGTGGAAGCCGAGATCCAGTGCCGCGTGCCAGACGACTGTCTGGGCCAGACCTCCAAGTTGCCCGAAACCAGCGCGGTTCCTTTGAAGATCACCTTCGTCATCTACTCGCTCGTGCTGGGTGGCGCCGAGCGGGTACTGGCTCGTCTGGCGGAGGAGTTTGCAGTGAGCGGCTCAGCGTGCACCCTGATCACCCTGGCATCCCGCGACGTGGATTTCATTCATGTCGGGGCTGCGGTTCATCGGGTCGCCCTCGGAGTTACTGGACGGTCCTCGTCCCCGCTCCAGGCAGCGCTGGGGAACCTGAAAGGCGCGCTCGCGTTACGTCGCGCGATAGCGGGGTCCCGTCCGGATGTCGTGCTTTCGTTTCTCGATACGACCAACGTCCTAACCTTGATCGCTACTCGCGGATTGCGCCTCCCCGTCGTCGTTTCGGAGCGGGTTGCTCCCGAGCAGATGGGCCTGCCTCGATCGTGGCGGCTGTTGCGGCGTCTAACTTACCGGTGGGCAGACGCCCTGGTGGTGCAGACCAGCGACGCCAGGCGATCGTTCCTTGATTGCGCTCCTGCCCGCAGGACACACGTGATCCCCAACTGGGTGGAACCACCCGCAACCCAGGATCTGGCACGACAACGCCGTGTCACCGGAGATGGACCGCCTGTCGTCGTCGCCATGGGGAGGCTTAGCGACCAAAAAGGGTTCGATGTTTTACTACGGGCATTTGCGGCCTGCCGGGTCAATCATCCACAGTGGAACCTGGTCATCTTGGGAGAGGGCCCTTCCCGTGGGGCGCTCGAAGAGCTGGTGCGCGAGCTAGGTTTATCGGGAGTCGAGATGCCGGGAGCCGTCGCCGATCCGTGGGGAATGTTACGTAGGGCAGACATCTTCGTCCTCTCGTCCAATTTTGAGGGCTTTCCTAACGCCCTTTGCGAAGCTATGGCCCGAGGTCTCCCGGTAGTGAGCACCGATTGCCCCACCGGTCCACGCGACCTGCTGAACCACCGTGAAAACGGCCTGCTGGTCCCCATCCAAAACGTGGACGAGCTCGCCCGGTCCATGAGCGAGTTGATGGATGACGAAGATCTCCGCTCGCGGCTCGGTGGGCGAGCGCGAAGCATCCTGGACCGGTTCGGTCGTGATCGGGTCCTGGGTCTGTGGACAGAGCTGTTCGAGAAAGTGCGAGCAAGCCGCAGGCGTCCGTAGGCCCACGACTTCATTCGCCAGCGCACAAAAGGTGCGGTAGTTGATAGCCAGGTGAGGAAAGCGAGGATTGGATGCGGCGGATACTGAACGGATACCTCCGGCGATGGCGGGTCTGGCGGGCTAGAGCATCGGGAGTGCAAATCGCAAGCGATTGCCGAATGGTCAATTATCCCAACTTCGGAAGCGAGCCCTACTTGATCAGCATCGGACCGCACGTCCTAATCTCCGGCCAAGTCGTGTTCATCACCCACGACGGCGGCACCCACGTTTTCCGCAACCGGGAGCGTTTCCATGGAGTGATCAAGTATGGACGGATCGTCGTTCACGAGAACTGTTTTATAGGGTTCCGCGCCACGCTCCTCGCCGGTGTGTCCGTTGGACCAAATTCTGTGGTGGCCGGGTGCGCGCTGGTTTCAAGGGACGTGCCCCCAGGCGTTGTGGTCGGCGGAGTGCCAGCGCGCCACTTGATGACGGTCGAAGAATATGCGGAACGCTCCCGGGAACGGTGTCCGGTTTACGACCAGAAGCGTTACCGAGCCGACAAGCGAAGCGAGTTGTTGAGACTTTATCCCAAACCTTGGTGATCCGCATGGAGAAAGCGGCAAGATATCTCCTACGATTTGACGACATCTCCCCTGGAATGAATTGGCGGGTGTGGGAGCAAATCGAGCAGTTGTTGCTAGAACTCAACCTGTCGGCCCTGCTGGCAGTCGTCCCAGACAACCGTGATCCCAAGTTAGAAATAGACGCACGCCCGAAGGATTTCTGGGAAAGGGCGAGGCGCTGGCAGCAGCGCGGCCATAGTATCGCCCTGCATGGCTACCAGCACTTGTATTCGACGCGCTCTTCAGGCCTCATGCGGCTCACGCCGCAGAGCGAGTTTGCCGGCCTGCCTCTGGATGAGCAGCGGCACAAGATTACCCAGGGCGTCAAAATCCTATCGTCCAATGGCCTCCACACCGAGGCCTGGGTGGCACCGTCGCATTCCTTCGACCGCAACACGATTGTTGCTCTGCTGGAAAACGGAATCAGCGTGATCAGCGACGGGCTGTGGCCTTTCCCTCACCGGGAAAACAGCGGGGCGCTCTGGGTGCCACAACAGATGTGGGAGAAGTTCAAACGGAGATCCAGTGGTGTGTGGACAGTCTGTTTCCATCATAACTCCTGGTCAGCCTCGCAGTTCGCGGGATTCGAGAATGCGGTACGAGCGCATCAGCAGAGGATCCACTCGTTCCAAAGGGTCGCTACCGAGTTCTCGCAGCGGCGGATCACTCTCAGCGACCAAGCCTACGCGTGGTTCGACCTAGTCCGAACCCACAGACTTCGGCGCGCCGCCGTTCGAGCCCGAGCGTGTGTGAGACGGTGACCAGGGTCCTCTTTGTTAGCCGAGCTCTGGAGGTTGGCGGGGCCGAGCGCCAGCTCGTTGAGACGGTCCGAGGCTTGGCGGCCCAAGGGGTCCTAGTCTGCGTCGCCCTCTTCTACCGGGGTGGGGGATTCGCAACCGCTCTCGACGGGCTTCCCGGAGTGACTTTGATATGCCTTGAGAAAACGGGCCGCTGGGACATGATCAGGGTAAGTCGACGGCTTTGTCGTCTGGCCCGCGAGTTCAGACCAAAAACCGTGTGGGGATTTGCGCAGGAGCCCAACCTGCTCGCCCTGGCCGCCGGTCGTGCTGCAGGGAGCGGGGTAGTGTGGGGAATCCGCCGTTCCACGCGGCATCTCCCATGGCGAGATTTGCCGGCGCTTTGCTCCTTCTTCTTCGCCGCGGCCGCATCCCGTTTGGCCAACACCGTCGTTTATAACTCGGAAGCCGGCCGCAAGGCCTATACGGCGCGAGGGTACTCTCGAACCAACGCGATCGTGATCCACAACGGTTTTGACACGAAGCATTTTTCTCCCTCCTCCGCCCTGCGCGAGAAGACCAGAGGTGAGTGGAAGGTCGCCCCGCGAGATATCCTGATCGGCATCGTCGGGCGGCTGCACCCCGTCAAGGATCACCCCCGTTTCATTGAAGCCGCAGCCCTGGCCAGGCTCCAGAATCCGTCCCTTCGGTTCGTCTGCGTCGGCCCCGGTTCGGAACCGTTCCGGCGAGAGCTAGAGGCATTGGCGGAGCGCAAAGGCCTCGGCTCGAATCTGTTCTTTGTCGGTGAATTAACAAACATGCCCGCGGCCTACAATGCACTGGACGCCCTCGTTCTCTGTTCGAAAGAAGAGGGGTTCCCCAACGTCATTGGCGAGGCGATGTCCTGCGGAATCCCGTGCGTCACCACCGACGTGGGGGACGCCAGCGTTCTTGTGGGAGAAGCCGGCATCACTGTCAAGGCCGACTCTGCTGCCGCGCTTGCGGATAGCATCTGCGAGATGCTGTCCGGTGGGAGAGTTGCGCTCGCCGCCCGCGGACACGCCGCTCGCCAGCGCATCTTGGAACATTTTAGCCTCGCAGTCATGATCGACAGAGTCCACAGTTTGGTCCTTTCTCACCGTCCACAGCCCCAGACTACCTCGTGAAGCGCACCTCTTTGAATGGGATGGAGCCACAACCGGTCCTTTTGTCGGTGCAGTACCTGCGCGCGCTGGCAGCCCTGCTGGTCCTGCTCGCCCACGCGTCACTCAAAGCCAGGCAGTATTCGCACGATCCCATGAGGTGGTACCATGTGGGCGCCTCTGGTGTGGATTTGTTTTTTGTAATTTCCGGTTTCATCATGTGTCACGTGACCGCGGGTCGGCAGAAGACCGTCGCCGCCTTCCTTAAGGACCGCGCCTTCAGGATCCTACCCCTGTACTGGTCACTCACAGCCCTCATGATTCCTTGCTACCTCGTCTTCCCTGATAAAATCAATTCGAGCGGTGGTACCACCAGTGTCCTGCACTCGTTCACCCTGCTCCCAAGCGACTCCAAGTACTTGATTCAAAATGGCTGGACGCTCTCGTACGAGTTCCTCTTCTATTTTATTTTCTGCGCCTCCCTCTTGACCAAAAGCCGCCTGAGGCTGCTCATACCGCCGGTTCTGCTCTGCCTATGCGTCTTGGCCGGTCGGTGCGCTCGGTTCGTTCACCCCGGCTGGAACTTTGTAACCTCCACGTTGCTCCTGGAGTTCGCAATGGGCATTGCCGCGTTTGCCCTGCTGAGCCGCGTTCGGTTAGGCAACGTTTTTGCGGTTCTCCTCCTCGCTTGCGGGGTAATGGCCATTACGGTGGTCAACCTGACCCCTCAGCTCATTGAGACCGGAGATCGCACTATCGTCTTCGGCTTGCCTATGGTGCTCATCTTCACGGGAATCGTGGGCCTTGAGCCGCACTTCCTGGCGAAGGAACACTCCAGATTCAGCCGTCTTTGCAAGCTGCTTGGCGACTCGTCGTACTCCCTTTATCTGGTGCACCCGGCTGTCCTCGTGCTCACGTCGCTTTTGCTCAAGAGCCTCGGAATCACCCGGCTCCCAGTAATATTCGTCACCGTTCTAATTGTGGTTGGGCTGATCTCGGGCATTGCACTCTACCGCGGCTTCGAAGCGCCCGTTCTAAGCTGGACGAAAACGATCCGCCGGAAGCACTCGCCCCCCCAGATACGAACCCCAGCACCCAGCCCCGCCCGAGTCAGCTAGGACTTCAGCCAACGAGCACCACGCTGTCCGCGTCGGGGATCCGGGCGGTGCGACGACCAACTCATGCGAACTATATTGAACACAACACAGGTGCCTCCGCTCGCAGTCGGAGGCCAACGATCTTCGGCCCCTCTCACCCCGCCCGTAGGCTTCACAGAGTTGGCCGCGGCCGCCGTAGCGCTACTGTTCATTTTGCCTCAAGTCACTAACTTTGCTGATTTCCTCTGGCTCCACGATTTGTCTCCCTACCCGCCGAAGTACTTGTTGCTGGGCACGTTGGCCCTCACCATTCCCGTCGCTCTCCGTTACCCTCCGCGCTTCGGGTGGAGCGTTTGGATTCTTATGTGCCTGCAGTTATGGCGTGTGGCAGATTGCTTCTTCATGGATCGAGACTCTGGGGTGCTGGGCCTGGATCCCTTGGCCCAGACCGGCGGTGCGACGCTCTTCGCTCTGGGCTGCATTTGCATCGGAGGACTCGCCAGAGCCCACCCACGGATCCTGACCATCATCGGTTTCGTCGGCATCGTGATTTGCGCGAGCTCGGTCGCCCTGGAATGGAGAGGGTTCTTCGTAAGCTCACTGATCGAGGGAAGGTATGCAGGGTTTCTGGGCCATCCAAATGAGGCGGGCGGAGCGATGGCTATGATGCTGATCCTCGTCATGGTAAGTGAGCCTCCAGCCGAGGCTCCAGCATTGGTGCTTGGCGCGGCAATTGGCGTCGCCCTACTTGGAACCTGCTTGACGCTCAGTCGCGGTGGGATGGCCACGCTCTTGGGCGTCATCCTACCATTTGCGGCGCTTAAGCTGGGCCGCCATCCGCGCCGCGCCGCCATTCTGCTTTGTCTGCTGGCGCTGCTGGCAATCCTTGCCTGGCAGTTCCTGGAGTGGCTCGGGTCCGAGTTCCTCAATAAGGACGTTGCGCGGCGCTTGGCGTTGTTCAGCGGCGCCGGTGACCTGGATATCAATGACACCAACCGACTGGACGTTCTTCTGCTCTCACTTCAAGCCGCATTCCAACACCCTTTCACTGGGTACGGGACATACGGAGCATTCAAGATGTTCGCCCCTCACAACCAATTCCTTGGGGTCTGGCTGGACAACGGATTGGGTGGAGTGCTGCTTTTTGCTCTCGGCATGGGCGCGCTCTTCGTGTCGGCCTTCCGACGCAACCTGATTTGGGCAGTAGGCGTGGGTGGCCTCATACTCCAGACCGTTGTCAGCCACAACCTACTCGAGTCCAAACCCTTTCTGGTGACGTGGATCTTGCTGGCTACCTCCACCAATTCGAGGCGTGCGGAGCGCGAACAAGAATCCCGGATGAAGCACGCGGCTACGTCACAGGTTCTGAGTTCGCCCGCATCATCGGAGAGCCGAGCAACCTGAAGCGTAGCCGGCGCGTCAGGTTCAGTCCTGGTTGGTGGCTTGGTCGATGGCCCCAAGGAAGCTCCCGTTTTTCCCCTCGGGTCGAAGAACAGCAAGCCATCGCCAAAGGGGCCGCCCGTTCGTAGAGGAGCGGCGATTGGGGGCGGCAGTCGGCCAGCTGGGCGTTTTTCTAAGCGCGTGACTCCATGCTAAAGACGGTGCACCCTTCGGGAACCCGCAGAGGCATTTCTATCTGCCACGTAATAAATGGGCTCAACGCCGGAGGGGCGGAGATGATGCTCTGCAAGCTGATGAAGGGAGCGCAAAACGACTTCATAAGGCACTCCGTTATTTCGCTGACCGATCTGGGGCCCCTCGTGGACAAACTCATCGCGCTGGGCGTTTCGGTGGAAGCGATCGGAATGCGCCGCGGCATTCCGAGTCCGGTAGGATGCTTGACGCTGGTGCGGAGGCTTGCGCGCTTGCGGCCCACAATCGTTCAAACCTGGCTCTACCATTCCGATCTGCTTGGAGGGATTGCCGCCCGCCTAGCGCGGTGCCACTTGGTGGCCTGGAATGTCCGAGGTAGCAATCTGGACCGTCGCGTCAAGCGATTGAGCCGAATGACGGCGTGGACTTGCGCCAGGCTTTCGGCGGTTATCCCTACGGCAATCCTTTGCTGCTCTAGGGCTGCCGCCCGGCTTCATGTCTCCATGGGCTATGTCGAGAGCAAGATGGTGGTCATCCCCAACGGTTTCGATCTCGAGGAGTTCAAACCGAACCCGGCCGAGCGAAGCAGATTCAGGACGGAACTGGGCGTCGCGAAGGACCGAGTTCTTATCGGGATAGCCGCTCGCCTAGATCCTCAAAAGGATTATCCAAATTTCTTCCTGGCAGCCCGCCTGCTCGCCAGCAAGTGCCACAACGTCGAGTTCCTGCTCTGCGGGGACGACGTTGTCCCCGACCATCCCTTCTTTGCCCGTGAGCTTGCCGGACTGGATCGCCACCGCTTTCACTTATTGGGGCGGCGGCGGGACATGCCGCGGATAATGACCTCCCTTGACATCGGCACCCTGAGTAGCGCCTACGGCGAAGCATTTCCGAACGCGATCGGCGAGGCGATGGCCTCGGAGGTACCATGCGTGGCCACGGATGTCGGCGAGACCGCTGATATCATCGGGGAAACGGGGAAGGTTGTGCCTCCAGCCGATCCGGCTGCCCTCGCCCACGCTTGGGAAGACTTGGTGATTGCCGGTCCGGAAGCGAGAAAGACATTCGGCCGCGCCGCGCGCGAGCGCGTTATGAGCCGTTATCAAATCGCTGACATAGTCCACCTTTACGAGGATTTTTACCAGCATTTGGCTGCTACCCCCAGGCTCTCTTTCGCCGAGTCTTCAGGCCAACGAGCCACGCGTTAGAGGCGCACCCGTTCGCCACACAAGAGGTGACTCTGCCGCCCCAGCTCCAACGGAGGCTGCATCCCGTGTCTTCGGGATGGGACCCCGTCAGCAAGGACTACGCCTTGGAATACGAGGTCGGAGAATGGCGGCAGGATTCGGATATCCGCGAAACTTTGGGTTTCATCGAAGCTCGCTGCGGAGGATTCGCCGGCAAGAGAGTTCTGGATCTCGGGGGAGGACCCGGCCAGTACTCCGTCTCCATGGCCCAGCGTGGCGCGCGTGTGACCTGGCACGATCCCAGCCGGATCTACGAAGGCCTAACCCGTGCCCACGCCGCTGCTGCCGGCGTCCAGCTCACGTTCAACCTCGGCTACCTTGAGGATGCCGCCAGCCTCAAACCTGAGTCCTTCGATATCGTCTTCAACCGCATCTGTTGGTACTATTGTGCGAACGACCGAGCCTTCGCCAGACTGATTTGGAGCCTACTTGCCCCTGGCGGAACCGCCTACCTCAATCTGCCGGTTGACTCCTTTCGTCCTCGGCCCAGTGTGAGACACCGTTTCGCTATCTGGTTGAATCGGCACTTGGGCGTGAAGATCGCCTACACCCACCCACCCCGGGGACGTGTCCCTGGTCTATTCGCCCAGCTTGGCCCCGTGGAGCTTTGGCTCTCAACTCGGGACGAGCACATCGAGATCCTGTTGGCAACGAAACCTCTCGCCGTTCGACCTGCTGCTGAACCCGGCGGCCGCCGGTAATTGCGAAAGTCCAAACTAGACGCGCGCTGTCCTCAGACTTGCGAATGGCATCCCGCGTGCTAGAATCGCTAGTGTCGCGACCCTAAGACCCCCAAGCTAGATTTGTTACGATTGTGAGAATTCGACCTGTTCTCCTTAGACCCATTGCCGTGACAGGCGTTGCAGCAGCATTGGCAACTTTGCTCCTCCACGCCGCCAACGTGACAGACTCCAGCGGAGCCAGTCCCTCACAGGTACCAACTGGACCTCCAGTCAGCATCAACTCGATTGAAGTCCTACCTTCAGGGATAGTGCGCCTGCGCATAGCCTGTGGGGCGGCGAACAGTGTCTTTGTCCATGGCTCTAGCGACCTACAGAGGTGGATTCCGTTATCAACTCTAAGCGCTACCAACGGACTAGCCGAATTCATTGACACGGAGGCAAACCGCTACCAATCGCGCATCTACAGGGTTCAGCCAAATTTTGGTACAGTAGTCACTCTGGCCACAATGAACGACCTACGAAATCTGGTGCCCTCCAGCAGTCCAAGCGCCGCCCTCCTGCAGGGCTATTATACTCCCAGCGACGGCGGGGGCGGAAGCTTCTACTGGGCGGCGAGCGCGACTGAGACTGACGACGGTGGGATGGTAATCACCCCCACTTCGACCCCCCCCCAAGGCCGCTGGAAACGCATCACCAATGGGCAGGTGCAGGTCAAATGGTTTGGTGTGGCGGGCGACGGGGTGACCGACGATGGCGCCCGGCTCCTTGCCGCCATCACTGCGGCTGGGACAGGAGGCACGGTCCTGTTCAACGCCAATAGCACCTACCTAAGCTCGGCGGAACTCAGGCCTCAAGTGGGCCAAACCTGGACCGGCTATGGCGCCACGATCAAGCGAGCCCCGCAACGCTACACTACGACCGCAACACCCGTTCCCACTGGGCAGGCCGCAGTTCAGGTCGTCCTCCAGGATCCAAGCCAGCTTAAGGTAGGTGACTGGGTCACCCTTGTGAATGGCAGCGTTTTCGACCCGGACCGCCATTTCGTCTCGGCAATAAACGGCGCCAACGTAACACTGACGCAGCCGTTCACCGTTGCCTTCCCGAATGGGGGCACGGTGCTGACCTCTCATATGACGATCGTCGGGAACCAGGATTCACTTGGCGCTAAGATCCTGGGCCTGACGATTGATGGGAACCAGTCTCAAAACCAGCTCCTGCAACGGTGGGAGGTTAATGTCGAGATTGCGCTGCAGGCGGACGGAGGCCTGATTCGCGATTGTTCGATCCATGATGCGCAGTCGGAAGGCATCGTTTTGGGCGGAGTCAATTCGTCGGTGGAGAACTGCTGGATCTGGAACTGCCAGGGAAACGGGATCCATCTCTCCGGCTGGCAAAATGCCAGTCTGGTCAATAACGTGGTGACCAACTGCAATTTGGCCGGCCAAGCGACGGGGCACGCCGCTGGCTGCATCGCCTTCAGCATCGGTGCCGGCAAAGCCACCATCACCGGGAACTATCTGGCCAACGGCTTAGCTGGCGTGGGCGAGATGATCGATCCGAGCACCAAAGGCACTATCATCCAGAACAACACCATCCGCAACTGCCCCAATGGCGCCATCAATATGGCAACACCCGATGCCAGTCTGGGCCAAATCCTCTTCACTGACAACCTGATTTACCAGTGCGGACTCACGCTCGTCGAAAACACCGATTCGCAACTTCCGATCCTGATCGGGCCGAAAAGTATCACGATTGACGGGAATTACTGGGAGGACTCCGCCCTTTTCGTAGGCACAAGCAGCGGTGTTTCCATCAGCGACAACCAGTTCATCACCACCGCCAACCCTTCGACGAGCACTCCGTTGATGATCTTTAACAGCTCAAGCTGTACCGTGGTGGATAATCAGTTCATTGGCGGGCACGACGGCCTGTACGCCTTTGGAGCGGGAGTGTCCGACCTCACGGTGAGTGGTAATCTATTCAGCAACCAGGGGACAGCTGCGGTCAACCTAGACGCCTCGACCACCAGTTCGATCCTGGAGGACAACACGATCTCCTCGGACTTAGCGCACGCTCGCTCGGATTACGTAGCGGTAGTGGTCGGAGGCGGGTCCGTGCTTTCAGGCAACACCATCAAGCTGGCGATTGGCTGGGCGGGTATCGTCTGCGTTCCCGATCCTTCGGGAGTTGGGTGCGCCATCGTTGGCAATGTCATCAAGACGCCCATATCCGTAGCCTCGGTCCGCATCTATGCCAATTCCACCAACCAGACTGTCGTCAACAATTACATTCAGCGGCCCATCGCCAACTCCGGAGGAGCCAGTAACACCATCATCCCAAATTATACGATTCCGTGAACTATGGCTGTGGAATATGGCCGCGCGAGGGACGGAACTGATCATTCCTGGACAGCGAGGAGAACTGGCAGTAACGAATTCATTGCAGGTGCCGCTGGTTAACCCAGGCTGAAGCGACCTTTTGCTCCTCCGGAACGACTCCCTAGTTTGGAACATCGATCCGGGCAACGCGGCATGCGGATTCTTTTGGCTTCGGAACCTGGAGTGGATGGGGTCCTCCGGCATGTTGAGGGGCTAACCGGCTTCCTGTTGCGGGCCGGGCACGTTGTGGACTTGGCCTACTCCTCAATTCGAGGTTCGGACCGGCTCACCCGTTTAGCGGCACGCGTTGTCGAGGCGGGTGGTTTGTCCACCGACCTGAGGGTGGGCAGTCGGCCAGGGGTGGGCGACCTCGGGGCCCTCGTGCGGCTTCGGCACCTGATGAAACGGGGTTCCCCAGACGTTTTGCATGGGCACAGTTCAAAAGCGGGCGCGCTGTTGCGGACGTTACGTCTCCTGGGCAACCGGCGGCCGACGTTCTACACTCCCCACGCGTATTATGGGATGGGAAGGCATTCCGCCGCTGCCACCCTGGTCTTCAATTCCATCGAGCGGGCGCTCGAACCGCTTAGCCATACCATCAACCTCTCCGAGGGCGAGGCGCGCTTTGCCCGGGAGGTGCTGCGAACGCCAACCTCCAGGCAGACCCTGATCCACAACGGAGTTAACCCAGAGCTGTTTAGGCCTGCCGACCCCGGACTGAGGGCGGACCTGCGCCGTCGCGCTGGCATCCCGGATGGAGCCCTTGTCCTCGGAACGGTCGGGCGCTTCTCCCCTCAGAAGGACCCGGTGACGCTCTACGGTGCCTTTGCCATGGCGGCCGCGCGCATTCCCAATCTGGTGCTCTATCACTTGGGAGCCGGCGAACTCGAAGCCGAGGCACTAGCAATTCCACGTGCGGCCGGGGTCGCAAATCGAGTGTTCCACGTCCGATATCTGTCGGAACCCGTGGCGTTTTACCAGTGCCTCGATGGTTTCGTGCTTGCCTCGATTTACGAAGGTTTCGCTTACTGCATCCTGGAAGCGATGGCCTGTAATTTGCCGATGATCCTCAGCACGGCTCCAGGCAACGAGGCGTTCTTTCAATTGGGTTTGACCCACTGTTGGCAGGTTCCTCCGCGCCGACATGGGGATTTCGCAGCGGCCATCGAGCACTGGGCTTCGCAGGGTCTTCGAGGCAACCCGTGCAATCATCGCGCCGTCGCTTGCGAGCGGTTCTCGGAGGAGGTTTGCTTCTCGCGAGTATTGGCGTTATACTGCGAGGCGGTCCGAGGACCATGAGCAAATGTGGCCGGATTCGCGACTACTGGAAATCGAGCAGCAACCATCTGCCGGGCCGGAAGATCCGGAAGGCATTCGAAATCCGCTGTCGAAAAGTGAGCTTCGTTGAAGAGAAGCATCTTGCCAAAACCAGACGCCGGGAGCGGATCATAAGTCCCTCGGTGAGACTATGTCCGAGCGTCATTAAAGTTTATAGATAGCTCTTCATGAGAACCATCCTTTTCGCGAAGTAAAACGTTCGACGTGAATCAGTTATGTACGAATTTAGCTCATGGGCTACCACTACAATTCTATTGCCTCTGGCCTTAGCTGGGAGTATCGGTGTCACAGGCCAGTCAACCCGCGAAGTAACCGACTTTTTGGCCGACACTGTGGCCCGCAACCGCGATAACTTGAAGTTGAGGGATGCCTCGGTTTCCATCAGCGGGAGTGCGCCGGGGTCCATCTTGCGACTGACTACTGGACACGCCGAGGAGTGGCCGGGGATCACACTAGTCGCGCCAGACAAATCCTGGGATCTGTCTGGTTGGGCATCAATTGTCCTGACCGTGAGGAATCCGGGAAGTCGGATCGAGCAGATTTTCTGCCGAGTGGACAACGCAGGAGCAAACGGGGCGAGCAACTGCCTGACCGGATCCCTGATGCTCAACCCGGGCATAACGACGACCTTGCGGATGCCCCTAGTCACTGCCGACGAACAGAATCTCAAGGGCACGCTATCTGGAATGTGGGCCTTCCCGACCGCACCTGGGGGATTTGGAGCGATCAACCCCAAGGCCATCACTCAGATTCGGCTCTTCGCCCGAGGGCATCTGGCTGATTTTGTTTTCGAAGTACTCGCCCTGAAGACCGATGGGAGATCGAAGCCGCTCTCGGCTTCTCTCGGCAGTGCATTCCTGCCGTTCGTGGATTCTTTTGGCCAATACAAGCACACCAATTGGCCCGGAAAAACCACGTCAGAAGCCGGCCTGATCGCCGCCCGGGAAGCGGAAGAGGCTGTGTTAAGGGCAAACCCTGGGCCCAAGGCCTGGGATCGCTATGGAGGCTGGGCTGCCGGACCGAAGCTGCCAGCAACCGGATTCTTCCGGCGTCAAAAATACGAGCAAAAATGGTGGCTAGTGGACCCGGAAGGGTATCTTTTCTTCTCGGCGGGAGTGGACTCAGTTGGGCACCCAAACCCGACATTCGTTGAACGGAGGGAGCCTTGGTTCGAGAATGCTCCGTGGGAACGTGCAGAGCTTAAGCAGTTCCTCGAGAAAATCACCGTGGATGCAGGACCCTGGGCGGGGCGGGCTTCTGGGGCCTTCTCCTTCAGCAGGGCGAATCTCTTCCGAAAGTACGGAGCGACGTGGCAGAACACTTACCCGGAGGTTGTGGGGCAGCGGATGCGCGCTTGGGGCTTGAACACACTGGGAGCCTGGTCTGACGAACGAATTACCCGGGCCCACAAGACTCCTTATACCGACATGGTGACTTCGGATCACGCCCCGCGCATACAGGGCAGCTCTGGCCATTGGAGGCGATTCCCGGACGTGTACGACGCGGCTTTTGCCGCCAGCCTGCAGCGGAGCGCGGAGGCAACAAAGGGCCGGAGCGCCGGTGATCCGTGGTGCCTTGGCTACTTCTGTGATAATGAGATGGGTTGGGGCGATGACGTTTCGCTGGCTGTCGCAGTACTCCGTTCTCCTCCAGCCCAAGCCGCGAAGCGCGAGTTTGTGGCCCAACTAAGGGCCAAATATGGCGAGATATTGAAGCTGAATCGGGCGTGGGCCACAACTCACGTTTCGTGGGACGCCCTGGCGGAGTCGCGCCAGACGCCGGGCCCGGGTGCAGCGATGGACCTGCGCCTTTTCTATCAGCGATTGGCGGAGCGCTACTTCCAACTCGCACGCGACGCCATCAAGGCGGTGGCTCCGAATCAACTTTTTCTTGGGTGCCGCTTCGGTGATCGGGGGTCGACGGCCGCTGAGGCCGCTGCGGCAAAGTTTTGTGATGTGGTGAGCTTAAACGTGTACACGGCGGGGGTTGCGGGTTTTGTCTCTGGTGCGGGAACCGACGTTCCACTACTCGTCGGCGAGTTTCACTTTGGCGCGTTAGACCGGGGCCTCTTTCACGGGGGGCTCTCCCCGATGGCCACACAGGAAGACCGCGCGCTAGCGTATACCACCTACCTGCGCGAGGCACTACGCCATCCGCAGTTCGTCGGTTGCCACTGGTTCCAGTATGAGGATCAGCCGTTAATAGGTCGGGCGTTTGACGGGGAGAATTTTCAGATCGGCTTCGTAGATGTGGCGGATACGCCTTACCGGGAGCTGACGGACGCTTCGAGGAAAGTGGCCGATCAAATGTATCAGCTCCGCGCAAACGGCGAGACCGCCCTGGGGAGCCTGCCCCCCTAAGAAGACTGCGGGCTGCCGGCGTTAACGACTCCCCTTCGCCATCCCGGCAATGGGGACGAAAAAGATCGCACGCTGGCGCTCGACGTGCATAGTGGCGCGGTGACCACTCACATAGGTCTCCGATAGACCCGACGAAGGGCAGAGGGATCCCCTAGAATCAGCCGCCTAGTCAACTCAGCAATGCCCACCTCCAATCAGCTGCTCGGCGATACCGTCTCCGTTCCGAGCCTGGCGCGCTCGTGTGCCAGTCCCCCACGCGACATTGGCAGGGTCTATTCCCTAATGACCATCGCCTTCTTGGGCGATGCGCTGATTATCACACTCGGCTTGATGCTCGGATTCTGGCTGCGTTTCGACTCCGGCTGGATCAAGCTCACCACCGAGAGCCCTCTCGTGCCACCGGTTCTGTCCGATTACTGGATTCTCATCTGCATCGGAGTGGGCTTCCTGCTCATAAGCTTCCTTTACCTGCAACTCTATGACGCTCGAAAGATGCTCCGCTACAGTGCGGTGGCCAATGTGATCGCTAAAGGATCGGCCTTTTGGCTGTGCGCCTATCTTGGGGTGAGCCTGGCCCTCAAGTTCCAGCCGCCGATCTCCCGTATCTATGTGCTTTGCTCCACCGGCTGCGCTCTGGCCTTGCTACTGGCTTGGCGGTGGGGGTTCTACCGCATTGTAGGAGCCGAGACCATCGCTGTCCACTTCCGCCAGCGCGTCGTGTTTGTGGGCTGGAACGCGGAGAGCGATCGGATGGCAACCTCTATCGAAAACGATCCCCGCCACTCCTACGAAATGGCCGGGTGCGTTCCCAGCCCCGCCGGTGGCCTCCACGTACCTCCACCCCCTGGCGTCCGCCTATGGCCTCGATTCGAGAACCTGCGGGAGATCCTTGATGCCCGTCGTGTCGAAACCGTAGTCCTGGTTGACCTGACTATGCCCGTAGAACAGATCATTGCCTTGGCCAACTTATGTGAAAAAGAGTTCGTGCAGTTCAAAGTCATCCCTTCCTATTTTCAGGTCCTCGTCTCCGGGCTGCAGTTGGAGAGCTTAAGCGGTGTCCCCATCCTCGGTGTATCCCTGCTTCCGCTGGATCACTTGACAAACCGTATTCTCAAACGGATCGTCGATCTCATGGGGGCGGTGGTCGGGCTGATCCTCTCCGCTCCCCTCGTGGCTGTTTTCGGCGCCATTGTTTATCTCGAATCGCGCGGCCCCATCTTTTATCGACAGGTACGGATGGGCCGCAACGGCCGAAGCTTCGAGATTATCAAGATCAGGAGCATGCGCCTGGACGCCGAAAACGGGAAGGCTCAATGGGCGAAAAAGGACGATCCACGCCGACTGAAGGTCGGCGCATTCATGCGGGAGTGGAACATCGACGAGATCCCCCAGTTCTGGAACGTGCTGAAAGGCGATATGAGCCTTGTCGGACCTCGTCCTGAACGCCCCGAGCTGATCATGGAATTCAAAGAGGAAATCCCGCACTACAACGCCCGGCACGCCAGCAAGCCCGGAATCACCGGTTGGGCGCAGGTGAATGGGCTTCGAGGCAACACCAGCTTGATCGAGCGCATCCGCTATGACATCTACTACCTCGAAAACTGGAGTTTATGGTTTGACCTCCAAATCATGGTGCAAACCTTCTTCAGGAAGGACAACGCCTATTGAGGCGCGCTCCAGCGGCGACGATCATCGCGGAACCAGCCCAAGCATTCCGTGAAATCCGGAGTGAAGGTTGTTTCGGTATTGTCCGAGGCGAGATCTGGGGCCGCGGAGCCAGCCCAAGAACAGCCAGCCGCCCGCGGTTCACGAGTCCTTTTCCTCGTAGCGGATGATTGGTACTTCGTGTCGCACCGGCTGGCTTGGGCGCAGGAACTTGTCCGCCGCGGGTGCACCGTTGGGGTGGGCTGTGCCACCCACGCGGATGCCAGCAGAATCGAGGAGGCTGGTGTCCAAGTCCTGCCGATCCCTTTTGAACGTCATAGTCTATCGCCGTTGGTCGTTTTGCGAGCCTGTCTGGCCGTCCGCCGAGCGGTGCGGGCATTCAGGCCGGACTTGGTGCACCTGGTGGCATTGCGAGCGATTCTGATTGGCTGGATGGCAACGATTGGCCTGCGCCGCCCGGCCTTCGTAAACGCGGTGGCGGGCTTGGGCAGCCTGTTCAGTGGAACCACCGATTTCATGGATGGAGGAGCGGCCCGGAGAGGTTCTACCGAAGGAACCAAAGTTAACCAAGAGAAGATGGGGACGGTCTCGCCTTCGTCGCCTTCGTTACCATCTGTGAGAGCCCGGAGCAGGCTCTGGTGGGCTCGGCAAGTTGTTCGAGCGCTCTTTACCCGCGTGTTCAAGCAGCCAACCGCGCACACCGTCTTCCAAAACCAGGAGGATCTCGAAAGCTTCGTCCGGCGCGGCCTTTGCCCTGCGGAGCGGGCCCACCTGGTCCGGGGTGTTGGGGTTGATCCTGAGAGTTGGCAGCCCAGACCGGAGGTTCTCGAGGACGCGCCGGTGGTGCTATTCGTCGGCCGAATGCTTCGTGACAAAGGGCTGGGTGAATTGTTGGAGGCTTCAGACCTGCTGCGAAAGCGGGGCATTTACCACGTGCTGCGACTGGCGGGGGATGTAGATCTGAGTAACCCGATGAGCTACCGGCGGGAGGAGTTGTACGCGTGGGCCCAGGCCGGGAAAGTAGACTGGTTTGGGTACCATCATGACGTGCTCGAACAGATGTCACTCGCCCAAGTCGTCGCGTTGCCTTCCTATCGGGAGGGCCTGCCGAAGGTTCTGCTGGAGGCGGGACTGGCCGAGCGGGCGGTGGTGACAACTGACGTAGCGGGCTGCCGCGAAGTGGTAAGGGACCGGGAGAGCGGTCTTCTGGTTCCGCCTCGAGATCACGTCGCGCTGGCGGACGCACTCGAGCTGTTGCTCAAGAACTCGGGCCTGCGCCGCCGGTTAGCCGCGGCGCTTAGGGAGCGGGTAAGGACTGAGTTCTCCCAAATGCTCGTCCAAAAATCGATGGCTAGAGTTTACCAGGCTGCACTCGGGTTCCAGAATCTGACGTGGTAAGCTGGACAGTAAGCCCAGAGTAAAAATGGATAGAGTCTTAGAAATCGATTTATTACGTTTTGTGGCGGCGCTTTCGGTCGTTTTTTTCCACTATTCGTTCCGTGGGTGGGCCGCCGATAACTTTACGTCCATGCATTACCCGGCGGTGATACCAGTGGCAAAGTACGGCTGGCTTGGCGTGCATCTGTTCTTCATTATCAGCGGCTTTGTCATCTCCATGACGGCGCAGAGCGGCTGCGCTCGTCGTTTTGTGATCTCGAGAATCGTACGGCTCTATCCGGCCTACTGGTTCTGCTGCACGCTCACATTCTTGACCATTGTGGCCGCCGGTGCCCCATATTTCCATGCCTCGTTGTCGCGGTACCTAGTCAACATGACCATGTTGAACTCGGTCATCAAGGTGGAGGCAATCGACGGGGCTTACTGGTCGCTGTTTGTGGAGCTTAGATTTTATGGTCTGGTGATGCTGCTCTTGCTTTTTCGTCAGGCCGCTCGGATGGAGATATTCCTCGGCCTTTGGCTGATCTTGTGCATAGTCACTTCTGGTTTCGGAATAAGGCGTCTCCCCTGGTTCATTATTCCGGAATACGCCCCGTACTTCGTGGCTGGGGCGGTGTTTTATTTAATCTGGAAGCACGGATCCTCCCCCTACCGAGGCACACTGGTTGGAGCCTCGTTTGCGCTTTCCGCCATGCGGGTCGCGTTGGAGACGGCTGATTACGCCGTTTACTACAAAACCTCGTTTAGCGCGGCTGCTTCCGTGACGCTTGTAGCAGTCTTTTTTGCAGCGTTCATGGCCATTTCGTCGCGGCTGACCAGCCGATTTGCATCACCAGTTTATATTTGGCTCGGCGTTTTGACCTATCCACTTTATCTACTTCACCAGTTCATCGGGTTTATCATTTTCAACGTGACTTACGGGCGGGTGAACGTTCATATTATTTTCTGGGGGACCATTGCGCTAATGATTCTGCTGGCCTATTGCGTGCACACCTACCTCGAGAGCTGGTCCGCACCCGCGCTCAAGCGCGTCCTGCAGCGCTTGCTCCGGGTTCCAACGACCCGGCCACCGCGCGCCGACAATGGTATGGCTCAACTGGTCGGCTCGCGGGAATAGTGGATGCATTGCAGCACTTTATCAAAGGAAGCGAAGAGAACAAGGATCCGAACCAGGCCCTTCCCATGATTTGGATCTTTTTTCCTTCGTTTCCTTCTGTTCAAATCCCTTCCCATCCGTGGAACGGACGGTTCGGGAGCTAGTCTCAGGCAGAGCTTACTAGGGGCGGCGGCGGGAAGCTCCGACGAGGAGGCCCGCTGTGATGCACGCAATCCAATGGGCCGACCGGTCCTACAGAACTACAAATGATTATCAGCCGCACGCCTTTGCGCATGAGTTTCGTTGGCGGGGGTAGCGATCTGCCAGCCTTTTACCGGCTGCAACCTGGGGCCGTGCTCTCCACTTCCATAGACAAGTACGTCTACGTCACGGTGAATGCCAAGTTCGACGAGCGGCTGCGGATTAGCTACTCGCGGACGGAGGAGGCGGGGTCGGTTGGGAAGGTTAAGCACCCATTGGTGCGAGAGGCCCTGAGAAAGCTAGGGATCGAAGGAGGTCTCGAGATTACCTCGATCGCGGACATCCCATCACGGGGAACGGGGCTTGGGTCCTCCAGTTCGTTCACGGTTGGCTTGCTGCACGCCCTCCACGCGTACCAAGGCCGCTATTGCTCGGCGGAGCAACTGGCGGAGGAGACCTGCGAGATCGAGATCGAACGCTGCGGGGAGCCGATTGGCAAACAGGACCAATATGCCGCCGCTTACGGCGGGCTGAGTTTCATCCAGTTTTTCCCTGACGAATCGGTCTCGGTGGAGCCGGTCCTTTGCCGGCGCGAAACGGTGCGGAGTCTCGAGGAGAACATCTTAATGTTCTACACGGGCATCACCCGCAAGGCCTCGTCGATCCTCAAGGCCGAGCAGGAGCAGATCGGTTCGAACAAGGGCAAGCAAAAGATCCTGATGCGGATGGTGGATCTCGCCCGCCAATTGAAGCACGAGCTCGAGAAAAACAACTTGGACGCTTTCGGGCAGATCATCCACGAGAACTGGCTCCTCAAGAAGAGCATCGCTGACCACGTCAGCAGCGACCGGATCGACAACTGGTATCAGGCGGCGCGGGGAGCCGGGGCGCTGGGTGGGAAGTTGCTGGGAGCGGGGTCCGGGGGCTTCCTGATGTTCTATGCGGCCCGCGAGAAGCACCAAAGCATCACCCGAGCGTTGCAGGATTTGCGCCGAATCCAGGTGGGTTTCGAGCCCTTGGGCAGCCGGATCATTTTTGTGCATTAGGATCAGGCTGGTTTCTTCGTTACCACCACAACGAGCCGGATCAGAAGTCTTTCCTTCCTATCCTTTACTCCGCTCCTGGAGGCTGATTCGAACCCGGCAGGAGGAGCCGATGAATGCCCTCCACCAGCCTGACCTCGTGGAAATTGATCAGCAGACCGATCGGGATGTTTAACAGTTTCATGTAACCGAGCAGTTGCGCCTTGTGGATGGGCAAGACCTCCTGCACGGATTTAAGTTCAAGCAACAAGCAGTCGTCGGCCAAAACGTCAAACCGAAGCGCTTCCTCGAACACGAGCCCCTTGTATTCGACTCGAACGATGCGCTGGTTGGTTGTGGACACCCGACGCAACGCCAGTTCACGCAGGAGGCACCTCTCGTACAGGCTCTCGATGAGTCCGGATCCCAGAAAACGGTGGACCTCAATTGCCGCGCCGATAACGGTATGGCTCAACTGGTCGGCTCTCCGGAAGAGTGGATGCATTGGGGCACTTTATCAAAGGAAGCGAAGGGAACAAGGACTCGAACCAGGAGCCTTCCCATGATTTGGATCTTTGTTTCCTTCGTTTCCTTCTGTTCAAATGCCTTCCCATCCTCCAATCCTTGGTCAACTCCCCCTGCTTAAAGCCACGGCTAAATCCCTCTTTTCAGCCCATCCGTAGAATCCGTGGTCTATCATCAAACAAAAAATGGAAACTAAACGACTGGTCGAGAAGGACGCGAAGCCTAAGAAGGATGACCTGATTGTCATCACCGGCGCCGGCGGTTTCATCGCCGGGAACCTGGTCAAATACTTTCGGAATCAGGGTTTCACTCGCATCCGCGCCGTAGACAAGAAACCGCTGTATGAGTGGTATCTTCGGGTGCCGGAGGTGGAGTCGCTGTGTCTGGATGTGAGCGAGGAGGCCCATTGCCGGCGAGTGTGCGAAGGCGCTGTGGAAGTCTATAACCTGGCTGCGGACATGGGAGGAATGGGCTTCATCGAGCGCTTCCGCGTGGAGTGCCTGCGGAGCATTCTCATCAACACCCACATGATCGAAGCCGCGTACCGAGCTGGGGCTCGGCGCTACTTCTTCTCCTCTTCGGCCTGCGCTTACAACACCTTGCTCCAACAAGACCCGAAGGTCACCGCATTGAAGGAGACCGATGCCTACCCGGCCATGGCGGAGCGTGGCTACGGCTGGGAGAAGCTGGTTTCCGAGATGTTCTGCCAGGAATACTGGGCTGAGCGCGGGATGAAAACGGCGATCGCCCGCTTCCACAATGTCTATGGTCCCAATGGGACTTGGGACGGCGGCCGCGAGAAAGCTCCGGCGGCCATCTGCCGCAAGGTGATTGAGGCCATCGACAAGGGGATTGGCACAATCCCCGTCTGGGGCGATGGCAACCAGACCCGCAGCTTCATGTTCATCGATGACTGCGTCAAAGGCATCGATATGATCACGCACTGCGACCAGCTCATTGCCACGCCGATTAATTTGGGCTCGAGCGAGCTGGTGTCAATCAACGAGCTGGTGACCAAAGTGGAGAAGATCGCCGGCGTGAAGCTCAAGCGTGAGTATGATCTCAGCGCGCCCCGCGGCGTGGCCGGTCGCAATAGCGACAACACGTTTATCAAGAAGATGCTCAAGTGGGAGCCGAACACTCCCTTGGAGAAGGGCTTGCGCGCGACCTACCATTGGATTCAAGAGCAATACGAAGCCCGCAAAAAGGGCAAACGAGTGGTCGAGTGAGCGCCTCCCCGTAGCGCAGGTTTCTCCCGATCGATCGAGATATCGCCGACTTCTGTAGGCCGGGTCCCCCGACCCGGCGTCACGGAAGCCAATCCTGCCGCGGGCGCGATTCCAACGAAAGTAGCGCAGGTTTCCAACCTTGCCTGCCCGCCGTAGCTGATTTGCGAAGGCCGGGCGGTGTCGCCGACTTCCAGTCGGCTTGCTACGGTCTGCCCCCCGACCTTGCCCATCCAACCCGAATCTGCAGACCGGGATCCCCGCGTCCTGGACCCTCGCCACACGCCACTCGCCCCCTTCCATATCCATGTCATCCGTGGTGAAACGTCCCCCCTTTGTTTCCTTCTGTTCAACCCCTTCGTCCCCATCCGTGGTGGCTTTGGAAAAGTGACAATCACCACGGCTATTGTTGGTTGACCAACGCACCGATCCGACCCATGATCGGCCACGAAGAGGGGTGGCAAGCAATTCGTAATCGCGTACGCAAATGTCGGAAATGCCATGAACTGTCCAGTCTGCGAGACCCGGAACACGACCGCGGGTGCGGGTCTCGACCTCAACACCCATGAGCGATTCACCGGTGATGCCGCCAGGCTCCTCGCGGATAGAGGCGATCACTTCGACCACGGCGGCCTTGGATGGGATGCCGAGTGGTGTAGCGAAGCCGACGTACCTCTCATCCACGTCTGGGGCAATACCCCGCAAGGTGCCACCGTGCACGAGGCCGACCTGATCTTTGGACCCGCTGGGTCGAAGGTACGGTTGATTGCCGGCGACTGGACCCAAATCTCTGCCGCCTTGCTCGCAGCTCCAGCCTAAGCTCCAGGCCCGAAGGCCCGCAGTGACCCTCCAAATGCCCCCGGGCGACCCCGGCTGGACGGCTTCCTTGTTTCCCTGGCTCCTGCCCCTTCCCGCGCCGGTTTCCGGTTTGGCCGGTGAGTTATCTAGTTACTTAAACCATTGACTTAATCGGCCACCGGTGCTAGCCTTCCCCCACGAGTGCGACCACCTCCAGTAGGTTGGACCCGGGACCTCCCGAGCAGCGGAAGCCTGCTGCAGCTAGCCAAGGCCGCAACCGGAACGCTTTCTTTCGCTTCCTTCTCCTGATGCTCAGATCCTTCCCGATCCACGGCGTCCTCGCAACCCAGGTTCCTTCCAGCGGTCCGGAGTCGCTCCCTCCCTTCGCCACCCGGAACGATCCTTCCCACAGCCGGAAAGATCTTTCCCTTATCCCAGAATATCCCCCCTTAAGCCGTAATATCCCCCCTTATCCCAGAATATCCCCCCCGTTCCTTTTGGTTCATAACATTCTGTATCGCAATAATATACGCGGCTTATACTCTATTCTCGAAAGGCTGCCTCTCTTGATTATCAAGCACTTGCGCATGATGGCTTTTTTGCTGTCCGCCTCTCCCAAAAATCGCCTCCTCTCCCTTTGAAATCTCAAATTTCAAATTTCAAATTCCGCCTCCCCCCAGGACTCTGGGGCACGGCGCTCTTTTCAGTCGCGATCCTGGCTTGCTGGGGTTTTCCAAGAGTTTGGTACGTCCGCGGGGAGAAGGACGCCCAATTCTTTTGGCTGGCCGAACAGACGAACGTAGCTGGATGGAATTACCGGCCGGTTCCCACCAGCGAGTCGGCGGAACGGATCCTGGTAGCGGACCACCTGGCCAACGGCGAATTCACACGACCGTCAGGAGACACGATCCGCGTTTTCGCGGCAAGTCGGTACCGTGAGCACGAGAACGAAGTTGGGCTCTTCGCCCATACGCCAGATCGATGCTGGACTTCGGTCGGGTGGAATCTCCAGCCGATCGCGCCGGATGTCGTCGAAGTCCCGGTGCACGGCCACCTGATTTCGTTTGAACGACGGCTGTTCACAAACGGGGGGGAATTGGAACTCGTTTACTTTGGAGGGCTGATGGGGGGGCATCCCCTGCCCTATCGGCTCGACCATAACCTGCAGATCGGCCTCCATCCAAACCGGCAGGCGTTTCTGGGACGCACGATCGCCATGATTCGAGGGAGAGATGGCGCACTCTGGAACTGGGTGTGGCACTGTTTCTCGACTCGACAGGACTTTTACGGGCCAAAGCAGTTCGTGCGCATCTCCACCCCGGCTCGAGGCAGGGATCTGCCTCAATTGGACGCTGAGCTCACGAATTTCTTAACCGCCTGGCTTGTGCCGGTGGACTACCATGCAGACCTCGCCTCCTGGGAATCCGCCTCTCGTTGAACCCGGGCTGGGAGCCGGTGGCCGCGTGACTTCGGCTGAGGCGTCATCCGCCAGCCGGATCAGCCCGCTCATCTGGTTGATGCCCTCTTGGGTGGCGGTGGTTTGGCTGGTGAGCCGCGCCCAGTGGTTTTGGAATCACCATGCCGACCTTCAGTTCGGCTGGATCGTGCTGTTCCTTTGCGGCTACCTCTTCTTCGAAGCCTACGAGCATCGACCTCCGCTGGTCTTGGAGTGGCGGTGGCCCAGTCTCGCCCTTGCCGGCCTCGGTTTGGGCCTGATTCTGCTGGCGCAGATATTCATGGCGGCCCTGGGCACGATCGGGCCGAGTTTCCAGGCCTTCGCACTCGGGACCTTGCTCCTGGTGGCGGCCAACCTGCAGCAAGCTTTCGGTTGGCGTGGAGTCCGCCACTTCATGTTCCCCTTCGCGTTTATTCTGACTGCGATCCCATTGCCGCTAAATGTTTATCAACCGATTGTCCAGGGCCTGCAGAGTTTTGTTACTTCGATGACCATCCAGGCCCTCGGGCTGACCGGTGTTCCGGCGCATCAAGTTGGCAGCTTAATTCATCTGCCCAATTGCACGGTCGGAGTGGACGAAGCCTGCAGCGGGATCCGGAGCCTTCAGTCCACGGTCATGGCGACTATGTTTATTGGTTACCTCACTCTCAAACGAAACGGCCTGCGCGCAATGCTGCTGATGGCGGGAGTGGCCTTAGCCATCGTCGGCAACCTGGCCCGATCGTTTATCTTGAGCCGCATCGCGTATGGACGAGGGATCGCGGCGTTGGAGCGATTTCACGATACGGCCGGCTGGTCGATCCTGTTCTTTACCGTGGCCGGGGTAGGGCTTATAGCCTGGTCCATTGCCCGGCTGGAAAAGGTGGTGGGAGAAGAAATGATGCGTAAAGCAGAACGAGGCAAAGCGTAGCGATAATCCAGAGATCGGGGCCCTCTGCCCGCCGTTTCCGCCGAGAAAGCCCCCCCTTATCCTTTCGCAATTAGCCTTCAAACTTTCCTAGGGTGGAGATTCATCTCGCCATCGTCGACGAGGACCAGAGCTACGTCGGCCCGTTTGTCGAATTCGCGGCCCGGACGGTCGGCTTTGCCAAGCCCGGCGCGTTCTCGGACGCCCCCTCGGCTCTCCGGGCGATCAGCCGGACCGAGTTTGACGTTATTCTGGTGGAGCAACGAGTTGGGAGATTTCAAGGCAGCGACTTGATCCGACAGATCAAAGCCTTGCGACCGACCGGACACGTGCTGGTGCTTTCGGCGCAGGATGACGATTACCTGGTGGAGCAGGCCTTGTGCGCGGGGGCCGAGGGTTACTTGTTGAAAGCGCAACCGCTGTGTGAGGTGCTGGCGGCGATACATATTTACTTCGGCGGAGGCGTGGCCATCGAGACCAGTGTGCTGAAACGCATGCTGGCCCGGCTGCGCTCCTCCTCCGCCCGGAGCGCGTCGCTGAGTTCGTTGACCCCGCGGGAGAACCTCATTCTGGGGCAGTTGGCCACGGGCCGAAGCTACAAGGACATCGCCTCGGGCCTGGAGGTGAGTCCAAACACGGTGTACAGCCACTCCAAACGCATGTTCCGCAAGCTGGGAGTCAGATCGAAGACCGAGGCGGTGGTGCGGTTCTTGCGGCCGAATGACGGACCCTTGAGCAGCCCGGATGCGGCCAGCCCCGCCCAGGTGGAACGGTCTCGCGAGAGGATGGATTAAGCAGGATAGGGAGCGGAGGATTTGGGACAGGCGCAGAGCGATGCGAAAAAGGGGTCAGGTTCGGTAGATTTCGGCCTGCCATTTTCCAGTCTTAATTGCTTGTGATGGACACAGTCAAACAGCAGAAGGGTTCGGGTGACGGAGGGGCCTCCGGGGACGGCGGTGGCGAGAGCTCCCGTCGGCGTTCCTCGCGGCATCGCGGAGCGGGGGGGCAGCGTACCCCTTTGCCTTACCGGGTGAGCGATCACATCACCGAGGCCCTGGTCTATGCGATGGTGCTGTTTTCGCCTTGGGCCTTCGGCACGACTCGCTCGTGGGCTGTTTGGTGCATGAATGGGGCTGCCTACGCGTTGGGCGTGCTCCTGGTCACGAAGTGGGTTGTGCGCTGGCGCACAGGGTACCAACCCGAGCGATGGGGCGAGTCACGAAGCGGCTGGATGCCGGCTGCCCTAGCGAGCCTCACCGTTTTGCTATTGGGCTGGTGCCTGATCAGCGCGATCAATCTCCGCGCCACGTTCATAGAGGATGAACGGCGTTTCCTGTTCGAACCCCGGTTCATCGCCTGGCTGCCTCACAGCTATGACGGGCCCGCAAGCTGGTTCAGCTTCTGGACCTATCTTGGCATGTCGTCGAGTTTCTGGGCGGTGCGCGATTGGTTGCTGGGCAAGACCCGGCAGGAGCGTCATCGACAAGAGCATGGGTCCGGGGGCTCGGAATCAGAGGGCGGCGAAGATGAGCCTGGTGAATTCGCGGTCCGGACACACGAAGCCGGTGCTGGCTCAGGGCATCGAGTGCCGCGAATCCCTTTGCGTCTGCGGCGCCTGTTATGGCTCATTTGCATAAACGGCGCCCTGGTTTCGTTAGAGGGTATCCTCCAGCGCTTGGATGGCACAGACAAGCTGCTCTGGGTGCTCCGGCCGCATTTCAACATCTACGCCGAACTGCAGTTTGGGCCTTACGCCTATCGCGCCAACGGCGCGCAATACCTAAACTTGATTTGGCCGCTGGCTATCGGCTTCTGGTGGACGCTCCGCCGAACGGCCCGTGCTGGCGGGAGAGCGGGGGGACGGCGCGGGGGAGACGCGCACGTGGTCCTGATCCCCTGCGCGGTGATCACGGCCGCAGGACCCATCGTCTCGACGAGTCGTGGCGCGGCCCTGGTAGCGGCGGGGATCCTGTTGGGGACTCTGGCCATTCAAATGCTGGCCAATCGTGGCCGCTGGCGAACCCAATTGGGCATCCTCCTGGCGGTGCTCGCGGGTTTGGGGCTGGGACTCTACTTGGGCTGGGAGCAGTTAGCACCCCGGCTCAAGTTGATGCTTGAAGGCGACACCAGCAACCGAAGGGAGATCTACTCCAACTCACAGGAGATGACGAAGGAGTTCGGCTGGCTCGGCTCCGGACCGGGAACCTTCGGCTCTCTCTACCATCTCTACCTTACCGACACAGCGCAGCGGTGGGAGGCTTGGGCTCATGACGATTACCTCGAGACGCAGATCACTTTCGGCAAACTCGGGCTGATCATAATCCTCGCCACGATGGCGCTATGCGTGTGCAAGTGGTTCGTGCCTGGGGGTATTCCAGCCTCCTGGGTGCTGGTTGGATCGATCTGGCTGGCTCTGGCAGGCGTGCTCACCCACGCGCGCGTGGACTTCCCGCTCCAGGTCCATTCAGTGCTATTCCTCTTCATCCTGCTCTGTTGCGTCTCGTTCACGACGACCCGGACGAGGTAGCAGAGGGACTCGCCAGCCCGGCAAGCATTGGCCGCAGGCGGGTCAGGGGCGGGGCGAACCCCAGTCCTACCACCAAGCGTTGGTAGGGTCGGGCGTGGCCATCCAGAATGGGCTGGTGGCGGGCAACGTGGGGAAGCGGTAGCCTTGCCCATGTCCGTCGCCGAAGAGCATTATGACAAGGCTTTTACCTTTGTAATTGTGCCAGGAACTGCGGGCATCTGACCAACCCCGGTTATAATGCCAGATCCAGTCTCCGAGCAGGATCTTATTGACGGGGCTGCCGGCGATCTCGCTGCCCTTGAGCGATTGGCCAGCATAACTCGATGGAGGAGACCCGGAGTCGCCGAAGGTTCGCTTGGTCCGCATGAAGTCGATGGCCCATTCGATCAAATAGCTGGTGCCGTAAACGAGGTAGCAGTTGGTGCAATTGATACCAACGAATTGCATCCCATCGACATCACCGCGATCAGACGGACAACGGAAGATTTGCTCAGAGCCTTGGTAGCGATACAGCGGTCGGTTGGTACTTGAGACAAAGATGTCGTAACGGCCGCTGGTGCCACCCAATGCATTCCAGTCCGGGCAGAGTGGCATGGTGTCCTTAAAGTCGTCGGCGTAGAGGGCGATGGCGACGCCGATTTGCCGGGTGTTACTGAGGCACTGGGTCTGCTTGGCTTTGGCTTTGGCGCGCGCCAACGCAGGGAGGAGGAGCCCAGCAAGGATGGCGATGACCGCGATGACCACCAATAGCTCGATCAACGTGAATCCGCAGCTGAGGTGCTTGTGTCGCGGTCGCGAGGCGGCGACAGGTCGAGCAGAGCTGCGCCGTGCAACGATCGGAAATCGGTCAGATGGTTTCAAAATCAGGATTTCCTGAAAGGCTGAGCTACGGCGGTGCGTCAGAAGCTTTGGCGCCGCAGTTCCGCTTGGGTTAGTTCACGAATCATTTCGAGGAAAGTGATTTGGGGTGACCAGCCGAGATGCAGCTTGGCTTTGGTGGAATTGCCAACTAATCGTTGCGGCTCGGCGGCGCGGAGGAGGCGTTCGTCCTGTTTGACGTGCTGGCGCCAGTCCAAGCCAACCGTTTCGAACGCGACCTCGACTACGTCTTGAACGCGGTGGAGTTGCCCCGTGGCTAGAACGAAATCGTCTGCCTTGGCCTGCTGGAGCATCAGCCACATGCCCTGAACATAGTCTCGCGCGTGGCCCCAATCGCGAGCGGGGCTGAGGTCGCCCAACAGCAGTTCCTTCTGGAGCCCGAGTTTGATGGCCGCGGCTGCGGTAGCGATCTTGCGAGTGACAAAGTTTTCGCCGCGGCGAGGGGACTCATGGTTATACATGATCCCGTTGCAGGCAAACAGGCCGAAGGACTTTCGGTAAATGGTCACCATCTGGGTGGCAAACGCTTTGGCGCAACCGTAAGGAGTGACCGGGGCGAACGGGGTATTCTCGTCCTGGGGATTCTGATCGGGTTTACCAAAGACCTCGCTCGAGGAAGCGTGGAATAGGCGTGGCGGCCGGGGCATGTCGCGCAACATCTCGAGGAGTCGCAGCGTGGCTACGGCAGTGGTCGAGCAGGTGGACTCCGGGATTTCGAAGCTGAGGCCTACATGGCTTTGGCCCGCGAGGTGGTAGAGTTCATCCGGTTCCGCTTTGAAGACGGCCCGGCGGAGGGTCGTCGGATCTTCGAGATCCGCGTAATGGAGGAAAAGGCGCCGCCCGTAGATGGCAGGGTCGCGGTAAAGGTGTTCGAGGCGCGAGCGATCGAGGGAGCTGGTTCGGCGGACCGCACCGTGAACCTCATAGCCCTTTTCCAAGAGGAGTTCCGTCAGATACGAACCATCCTGGCCGGTGATGCCAGTGATGAAGGCTCGGGGCATAGGAACAGGGCGAGCGTCCCGAGGCTTCAGCTAGTGACGCGGACTTTGCCCTCACGATGAGCCTGAAGCAACGCGATGTCGGCATCGACCATGAGTCGAGTCAGGTCAGCGAACTTCGTTTTTGGCTCCCAGCCCAGGCGCTGACGGGCCTTGTTAGAGTCGCCGATGAGCTCATCAACCTCGGTTGGGCGATAGTAACGGGGATCGATGGCCACGTAATCCTTCCAGTCCAGACCGACGTGGGCGAATGCGAGGTCGAGGAACTCGCGGATTGAGTGGGTCTCGCCGGTGGCAATGACGTAATCGTCAGGAGAGGGCTGTTGAAGCATTAGCCACATGGCTTCGACGTACTCCTTGGCGTACCCCCAATCGCGTCTTGCGTCCAGATTGCCCAAATACAGTTTGTTTTGGAGGCCGGCCTTAATGTGAGCAACCGCGCGGGTGATCTTTCGAGTTACAAAGGTTTCTCCCCGGCGTGGCGATTCGTGGTTGAAGAGAATCCCATTGCTAGCGTGCATGCCGTAGGATTCTCGATAATTCACGGTGATCCAAAAGGCGTAGACCTTCGAGCAGCCGTACGGGCTGCGGGGATAGAACGGGGTCGTTTCGCGCTGGGGCACTTCTGCCACTTTTCCGAACATCTCACTGGATGAGGCCTGGTAAAAACGGGGCTTGATGCCGGTTTCACGGATAGCCTCCAACAGACGCACCGCCCCTGTAGCCGTAATATCAGTGGTGTATTCGGGACTGTCGAAACTGACGCGCACATGACTTTGCGCGGCTAGGTTATAGACTTCCTCAGGTTGAATGTGCCCCACCAGTCGCGCCAGGGCGCTGGCGTCGCTCATGTCGCCATAGTGTAAATGGAGGCGGGCCTTATCCGTGTGAGGGTCGGCGTAGATCGGGTCTAGTCGCCCGGTGTTGAAGGAGCTGGCGCGGCGAATGATGCCGTGAACCTCATAGCCTTTTTGTAGCAACAATTCGGCCAGATACGAACCATCCTGTCCGGTGATACCGGTGACGAGCGCTTTTTTTGGCATGACAACTAAAGAAGTGAGGGTCCGGCAATGGACCCGCCGTGGCAAGCCCGAAACGCAACCTCAAAGCAAGGCGTGGAGAGGTCTATTTTTGGAAGAAGGAGACCGATGCACGCTGTGCAAACCTTTCAGCCACAAAAGCTAGACTACCAGCACCCGCTGCGTCCAGGAAACAGCAGGAGCGGCTGTAACCTTGTATCCTCGGGCTGCGTCTACCAATTGGATAACTCTGTTTTCACCCGCCCTGCCAGGCTGGTGATTAGAATTGCTTAAACAAATACCACCAGCTCAGATACTTACATGCAAACGACTCAAAACATCCTGACTAACCTGCTCAAACTCTCGGTTTGCGCAGTTCTCACCCTGGGCGCGACCTGTTTGGCCCAAGACAAGAAGGCTGATCCAACCGGAAAGTGGACGTGGACCGTGCCCGGGCGTAACGGCGGCCCAGACCGCACAAACACCGTGACCTTGAAGCTCGATGGCGAAAAGGTAACTGGCAAGGTGACCAGCCCCACAAGAGACGGAACACGAGACACCGACATCGAGGAAGGAAAGCTCAAGGGTGACGAGGTTTCATTCACGGTAACCAGCGATTTTAACGGCAACAAAATGAGCCGGAAGTATTCGGGCACCGTGACCGCGGATAGCATCAAGGGGAAGATCGAGTTTGAGCGAAATGGCGAGCCTCAAAAGCGCGATTGGGAAGCCAAGAAGGTCACTGATAAGAAGTAGCCGCCTACCACCCAAGTAAATTTCGGGCGCCCGCTGCGCGTAAGCGCCGGGCGCCTTCTTGTTTTCCCACGCGTCCGCCTAACCGATCAGCGAACGGGTCGAACCGATGGAGTTCAGCCCAGCCCTTTGATCTTCCACTTGGTCATGATCCTGAGGATCCAATAGGCCAAACCTGCGAGAATCGCCAAGAACAGGAGGATCAGAGCTGCGTCAACCAAGCGGGTCTTGAGCTTTTCGTTCATTGCCGTGCGCTGTAGCGTTGAGCGCCGCGGGCGGATGGAACAGCCAAACCGCTGGCAGCGGTCGAATGATTATGCCTAAGGTACTCGCGATGCAACTCGCTTCGTTTCCTCAAATGATCCCTGTGCGACAGAAGTTCGGGGCAGGATCGGTTGTGGACGTCCGCACCCGGATACAAGAGGGTCTGCCCGTCGTCCTGGGACACGTGGCCCGCGGAGCACGAATCGCAATCGCGGTCGGGAGCCGGGGGATCAGCGAAATCGGGGTCTTGGCGCGTTCCACGGCGGAAGTCTTGCGTGCGCTGGGGGCGAAGCCGTTCATGATTCCGGCTATGGGGAGCCATGGCGGCGGCACCTCGGAGGGTCAAGTAGCTCTCTTGGCCGATTACGGAATTACTCCAGAAAGCATGGGTCTTGAGTTTGAGTCCTCCATGGACACCCGGGTCTTGGGGACTACCATATCTGGCAACGAAGTGTTCTGTGCCGACGCGGCGGTCAACGCTGACGGGATCGTCCTGATCAACCGAGTCAAGCCGCATACCGACTTCACGGGAGCGGTGGGGAGCGGTTTGCTCAAGATGATGGTGGTCGGACTGGGCAAACGGAATGGAGCGGCAGCGTATCATGCGAACGCAAATCGGCTGGGCTACGAGCAGGCGCTGCGAGAGGCGGCGAAGGTTGTGCTTGCGAAGGCCCCTGTGCTGGCAGGAGTGGCTGTGATCGAGGATCAGCATCACCACATTGCCGAGGTCGCGTGTCTCCGGGCAGGCGACATCGAGGCGCAGGAACCGGTCCTCTGCGCGCGAGCGGGGGCGCGCATGCCCAGATTACCGCTACGCCAGATCGATCTTCTCATTGTGGATCGGATCGGCAAGAACATCAGCGGGACGGGGATGGATCCGGCAGTGATCGGCCGCAGCATCCACGGTTATTCACTCCTCCCGATGTCAGGTGCCCAAGATCCGCAAGTCCGACGGCTCTTGGTGCGGGGGTTGACCAATGAAAGCCATGGGAACGCCATCGGGATCGGCATGGCCGATTTGACGACGTCGCGGCTCGTGCGAGCAGTGGACTGGAAGGTCACCTACATAAACTCGATGACGTCGCTCGCGCTGCAAGGGGCTAAGCTGCCCATTCATTTTGAAACCGACCGAGAAGCCATCGCTGCGGGATTGGCTACGCTCGCATTGCCTCAAGGTGCGGAGCCGGTGGTGGTGCGAATCGCGGACACGCTGGCGCTGGATAGTTTTGAACTTTCACCAACCGCACTCGCGGCGGTTGATTCGGGTTCGTTAGAGGCCGTAGGCGAGGCCTCGGAAATGTCATTTGACGAAGGGGGTAGCTTGGCTGGGTTGAGGACAGTATGACTGGTGCGAATTTTATCGTCCGGCGGCAGACTCCTGAAGGTGAAGCCGGTTGGGGCCAGGAAACGGGTCCTGGTTCCATCATAGTCACCACTGGGCCGAATAATCACCCCAATCTGTTTGTGAAATCAGTTTACGTCCTTCTCGCCATTGCCAGCGCCGGATACAAGGTCACCGTGCGCACGCCGATTTCGAGACGCCGTGGGCTGTTAGCCCCAAGCCTAACGGTTTGGTTCTTAGCTGCATTCTGGTTGGCCGCCACGTCGCTCGCTCAGCAACGCCCAGTAGACGCATTGGCCCCCACGGAATTGCCCGGGCTTCACTACACGAACGATTTCTTCCCAGGCACCAGCTACCGCGGATCGGTGCCGACGGTGCAAGCGATTCTGGGATTTCCTGCCGGAGATCACGCAGCGACTTCGATGGAAATCGAGCGCTGCCTCAAAGCTTGGACCAACGCAGCACCGGACCGCACGCTGCTGGTGGAGTATGCCCGCAGCCACGAGGATCGAGCACTGCATTATCTAGTGGTTACCTCGCCAAAGAACCTTGCGCGCCTTGAAGAAATCCGGGCGGGGACGTCGAAGCTCGGGGACCCACGAAGCCTTCCAGATTCCGAAGCCGCCAAGCTGACGAACAACCTTCCAGCGGTGGCTTGGTTGGGACACACCATCCACGGGGATGAAACGGAAGGATCGGACGCCGCGCTGGCCTTACTTTATCACCTCATAGCCGCAGAGGACCCGGCGGTCACGAGGATGTTGGAGCGCCTCGTAGTGATCGTGGATCCGCTGATGAACCCTGACGGCCGGGACCGCTTCTTGAAGCAGATTGCGGAAAACAGGGGAGCCATGCCAAATGTGGACGATCAATCCTTGCTGCACGAGGGATATTGGCCCCAGGGTCGTGGGAATCATTATCTCTTCGACCTCAACCGAGATTGGATGTACGGCGTGCATCCTGAAACACGAGGGCGCATTCGTGAAATCGCGCGATGGAATCCTGTGTTGCTGATCGATGCCCATGGGATGGGGGCACAGGACACTCACCTGTTCTCACCACCTCGGGAACCGCTGAATCCGCACCTGCCAGAAGCCGGGGCTGCGTGGTACCAACTTTTCGCTAGCGAGCAATCCCGTGCTCTTGACCGCCAGCAATACTTGTACTATCGGGGCGAATGGAATGAGGGGTGGTTCCCGGGCTATTCGGACGCCTGGATCGGGTTTAGAGGAGGTATCGGCATTTTGTACGAACAGGCGCGAATTGCCGAGGACGGTGTGCGCCGCCCTGAAGGCCGCATTTTGAGTTACCGCGAATCAGTTCGGCACCACGTAGTAAGCGCTATGTCCAACCTCGGTACCGCCCAAGCTAACGCAGCGGGCATGCTGGGTTACTTTTATACGGTGCGGAAGGCAGCCATTGATCCGGCAGGGCGTTATGCAAACCATACGTTCGCGCTCCTCCCGACCGCGAACCGTTCGCGACTCAGGCGGTTGTTGGCGGATTTGGAACTGCAGGGCATCGAGGTGTTTGTAGCTCCCTCAGGGTTTTCCGTGCCGTTGGCCACTGACCAACTGGGTCGAGAACGGCGCTCGCAGGACGTGCCGGCGGGCTCGATCCTAATCCCGAACCGCCAACCGCTGGGCAATCTGGTAGGAACGATGCTTGAGTTTGACCCAAGGATGAAGCCTGCCGCCCTTGCCGATGAGCGAGAGGAACTGCTCCGAAAGGGGCAGTCGCGGATCTACGACACTACTGCCTGGAACCTAACCATGATGTACGGCGTGGAGGCCCTAGACCTGGCGATCGAACCACCGCAGGCAGCTACGCGCTGGCACTCCGAGCCAGCCGCGACAGGCGTGTTGAACAACCGCGAGGACACGGTGGCCTATGTTGTCGACGGGGGGGACGACGGGTGCTTGGGTGTGGCAGCCCGGCTGATGGAGCGCGGTGTGGAAGTGCGCGCGGCCGAAAAGGCATTTCAATTCGATAACCGGGATTTCTCCCGGGGTTCGATCGTCATCACTCGGCTGGACAACCGAGATTTCAGCGGCAATCTGACGAACGCCATCGATGTCACCGGGCGTGAATTCGGAGTGCCGGTGACGCCAATTGCGCACGGACTGGGGCCGGGGGAGTCACCGAGTTTGGGCGGCGGCTACTTCCGTCGGCTGCAGCCCCTGCGGATCGCGTTGCTCGCGCGAGAGGGCTACAATTCCACCGACTATGGATCGCTCTGGCTAACCCTGGACCAGCAACTAGGAATCAGACACACGCATCTGGAAGATCTTCAAGCTGCGGAGCTCGCGCGCTACAACGTGCTCATTGTGCCGGAGCGCAGCGACGGGCCACTGGAGCCCGGTCAACTCAGTTCGCTCAAGGAGTGGGTTAAAGGCGGGGGCACCTTGATTGTGATTGGCGGCGCGGTGGAGGGGTTCGCGTCTGAAAAAGCGGATTTCGGCAAAGCCCGATTGTTGCCTGAGGTGCTTGGGAAGCTCGCCGATTACGAATTAGCGGTTCTACGAGAATGGTTGGCACAGGGGGGCAAGGCGCCAGAGGAAGCGAAGGTTTGGGCGCACAAAGCCGAGCCGGGCTCGCAGTATCCTTGGCAAGGCGGGGACGGGGGCTGGGCAGAGGAAAAGGAATTAAAGAAACGAGACGCTTGGCAGGCGCTCTTCACCCCGCAAGGGGCGTTCTTGGCGGCGCGCATCGATCGGAAACACTGGCTGACGGCGGGGTGCCGCGACTATCTGAGCGTCCTGGTAGGGCCCCAACCGGTGTTAATGGCCGCGGACGGGGTCGAAGCTCCCGTAAGACTCGGGTACCTTACGGCGGCTGATGCCAAGCCGAATCCAGAGCAAACCAAGAGCGAATCTCGAACTGGCAAAGCTGAGAAAACCGACAAACCTGGACACGAGGCAGGGGTAGGTCGGAAGCCGAGCCCGGAGACTAAGCCGGACGCCGACAGCCGCAAGGCATCTGCCGTATCGAGCGAGAGCGACGAGAAGGAAGGCTCCGAGAAAAAGGACAAGAAGGAGAGGCCCAGAATCGGGTGGGCGGCGGCGCCTGAGGGTTACGAGATGTACTTGCGGATGAGCGGATTACTTTGGCCGGAAGCGGCCCAGCGTCTGGCGAACAGTGCCTATCTCACCCGGGAAGGTTTGGGGCGAGGGCAGATCATCCTATTCGCGGGGCGGCCAACATTCCGGGGCTGTGCGCAGGGCACTACGCGTCTGTTTCTGAACGCGGTAGTCTTGGGACCTGGGTTTGGCGCGACTCAGCCCATAAGGCCCTAAGTAGCAGCTTCCCAAGCGCTTGCGGTGGAACCTGAGGAACAGGAAAACACTTGCACCGTCCCGTAAGCGTCGATTAGCCTTACGAGGGCTCTTTTGGGAGGGTGCGGTGCGGGTCGGTCGGGCCGTGGATGGTTCGGGTTGGTAGCTCAGTGGCAGAGCAGCGGCCTTTTAAGCCGTTGGTCCAGGGTTCGATCCCCTGCCAACCCACCACTGCGAGTTGGCTCAGGCGATTCGCCGCGCCGGCCCGAGCCGTGCCCAGGCAAGGGCGAAAGCAAAGAAAGCGGCAGACTTTTTCAGAATGTCAGAGACACAAGGGCCAACGCTGGCGAAGATCCTGGTCATCGAGGATGACACAGCCGTGCGGAGCCTAATCTTGCGCGCCCTGCGTGACGGCAACTATGCCGTGACGGGAGCGGAGAACGGAGTCGAAGGGATTGAAATAGCGCGCTCGTGGCTGCCCGACTTAGTGCTGTGCGACGTTAGGATGGAGAAGCTCGACGGCTACGGCACGCTTGAGGCGCTTCGGAAGCACCCCGCCACGACCACGACGCCCTTTATCCTCATGACTGGCCAAGCGGATCATGCGAGCATGCGGCAGGGCATGGAGTTGGGAGCGGACGATTACCTTCCGAAGCCGTTCACGGTAATGGAGCTTCTGGCCGCTGTGGAGGCCCGTTTGCGCAGCCATCAAGCCATGCGCCGTCAAGCCGAGGCTCGGCTCCAGAATCTGCGGACCAACATCAGTTGTGCGTTGCCGCACGAGTTGCGGACGCCGCTGAACGGAATTCTTGGCTTCTCGGAGTTACTTATGCAGGAGGGAGATTCCCTGCGAGGCGATGAGGTGATGACGATGGGCCGGGCCATACACGATTCGGCCCGACGTCTGCACCGGGTGATCGAGAATACCCTGCTCTACGCCCAAATCGAGCTGGCGTGGGGGGACGATGCCAAAGTAGCGGCATTGCGCAAAGGATACGCGGAGAACATTGAGCCAGCAGTGCGAAAGGCGTCGATGAGGCGGGCGTTCAGTGACCAACGTGAGGCGGACTTGAAATTGACCCTGGCCGCGGCCGCGGCGGCCATGAGCGAGGAGCACCTGACCCGAGTGGTGGATGAGCTGGTGGAGAACGCGTTCAAATTCTCCAACCCGGGCTCTCCGGTGACAGTCTCATTAGCGCCTGAGGAGTCGAGAGTAGTGTTGGAAGTCAGCGATCAAGGCCGGGGGATGCGCCAGGAGGACATCCAACAGATGGGCGCGTATATGCAGTTTGATCGTCGATTCTATGAGCAGCAGGGAAGCGGTTTGGGCCTCACGATCGCCAAGCGGCTGGTTGAGTTGCACGGCGGCACCATGATGATCCAAAGCGAATTGGGGCGAGGGACGCAGGTTTTCGTGCGCCTGCCCTCGAAGTCATCGGAGGCGGTCTAGTACATTCTTAATTAACATTTAATGAAAGTTCTGATCGCCGAAGATGATCCGGTATCCCGCCGGTTGCTCGAGGCCAGGCTAGGCAAATGGGGCTACGTGGTGATCTCGACCAAGGATGGGACGGAGGCATGGGCGGCGATGAGCAAACCGGACGCCCCGCAGCTCGCTGTGCTGGACTGGATGATGCCGGGGCTGAGCGGAATTGAGCTTTGCCGGCTGGCTCGCGCGAATGAGGCAACGCGAAATAACCATTTGGTGTTACTCACAGCGCGGGATGCGAAAGAGGACGTCATTTCGGGTCTCAATTCGGGCGCCGACGACTACATCACCAAGCCCTTTGATGTGGAAGAATTGCGGGCGCGCATTAAGGTAGGCCAGAGGATTGTCGAACTTCAAAACAGCCTGGCCACCCGGGTTACGGAATTGGAAGCGGCGCTGACGCAGGTCAAGAAGCTGCAGGGCCTCCTCCCGATATGCCTTTACTGTAAGAAAATACGCAACGACAAGAACTACTGGCAGCAAGTGGAATCCTATATCATGGATCATTCCGGGGCCCGTTTCAGCCACGGGATTTGCCCGGAATGCTATGAGAAGGTGGTAAAGCCTGAACTCGCGCGGTTGACTGCTGATATTGATGCGAAAGAGAAATCCTAACGGGGCTGGATGTGGGGGCATAGACGGCCGGTTCAGCCGGCTGGTGGTCCGTAATTTGCTTGCGATGGAGTGGTGTTCTTACCAGTCTTTTCACTAACTATGGCTGCCAAGACCAAGCGTCATTCAAAGACGGTTAAGCCAGCCGTGGCGGCGAAACGCAAAGGAGCCGCAAAACGGGGCGTCGCGCGAGCGGCGGCTCATCAAGCTGCTCCAGCGTCGCCGGCACCCATGCCGCCGGTTGAAGAACCCGCGCCAATCCGGAACGAGGAGCCGAGCGAAATCCCCCAGGAGCGAGGCGCCTACGATGGGGATACGGCGATCAAGCTTTACTTGAGGGAAATCGGGCTGGTCAAACTGCTCACGCCCGAGGAGGAGATTGGTCTCGCGGCGAAGATCAAAAAGGGAGACAGGCGAGCTCGCGAGCACATGATCAAAGCCAACCTGAGGTTGGTGGTTAAGATCGCGCACGATTACGAGGGGCTCGGGTTGCCGTTGTTAGACCTGATCAACGAAGGCAACATCGGGTTGATGAAGGCGGTGGAACGGTTCGATCCCGCGAAGGGAGGCAAACTCTCGACTTATGCAGCCTGGTGGATCAAACAATCCATCAAGCGGGCGTTGGCCAACCAGTCCAAAACGATCCGCTTGCCGGTGCATCTGGTGGACAAGATCTCGCGCATGCGGCGCACGGCGATGAAGCTGCAGGAGGTGTTCGGGCGAGAGCCGACCGACGAAGAATTGGGCGAGGAGCTGGGGATGTCTGCCGCGCGGGTTGCGCAGTTGCGCACTGCGGCGATACGGCCCGCCTCGCTGGATGCGCCGATTGGGGATGACGAGTCGAACAGTTTCGCAGAAGTGGTCGAGGACGAAAAGGCGGAAGACCCGTACGAGCAACTGGAGGAAAAGACCGTCGGACGGATGGTGGAGGAAATGCTCACGCGCCTGGACCCACGCGAGGCGACCATCTTGCGGTATCGATTTGGGTTGGATGGCGGCTCGGAACGCACTTTGGAGGAAGTGGGTGAGAAATTCGGCGTCACCCGCGAACGCATCCGCCAGATTCAGAACATCGCCTTAACCAAGTTGCGCCGAATGATTGAGAAGCTGGAAGGTAAAGACCACTAAGGAGCGCCGAGCTGCTTCATCCCTTGACATGACCGAGAGCCAAGCCACCATTGCCGAACTCACGCAGGCAATTCGCAATGTGCCCGACTTCCCGAAGCCGGGCATTCAGTTCAAGGATATTACTCCGGTGCTGAGTGATCCCAGGTTATTTGCCGCGACCATTCGTTGGCTCACAGCGGGCTTGGAACCCAATTCCGTTGACGTCGTGGTGGGGATTGACGCTCGGGGTTTTATTCTCGCTGCGCCAGCCGCGATTCAGCTTGGTGCGGGCTTCGTGCCCGTGCGCAAGAAGGGAAAGTTGCCCTATCGAACGATCGAAGCCAGTTATGATCTAGAGTACGGTTCGAACACCGTGGCGATCCATGAAGATGCGATCAAGCCCGGTACCCGTGTGTTGCTGGTGGATGACCTGCTGGCAACCGGCGGCACGGCGGCAGCGGCGGCGGTCCTGTTGCAGCGGCTGGAAGCTCAGGTCGTGGAGGTGCGCTTCCTAATCGAGTTGAGTTTTCTCAAAGGGCGAGAGCGATTGAAAGGGCTGCCCCTGCGTTCGCTCATTGTATTTTGAGGCCGCGCCCTAGCGCGCCATGATCGGCCCGCCATGAACTGGCTGCAGGCGTGGGACGTTGCCGCGTTCCGGTTCATCAATCGCGCATGCGCTTGCTCGCTGCTGGATGGTTTGATGCCGTTCTGCAGTGCCAACCAGTTTTTCTTTCCCGCGCTTGTCCTTCTGGGCGGTCTTTTGGTTTGGAAAGGGGGCGCTCGCGGGCGCGTTTGTGTCGTCATGTTGGTGGTCCTGGTTGGGATCGTCGATAATCTGGTGGTGGGTCAACTCAAGGAGCTGTTTTCACGACCGCGTCCTTTTCTGGTCGTGCCAGACGTTCGTGAACTGGTGGGGCGTGGGGGGAGTTACAGCATGCCGTCAGCGCACGCCGCGAATTGGTGCGCGGGGCTAATGGTGGCGTGGTTTTATTTCGCGAGGAGCGCGTGGGTCATGGCACCGCTAGCCTTGCTAGTCTCGTTTTCGCGGGTTTATCTGGGGGTGCATTACCCCAGTGATATCCTTGGCGGATGGCTCGTCGGCGCTACGATTGGTGGGGTCGGTGTGTTGATGTTGGATGGCCTCTGGCAATGGCTTGGCAGCCGGTGGTTTCCTTTGTGGTGGCGGAGCATGCCTTCTCTAAAACACCCGCAATTCTCTGGTGATCCATTGAGCCCACGGCCCGGACTCGAGCCAATCAGGAACCCGCCGAAGGTCATGGATCAGCAATGGCGGCGGCTCGGATACCTAATTATAGGCCTGGTCCTGTTGGCCCGCCTAGCCTACCTGGCCGCGCCGATTATCGAGCTGAGCGAAGACGAGGCCTACCAGTGGCTGTGGTCGAAGCACCTGGACTTGTCCTACTACAGCAAGCCACCGATGATCGCTTACGCCCAGTTCCTGGGCACACACGTTTGGGGAGACAATGCCTTTGGTGTTCGCTTCCTGGCGCCCATAATTAGCGCTCTCGTGGCGCTGATGGTGTTGAATTTTCTTAGCCACGAAGTCAACGCGAGGACGGGCCTATGGACGGTATTGGCGGCAACTGCCGCTCCGATGATGGCGGCCGGCTCGATCCTGATGACGATTGATCCGTTATCCGTCTTGTTCTGGACGGCAGGGATGATCGCCGGCTGGAAAGCGGTTCAGATTGGTGGCCGGACACGAGACTGGGTCTGGGTAGGGCTCTGGGCTGGGCTTGGGTTCTTGAGCAAGTATACCGCCCTTTTCCAGTGGCTCTCCTTTGCGATGGTCTTTGCTTTTTGGCCAACGTCGAGGCGTCACCTCCGGCGACCGGGTCCGTGGGTCGCGCTTCTCGTCAACCTAATCTGTGCGCTGCCCGTCATTTTCTGGAATGCGAGGCACGGATGGGTGACCGTGCATCATCTCCAGGATCGGGCGGGGCTCAATGAGCTCTGGCACCCGACCATGCGGTTTTTTGTGGACTTCACCCTGGCGGAGACGGCGCTGCTGAACCCTTGTTTCTTCGTGGGCGTGCTCTGGTCTATCGGAGTAGCGTGGCGATTTCGAGAACGCCAACATCTGCATTTCTACCTGCTATGCATGGGACTGCCGGTGCTCCTGATCTATTGGCTCTACACGTTTCGAGCTCGGGTGCAACCCAACTGGATCGCACCTGCCATAACGCCTTTATTCTGCCTCATGATGATTTGCGCCGAAGCGCGGCTTCGCGCCGGAGCTGCGTGGGTGCGTCCCTGGCTCATCTTCTCCCTGGGCTTGGGGCTCCCCGTGGTGGTGCTACTCCACGACACCAACCTGATAAACAAGATCGCGCGTCGTCCACTACCGGCGCGTATGGACCCGCTGGCCCGGGTCCGTGGTTGGGCGGCGAGCTCGCAGGTGGTGGCCAAGGAACGTGAAGCGTTGCTCGCGGAGGGAAAGCGAGTGTTCATCATCGGGGATCACTACGGGACCACCGGTCTTCTCTCATTCTATCTGCCCGAAGCTAAGGCAGGCGTACCCGACAAGCCGCTGGTGTATTACCAGAGGAGCGAAACCCCCGAGAACCAGTTTTACTTTTGGAGAGATTACCGCGATCGACGTGGAGAAAACGCCATCTACGTGCAGCAGACCAAGGAAGCCCAAGCCCCTCCTGCAAGGTTGCAGGCGGAGTTCAGCTCGATCACGGATCTAGGGATGCGAGATGTTGTCTACCGAGGAAAAGTTTTGCATCGGCTGCAGCTTTTCGCTTGCAGGGATCTCCGCTAAACGCCGCTGAGGACTGATTCATGGACTCCGACAGGGAAAAGCTCGCCTCAGTGCCTTCCCACCAAATCACGCTGCCGGTCCGAGACTATGACCTAGGCTTGACGCTAAGCTCGGGGCAGGCGTTTCGCTGGCAGGCGGTTGAGGGCGAATGGGAAGGGGTAATCCGAGGGCACTGGGTGAGCTTGAAGCCGGTTCCGGGGGGAATTGTGGCCAGAACGGCGAGACCGGTGAGGGACTGGGATTGGCTTCGCGAGTACCTACGCGCGGACGAGGACTTGAACTCCGTGGTTTCCCACTTTCCCAGAGATCCAGCGATCCATGCCGCGCTTGCGGCCTGTCCAGGGTTGCGGCTATTGCGCCAGGATCCCTGGGAGTGCCTGGCCTCGTTTATACTCTCATCCACTAAGCAGATCGTTCAGATTCAACAAATCGTCGCCAAACTCTGCGAGCGCTGGGGAGAGGCCATTCCGACCGCTGACGGGGACCGATTGGCCTATGCATTCCCCAGCGCTGAAACGGTAGCGGCGCTTGAGGAGAGGGATTTGAGGGAATGCAAAATGGGATTCCGGGCGGCGTATCTTCTGCAGACCGCCAGAATCATAGCGGAAGGTAAGCTTGATTTGGAGGAGTTGAGCCAACTGACTGTGGGAACAGCACGCGAACGGTTGGAATCGCTGCCGGGGGTAGGACCGAAGATAGCGGATTGCGTACTCCTATTCGGGTATGGGTTCCAAGAGGCGTTTCCGGTGGACGTTTGGATACTGAAAGCGCTGCAGCAACTTTACTTTCCAAAGCGGCAGGTGACGTTGAGACAAATGCGAGAGTTCAGTCGCGGGCATTTCGGCCGTTTTGCCGGTTATGCTCAGCAGTACCTGTTCCATTACATGCGCACCCAGAATCGACAATGAACGACGAATCCGCGCCCCCCTCACCGGCCATTCAGGTTTTGTTCACGCCAACGGAGTTCGCGGGACTTGCAGGCCAGGATTTGAGCAGGACGGTTTGCGTCGTGTTCGATGTGTTGCGAGCCACGAGCACGGCGTTGACTGCCCTGGCCAACGGAGCGTCAGGCATTGTCCCAGTCGCGGAGATCCAAGAGGCCTTGGCCTGGCGAGAGCGCGTGCCCGATGTGCTCTTGGCGGGAGAGAGAAATGGAGTTCGGATTACGGGAGGAATTGCCCTCGGGACCGAGTTTGATTTGGGAAACTCGCCGACCGAGTTCACGCCTGAAAAGGTCCAGGGGAAGATGATCGTGATGACCACCACAAACGGAACCCGAGCGCTCCGGGCTTGTGCGCATGCGAAACGGATCTGGTTAGGTTCCTTTCTGAACTTGGGTGCCCTGGCGACGGTATTGCGGCGTGAGCCGCCAACTGCCCTGCTTGTTGTTTGCAGCGGCACCTACGAAGAAGCATCGTTTGAGGACACCCTAGGGGCGGGGGCACTCTGCGATCGCCTATGGCCCGATTACTTCGGTCAGCGAGTGTCAGACTCGGCGCAGGTCGCGCGGGAAGTCTATCAGCGTTGGAAAAACGATCTTATCGGAGCCATGGCGTTGGCTCGCAATGGACGCCGTCTTCTCGAACATCCCCAACTGAGAGGTGATGTGGCGTTTTGCCTCCAGGAAGACCGGTTCAACCTGGTGGCTGCGCTCTGCGTGGATGGCGTGGTGAGGAGGCAGGGGTGACCCTAGCGGCCCGGTATCGCTGCGAGCGCACCGCCAGAGGTGAGTAATTGCCCCCAAATCACGGGCACCGAGCCAGCGAAATCCTCGGGCCGAGTAGCCAGCCAACGAGTGATGTGCTGGGGTGTGAACCAGCCCCCTTCGGAGATCTCCTCTGGCTGGAGAGCAAAGGGTCCGTCGGCGCGGCAGCGATAAACCCAAACGAACTCATAGCCGGTTTCCGGACAGGCTGCGATTTTGAAAAGGCGCTCGGGGGCGTGAGGAAGAGTCCAGCCCAGTTCTTCGCGCATCTCGCGCACGGCACAGGCGTCATATTCTTCCCCAGAATCCAAATGGCCAGAAGCCGAGGAATCCCACGTGCCTGGGAAACAGTCCTTTCGCTCCGACCGTCGTTGCAGGAATAGCTGGCCGAGGGAGTTGAAGGCAAGCACATGAACTGCTCGATGATTCAGATGGCGTCGATGCACTTCGCTACGTGGGGCCTGCCCGACCACCTCATCATGGTCGTTAACAATATCAAAAATTTCTTCGGGCATAGGAGGTTCGAACGGTAATCGACGAGCCGGACCGACCTGAGGGGCGGTGGACAGGACGGCGCAGCGATAGGGAGCCAGACTCGACATTTCACATGCATGCCGGCGGGCTGCGCTCACTCAAGAGCCGGGTCAGGGCGACGAATTGTTCCAGGCTCACGGTCTCGGCCCGCGTCTGGGTCGAAAGATGGAGTTGCTCAAAGGCGGCGGCAAGTTTTTCCTCCGGCCATAATTGGCGCAACAACTTGAACATCATCTTGCGTCTCTGGCCAAAACTGTGTTTGGCAATGGACACAAATCGCTTTCGGAGGTGCGCTTCCGGTAACCGATCGGGTACCAACTTCAGAACGACGCACGCTGAATCAACCTCGGGTGTCGGAAAGAAACACGTGGCAGGGATTTTGAACAACTCAAGTGGCTCGTATTGGAGGGTCACCAGGAGGGTGAGCAATCCGTATTCCTTAACGCCAGGGCGAGCGAATAGGCGCCGCGCCACCTCAAGCTGCAGCGTGGCGACGAGGAGCGAGGGCGGATGGGGTCCGAGGGCCAGTTCCACCAAGATGGGGGAAGCGACTGAATAGGGCAAGTTGGCCACGAGTTTCCAGCCCGTCCAATCCCGATTGGGATTCTTCACCAACTCCAGGCCATCACCATGCCGCAGGTCGAGGTTGGCGCGGTCGTGGAAGCGCTCCCTGAGCAGATCGGCCAATCTCTGGTCCTTCTCGATCGCCAGGACATGTTGCGCCCGATCGAGAATCAGTTCGGTCAGCGGCCCGAGTCCAGGTCCGATCTCGAGGACTTTATCGGTGGGCGCCAATCCGGCCGCGTCGACGATACGGCGGAGCTGGTTGCCGTCGTGCATGAAGCACTGGCCCAGAGACCGCGTCAGGCGGATGCCTTTGCGATCCAGCAGATGCCTCAGTTCAGTGAGATTCATCTGCCCATAACCTCAAAGAGTACGCCGGCCAAGGCCTGAGCGGTGGTTTCGAGTTTGTGCGAGGTGATTGTTAATGGAGGCGTTAGCCCAATGACGTTACCGTGCTCCCCTTCGGGCAGGAGAATGAAGCCGAGACGAAGCATCGACTTGATGACGGCAAAGGCCACTTTAGTCGCCGGCTCCCCGCTTCCTTCGAACAGCTCAATCCCAACGAACAGTCCTCGACCGCGCACCTCAGCCCGGAGCCCAGGTGGGGTTGGCAAGGTCCTCAGGAAATCCAAGAATTCCCGACCCAGCCGGTGGCTGCGCTTCACGAGGTTCAGGCGCTGGATCTCCTTAATCTGAGCGAGTGCCATAGCGCAGCCGACTGGGTGCCCCAAAAACGTACTGGTGTGAATAGCCTCGCCTCCCGACAACGGCCAGGCTTGGTCCATCAGGGACGCACGCCCGACACACGCCGCCAAGGGAAACCCACCAGTGAGGGCTTTGCCCAAACAGATTAAGTCAGGAACTGTACCGGAATGCTCACAGGCGAACCAGGAGCCTGTGCGGCCAAAACCGGTGTAGATCTCGTCGAGGATGAGCAGCGCATCATAGCGATCGCACAGGGCGCGGAGCATCGGGAGAAAACCGTCGGGGGGCACACGGACTCCGCCTCGCCCCTGGATCGGCTCGACGATGACCGCTCCGAATTTCCGAGTCGCAAGGTGGCGGCGAAGAGCCTGGTCCGTGGCTGCCAAGTCCCGAGGTCGAACCGGGAAGCGAACAAACCGTCCGAACTGTGCTAACTGGCCGAGGAAAGGCTGCCGGAAGTGGGGCCGGTGGGTGGCGTTCAGAGCGCCGTACCCAAGGCCGTGGTATGCGCCCTCAAAGGCTAGAATGCCTGTACGACCGGTGGCTAGAAGAGCTGTCTTGAGGGCAGTCTCCACAGCTTCGAAGCCGGAATTGCAGAAGATCACTTTCCCGAAGGGTTCGGGATCGGAATCTCGGGTCCGCCGCCAACGTTCAAAAGTCAGGCGGCTGAGCTCGTGCGCCAGATCAGCCTTTGGAGCATGCGGGTGAACGTCGCCCATAGCATGCACCAGATTACGCATTTGGCGTCGAGCTGCTCGCATAACTGCCGGATTAGCATGACCGGCGGCAGCCACGCCAAAGGCGGCGGTCAGGTCGAGATACCGGCGTCCGTGAGAATCCCAAACGTAGTTGCCGAGAGCGCGGTGCCAGACGATCGGCCAATCGCCGGCCGGATCCAGGAAGGTGATGTTGCGCGACTCGTAACGGCGGAGCAACTCGAGGGTCGCGTCGCTCATACGCCGCGAGCGTCAGGCTCCCAAACAAACTTGTGCATCTGGAGCTGGAAGCGAACCGGGAGAGCGTCGGCAATGACCTGCTCCACCAACTCCTTGCGGGAGATAGGAGTTTGGCCGAGCGGGACCGATTTGAGTGAAGTGGATTGCTGCTGAGGTCGCAGCGGGGTCACCCAGGAAAAAAGGATCGGACAGATGTCCGCCAAACGGTGTTGCTCCAGGACGTTTTTAGACCACAGGTAGTCCTCTCGAGTGCCGATGACGAACTTGATCTCATCGTTAGCGCGGAGAAGCGGCAGATTCTCCCATCGATTCCGCCCGACCTCCCCGCTACTAGGGCATTTGAGGTCCATGATGCGGTGCACACGGGGATCGACCTGTCCGATGTCGAGGGCACCGCTGGTTTCCAGTAGCACGGTGAAACCACGATCACAGAGCAAGGCCATCAATGGGTGGGCATTCGGTTGAAGCAGCGGCTCACCCCCGGTTAGCTCCACGAGTGGCAGTCGCTGACGCGCAGGCTGCGGATGGAAGGGTATCGCCAGGCGATGGACTTCGGCGGCAACCTCCTCCAGCTCGAGCCTTCGGCCTTCGGTGAAGGCGTACGCCGTGTCGCAATAGGAGCACCGGAGATTGCACGCCGTGAGTCGAATGAAAACGCAAGGCAATCCGGCATAGGTGCTCTCACCTTGTAGGCTGAGGTAAATCTCATTGACGACCAGGCTGCTCAACACGGTTTTTTTACTTCGGAGTTACGGATAAGTCGATTATCTGGTGAAAGCTGCCCCAGTAGATTGACGTGGCATCGCGCCAAACAGGAGCCTGAACAGCGCCGAGCAGCGGTGAGTCTAGCCTCGGAGGACAACTCTTCAGCCGGAACCGCCAATAACTGTAAGGCACGATCTCAGACAACTCCAGAAGGAACACGTTCCTGGCGGACAACACCGGGCGCGAGCACCACAGCAACAACGATGCGGAGCGGTTTTCAGGGTTTGCAGCCCGACTCTTCTGGGACGTGGCAGGAGGTCATCGGTGAACGGTGGCTTTGCGATCCACGCCCAGCCAATGGTTTAACGGATGTTGATGGAATAGTCGCGAACCTCGACTGATCCGATGCCCCCTGAGACCTCGGTGCCCAACTCCAAGCTGGCGACGAACGAATTGGTGCTGATGAGGCCGGTTTCGAGGAGGTGATCGAGACAGGCGCGAATGTCTAGCGAACCCTTTAAGAGCGGCCTCTGCGCAGCCAAAGCGATATAGGTCCAGGTGTTCCGGTTTGCGCCTGAGTTGTCGGTCTGGTTTGGATTGACATAGAGGTCGAAGCTGGCGCCATGAATGTAAGCGGCGGCGCGCTTGATCCCGGCTGGAGTGCCGCCGTGATTCGCGGTCCAAATCATGATCTCATGAGTGATCGAGCCTCGAGGATTGGCCGGATCCGATATCAGCCACAAGGTGAAGGCCAGATTGTAGACGCCGGTCGCATTGATAGTGAGATCAAAGTCCGCGGCAACCCTCTTTGAGCGCACTTGGAATGGGAATTGGTTCTTGATGGGCGAAGGGGGATCCCACGGTTTATCTCCACACACGACTTCCGGGTAAGCGACGACCGTTCTCCCATCGGGCCAATTCCATCGCCAGCCAAGCCCACTCTTGCCATCGATTGTCTCGAGGAAAACCGTTTGTTTGTAGGAAGCAGTTGCCGCGCCCTTGTTCCAGACGTTGTTGATCACCCGATACCGTCCTTGGTACTCTAGAACGCCCCAGGCTTCCGCCGTCTCAGCCGTAATCTTGCCGCTCACGGGAGGGAGCGCGAGTTGCGTCGAGTCCGCACGCGACAGGCTCTGGTTTCCGACAATGACTACAAGGAGCACTCCAATGATGAGCCTGTCTGCGCCCAATAATTTCCAGGCCGTCCTGAAGGGATTGGCTTGGCAGAACTCTCCCGCTCGCAAGTGTTTGATGTGGATCATCCCGATTCGCGCCCAGGCGCAGCTTGGGGAATTCAATCCTACTGCCCGCTGGTAGTCGTGACCATGGTGGCGGCGCGGTTAATCTCCTCCGCGACTTGTTCAAGGGTCCGGCCAGTTAGCACGATCTCCTGATCGGCTTCTGGCCAGCGACGCTGTTCGATCGCCTCACGGACAGCCGGCAAGGTTTTGACGCCGTAACCGGTGTAGAAACCAGGGGCGTAAATTTGGTGCTTATACCATTCTCGCCTTGGCAAACCGCGGTCAAGCGTCATGGCGAGTTCGGTCTTCATCAATATGGCGTTCAAGTCCTGGACGGCCTGGGCAGGCCAGGAGACATTCGTGGCCCGCGCCTTACCGAGCGCAATTTCGTACGCGCGCGCGCTCTCCTGGAGGATAGCCAGCGCATTGTCGAGGGGGGCGAAGTTGAGGAAGGGCACGGGGTCGTGTTTCTTGGGGGGGAGCAAAATCTGGGCAGGATCGGATACCGCGTCGAAGTCGTGGTCGTTGATCTGGCGATTAGTTTCGCGCGTCTCTTCTCGCATATCGTCGGCAAGTTTCTTCACTTCCTTAAGGTAGCTGGCGATGGTGTCGGCAAAATCGGTGAACTCAAAAGGCAAGGTCTGTGCATCAGCGAGCCGCAGGACAGCTCGACCGGCGGTTTGGGCCAAGGCAATGCCGTAATCGAAGTTTGGATCGCCGAAGCGGGTGTAATAGTCGAAGGAATCGTAGATCGAGTGGTAGGAACCGCCGTCGCTCTCTCCGGAGTAACGGATGTCCAGAGAAGCCACGCCGAGGTGCTGAAGGAAGGGGGTGTAATCGGAGCCGGAGCCGAGGGCGCCGATGCGGAGGTCAGCGCGGTCCCTGGCCTCGCGCCGTTCGTCTGGGGATCCGTAAACGATCCGGTCGGAGCGGAGCCGCGCCTCGACCGAGATCTTCTTCTCGGGGTCAAAGACGTCCTTGGAAATGTCGCTGACGAATTTCTCCAGAGTATGAGAACCGGAGACACGCAGATAGCCACGGCCATTGTTATCGGTATTGATGTAGGCCACTGCGTGTTCGCGCAGACTCTCCGCGTGAGCCTCGACCCATTCGGTGGAACCAATAAGGCCGGGCTCTTCACCGTCCCAGACTGTGAAGACGATGGTGCGCTTGGGGCGCCAGCCTTGCTTCTTGAGCTCACTTAGCACTCGAGCTTCCTCCATGAGCGTAACGGTGCCGCTGATTGGATCCTCAGCGCCGAAAACCCAGGCATCATGGTGGTTGCCTCGAATGACCCATTGTTCGGCTTGCTCAGCGCCAGCCAGCTTCGCGATCACGTCGTAAGCGGGCCTGAGTTTCCAATCGAACTGGAGCTTGAGGTGGACCTTAGCGGGTCCTGGACCGAGGTGATAAGTGATCGGCAAAGCTCCGCGCCACCCTTCGGGGGCGACCGGACCATTGGTGAGTGCCTTCAATAAGGGAAGCGCGTCGGCATACGAAATGGGCAGGACCGGGATTTTGGTGAGGGAGGGCGCGTCCTTGATCGCGAGTCGTTTGGCGTTTTTACCGGCTGGGACGCCCGGTGTAAGCGGATCCCCGGGATAGAGTGGCATATCCACCACGGATCCTCGCTGGGCACCGTTCTCGTTTCGGTACGAGCCTTGAGGATAGACATCGCCCTCGAAGTAGCCGTCGTCGCGGGGGTCGGAGTAGATCAGGCAGCCCACGGCGCCGTGCTCGGCTGCGACTTTCGGTTTGATGCCGCGCCAAGAGCCTCCGTACCGGGCGATCACAATTTTGCCTGAGACATCAATCCCCCGGCGCTCCAGCAGTTCATAATCTTTGGGCACGCCTTGATTCACATAGACCAATTCGGCGGCAACGTCGCCGTCGATGGAAAACGCGTTGTAAGTGGGAAGTTGCTCGTCGGTGAGACCAGAGGTCGCGTCCTGAGGGAGAGGTAGCTCTGCCAAGCGCGCCTCGAAGTGTGAAGGGGCGGTCATTTCAAGCAGACGATCGCTCGGGGTAGGAAAGAGGACGTCGAACTGCTCGATCTCCGTGTCATAGCCCCAGGTACGGAATTGAGTGGCGATGAACTCCGCGACCTCCTTGCCGTAAGGGGAACCCAAATGATGGGCATGTGAGGTCATCCGCTTCATCCAGTCACGCATGTTGGCCCGCTGAAGCTGTTGGTCAAATTTCGCCTCGAGGGCTCGCTGGGCCGCCGTCGCGTCCGCACCGAAACCCAGTAAAAGGCGGTTGGCGGAGGGTTGGTGGTTGAGGGGTGTTTCCGGCGCGCCCGAGGCGCAGTTGCAGAGCCAAGCCGCAACCGCAAAGAGAGCGGTTCGGGCAGGAGGGTTCATGGCGGGAGAAGGTAGCAAGTTGAATGGAGTCTGGAAGGAGAAAACCGCCCGCTAAGGCACGAGTACACGAAAAAGCGGAACCTGGTCACCCAGGCTCCGCGTGAAATAGCAAATCAGGAGGGCTAGTAACGGTTGCGACCGCCGCCGCCACCACCACCGCCACGACCACCACCACCGCCGCCGCCGCCAAAGTCGCGACGACCGCCGCCGCCACCACCGCCACCCGGGCGTTCTTCTTTGGGGCGAGCCATGTTAACCGTGAGATTGCGGCCACCTAAGGACGCGCCATTCATGGCGTCGATGGCCTTTTGTGCTTCCTCGGGCGTACCCATGGTGATGAAGGCAAACCCGCGGGGACGGCCGCTAACGCGGTCGACCATGAGGTTAGCCTCCACGACCGTGCCGTGCGCTGCAAAGGCGTCGTGCAAATCGTTTTCCGTCGTGTTAAATGACAGATTTCCGACGAATAGTTTTGTGTTCAAGTGATGTTGTTGGTCCCTAGACGTGCTCTTGCATTATCCAAACTGTTCCCGACTGCCGGGTTTCAAATCATCACTGAACGTATGTTCAACTGAAGATCTACCATGCCTTTGGTAAGCGACGAGTTATCTAACAGACCGGCATAGGATGCCTGTTCCAGAGGGGCATTGCAAGGGTTATTTTGGTATTTTTTTCAGGACGAGTCAGGCTCGGTCAGCGGACCAATTGCCAGGCTTGGCATGGCTGGCAGGTTCGAGTTAATCATAAGGCATGCGCGCCCGCATTTTAGTTGGGCCCGCCGGGAGCGGGAAAACGCACCGCTGCCTGGCAGAGATTCGCGCTGCATTGCGGGCGAGGCCAGAAGGGCGACCGCTGCTCTTGATTGCGCCTCGACAGGCGACGTTTCAACTTGAGCGCCAACTACTTAACGATTTGGACCAGCCCGGGTACACTCGCCTGTACATTTTCTCCTTTGAGCGCCTAAGTCAGTTCATACTTCAACGCACGGGCGGCCTGGCGCCTAAGCTCATCACGGAGGAGGGGCGAGTCATGGTTTTGCGAGCGCTCTTGGCTCGACACGCCAACGACCTCCGGCTTTTCCATGCCACCGTCCGGTTCCCGGGCTTGGCTCACCAACTAGGCCTGGTGTTGGATCAACTCCAGAAACATCGCCTCACTCCAGCCCTGCTCCGACAAGAGGCTCAACGCCGCAGGTCGGGGGATCCCTTGGCGGCGAAACTCGAGGATTTCGCACTGCTGATGGACAAATACAATCGTTGGCTGGCTGAACATGGCCTGCGCGACGAAGGATCGCTGCTGGATGCGGCTGCGGGCGCGCTGGATCGCATCGTGGCGAACTCGTCGGAGTCGTCTCCGCGGTTGATTGTTCCAACGCGAGGGGAAAACAGCGCCAGAGCCTTTGCCGGTATATGGCTCGACGGCTTCGCACAAATGGCTCCACAGGAGAGGCATCTTCTGGCCGCATTGTTGCCGCATTGTGACACGGCAACGCTAGCCTTCTGCCTGGACGGGGAACCGCGAAACGACATGCCATGGGTGTCGATTTGGGCGCCGATCAATGCGACGCTGGGCCGGCTTGTCAAACACCTGGAGGGGGTCGCGAAGCCACATTTTGAGTACAGTCCGGCAGCGAATCGGCCCACTCGCTTTTCGACCAACCCGCCTCTGGCTCACTTGCAGCAGTGTTGGGCCGCCGCGGTTCCCTTCGAGGGGAAACTTAATGGGGCAGTGCGGGTACTCAGATGCCGGAATCCGGAGGCGGAAGCCATTAGCGCCGCCCGCGAAATCCTCCGTTTTACGCGCGACAAGGGAGGCCGCTACCGGGAGGCGGCCGTGATGGCACGTTCATTGGAACCTTTCCATGACGTCGTGCGGCGGGTTTTCACACGTTATCAAATCCCATTTTTCCTGGATCAACGCCGTCCGGTCGCGCACCACCCACTGGCGGAGTTCACGCGTTCGGCTCTCCGTCTGGCTGCCTTCGGTTGGGAGTCGGCAGATTGGTTCGGCGCTCTGAAAACAGGGTTAGCGCGGATCGACGCGCAGCGGATCGACAGGCTCGAAAACGTGGCCCTAGCACGGGGCTGGAGCGGGAGTGTCTGGCGAGCGCCGATCCAAATCGCAGATGATCGAGACCTGGAGCAGTTTGTTCAGGATGTCCAAGTTGAAGTACTCCAACCGTTCCTTGATTTCGAACGGCGAGTCATGGCCAGTGCACCGGCTGCCTCAAGTGCCACAGGGACCGAACTCCCACTGTATTCATCAATGCCCAGCGGCTGCGAATTAGCCACGGCCCTACGACGGCTCTGGAGTGTATTCGCCGCCGAGGAACAGCTCGCGCAATGGGCAGAGAAGAGCGATGAGAGCGGCGGGGAAGGGTCAGTCCACAGCGGCACCTGGGCTCAGCTATGCGACTGGCTGGACAACCTAGAGCGGGCTTTCCCGACCGAAAGGCTGGCCTTAAGCGAGTGGCTTCCGATCCTCGAGGCTGGCCTTTCGAGTTTGACGGCCGGCGCGATACCGCCAGCACTGGATCAGGTCCTAGTCGGAGCGGTGGATCGCTCGCGCAACCCTGACTTGCGGCTAATGGTGATTCTGGGGGCCAATGAATCGCTGTTTCCGCTCGGCCCGTCATTTTCTCCGCTACTAACGGAGATGGACCACGAGGACTTGGCCGGACAAGGATTGGAGTTTGGCCCAAGCAAGAGAGAGCAGCTCAGCCGGGAGCAGTATTACGGATACGTGGCTTGCACACGCGCCAGTGAACGACTGGTGGTTTCATTTTCAGAGCGCGATGCGGCCGATCGACCGCTCGCCCCGTCCCCATTCGTGGCGAACCTCCAACGGCTGTTCCCGACACTAGGGATCGAGGACGTGTGCGGGCCCTTGGATTGGGACCAGGCGGAACACACTGTTGAGCTAGTCCCAGAACTCTTTCGCGCACGAGACAGGGACCGTGTTCTGAAGGGCTTTCCTTCACTGGACTCCATAGGGGGCGGCTTGGAAACGCAGCGAGAACCACGACCGGACGAGGGGCTGGCGCCCGAGGTGGCCGAGAGGCTCTACGGAGGAACACTCAAGACCTCTGTGAGTTCTCTAGAGAGGTTCGCGGCCTGCCCATTCCAGTTTTTCATCCACGCCGGATTGAGAGCAAAGGAGCGAGAGCGTTTCGAGGTCGATGCCCGGCAGAGGGGAAGTTTTCAACACGAAGTCCTCGCCAGATTCCACGAAGAAGTCTTGGCCCAGGGAAAGACCTGGGGGGAAGTAGGCCCGGGAGAGGCCCGCGAGCTGGTGGGAACGATTGGGGAGAAGCTGGCGACGAGCTATGCCCAGGGTCTGTTTAAGGCCGATGACCGGAACCAGTTCACAGCACGCAGCTTGATTCGTTCTCTGCAGGAGCTAGTGGCCAATTTGGTATCCTGGATGCACGAGAGCTATCGCTTCAGTCCACGTGCGGTGGAGCTGGGGTTCGGTACCGATGACCAGTCTCCGCCGCCCTGGGAATTAGATCTTGGCGAGGGTCACCGGATGAGTTTCGGTGGGAGAATCGATCGAATCGACGTGTGTGTTGATCCCGGGACGAACCGGGCGTTCGCAGTGGTCTTGGACTACAAGTCCAGCGCGCGGAAGGTCGATTCGTTGCTGTTGGCAAATGGGATTCAAATCCAATTGCCGGCCTACTTGGCCTCGCTACAGCGACCGGCTCTATGCCAACCGGCGCTCGGGGTGTCGGAGGTGGTTCCGGCAGGCTTTTTCTACTTGAATCTCCGAGGGGATTATCCCAACGCCCAGAGCCGGGACGAGGCGCTCAACCGGGGCTCGGAGAGTCACTCGGCTTACCTGCATCGTGGCCGGTTCAATAGCTCGGTCCTTCATTTATTAGACTCACGGTGGAATCAGGCATCGACGAGCGGCCAATTCAGTTATAAGCCAGCAGGGGGTCGTGGGGGCAACTATCACGACCCGGTCCCCGAGTCAGATTTCCTGGCACTGATAAGCGGCGTCGAGGGACAACTGCGGGGTATGGGCCGCGCCATCTTTCGCGGGCAGGCGCGGCTGGATCCCTACTTGAGGGGCCAGGGTACTGCCTGTCAGCAATGCGAATTGCAGTCCGTTTGCCGGATCGATCCCTGGACACACCGGTTCCGGGCCCTAAGCGTGGGGTCCTTGGGTCCGGAGGAGCCCGAATCGCCGGCGAGCGAATAAGCGTTTACAGACCTGAGGCCATGTGGTACGGGTGCCTCCGAGAATCACACGAAACCCGCATGAAGACTTCCTCGTCGACCGCTGGGCTGGGCGCGATACTCCTCCTTCTCGTATTTCTGGCAACAACATGGCGCACGGCCCATGCGGCCGCGCCGCTCGTTGGGCTCTGGCGCTTCGACGAAGGCGGTGGCACCAACGTCACTGATTCTTCTGGTTTGGGAAATGATGGGTGGCTCGTCGGGCAGAATGGCAGCCTCCCGACATGGGTATCCAGCCAGACCGGCTTTGGAGGGGCGCTAGCGTTCACGAACGACGGCACGGACTATGACTACGTCAACATTCCAGGGAGTGCCTCCCTCATGATTGGGCAAACGTCGTCAAACGCATGGGCGATCACTGCTTGGGCATACGAGAATTCCGGTGGCACCGGAGATTACGTTGCCAGCTATGGACGCATCGTGGTCGTGGACGGCGGGGAAGCGTTCCAGTTTGAGTCGGGAGCGTCGGGCGACGGGCAGCTGTACACTTGGGCGCGCCAAAACACCGGGTGGCAAATCGGATGGGGTGACTCCTCGCCGGTCGCACCGCTGCTAGACCAATGGGTTCACTGGGCGGTGGTCTATGACGGAACGAATCTGACGATCTTCCGCAACGGCAATCAAGGAGCCGAAGGGGGAACGGCTGTGGCCGCGTTGAGCGCCGCTTTGGGCTATGCGGGTTACACCGGATCGGTCCAGATCGGATCAGAGCCTGCCCAGCCTGCCAGTCGGAATTGGAACGGCATGTTGGACGACGTGGCGATGTTCGCGGGTGCGCTCAGTGAGAGCGAAGTCCAAAAAGTGATGGCCGGCGACTTTTCGGCCCACCTTGGTGGACCAGCCCGGATCCTCTCCCCGCCGCAAGATCAGACCGCTCTTGAGGGTTCGGATGTGACCTTCAGTGTGGCGGCGCACGGGCAAGCACCGCTGACCTACTCCTGGTATTTTAACGGTACGAACCTGCTCTCATGGGCCACCAACTCCACGCTAATCCTGACCAACATTCAGCCTGGTCTGGCGGGCAATTACTCGGTGACCGTCCGAAATGGCCTGGGGTCGGACTCAAGCCAGCCAGCGGCGCTAACGGTAAGCACCTTCACTCCCTTGTTGGTAGGGCTCTGGAGATTCAACGAAGGCTCAGGTACGAACGTTGCCGATTCGTCCGGGTTCGGAAACGACGGGTTCCTGGTGGGAGAGAATGGAAACCTGCCGAAATGGGAAGCATCCCAGGCAGGATTTGGCGACGCCCTGCGGTTTGTGAACGACGGTTCGAGCCACCTCTATGCTGCAATCCCAGGCAGCAGTTCCTTGATGGTTGGCCAAACCGCCTCTAACGCCTGGACGCTCACGGCATGGGCCTATGAGGATTCGGGTGGCAGCGGGACGTTTTTCGCGACCTACGGACGAATCCTGGTTGTTGATGAAGGTGACGCATTTCAGGTGGAATCAGGCGCGGATGGCGATGGGCAAATGTACACCTGGAGTCGAAGGCAAAATGCTTGGCAGATCGGCTGGAGCGATTCGTCGCCAGTTGCGCCCCTGCTGGATCAATGGGTCCATTGGGCGGTGGTCTATGACACCACCAACCTAATCATCTACCGAAACGGAAACCAAGGGGCAGAGGGAGGCATGGCCACAACGAGTGTCAGCGCGCCCCTAGGCGGAGGGGGTTATAGCGGGGCAATTGACATCGGCTCCGAGCCGGGCCAGGAAGCGAGCCGAACCTGGAACGGGCTCTTGGATGACATCGCAGTCTTTAACGCCGCGCTGTCTGCCGACCAGATTAGAACGGTGATGGGAGGCGATTTCGGTGCGTTCCTGACTCGTCCACCCTTGTACCTCAACATCAGTCAAGGAACGATCTTATTGAGCTGGCCCAAGGAGCTCGCAGGCTACCGGCTCCAAGCCAGTCCGTCCCTTCTCCCAGCTCAATGGGATGACGTCCTGGCGACGAAAGTTCCGGCAGGAGCCTCGTTGACCGTCTCGCTTCCCGCCAACTCACGGTCCCAGTTCTTTCGCCTGGTCTCACCATGAAGTCCACTGGAAGCCACGGCTATTTGGCCGCCATTGGCTTCATGGTAAGCGGATCGCGCAAGGGCACGTCGGTAACTTTGCCGCCGGCAAGCGATTCTAGCTTCACGGGGTGGTCCGGATGGCCCTGCAGGATATCAGATTTGTGCCCGACGACTAGGATCGCCATTTTGTCGAGCGTAAGATACTTCTTGGCGACTCGCATCACCTCATCCTTGGTGACGGCGTCGATGCGGCTGCGATATTTCTTCCAGTAGTCAGGGTCGGCCGCAAAACGTCCGGTAAGCTCGTCTCCAGCGAAGGTGTTGGCCACCTGGCCTTTGCTGGCAAAGGTGCGAGGGAAAGTGTCGATGAACGATTTCTTGGCAGTATCGAGCTCTTGGTCGTCGACCGGTTTGTCGCTGATACGCTTGAGTTCCTCAATCACGATCGAGGTTGCATAGGCGACGGTGCGTGATTTGGACTGGAAGAGCGCCACGAAGATAGCCGGATAGTAGACGCCACCGGGAAAAGCCGAGCCGGCGCTATAGGCGAGACCCTCGTCGGAACGAACACGGCTCATGATCCGAGAGGTAAAGCCGCCACCGCCGAGGATTTCGTTCATGACCGTTACCGCATAGAAATCAGGGTCGTCACGACGAATGCCAGGCAGAACCATCGAGACTCGACCTTGGTTGACATCCTTATCTACGAGATAGATTCCTGGGCTTGCGAAGCTGGTGTCGGTCGGGACGGCTGGGCTCTTTTCACCGTGAGATGGCCAATCGGCAAAGAGCTTCTCCAAGCGAGCAAGCATCTCATCGCGATCGAAGTCCCCGTTCACTGCGATGACGAAATTGTCTGGATGTATCCACTTCTGGTGGAACGCTTTCAAGTCAGCCTGGGTGATACCATCAACGGAGGCGGCAGTCGAATGCCGGTTGCTAAAGAAATTTTCGCCATAGGAAAGGAACCGCCGTTCCCGGGTTTCAATATCGGCGGAATCGTCGTTGCGCTGCTTCATATCTTGAAGCATCTGCTGCTTGCGCAGGGTGATTTTGTCCTCTTGGAAGGCCGGGGTCGAGAGCACCTCGCGCAGGATGGCCAAACCTTCGTCCAAATCCTTTTTAAGAAGGTTAAGCGAGACGCTTCCTTGAGTATCTCCAATACTCGAATCCAAGCGGGCGGCGAGAAAATCCAGCCGCTCGTCCAAGTCCTCGGCTTTGCGGGTCTGGGTTCCGCCGCGGGCCAAGAGATATCCAGTGAGCTCCGCCAGACCTTCTTTGCCTGCGGGCACGAGATAGCTACCTATCTTCAAATAGACCGTCACATTGACGAGGGGAAGCTCGCGATCGGGAACCACGTAAGCGACCGGGCCACTCTTCAGAACCAAGCGATAATCGGCCGGACGAGGCGGCTCATAGTTGAGGGGCGGGAACTGGAGTTTCTCAGGGCGGTCTGGAATTTCGGCTCCAAACGCGCACAGCGTTGCAAGCCCGAGGAGGAGCAGGCTGGCGTTCGAACAGGTGACGAGAGGTAGAATACCTAAGGCCCGGCCGCGCCGCGCTGCCACAGCAGCAACCCCTGCGGAGTACGGGCTGGGGTTGGCCTGGCGTCGGGCCCGCATGCGGTCCCTCCTGCCAGTAACGAAAGCCGAGATGGAAGAATAAGAGAACATAGGGGTGAAAGGAATCATGGAAGGCGAGGAATTGTTCTATTTAGCCGTGTTTATCTCCGTGATCCGCTCCTCGAGCTTCTTCCGATAGATACCGAGGAACGCTTTGGCATCGGCTGGTGCGGTTGCGCTCTGGCTGTCCAGTTTGGAAAGCCGCTCCTGAAGTTTCTTCACGTCCGTTTCCGCTTTGAGCTTCGCCATAATCCCTTTCAAGGCAGCCCTCTGTTCGGTTGGAAGCGCAGTGATTTCGGGATCCTCGGACTCGGCCTTTCCTGGCTTCCGCGTATAGATACCAACCACCCGGTTCTCACGGGTAAAGTAGGTGGTGACGACACGTTGGATGTCGGCGCCGGTCACGGCTTGGTACTTGGCACCCGCCTCGTTGATCTGGTGCCAGTTGCCCAAGCCATCGTCGTTGATCAACTGGAAGAGGATGGGCATATTGCCGGTAAGTTTGCGGTATTCGCCCGCAGCAAAGTTGTTTTTGACTTTCTGCAGTTCATTGTCAGGGACTTGGGTCTGCTTCAGTTTGTCGAGTTCGGCGTAGATGGCTTGCTCAACTTCTTCAGGGGTATGGCCTTCCTTGGCCTCGCCACCGGCGTTAAAGAGGCCGGCCCACTTGCGCGACTCCTGTCTGGCGTAGGTGTCGGTAGCGACTTGCGAGCCCAAGACAAGGCCTTTATAGAGGCGGCCGGTGCGTGTGGAGAGGATGCGGGCGAGGACATCGAGGGCATAGGAATCTTTGTGTCCGAAGGGGACCGTATGCCATTCAATGTCCGCTTGGGGGTTGGTTTCGGCCTCGGCGTACATCCGTTTCTCCGCCGGTTGGTTGGGCTCGAGGGTGACTACGTCGGGAGCGTCCTGCTTGCCGCGCGGGATGCGCTCAAAGTAGTGCTTGGCGGAGGTCTCGGCGTCGGCGGCACTGAAGTCGCCAACTAAGATCAGGGTAAGATTCTGGGGAGCATAATAGGTGGCATAGAAACTGTCGGCTTGGGCTTTGCTGATCGCGGGGATGTCTGATGGCCAGCCGACGGTGGGCCAATGGTAGGGATGGGCTTCCCAGAACATGGCTTCGAAGCTCTCCTCAAACTTGCCCAAGGGGGTGGAGTCGGTCCGCATCCGCCGCTCCTCGAAAACCACGTCCCGTTCGGCGTAGAACTCGCGAAAGACAGGGTGGTAGATCCGTTCGGACTCCATCCACATCCAAAGCTCGAGTTTGTTGGCGGGGACGACGATGAAATAGGCGGTCAGGTCCGTGCTGGTGAAAGCGTTCATCTGAGAAGCGCCGGCCCTGGTGTAAATGCTGTCGAATTCGTTCTTGATGAGGATTTCGCGTTGCTGCGCGATCAATTCATCAAACTTCCGATAGAGCTCTTTAAGCCGTTCGGTGCGATTCTCCGGTTTGGAGACATCGTCGATATCGCCTCTTCGATAGGCGGCACGGAGTTTGGCCTCCTCCTGGCGCATCAGTTCCCGTGTTTCCTCCTGCGCTGCAATGATCTCCAGATCCTTCTTGTAGTCCTTGGTCCCGACGGTGGGGGTGCCCTTGAACATCATATGCTCGAACAGGTGGGCGATCCCGGTCATGCCCGGCCGCTCGTTAGAACTGCCGACGTGAGCCACCCAACCCCCCGCGACGGAGGGATCGTCGTGGCGCTCGACCATTAAGAGCCGCATACCGTTTGGCAAGGTCCTCTCGATTACAGGCACCTGTTGGGAGAAGACCGTGGCCGCCGACCAGAGCGCGCCGATCAAAGCAAGTCCGACAGTGTGGACTGAGGAGAGGCCGATCGAGCGCCGACAGGCCAGGGGAGCGGTAGGAATGGGCACTTTCACAGCCACAAAACAACACCAAACGGCGGCGCCGTCAACGGGCAATCCGGCTAATCTTCTAGGGAGAGGAGACGATGGCGCGCTCCCGGTTAGTGCGGCGGGGCGGATCCGAGCTGACGGCGCGGAAGATCTTGACTGCAAGGGGACAAAGGTTGTTACTTAAAACAAAAAAATGGCGGGCATCTCTCGATGCCCGCCCAACCCAAACAACCAAACTAACCCCCTCTTCCGCCGGCGGTAACCGGCGGAAATTTTCTTCCGACCGCACGGGAAGCAGGACCCGCAGGCAGTCTTCAGAAAAACCAAGCCAACAACAAAATTTCTGACCAAGGCCGAAGCCGAAATGTTCAAAGAAAGTTCGCGTCGTCCGGTTAAATGAGATGACGGTGTGTTTTGGTGTTAGGTTACAACTAATTATGCAGATCACCAACCTCAACCCGGCTCCAGAAATCGGTGCCACCGCTTGGGTGGTGGACCTAGAAGGCCACCGCATCTTGCTGGATGCGGGCACTCACCCGAAACGCGAAGGGAATGCCAGCCTCCCGCTTTACGACCTAATTCGGAATCAAGAATTAGATGCCATAGCCTTGAGCCATTGCCATCATGATCATGTGGGTTCGTTGCCGATGGCGATGCGCTATTTCGAGCGTGCGCACGTCCTAATGACCGAATTGAGCTATTTCCTGGTGGAGCGTGTTCTGCACAATTCCGTCAATGTGATGGTTCGGCAACGCGACGAGCTTGGGATCAGGGAATATCCGCTCTTCAGCCACGATGAAGTGGATGAGAACGCCGCTCGCTATCAGGGGTTCAGATACAACCGCGAAATTGACTGGGCGGCACATCACAAGGTTCGGTCAGGGGCGCTCTCACCGACGCTGGAGTTCTATGATGCGGGACATACCCTTGGCTCTGCCGGGATTATGCTGCGAGGCAAGACCGAGACGCTTTTCTTCACCGGGGACGTGTCTTTCAGCGATCAGACGCTTCTTAAAGGGGCCCGCTTTCAGGAGGTTCATACGGACGTTCTGATTATGGAGACCACGCGTGGCAACCGGCCGCCTTGCCCTGGGTTCAGCCGGGCGGCGGAGATTGATCGGCTGGTCGCCTCGATCCAAAAGGTTATTGACCGCAAGGGTTCAGTGCTGATTCCAGCCTTCGCTTTGGGCCGAACTCAAGAGATTCTCGGGATGCTGTCCCTGGCCATGCGGGCAGGAAAACTGCGCAAGCAACCGGTCTATATTGGCGGGCTTGGGCGGGTGTTTACCGAGATCTACGACCTTGAAGCTCATCGCACCAACCGCCAGCACACTAACCTCCAGCTCCACGAGTCACTCAACCTGATCGTCCAGGATCGCAAGCATCTGGACCTCATGAAACTGACGGGCGGCAGGATCCTGGTGCTGACTGCCGGGATGATGAGCGAGAATACAGCGGCTCATGACCTCGCGCTGCGCATGGCTGGGGATGAGCGCCACGCCATTTTCTTTGTCGGTTACGCGGATCCCGCCACGCCGGGCGGGCGGTTGAAGGCCACCAAACCCGGTGAAACCATCGTCTTCAGCGCCACGGGAGGCGAATTGACTCGGCGCTGTGAGATGGAAGACTTCGACCTCACTGCGCATGCCAACCGGGATGAGCTATTGGATTTTGTTGGACTTGCATCACCTCGAGTGGTTGTGCTCGGTCACGGCGATCCGGACGCACGAGGCTGGTTTGCGCAAGCGATCCAAGAACGGCACCCCAAAATCAAGGTGTTCCAGCCCGCCCCTGGGGAAACGATTAAGGTCTAGGGGCCAGGATGGCGGCAAGGGGAGTGCCGTTAATTCGCGGTTCATGGCAACTCCGGAATGCTTCGGTGGGGACGAATGGATCCACCGGCGCATTCACTGCCCACTCTTAGCGGCTGCCTTTTCGATCTCCGTAACGAACTCTTCAACGGTCCAGCGATTGCCCACAAGGATGCGCTGAATCCGACCTTGGGTGTCGAGAATTACGGTCCTCACGTTGTGGCTGAAGGTCTCACCGTCACGGGCGAAATACATCCCGAATTGTTCGGTGATCGCATCAAGGTCGATGATTTCGCCGGTGAGGAAATTCCAGCGGGCCGGGTCGTAACCGTAACGGCTGGCGTAGAGGCGCAGCGTGGCGGGAGTATCATGCTCCGGGTCGAACGAAATGGAGAGCAGATGCCAGTTAGTCGCTCCTAATGAGTGGCTGGAAAGTCGGCGGGAGGCTTCAGCAAGATTGCTCGACATTCGCGGGCAGAACGTCGGGTAAGGGCAGCGTGTGTAGAAAAAAGTGAATCCAACCGCCTGGCCTCTAAAATCGCTGAGCTTCATGGTCCCCCCCAGCTCGTTACGGAATGTGTAGTCGGTCATCAACTCGCCCTCCTTGAGTTCGTTCACCTCGCGGACGGCGCGCACGCTCGGCACTACGGGCGCTGGCGCTGTGCCTATGCGGGTGAGTTTGTCGATCCATCCGTCTTTATCGGTAACTCTGAGCTGAAAGGCGACTTTGTCACCCGCATTGATTTGGGCCAACAGATTAGTGTCCTTCACGTCAAAAGGCATCGTCATGGCGGGCATATAACCTTTGATCTCTCCGTGTTTGATCACCACTTCCTTCCGGTCGGGCTTGATTTCCTGCACTACTCCGACGGCTTGGAAAGTGCGGACGCCAGAATCTCCGAGCACTTCCCCCTGGGGGCCGGGTCTCTGCGTCGTGCGGCAGGATGTTGCCACCAGCACGAGAAGTAGCCCTAAAGCGCCACCCACGAATCTGGGGAGCCGCGCGCGGAAGCGCCGAACCGCGTCGAACGGACTCAAACGATCTAACTTGCTCACTCAGCAATATTGGTGCGGACCGGTGTTCGCACAAGGACGAAGCTTGGCTCTCGTGTTCTCCTGTCGGGCACGGCCAACAAGCCGGCAGCTCGCTGTCTTCTCACCGCGTTTGGATTGAATTTGGCCGAGGCAGCGCAGAGGATTGGTCTGCGCTATGACTGACCTCCGATTCGCCGTTCGCCAACTTCTGAAGAATCCTGGTTTCGCGGCGATCGCGGTGCTCACCCTGGCATTAGGGATCGGAGCCTGTACCGCCATGTTCGGCGTGGTGAGGGCGGTCCTTCTGAGACCCCTGCCGTTTCGGGATCCGGCGAGGTTGGTTTGGATTGAGAACGTTGGGGAGGGCGGGATGTCCTCCATCACAACGCGGGTCGACAATTATCTGGATTGGCAGGCTCAAAACACCTCTTTTGAGAAGCTGGGGGCGTATTTTGCCTTCTTTGACTACTCGCGGTACACGCTGGCCGACGGAGCCGCGCCGTTGAGCCTGCGAGGCGTGGGAGTCTCACAGAACTTTCTTGATGTGCTCGGTGTGAGGCCCGTGTTGGGACGGAGCTTTGTTCAAGAGGAATGCATTTGGAACGGCCGCAAAGCAGCCATGCTCAGCCATGCCTTCTGGCGGCAACAGTTTCACAGTGATCCCGGCATTGTAGGCCGCTCCGTCACCTTGAACGGGGAGGCGACGCAGATCGTGGGAGTTCTGCCGGCTTCTTTCGATTTCGATGCGGTATTCTCGCCGGGACTGAGAGTTCAGTTGCTGGTGCCATTTCCGCTGGTAGAACAGACTGCGAGGTGGGGAAACACCATCTTCGCCATCGGTCGCCTCAAGCCGTCGGTGACTATATCGCAGGCTTCCGCAGAGCTAGCGGTGATCAATGAGCGATTGCATAAAACCCATCCGGAACGCGGGACCGACTTTGGGGCTCGATTGACGGGGCTGGAGGAGAGCATTCGAGGCCATTTCCGGCCTGCCTTTCTCATCCTGTTGGCTGCGGTTGCCTGCGTGCTGCTGATTGCTTGCGTGAACCTATCCAATCTACTCCTCGCTCGAGCGATCACGCGGCGGAAGGATTTTGCGGTGCGCGTAGCGCTGGGCGCGAGCCGCTGGCGACTGGTGCGCCAAGCCATGACCGAGAGCCTGCTGCTCGCGCTCTTTGGGTGCGCACTGGGAGCACCACTTGCTTTCATGGCGGTGCCGAGCCTTTCCCGCCTGGAGGCCTTCAATATTCCACTGCTAAAGACCGTCCAGGTCGATAGGACTGTTCTTGGATTCACGATCGTCGTCTCCTGTCTCGCCGGGCTGGCGAGCGGGATCCTTCCGGCAGCACAGGTTCTGAGCCAGAATCTGCGAGAGCGGCTGAACGAATCCGGGCGGGGCGGTAGCGCGGGGAAGCACTCCGGTTTGCTTAGAAGTGCCCTGGTAGTGGCCGAAGTGGCGGTGGCTTGTGTCCTATTGGTTGGAGCAGGGCTGCTCATCCGCAGTTTTGTGGGTCTGATCGAGGTTGACCCGGGCTTCCAGCCGAAACGCTCGGCCGCATGGCGGATCGAGCCGACCAGAGCGCTCCCGACCCGATTGGATCGGAACCGGTACTATGACGAGTTGGTGCGGCGCATCGAAGCGCTACCAGGAATTGAATCGGTCGGCCTCACCGACACGCTGCCACTGGGCCGCAACCGCGAGTGGGGCGCGGCCGCCAAAGGCGAGATTTACCCTCCTGGCCAGTATCCCGACGCTTTTCCACGCATCGTTGACGAGCGTTACCTTCAAACCATGCAAATCCCGCTGCGCGCGGGGAGGTATTTTGACACCCGCGATACAGCTGATTCGGAGCACTTGATCATCATCAACCAAACGATGGCCCGTTCGCTGTGGCCTGGACGGGATGCGATCGGACAGATTGTTCAGACCGGTGGCGGCGATTGGAGGGTTGTGGGCGTGGTCGGCGACGTCCGTCACGGGGCGTTAGACAAACCTCCGGGGGCTGAGGAATATCAGCTGTTTCGACAGACGGACGACTGGAATGGGATCGACATGGTGGTCCGGAGTTCGCGACCAGTGGAATCGTTCGCGCGCGATGTGAAGAAGGCGATCACGGCGTACGACCCAACCCTCCCGAACAGTGAATTCATAACCCTCGAGCAGGTCATCGACCGGACCGTGGCGCCACGCCGCTTGATCACAGAGATCCTGGGGTTGTTTTCCTCGCTCGGGCTATTGCTGGCATCGCTGGGCCTTTACGGTGTGATCGCATACTCGGTAAGCCAGCGCACGCGCGAGATTGGGGTACGGATGGCGTTAGGCGCGCAACGTAAAGATGTTCTGGCTCTCGTCCTGGCCGGGGGCGCGAAGCTAACCGGGGTTGGGATTCTGTTGGGGTTGGCTGGCGCCTTCGCCCTTACCCGGGTTCTGCGGGGTCTATTGTTCGGCGTGGGTCCATTCGATTGGTTGACCTTCTCCGCAATACCCGCCCTGTTCATCGTCGTGGCACTACTCGCCTGCCTGCCGTCGGCCCGTCGCGCGACAAAAGTCGATCCGATGGAGGCGTTGCGGTATGAGTGAGCACACGGCTCCTGAAGCCGCCTTGGGTTTCGCGGGACGAGTTAGGGATAAACTTTCTCGATCTGCTCCAACCGCTTCTGGATGCGAGAATTTGTGCCCACCCGCGCCTTGATCGCAGCCAGGACGCGTTTGGCTTCAGCAGGGTTATTGCGTCCGACCAAGACGACGTAATCGAGTTGGATATCGGCATACCGCGGATCCTCGACATCGTTGCGGTGTTGGCCGAGCCAAGTGCGGATGCCATCGGCACCGTTCTTTTTGGCTTCTTCGAGGGACGGCTCCAGGTCGATTGAAAGTCCGGGCAACTTCCCGGGGGCGGTACGAGGCTGCCCGTCGATTTGGACCTGGGCCTTATCCATCGACTCCTTGAAGTAGTGCTGGAACTTCACGCCGATCCAAATGGCGGCGATCACAAAAAGGATGGTAAGGACTTGTCTCATGGTTCTGGCACGCGCTGCAAGCGAGCGCCCAAAGCGCTCAGCTTGGCGTCGATTCGTTCATAACCGCGATCCAGATGATAAATTCGTTTCACCAAAGTTTCTCCGCCGGCAACCAGTCCGGCCAGCACTAAGGCCGCGGAGGCGCGCAAATCGCTGGCCATGACGGGGGCGCCGCTTAAGGGTAGGCCACCCTTAACGATGGCACTAGGTCCTTCGATAGCAATATCCGCACCTAACCGGGCCAACTCGCTAGCGTGAGTGAAACGAGACTCGAAAATCCGTTCGGTGATAATGCTTAAGCCGTTCGTCAAGCACATGAGTACCATCATTTGTGCTTGGACGTCGGTGGGAAATCCTGCGTAAGGCTGGGTAGTGACATCTACGGGCTTTAGGGGGCCACCTCTGCGCACCGTGAGGGTGGCTCCATGCCTGGTGACCTGCGCCCCAGCCTCTCGCAGCTTATCGAGCACGGCATGAAGGTGATCGGGCCGAGCGCCTCTGAGGCTTATTTCTCCATCCGTGGCGACCGCGGCGATGGCGAAAGTGGCTGCTTCAATTCGGTCGGGGATCACCTCGTGCTCGGCTCCGTGGAGTTTATCGACACCGACGATGGTGATGAACGGAGTACCGGCGCCCGAAATGCGGGCCCCCATGGCAATGAGGAAGTTAGCCAAATCCACCACCTCGGGTTCGCAAGCGGCGCTTTCGATAACCGTCGCGCCCTCGGCCAGGGTGGCGGCCATCATGACATTGGCGGTCCCCAAGACTGTTGGACCCGCCCGCCCGCCAAGGAAGAGTTCATTTCCGGCCAGTTGCGGGGCGGAAGCACACACGTAACCTTCTTCGATAGAAATAGTTGCGCCCAAAGCTCGCATTCCCTTGAGGTGCAGATCGATGGGACGCGTTCCGATTACGCAGCCGCCCGGCAAAGAGACATGGGCCCGACGCAGCCGGGCCAGGAGCGGTCCAAGAATACAAATCGATCCGCGCATCTTGCGGATCAGGTCATAGTCACCGTGATCGTTGATCGACTCAGCCTGGACGCGGACAGAACCCCCCTCGAATCGCACGCTCGCGCCAAGGGAAGCGAGGATTTCTCCCATGAATTTAACGTCGCTGAGGTCGGGGACGCGACGGATGACGCACGGCTCCGCAGTGAGGAGGGTAGCTGCCATGATGGGCAGAACGGCATTTTTGGCGCCGCTGATCGTGACTTCTCCTTGAAGCGGAACCCCACCTCTGATGGCAAAACAATCCATGTATCAGCTCAAGTGCGTTCGGTTCACGATGCGGGCGACTATTTCACGGAGCTGACAGACAGGCAATTAAGATTCGCTCGCGTCCTTGGTAGTCCTTGGCGATCTGCTCGACCCGCCATCCGTTGCTGGCAAAGATCTCGGTGAGAGCCGGGGCTTGCCCCTCCCCAAACTCCACCATCAGGCGCCCACCGACCTCCAAACGCGGTCCGGCCTCCGAGGCCAGCAGCCGAAAGCAGTTCAGGCCGTCCGCCCCCCCATCCAGGGCCAAGTGCGGGTCGTAGTCACGCACTTCGGGCTGCAAGGTGGGAATATCAGCACTTGGGATGTAGGGTGGATTGCTGACAATCAGGTCGAAACGGCAGTCGGCGGGGAGGCCTTCGAGACCGTTTCCGAACACGAAATCAATCCGGTTGGCCAGATTGTGTGTAGTCGCATTCAGGCGGGCGGTTTCAAGGGCAGCATGGGAAATGTCGAGAGCCCAAACCCGAACGCTGGGGCATTTGGCTGCCAAGACAATGCTTAGGCAGCCGCTGCCAGTGCCAAAGTCCAATGCCTTGAAGCAGGCCTCCGGTTCTGAGGTAGATCGAGAGCAGAGCAGATTCCACCCCCACTCGGCGAGCAACTCGGTCTCCGGTCGTGGGATAAGTACGTCTGGGTTCACTCGGATTTCGTAGCCACAGAAGGAGACTGACCCGATCAGGTGTTGAAGGGGTTCCCGGGCGCCCCGGCGCTTGACCAGGCCACGAACCTTCTCGATTTGGTCCTCCGAGAGGGTCCGTTCAAAATCTAAATAGAGTTTTAGCCGAGGGATCGCCAGGACATGCGCCAGCAGGAGTTCGATTTGGAGCCTGGGAGATTCCACGCCCTTGCGGGCTAGAAACTCGGCACTCCGCTGGATGACTTCCAAGACGGTCACGGCTCGAAGACGTGCAGGATCTGGCGTCCTGAATGCCGCCGGACCGAAGGCTCCTGGAAGCTCGGGATGGGCCCCAAACTTCCCGCGGGTTCCGCAGGAGCAAACGCCTTGTTCGTCGGCGGCATCGAGTGCTTGTCCGTTGTCATTTACTTGAAGCCTTGAGATTAGTTCGGACTTCGGAATGCTGCCAGATAGATTGTGGGGACGGAGGAAAGGACGCGACGCGGAGAGAAGCCTCGGGCGAGGTGGTCACGGGGTGAGCGGAGCAGCTAATACGGTGCTGGACAGCCGATAAATGAGGGGCTTACGTTGGCTCGTGTGGTTCAGGCGTTGCGCGAGAGATTCTGCCCATCTTTGCCTGCGCGGGTTTTTCGCGCGGTGGGAAAACCATGCGGTGATGAACTGCCAAAGAGGGGTCTGAAGGGATGATGCTGTTATGGCCGCTTGGCCTCGGTTGAAACCTGTCATGAGAATCACCGCGATCGTTTTCGTGATTTACGCGATTGTGGTCACCATCGTGTATTTTCAACAAAGGTCGATGCTTTATTTCCCAACGCACGACGCGCGATCGACTGCACTGAAGCCTTGGTCCGATGGCAATCGCACGATCGGCTTTTGTCGGGAAGCGCCGAATGCGCAAACGGTTTGGTTGATGATGCACGGGAACGCGGGCCAAGCAGCGAACCGTGATTACGTACTGCACTGCATGTCGGATCGGGACTCACTCTACGTCCTTGAGTACCCAGGATATGGCCTTCGTGAGGGGCATCCTTCTTTGGAATCGATCAACCAAGCAGCGTCTGAGGCATATCGGCTATTGCGGTCGCGGAACCCGAACATTCCGGTGTGCATTCTGGGAGAGTCGATTGGGAGTGGGCCTGCCTGTTCTCTAGGCCGGGAAGCAGTTCCGCCAGACAAGATCGTGCTCGTGGTTCCATTTGATTCGTTGGCCGACGTGGCGTCGGGGCACTTCCCTTTTCTTCCTGTCCGATTCCTGCTTCGCGACGCTTGGAACAATGTAGAATCGCTGAAGCATTACACCGGGCCGGTTGAGATCTATGGCGCGGTTGATGATTCCATCATTCCGATCAAACATGCCAAAGCCCTAGCCAGGCAGGCTCACGGAGCCCAGTTCGTAGAGGTTGCTGGTGGGCACAACGATTGGTCAATCGGAGCACAAGTGCAACTCAAACGGTGAGGTCAAGAAACGGGTCTTCCGGGTCAACGACGGCGGAGGTGAGCGTGGATGACCAGAGCATCGCTCGAAGGAGGACAGCATGGCGGGCGGGCGATGCCTGCCGAATTTGAGAAACCTCGAAGCTCGAATTGGGAGTCATTCGCGGCGTAGCGCTTGGATGGGATCTACATTGAGTGCACGCCACGCCGGGATGAGACAGGCCGATATCGCTGCTGCGGCCAAGAGGATCGTGATGGCCAGGAAAGTCAGCGGATCGGTGGCGCTCACGCCGTAAAGGAAGCTGGCCAACACCCGGGTAAACCCGAGCGCCGCGGCGACGCCGATAACGGCGCCGACCAGGACCGGCTGCAGCCCCTGGGCCAGGATCAAGCCGAATATGCCGTTGCGTGGTGCGCCGATGGCGAGGCGGATGCCGATTTCGTGAGTGCGCTCATTCACTACGCAGGAAAGAACGCCGTATATGCCTACCATCGCCACGATTAACGCCAGGCCAGCAAACAAGCCAACCAGGAGGAGCACAAGACGTTGGGGCGCAATCGACGCAGCGACTACCCGGTCCATCTCCCGCGGATTATGCGCCGGCCAGTTTGGGTTGGCGGCTGAGATAACGTCTTCCATCGCCGCGAAAAGTGGCTCGCGTCGAATAGGGCTCCGGGCGACGAGGGTAATGCTTGAGAAACACTCCTGGAGGAGAGGGCGAAACGCCTCGGGCTTGGGGTCCGCATCCAGGCGAGTATGCCTCACGTCTTTCACGATACCGACGATGTTGCAGGGTTCGGCCCCGAAGTCCGGGCTACCGATCCGCTTTCCGATGGCATCGACACCTGCGAAGTACTGTCGCGCAAGCGCCTCGTTAATGATGACTACTGAGGGACCATTGGTGTTGTCTTGGTCGCTGAAGAAATGCCCGCGTGACAAAGGAATTCCCATTGTTCGGAAGTAACTCGGGCTGACCAGCCGCAGTCCTGCCAAAAGCTTCGCATCCGGCGTGGCTGGTGGATTTCCGTCGATGCTGGTCAGCGCAATATCCATGTTAGCTCGACCTGCATCAAGCGGAAGCCCATCCACTGCAGCAAACGAGCCGGCCAAAGGAAGGTCAGAAAGGCGGTTCAAGAGTTTGTGCACCGCCTCGATGGTGACGACGCTATTGGTGTAGGCCCGGCCCTGGATTGATACGTCGAGGGCTACTAAGTGTTCTGGACGGAATCCTGGATCGACTTGGCTTAAAAGCCAGAAGCTCCTGGCAAGCAATCCGGCCCCCGACAAGAGAACCATGACCAGCGCCACCTGGCAGACCACGAGCGAGCGGCGCAAGCGATGGCTGTTTGGAGCTTGGGTGGGACCGCGGGTCTGCAGCTTCAACGTCCCGTTGGCCTCGGTTCGCCAGAAACCAAGCAGAGGCGCAGATCCGAAGAGCAGCCCGACCAGGACCGAAACCGCGAACGTGAAGCCAAGCACCTGACTGTCCAGGCTGACGTCTTCGGCGCGCGGCAGATTTGCCGGTAGATGACTGATTAATAGGCGATTGCTCCACTCGACCAATAATATACCAACCACGCCACCCAGGCCTGACAACAAAACGCTTTCCACCAGGAACTGCCTAGCGACTCGAAATCGGCCGGCGCCCAGAGCCATCCGAATGGCGAACTCTTTCTCACGCGAGCTGGCGCGCGCGAGACAAAGGCAGGCGAGGTTGGCCGTCGCAATGAGCAGAACAAACCCAACCGCGGCCCAGAGTAACACCAGGGGTCGCCGGGCATTCCGAACCACCGTGTCTTGCCACGATCGAACCGTTATGCCCCAACCAGCGTTGGAATCCGGATACTGAAGCGCCTGGTCGTGGGCCATGTTGGTCATTTCTGTCCGGGCCTGGGCGAGGGAGATCCGGGACTTGAGGCGTCCCAACACGAGAAATGCGCGATAATTCCGCTGGTTGCGCAAACCGGACCGAACCGGCAAGGGCCGCCACAGATCGCAGCCTGAGAATCCATTTTCCCAACCTTGAACGCCTGCCGGGTCGAAGAGCTTCAGCCGGGCTGGCATCACACCCACGACCGTGAAACTACGTTCACCTATACACAGCGTCATAACTAAATACGCATGTTAAGCCACAGTGCACAACTTCCTAAGGGATTCATTAGGCCGTTTCCAATATTCGAACTGACTTTCAACTGCCTCAACCACCCCCGCCAATGTGGG